>Ga0182792_1002014_pt1 | contig 15154 bp, 12 predicted proteins | sample Passage237B_FD_130497 | JGI IMG/M metagenome (GOLD analysis project Ga0182792, IMG submission 130497) | Cellulose adapted compost microbial communities from Newby Island Compost Facility, Milpitas, CA, USA - Passage2 37B (version 2) (version 2) ...
AATAGAGGAACAGGATGCCCAGCTCGGTGCCGCGGAAGCCGCAGGCGAAGGCGCCGAGGGTGCCGAGCAGCGGCAGCCAGACCAGTTTCATCAGGCTGGCGCTGAGCGTCAGGCCGCTGCTGGCGCGCAGCGAGGCCAGCGACAGGCTGCCGCCGATGCAGATCAGCGCCAGCGGCAGAGTCAGTTGCGCCAGGTACTCGCCCGAGGTGGTCAGCCAGGCCGGCAGGCAGATCTGCCAGTAGGCGAACGGAAAGGCCGCCAGCACGCCAAGGATCAGCGGGTTGCGCAGGATGCCCCCGAGCAGGCTCCAGAGCCCCACCCTGCCGGCCGGGTTGTAGTACTCGAGGATCAGCACCGCCAGGCTGTTGTAGGTGACGATCATCACCCCGCCCAGCACCCCGCCCAGGGACAGGCCGTAGTCGCCGTACAGACTGGCCGCCAGGGCCAGGCCGATGATCCCGTTGTTGCCACGGAACGCGCCCTGCACGTAAACCCCGCGGTCGGCGCGCGGCACGCGGAGGATCGCCCAGCCCCAGGCGAGCAGGAAGCCGGCCAGCGTGGCCAGCACGAAGTAGCCGAGCAGCGCCGGCTGCAGGGAGGTGCGCAGGTCGGCAGGGAGGATGGCGAGGAACAGCATCACCGGCATGCTGACGTTGAACACCAGGGCCGAGGCGGTGCCTATGAAGGCGGCGTCGATCTGCCTCAGATGACGCAGCAGCATGCCGAGGCACAGCATGGCGAACACCGGCGCGGTGATGGCGAGGATCTCGGAAATGAGGGCAAGCATGGCTGGGCACTACGAGGATGGAAGCCGCCGATGATAGCAGGCCGGCCCGAGCCCGCAGCGTCACGGCCGCTCAAGAGCGGAGGCTGGCGCCGCCGGGACGGCACGCCCGGCGGTTCAGCGGGGATCGCCCGGGGAGTCCGGGCTGGAAGCTCAGCGGCGCACCGGACGCTTCTGCAGCTTGCGCTGCAGGGTACGCCTGTGCATGCCCAGAGCCCGTGCGGTGGCGGAGATGTTGCCGTTGTGCTCGGCGAGCACGCGCTGGATGTGCTCCCACTGCAGGCGATCCACCGACATGGGGTTTTCCGGCACCAGCTTCTCGATGTCCACGTGCTCGGAGACCAGAGCGGTCAGCACGTCATCGGCGTCGGCGGGCTTGCACAGGTAGTTGGCGGCGCCGCGCTTGATGGCTTCCACGGCGGTGGCAATGCTCGAGTAGCCGGTGAGGATCACCACGCGCATCTCCGGGTCCAGGGCCAGCAGCTTGGGCAGCAGGACCAGGCCGGAGTCGCCCTCCATCTTCAGGTCGAGCACCGCGTAGTCGGGCACGTCCTGCTCGGCGAGCGCCAGCCCCTCCTCGGCGGAACTGGCGATCGACACGCGCAGGCCGCGGCTGGTCATCGCCCGCGCCATCACCCGGGTGAAGGTAGGGTCGTCGTCGACCAGCAGCAGATGGGGCTGCTCTTCGCCTTCGTGCAGGTTGCTTTCGTCGCTCATGCGTATTTCCTCAAGGCAGACGGGGCAGACGCAGCTCGGTGAGCGTGCCACCCTCTTCGTGGTTGTACAACTTCACCGACCCGCCGGCCCGCGTCACGCTGGCCTGGCTGAGGAACAGGCCGAGGCCGAAGCCCTTGCCGCCCTTGGTGGTGATGAACGGCTTGCCGAGCTGCTCGGCGATCGCCAGGGGCACGCCGACGCCGTGGTCGCGGATGCGCAACAGCAGCGCCTGATCATCCCAGTCGAGCCGGATGTCGAGGTTGTCCGGGCAGGCATCGGCGGCGTTGTTGAGCAGGTTGAGCAATGCCTGGGTGAGGTCCGCCGGAGTGGCCAGGCGCGGCACCGCGCCACTGCCCAGGCACTGGTAGCGGTAGGTGGCCTCGGGGCGCATCAGGTGCCAGCGGTTCAGGGTGCTTTCCAGCCAGCTCACCGCGCTCTGTTCCACCGTCGCCTGCAGGCGGTCGGCCTCGGCGGCGCGCACCAGCTGCTGCAGACTGTCCTTGCACAGCTGCACCTGCTCCTGGAGCAGCGCCAGGTCCTCCTGCAGCAGCGGATCGGCGTGCTCGCGGCGCAGCTCCTTGATCAGCACGCTCATGGTCGCCAGCGGGGTGCCCAGCTCGTGGGCGGCACCGGCGGCCTGGGTGGCTACGGCGAGCAGTTGTTGGTCGCGCAGGTCCTCCTCACGGCGCCGCGCCCGGGCCTCCTCCTGGCGGCGCAGTTCCTCTGCCATGCGCGCGACGAAGAAGGTGATCAGCCCGGCGGCCAGGGCGAAGCTCAGCCACATGCCGTAGATCAGCAGCTTCTCGCGCTCGATGAGCATCAACTCGAAGGGATGGTACCAGGCCAGCAGCAGGGTGTAGGCAGCCAGCGCCAGGCCGGCGAGCAGCAGGGTGTAGACCCCGGGCAGGGTCGCCGCGGCGATGGTCAGCGGCACCAGGTAGTAGGACACGAAGGGGTTGGTGGAGCCGCCCGAGTAGTACAGCAGCACGCTGTGGATGATCAGGTCGCAGGCCAGCTGGGATGCGTACTCCAGCTCGGTGACCGGCCACGGCCCGCGCAGGCGCAGGGCGGTAAGCACGCAGAGGATCGCCGACACCGCCAGGGTGATGGATAGCGGCAGCCAGGGCAGCGGCAGCAGCCCGGACAGGTAGGCGAAACCCACCGAGCCGGCCTGGGCGGCGAGGACCAGAATGCGGATCAGCGTCAACCGCCAGAGGTTCTGGTTGCTGGCGGACAACAGTTGCGCAGGTTCGAGCATAGGGTCTCCTAGGTTCGCCCGAGTATAACCAACCGTCCGTCCAGGAACCGCCCCGCTGCGGCAAAGCACCGCAGGCAAAATTCCCGAAATCGTCTACTCCGCGCACCGGGTGCGGCGGACGAACGGGGAACATCGGTTGACCCGAAGAGTCACATGGCTTCGTCTAAGCTCGGGCAATCCCGCCAGAAAAGGAGTTTTCCATGCACCTGCGCAACCGCATCGCCGCCGCCCTCGCCCTCTGTACCGCCAGCCTCGCCAGTCTGCCGCTGCACGCCGATGAGGCGCCCCGCTACAACCAGGTGGCCCTGCGTGCCGAAGTCAGCCAGGACGTGGCCCACGACCTGATGCACGTCACCCTCTACCACGAGGCCCAGCAAAGCGACCCGGCACAGCTCGCCGCACAGACCACCGCCGCGCTGAATGCCGCCCTGAAGAAGGCCCGCCAGGTACAGAAGGTCACCGTGCAGCTCGGCAGCCGACACAGCTACCCGGTGTACGACAAGGACGGCCAGCAGATCACCGCCTGGCGCGAGCGCGCCGAACTGCGCCTGGAGAGCCAGGACTTCGCCGCGCTCTCCCAGCTCACCGCCGACCTGCTCGGCGAGCTGAAGATGGGCGGCATGAACTTCTCCATCTCCAATCCCACCCGCAAGCAGAGCGAAGACCGCCTGCTCAAGGACGCCGTAGCCGCCTTCCGCGAACGTGCCCAGCTGGCCACCGAGGCCCTCGGCGGCACCGGCTACAGACTGGTCAGCCTGAGCCTCAACAGCGGCGGCTTCCAGCCCCTGCCCGTACAGCGCATGGACGCCGCGCCGGTGGGTATGTCGATGGCCAAGGGCGAGGCCCTGCAGATCGAGGGCGGCAGCAGCGAGGTCACGGTGAATGCCGACGGGATCATCGAGGTGCAGATGCCCTGAGGGCCGTCCCTGGCGGTTTACAACGAGTCAGCGCTGTGGCCGGGCTCGTGCCAGATGTCCGCTGCCAGGGAGGCGATACCCAACGCTCCGACGAGGAACAAACCTCGGGCGATTTCTAGCCTCATGCCATAACTCATTGATGAGGCCGCAAGAGGGCATGAGGCCAAACTAGTTCAGCCCGAGCCTTCCGGAGGCTTTTGCGACGAGCGGCCGGCTCAGCCGGCTGCGCCCGGACGCAACACGACGCGGAAGCGGCAGCCGCTCGGCTCGACCGCGGAGAGCTGCACCATCCAGCCCTGCGCCGCGCAGATCCGCTGTACCAGCGACAGGCCGAGACCCAGGCCGTCGCCACGCTGCTTGCCACCGCGCACGAAGGGCTGAAACATCGCCTCGCGCTCATGCTCGGGGATCCCCACCCCGCTGTCCTCGACCACGAAACCGTCCTCCTGCAGCAGCAGGCGCACGTGGCCCTGCTCGGTGTAGTGCCAGGCGTTGCGCAGCAGGTTGCCCATCACGGTGCGTAGCAGGGTCGGATTGAAGGGCCCACACAGCTGCGCCTCGGGTCGGTATTCCAGGATCAGCCCCTTGCTCTCGATGGGTTCGCGCCACTGCTCGACCAGTTCGTCGGCGATACTGCGAACCTCCACCTCCGGCTGCACGCCCTGGCCCTGCTCGGCGCGCGCCAGGGTCAGGAAGGTCTGCACCAGCTCGCGCATCTCCTGGGTGGCACGGGCGATGCGCAGCACCTGCTTGCGCGCCCGAGGCTCCAGCAGGGGGTTCTCGAGGAGCAGCTCGCTGGAGCTGGCCAGCACCATCAGCGGAGTGCGCAACTCGTGGCTGACGTCGCTGGTGAACATCCGCTCGCGGTTCAGGGCCTGGCGCAGCAGGCCGAGGGTGGCGTCGAAGGCCGCCGCCAGCTGGCCTACCTCGTCGGCGGCGTAGTCCGGCGCCAGCGGCGGCGCCAGGGGCAGCAGTTGGTCCGGGTGGCGTACCTGGCGAGACAGACGTACCACCGGCTCGATCACCTTGCGGGCGAGCAGCCGGCCGAGCAGCAGGGCCAGGGCGATGCTGAACAGGAAACCGCCCCAAACCACCGCGAAGAGAATCTGCTCGCGCTTCTCGTATTCGTTCTGGTCCTGCAGCAACACGTAGCGACGGCCGTCGACGATGCGCACAAACGCGTGAAAAGCCTGGTCGTCACGGAACACCTCGTGGAAGCCTGGCTCCAGGTCCTTGAGGTCGTCCGGCAGGGCGAAGTCGCCGTAGCCGCCGGAGAAGTGAAAGAGCTGCTCCGGCTCCGGGCGCAGGCGCCAGTCGTCCATGCTCTCCATCTTCAGCAGACGGTCGAGGTCGCCGCCCAGCTCGGCGGAGAGCAGGCGCTCCTCGACGAAGTGCACGGTCTTGACGATGCCCATGGCGAAGGTGCCGGCCACCAGGGTGCTCATCAGCACGAAGGCGATGACGATACGCTGCGAAAGGTTCTGGCGAAACTCCATCCGCCGTCACTCCGCAAGGCGGTAGCCGACGCCGTGCACGGTGTGCAGCAGCGGCTTGTCGAAGGGCTTGTCGATCACCTGGCGCAGTTGGTGGATGTGGCTGCGCAGGCTGTCGCTGTCCGGGCAGTCGTCGCCCCACAGCGCCTCCTCGAGCACCTCGCGACGCAGCACGTGAGGACTCTTCTGCATCAGCACGGCAAGCAGCTTGAGGCCCACAGGGTTGAGCTTGAGCGGCCTGCCGGCGCGGGTCACCTCCAGGGTGTCCAGGTCGTAGTCGAGGTCCGCCACCTGCAGGCGCCGGCGCCCGCCGCCCTGGCTGCGCCGCAGCACTGCCTCGATGCGCGCGGCCAGCTCGGAGAGGGCGAAGGGCTTGATCAGGTAGTCGTCGGCGCCGGAGCGGAAGCCCTCCAGGCGGTCGTCCAACTGGTCGCGGGCGGTGAGCATGATCACCGGGGTGTCGCGCCGTACCTCCTCGCGCAGGCGTCTGCACAGGGTGTAGCCGTCCAGGCCGGGGAGCATGATGTCCAGCACGATCAGGTCGTAGTGCTCGCTGCTCGCCAGGCGCAGGCCGGCCAGGCCGTCCTGGGCGCAGTCGACGCTGTAGCCCTTGATCTCCAGGTAGTCGGCCATGTTGGCCAGGATGTCGCGGTTGTCTTCAACCAGCAGGATGCGCATTGCCAAGTCACCTCGTGGGCGTGAACCCGATCTGCCAGACGATAACCGATGCCGGTGGCCGACCGCCGGGCTTTGACGAATTATTCACCTCCGGGTTTCCCACGGACAAAGAAAAAGCCCCGCACGAGGCGGGGCTTTTCGGTACGGCGCGGGAAGCCGGTCGGCTTACATCATGCCGCCCATGCCGCCCATGTCCGGCATGGCCGGAGCAGCGGGCTTGTCTTCCGGAGCGTCGGCCACCATGGCTTCGGTGGTGATCATCAGACCACCGATGGAAGCCGCGGCCTGCAGGGCGGAACGGGTGACCTTGGCCGGGTCCAGGATACCCATTTCGATCATGTCGCCGTACTCGCCGGTCGCAGCGTTGTAACCGAAGTTGCCGGAACCCTGCTTGACCTTGTCGAGCACCACGCTCGGCTCGTCACCGGCGTTGGCCACGATCTGACGCAGCGGAGCTTCGACGGCACGACGCAGCAGGGCGATACCGACGTTCTGGTCTTCGTTGTCGCCCTTCAGGTCGGCGATGGCCTGCAGCGCGCGAACCAGGGCCACACCACCGCCGGGCACCACGCCTTCCTCGACAGCCGCACGGGTGGCGTGCAGGGCGTCTTCGACGCGGGCCTTCTTCTCCTTCATCTCCACTTCGGTAGCCGCACCGACCTTGATCACGGCCACGCCGCCGGCCAGCTTGGCCAGACGTTCCTGCAGCTTCTCGCGGTCGTAGTCGGAGGTGGTTTCCTCGATCTGCGCACGGATCTGCTTGACGCGGGCCTCGATGTCGGCCTGGGCGCCGGCGCCGTCGATGATGGTGGTGTTTTCCTTGCTCAGCACCACGCGCTTGGCGTTACCCAGATGCTCCAGGGTGGCACCTTCCAGGTTCAGGCCGACTTCTTCGGAGATCACGGTACCGCCGGTGAGGATGGCGATGTCCTGCAGCATGGCCTTGCGACGGTCGCCGAAGCCCGGAGCCTTGACGGCAGCGACCTTGACGATGCCGCGCATGTTGTTGACCACCAGGGTGGCCAGGGCTTCGCCTTCCACGTCCTCGGCGACGATCAGCAGCGGACGGCCGGCCTTGGCGACGGCTTCCAGCACCGGCAGCAGCTCGCGGATGTTGGAGATCTTCTTGTCGACCAGCAGGATCGACGGGTTCTCCAGCTCGGCGACCATGGTGTCCGGCTTGTTGATGAAGTAGGGGGACAGGTAGCCGCGGTCGAACTGCATGCCTTCCACGACAGACAGTTCGTTCTCCAGGCCGGAACCTTCCTCGACGGTGATCACACCTTCCTTGCCGACCTTCTCCATGGCCTCGGCGATGATGTTGCCGATGGACTCGTCAGCGTTGGCGGAGATGGTGCCGACCTGAGCGATGGCCTTGGAGTCGGCGCAGGGCTTGGCCAGTTCCTTCAGCTGGGCGACGATGGCGCTGGTGGCCTTGTCGATGCCACGCTTCAGGTCCATCGGGTTCATGCCGGCGGCAACCGCCTTCAGGCCTTCGTTGACGATGGCCTGGGCCAGCACGGTAGCGGTGGTGGTACCGTCACCGGCGGCGTCGTTGGCCTTGGAGGCCACGTCCTTGACCAGTTGGGCACCCATGTTCTCGAACTTGTCCTTCAGTTCGATTTCCTTGGCCACGGACACGCCATCCTTGGTGATGATCGGGGCGCCGAAGCTCTTGTCCAGAACCACGTTGCGGCCTTTCGGGCCGAGGGTGGCTTTGACCGCGTCGGCCAGCACGTTCACGCCGACCAGCATTTTCTTGCGAGCGGAATCGCCGAATTTGACGTCTTTAGCAGCCATGTCGATTGTTCCTCAATTCTGGGTAGTAACGGAGATTCGCGTTGATCACTCTTCGATGACGGCGAGGATTTCGTTCTCGCCCATCACCAGCAGTTCTTCGCCGTCGACCTTGACGGTGTTGCTGCCCGAGTAGGGACCGAACACCACCTTGTCGCCGACCTTGACGGTCAGCGGACGCACTTCGCCGTTGTCCAGCACGCGACCGGTGCCGACGGCGACCACTTCGCCACGATTCGGCTTCTCGGCAGCGGAACCCGGCAGGACGATGCCGCCTGCGGTCTTGGTTTCTTCCTCGCTGCGACGGATGACAACGCGGTCATGCAGAGGACGAAGCTTCATTGTCGATCTCTCCTAACAAATGAGTGGTTTAACGACCGGCACCTTATCACCGGCGGTTTTTAGTGTTTTCCGGCACTGCCGGGTGCGACCCGCTGGAGGTTCGGGCCGCAGAAGACTGACGTCGACCTTGCGGTGACTGCCCAGATTGGGACAGGAAAAAGAATTTCAAGGGCCGCCCTGAAAAAACTTTGCGCATTTCCTGCATGGGCAGCGAAGAGACCGCCGGAAGCGGCCTTCAGCGGTCGTGACGCTGGTACTCGCCCTCGATCAGGTTCGGCCGGCTCTGCCCGGAACGTGCCTGCAGGTCGTCGGCGAAGGCGCGCCGACGCAATGCCTGCTCCTCAGCGCGGCGGCGCAGCAAGCCGGCCAGCAGGCGGCGACTCGGCGGCAGCAGGCAGATCAGGCCGATGAGGTCGCTGACGAAGCCCGGCAGCAGCAACAGGCCGCCGCCCACGGCGATCAGCAGGCCCTCGAGCATCTCCTGCTCCGGCAGCTCGCCACGCGCCAGGCGCTCCTGGGCCCGCCAGGCGGTAGCCACCCCGGCGACACGCAGCAGCAGGCCACCGAGCACGGCGGTGGCGATGATCAACAGCAGCGTGGGCAGCACGCCGATGGCGCTGCCGACCTTGATCAGCACCGCCAGCTCGAGCAGCGGGAAGAGGACGAAGAGAAAGAAGAACACGCGCATGAAAGGATTCCTTGCGGCGGAACGTCCGCCATCGGTGGCAGATGTGGCGCCGCGGCGGGATTAATTCAAGCCCCGCGCGCCTCCGCCTCGGGCCAGACCGAGGCGCGGGCCAGGGAAACCAGGGCCTGGCGCACCGCACCGGGATTGTTACAGGGTGTTGGGAAAGGGAGCCAGTGCAGCACCCGACCGATGCGCAGGTGGAAGCCCTCGCTGTCGATGCCGACCATCTGCGCCGCCGGCTCCCCGGGCAGGCCGCGCAGTGCGGCGTAGTGGGCGATGGCCTCGGCGTGATCACCGTTCATGTGCTCGACCATCCCGCGCTCGGTGTCGCCGGCGAAGGGATTGTCGAGCAGCAGGTCGCCGACCGACAGCCAGTGGATCTCGCCGAAGCCGCCGATGAAGCGGGCGCGCACCGGCTCCAAGCACCAGAAGTCGAAGTCGTGGGTGCGGTGGTAGTCGCTGGCCTGGGGGAAGTAGCGGTAGTAGCGCTCGGCGGCCGCGGCGATCTCCCCGGCGTCGCTGAGCTGGCGGGCCTCGGCGAGCAGGGTCAGGCGCCCGGCGGCCTGCACGTCCTCGGCGCCGCGCTCGCCGATCAGCAGCGAGCATTTCGGGTCCCGTTGCAGGTTGTGGGTGTGCTGGGCGATGCGGCTGATGAGGATCAGCGGCCAGCCCCGGGCATCCAGGCAGTAGGGCACCACGGAGCCGAAGGGAAAGCCCGCCATGGCCTTGGAATGGGTGGAGAGCACGCCATGGTATTCCTTGAGCAGCAATTCTCGGGCATGCTTGCCGGCCTTCACGCTCACAATATGACTCCTCGCTGAGAATTCGACGGAGCCCTGACCGGTCGGACAGCCGGCCAGGACGACAGCAACGAACATGCGTCCAGCATACCCATTTCGGGCGCCGGCGGGGGCAATCACCACCCTTCGAGGAGCACGCGCATGCAACTGCAAGACAAAGTCATCATCATCACCGGCGGCGGCCAGGGCCTGGGCCGCGCCATGGCCGAGCACCTGGCCGCCAAGGGCGCCAAACTGGCCCTGGTGGACCTCAACCAGGAGCGCCTCGACGAGACCGTCGGCCTCTGCCAGGCCGCCGGCAGCGAAGCCCGTGCCTACATCTGCAACGTCGCCAACGAGGAGCAGGTGGTTGCCACCGTGGCGCAGATCGCCGAGGACTTCGGCGCCATCCACGGCCTGGTCAACAACGCCGGGATCATCCGCGACGGCCTGACCATCAAGGTCAAGGACGGCGAGCTGAGCAAGATGAGCCTGGCCCAGTGGCAGGCCGTGATCGACGTCAACCTGACCGGCGTGTTCCTCTGCACCCGCGAGGTGGCGGCGAAGATGATCGAGCAGAAGACCCAGGGCGCGATCGTCAACATCTCCTCCATCTCCCGCGCCGGCAACATGGGCCAGGCCAACTACTCCGCGGCCAAGGCCGGTGTCGCCGCCGACACCGTGGTCTGGGCCAAGGAGCTGGCACGCTACGGCATCCGCGTCGGCTGCGTGGCCCCCGGCTTCATCGAGACCGAGATACTCGCCGCCATGAAACCGGAAGCCCTGGAGAAGATGACCGCCGGCATCCCGCTGCGCCGCCTCGGCAAGCCGCAGGAGATCGCCCACTCGGTGGCCTACATTCTGGAGAACGACTACTTCACCGGCCGCGTCCTGGAGCTGGACGGCGGCCTGCGCCTGTAAGGCCGCTCCCAGGACGGCCCCCTGCCCGCTCCCAAACGCCGCCGGTGCACGCACCGAGCGGCGTTTTTTCTGCCCCGGCCCAGCCCTGTCGCCCCACTCGCGGAGGACCGTTTTCCCATCCCGGAAGGTCCGTGCGACGCGGCCTCCTGTGGAAATATGCCGTTCGATTTTTCCCCCGCTTTGCCTTTGACTTGCCTCCCAGCTGGTACTAAGGTGCCCGTTTCGCCTATTCCCAGGCCCATCACTCGCCAAGGAACCGGAATATGTTGCTTCGCCGCATGCTCGTCATGCTGGGGGTCGTGCTCCTCGTGGTACTGATCCTCGCAGGCTACAAGGGCTTCTCGATCTACCGGCAGATCCAGCAGTTCTCCGCGCCACGCCCGGCCATCAGCGTGTCCGCCGCCGTCGCCGAGGAACGCCCCTGGGAAGAACGCCTGCCGGCCATCGGTACCCTTACCGCCTCCCAGGGCATCGATCTGACCGTCGAGGTCGCCGGTACCGTGCGCGACGTGCTGTTCCAGTCCGGCCAGAAGGTCACCCAGGGCCAGCCGCTGATCCAGATGGACGGTTCGGTGGAGCAGGCCAGCCTGGAGGCCGCCGAGGCCGACCTCAGCCTGTCCCGTGTGGAGTTCGAGCGCGGCCGCAGCCTGGTCAGCAGGCAGATGATCTCCAAGAGCGACTTCGACCGCCTGGCCGCCCAGCTACAGAAGAACACCGGCACCGTCGCCCAGCTCAAGGCCATGCTGGACAAGAAGCGCATCCTCGCGCCTTTCTCCGGGACCATCGGCATCCGCCAGGTGGACGTCGGCGACTACCTGGCCTCCGGCACGGTGATCGCCACCCTGCAGGACCTGTCGACCCTCTACGTCGACTTCCATCTGCCCGAGCAGGCGGTACCCAGGCTGTCGGTCGGCCAGAAGGTGGCGGTCAGCGTCGCCGCCTACCCGGGCGAGGTGTTCGAGGGCCGCATCGGCGCGATCAACCCGAAGGTGGACGAGGCGACCCGCAACGTGCAGGTCCGCGCCATGCTGCCGAACTCCGACGACAAGCTGTTGCCGGGCATGTTCGCCAATCTCGAGGTGCTGCTGCCCGAGGCGCCGCGGCGCGTGGTGGTGCCGGAAACTGCCATCACCTACACCCTGTACGGCAACTCGGTGTACGTGATCGAGCCGCTCAAGGACGACAGTGGCGAGGTGCAGAAAGACGACCAGGACGAGCCGCAGTTGCAGGTGCAGCGCCGCTTCGTCGAGACCGGTCCGCGGCGCGGCGGCTGGGTGGTGATCCTCAAGGGGCTGGCACCCGGCGAGCAAGTGGTCACTTCCGGCCAGTTGAAGCTGGACAACGGCGCCCGAGTGGCCATCGTCGAGGACCGCACGCTGAAGCTCGAGCCGGACAGGCAACCCGCAGGCAACTAACCCCGGCCGCTCGGCGCGCGCCCGCCCAGCGGCCGCGCCATTTCTGAGAGACCGCCAAGGGAAACGCCACGGCTTTCACCGATCCCTTCATCCGTCGCCCGGTGCTGGCGACCGTGGTCAGCCTGCTGATCGTGCTGCTCGGCATGCAGGCCTTCAACAAACTGGTGATCCGCCAGTACCCGCAGATGGAAAACGCCCTGATCACGGTGACCACCAGCTACCCCGGGGCCAACGCCGAGACCATCCAGGGCTACATCACCCAGCCGCTGCAACAGAGCCTGGCCAGCGCCGAGGGTATCGACTACATGACCTCGTCGAGCCAGCAGAACGTCTCGGTGATCCAGATCTACGCGCGCATCGGCGCCAACACCGACCGGCTGTTCACCGAGCTGCTGGCCAAGGCCAACGAGGTGAAGAACCAACTGCCTCAGGACGCCGAGGATCCTGTGCTGTCCAAGGAGGCGGCCGACGCCTCGGCGCTGATGTACATCAGCTTCTACAGCGACGAGCTGTCCAACCCGCAGATCACCGACTACCTGGCACGGGTCATCCAGCCCAAGCTGGCCACCCTGCCGGGGATGGCCGAGGCGCAGATCCTCGGCAACCAGGTGTTCGCCATGCGCCTGTGGCTGGACCCGGTGCGCATGGCCGCCTACGGGGTGACCGCCAGCGACGTGGCCGAGGCGGTGCGCAAGTACAACTTCCTCTCCGCCGCCGGCGAGGTGAAGGGCCAGTACGTGGTGACCAGCATCAACGCCAGCACCGACCTGAAGACCCCGGAAGCCTTCGGCGCCATCCCGGTGAAGACCGCCGGCGACCGCCGCGTGCTGATGCGCGACATCGCCCGGGTGGAGATGGGGGCGGAAAGCTACAACTCCATCGACTCCTTCGACGGCATCCCCTCGGTGTACATCGCCATCAAGGCCACGCCGACCGCCAACCCGCTGGACGTCATCAAGGAGGTGCGCGCCATCCTGCCGGAGCTGGAGCAGCAGCTGCCGCCCAACCTCAAGGTGGCCATCGCCTACGACGCCACCGAGTTCATCCAGGAATCCATCGACGAGGTGATCAAGACCCTCGGCGAGGCGGTGCTGATCGTCATCGTGGTGGTCTTCCTGTTCCTCGGCGCACTGCGCTCGGTGCTGATCCCGGTGGTGACCATCCCGCTGTCGATGATCGGTGTGCTGTTCTTCATGCAGGTGATGGGCTACTCCATCAACCTGCTGACCCTGCTGGCCATGGTGCTGGCCATCGGCCTGGTGGTGGACGACGCCATCGTGGTGGTGGAGAACATCCACCGCCATATCGAAGAAGGAAAGACGCCGTTCGACGCAGCCATCGAAGGCGCCCGGGAGATCGCCGTACCGGTGATCTCCATGACCATCACCCTCGCTGCGGTCTATGCCCCCATCGGCTTCCTCGAGGGGCTGACCGGGGCGCTGTTCAAGGAGTTCGCCCTGACCCTGGCCGGCGCGGTGATCATCTCCGGCGTCGTCGCCCTGACCCTATCGCCGATGATGTGCTCGCGGCTGCTGCGCCACGAGGAGAACCCCTCGGGCCTGGCGCATCGCCTCGACCTGCTCTTCGAAGCCCTCAAGCGCCGCTACCAGCGGGCCCTGCACGGTACCCTGGAAACCCGCCCGGTGGTGCTGACCTTCGCCGCCATCGTCCTCCTGCTGATCCCGGCGCTGCTCAGCTTCACCCAGAGCGAACTGGCCCCCGAGGAGGACCAGGGCGTGGTGTTCCTCTTCGCCAACGCCCCGCAGCCCACCAACCTGGACTACCTGAACGCCTACACCAACCAGTTTCTGGAGATCTTCAGGAGCTTCCCCGAATACTACTCGTCGTTCCAGATCAACGGCTTCGATGGCGTGCAGACGGGCATCGGCGGTTTCCTGCTCAAGCCCTGGAGCGAGCGCGAGCGCAGCCAGATGGAGATCCTTCCCGAGGTGCAGGCGCAGCTCGACCGGAAGATCCCCGGCCTGCAGATCTTCGGCTTCAACCTGCCGTCCCTGCCGGGTACCGGCGAGGGCCTGCCGTTCCAGTTCGTGATCAACACCCCCAACGACTACGAGTCGCTGCTGCAGGTGGCCGAACGCATCAAGGCACGCGCCGAGGCGTCCGGCAAGTTCGCCTTCCTGAACATCGACCTGGCCTTCGACAAACCCGAGGTGGTGGTCGACATCGACCGCGAGAAGGCCGCACAGATGGGCGTGTCCATGCAGGACCTGGGCTCGACCCTGGCGATCCTGCTCGGCGAGGGGGAGATCAACCGCTTCACCATCGACGGCCGCAGCTACAAGGTGATCGCCCAGGTGGAGCGGCCCTACCGCGACAATCCGGGCTGGCTGAACAGCTACTACGTGAAGAGCGAAAGCGGCCAGATGGTGCCGCTGGCCACCCTGATCAGCGTCCGCGACCGCGCCCGGCCGACCCGCCTCAAGCAGTTCCAGCAGCTCAACTCGGCGATCATCGAGGGCTTCCCGGTGGTCAGCATGGGCGAGGCCATCGACACCGTCACCCGGATCGCCCACGAGGAAGCGCCGCGCGGCTTCGCCTTCGACTACGCCGGCGCCTCGCGCCAGTACGTGCAGGAAGGCAGCGCGCTGTACGTCACCTTCGGCCTGGCCCTGGCGATCATCTTCCTGGTCCTCGCCGCGCAGTTCGAGAGCTTCCGCGATCCGCTGGTGATCCTGATCACCGTGCCGCTGTCGGTGTGCGGCGCCCTGGTGCCGCTGTTCCTCGGCGTGTCCAGCATGAACATCTACACCCAGGTGGGTCTGGTGACCCTGATCGGCCTGATCAGCAAGCACGGCATCCTAATCGTCGAGTTCGCCAATCAGCTGCGCCGCCAGGGTCGCCCTCTGCGCGAGGCCATCGAGGAAGCCGCGGCGATCCGCCTGCGCCCGGTGCTGATGACCACCGCAGCCATGGTGTTCGGCATGGTGCCGCTGCTCCTCGCCACCGGCGCCGGCGCGGTGAGCCGCTTCGACATCGGCCTGGTGATCGCCACCGGAATGAGCGTCGGCACCCTGTTCACCCTGTTCGTGCTGCCCTGCGTCTATACCCTGCTGGCCCGTCCGGACCAGAAGGCGCCGCAGCCGCAGGCCGAGGTACAGCCGGCCTGAACCACCCGCCCCGGGCTGCACGGCGGCCCGGGGCGACCTCTGCGCAAGGGCCCTGCGCAGAGGCCCGCAAGCGATCCGGCGCATTGCCCAACCACCCCCTCGCCGCCTAGGATGGGTCACCCGAGACCTCCGGATGGAACCCCATGCTGCCCCCCCTGCCCCTGCTCGCCCTGCTCCCTGCCCTGCTGCTCGGCAGTCAGGCACTCGCCGCCCGGGACAGTCTGGTGGTCTGCACCG
>Ga0182792_1002015_pt1 | contig 15145 bp, 15 predicted proteins | sample Passage237B_FD_130497 | JGI IMG/M metagenome (GOLD analysis project Ga0182792, IMG submission 130497) | Cellulose adapted compost microbial communities from Newby Island Compost Facility, Milpitas, CA, USA - Passage2 37B (version 2) (version 2) ...
CTGGGGGCCGACCCTGGTGGACGCCTGACAGAGCGAGAAGGAGAGAATTCCCCGATCCTGGCCGACCGAGGCACCGGGAGCGGCGAGATCAGGATCGCAAGGGAGCAGCAGCAAGTCTGCCCCTTCGTCGATCACCGCGTTGGCGGCGCGTGCCGCCTGATTGGTCTCGCTGCGCATGTCTCGAACGATGAACTCGACCTTGCGGCCGTCGATCCCTCCCTTGGCGTTGAGCTCATCAGCGGCAAGCTGCATCGCTTCGAGAGGCGGCTTGTCATAGGGCTCGTTGATACCCGTCAGCGCCACAGCCGCTCCGATCGTGATCGGCCCCGAATCATCGTCACCCGATTCGGATGACCCGCAGCCGATCGCCAGTCCGGCCAGTAAGACCGCCATAAATGCAGACACCATCAGCCGTGAAATCTTTGTCCTCTTTCCTACCCTCATTGAACTTCACCTCTCTAGTCGTTTCAACAAACCGAGCGGCCTCGTGGACGAGACCAATTCATCCAGGTTCAGACCGAATTGCCACCTTCCCCGGGATTCGAATCCCGTTCGACTACATGGATCCCGACATGCTCCAGGCACCGTTTGAGCGCGGTGACCAGTGCCGGGCCGGTGTGTCCGTGGTATTGCGTGTCAAGCCGGGTGATGACCGCGCTGACTTCGGTTCGGATCGACCGGCCTTCCACCACTCCGCGGAAAAACGCTCTCGCCGCGTTGGTGACCAGCGTGGCGTCGGCGGCGACGATCAGGTCGGTGCTGGTATCGATGACCAGGATCACACCGATCTGCTCCCATTGAGCATGGGAGGAAACCTTCTCCGGCAACCTCGCATAGCCCGATATGAGAACCAGGTTCTTGTCGGTCGCCACCCGGTCGCGCAACCAGTCCCACTCGCCGTTTCCGTTGTCCAGGTCAGGACGCATTCGCAGCTCCGGGCAGCAGGCTGTCGAGCACCGAGAAAGCCGACTCCAACGCCCCCATCGCGGTGTCGATCTCCTCGCGGGTGATCCTGAGCGGCGGCGCGATGGTCACCGTGTTGGGCAGGAAGTTGAAGAGCAGCACCCCTTGCTTGGCGCACTCGTCGGCGATCAGCACTCCGGGTCTGAACTCGGGATCGCCGTCGACGCTCGGGGTGAGCCAGCGGTCGGTCGGGATCCACTTCTCGCCGGTTTCCGGATCCTTGACCAGTTCGACCGCGTAGGCGAGCCCGGTTCCGGAGAGACCGCTGGCCGAGGGATGCCGGTCGACCAGGTCCAGGAGCTTGGACTTGAAGTACTCGCCGACCTCCGCCGCGTGCTCGACCACCCGGTCTTCCAACATGATCTCGATGTTGGCGCTGACCGCCGCCGTGGCCAGCGGATGGCCGCCGAAGGTCGAGACGGCGGCCCAGCTGCCGCCGCGCAGGTACTCGGCGATCTCCTTTGACATCACCACTGCCCCGGCCGGCACGGACGAGCTCGAAAGCCCCTTGGCCGTGCAAAGAATGTCGGGGTTCACCCCGTAATGCTGGTAGGCCCACCACTTGCCGGTCCGGCCGGCACCGGCGATCACCTCGTCGTCGATCCAGAGGATGCCGAGGCGGTCGCACATCTCGCGCAGCATCTGCGGATACCCGTCGGGGACCAGCAACCCTCCGGCGCCGTAGTAGAGCTCGGTGATGATCCCGGCCACGTTCTCGACCCCGGCGGCGCGGATCGAACGTTCGGTCTGCTCGATCACCTTGCGCACCGACTCCTCATCGGGACAGTCGATCGGCGCCGGGGCCGCGTGGAACTCGGGGTGCGGGGTCGGCACGGTCCTGACTTCGCCGGTCCGGGAGTCGTGAAATACGTTGCGTAGATAGGGCAGCGTGGTCGCGGCCGCGGCCGCGGTGGTCCAGCCGTGGTAGGCGTTCTCGGTGGTGAAGACCACGGGCCGGTTCTTGAACAGCCGGGCGATCAAGATCGCCATCTCGACCGCCTCCGAGCCGGAGCTCACGAACTTGGCGGCACCCGCCCATGTCGGTTCTCCGATCGTGTCCTCGCAAAGAAGTTTCGCGGCGTAGCCCTTGCGCTCGTGACTTAAGACCTCGCAGACGAAATCGAGACCATCAACGGCCTCGTGAATGGCGGTCCGCAGACGAGGCTCACCGTGCCCCTGGCCGACACACATGTACTGGCCGTGCAGGTCGAGCATCTTCTGTCCGTCCGCAAACTCGACCCAACAGCCAGAAGCACCGGTCACGATCTTCGGCTCATACTCCGAAGCTGCGGCCTCGAACGGAATCGAGTATTCGAGTTCCAGCTTTGCGGCATCAGCCGGCTCTACCCGCGAGAGCGGGTTTCCTTCAGCACTCATTCAGAGTCTCCTCCGGTCGTCGTGTCGGGCGAGAACCCGCCGACGAGCAGGCTCGGCCGCGCAATGTGGATGTCCTCTTCGCCTCGGTCAACAAGATTAACTCAGTACAGGCAGGTCGAATCAATAAAAGACCGGGATGCGCGTGCGTATCCCTGTTGCCTGTGCTGGATTCCCTCGTTCGCGGGAGCCTGACGACCCCTCAACTCAAGAAGAGCACGGCCCCAGGCTAACCAGCCGCCAATCGGCTGTCAAGTTGCCTGGCCTCAAGATCGTCGTCTGGACGAAGAGCGGCCCTGATCTTCGGGTAACCACCGATTGCCTCCACGGGCTCGCGGGCCGAGACTCCAGACCATGCGTCACGCCGTACCTGAGAGCCCGCCCGAAGGGATACACGTCGCCGGCCGGTGGCGACGGCGTGAGACGATCTCGCTGCCGAACCCAGCACTGCCCGCAGAGGTCTCAGACCTCTGCCCGGTCGCAGACCTGGACGATGTCGAAGACGCGGTAGCCGCGGCCACCGAGGCCGCGCCGGCCTGGAACGAGGCCGGTGCCTTCGCGCGCGGCGAGATCCTACGACGAGCTGCTGTCCTCGTCTCCGAGAGGCGCGAGCTGCTGGCCGAGTCGATGACGCTCACCGTCGGCAAGACCATCCGTGACTCGCGCGCCGAGGTGAGCCGAGCCGCGGCGATCCTGCACCACTTTGCGGCCGAGGCCGGACAGCCGAAGGGTGAGGTCTATGAAAGTTCCGACCGGGACACGTTCCTGTTCACGGAAGAGTCCCCGCTGGGCGTCGTGGGAGCGATCACGCCCTGGAACTTTCCCCTGGCGATACCTGCCTGGAAGATCGCCCCCGCGCTCGCGTTCGGAAACGCGATCATCTGGAAGCCGGCTGAGATCGCTTCCCGCTCCGCTCGGCAGCTGACCGCCATCCTGCTTGAGGCGGGCGTGCCTCCCAAGGCGCTCAATCTCGTCACCGGGCCGTCCAGCAACTTCGGTGACCGGCTCATTGCCCACCCGGGTCTGGACGGGATCACTTTCACGGGCTCCAACCAGGTCGGCGAACTGATCCGGCAGCGGTCCGTCGCCAGTTCGCCTCGGCTGCAGCTGGAACTCGGTGGGAACAACCCCGCCATCGTCCTGGCCGACGCAGACCTTGAGTTCGCGGCCCGCACGATCGTGACCGGAGCAATGGGCCAGAGCGGCCAGCGCTGCACTGCCACCCGCCGGATAATTGCCGTCGCGCCGATCGCCGAGAGAATTGGCCAGCTGATTGCCGCCGGGATCGAAGGGCTCGAGGTCGGGGATCCGCGGTCGGAAAGTTCGGACGTCGGCCCACTGTCTTCGGCTGCGGCCCAAGCCGAAGTCTCGGATCACATCGATCAGGCGATCGAGGAAGGCCACGAATTCTTGGCCGGAGGAAAACGGCGCCGTCCAGATGACGGTTTCTACGTCGACCCGACATTTCTTTTCGACGTCGACGCCTCCGCGGCGATCGCCCGCGAGGAAGTGTTCGGGCCGGTCACCTCTCTCATCGTGGCCGCGGATACGGATCAGGCGCTCGACCTCGCGAACGACACTCCTTTCGGCCTCTCGGCCGCAGTGTTCACGGAGAACCTGCACGATGGGCTTGCGCTGGGACGACGGCTGGAGGCGGGCGTGGTCCACGTGAACGGACCCACCACCGGCGCCGAGCCCCATGTGCCCTTCGGAGGCAGGAAGGCGTCCGGCGGCCACTTTCGCGAACAGGGGAGGGCGGCAAGACGTTTCTTCACCAAGGACAAGACCACCTACGTCTCACCCGGAGGTGAAAGGAAAGTTGAGTGAGCCAAAAGACGTGAAAGTCGGTGTGGTCGGTGCGGGATTCATGGGGACGGGTATCGCCGAATGCACCGCCAAGGCGGGATATCGAACCGTCGTCCACGAACCGGACGGTGGGGTATTGAGGCGATCGGAGCAACGTCTCCTGAAATCGCTCGAACGAGCCGCCGACGCCGGAAAGATCGAGGGGCCGGCGGTCGCTGACACCTTCGAGAGGATCGAGTACTCGACCCGGATCGACTCTCTCGGCGGGTGCGAAGTAGTCCTTGAGGCAGTGAGCGAAGACGTCGACCTCAAGACCTCCCTGTTTCGCTCCTTGGAGGAGATAGTGCCACCCGATGCGCTGCTGGCGAGCAATACATCGAGCATCCCGATCGCCCGGCTGGCGGCCGCGGTTGCCAACCGTGAACGGGTGGTGGGCCTCCACTTCTTCTCGCCGGTCCCGATGATGAGCCTGGTCGAAGTAGTGGTGGCGATATCGAGCGGCGAGCGTGCGGTCAGTCAGGCGCACACGTTTGCCGAAAGCCTCGGAAAGACCCCGATCCAGACCAAGGACCGCTCCGGCTTCGTCGTGAACATGCTGCTGGTGCCGTACCTGATGGCGGCCGTGCGCATGTTCGAGGAAGGTTTCGCCTCCCGAGAAGACATCGACACCGCGATGAAACTCGGCTGTGGTCACCCGATGGGCCCCCTGGCCCTCTGCGATCTGATCGGCCTCGATGTCCTTGACTCGGTCTGCTCCTCGCTCTTCGACGAGTTCAAGCGACCCGAATATGCTCCTCCGCCTTTGCTCGAACGCATGGTGATCGTGGGTCACACTGGGCGTAAGGCGGGACGCGGCTTCTACGAATACGACTAAGACGACAACGACAAAGGAGAGATGGACATGCCCGTTATCACCATCGACTGGTTTGGTGGACGAACCAACGAACAAAAGCAGGCGATTGCGACACAGATCACCGATGCGTTAGTGGAAAAAGGCAACACGAAGCGCGAAGACGTCTGGATTCGCTTCGTTGACACCCCGAAAGAAAACTGGTCTCTCGGCGGCGACCTCCAGGCCTGACATCAGGCGATGCGGCTTATCGCCTCGTCGGCCTGACTGACCAGGAGGTCGATCGTGGCCCGTGAGCGCTCGACCACGTCGCCGACGTCCTCCCCGTACTGGCCGGCCGCAAACCTGGCCAGCACACCCTCGGCGATGATCGCCAGCTTCCAGAAGCCGAGCGCGACGAAGTAGTCGAGCTTGGAGATGTCCCGGCCGGTGATCTCGGCGTACTGCTCGGCCAGCTCACGACGGGCCGGGAAACCTGGCTCGACCGTGGCCGGGGTGATCAGGGGGATCTGCTCGTCGCCGGCCTCGCGCCAGTAGACCATCAGCAGACCGAGGTCGGCCAGCGGCTCGCCGATCGTGCAGAGTTCCCAGTCGACCACGGCGGCGACCTCGCCGGTCGGACTGTAGATCACGTTGTCGAGCCGGTAGTCGCCGTGCACCAAGGTCGAAGCAGACTGGGGCGGCGCCAGCTCGACCAGGCGGGCGTGGACGTCTTCGACCAGGGGTAGCTCGCGCGTCTTCGACTTCTCCCACTGCCCCGACCAGCGCTTGAGCTGCCGCTGGACGTAGCCATCGTGGCGGCCGAGGTCGGCCAACCCGACTTCAGTCACGTCGACCGAGTGGATCTTGGCCATCGTCTCGACCAGACCCTCACCGAGCCGGCGGCGCTGGTCCGCGCCGGGGAAGGCGGCGGCCTGCTCCGGCCCGCGGATCACCGGACCCTCGACGAACTCCATCACGTAGAACGGCGCCCCGGTCACTTCCTCGTCCTCGCAGTAACCGACCACCGGCGGCACCGGCACGCCGGTCCCGTCGAGCGCGGTCACGACCCGCACTTCACGCCCCATGTCGTGTGCCGAGCCGAGCGTCTTGCCCAGCGGGGGACGCCTCAGCACCCACCTCGCACCTTCCTGGTCGGTGACCAGATAGGTCAGGTTCGACATGCCGCCGTGGATCTTCTCGTAGTCGAGCGGAGGCTCCAGGTCGGCCACCCTCTCCCGAAACCATTCCTCGAGCGGACCCTGCGAAATTCCATCTGTCTGGGAATTCATGGGACAAGAGACTACGAGTACATCCACTCTTCTAGTCTCTTCCCATGTCATCCCCGGGAGGATTGCCCGATGACGACGCTGGGCTGCTGCGCCGCACCCTCGACGGCATGCCTTCGGCTGGGCTGTTGACGGTCGACCGCGACGACGTGATCGTCCAGGCCAGCGCCCCATCTCTGGAGAGGGCGCCGTCACTGGTCCCGGGGGTTCCGATCCGCGAGGCACTGGAAAAGCTCACCCACGTCGAGATGATCGATCGGCTGCTGATCCGGGGGGAGGTCTCCACGATCCCGGGCGAGCCCGGGGGACCGGAATACCTCTGGAAGGCTTGGCACGAGCGCAACGAGCACGGAGAGATCGTGGTCAGCTTCTGGGACACCGACTGGAACGAGACGATGAACGAACGGCGGACGACCTTCATCATGGCCGCCTCCCACGAGATGAGGGGTCCGCTGACCGCGATCAAGGGCTTCGCGGAGATTCTCAACATGCACCCCGAAAACCTCACGCCGGAGCAAAGGGAGGCGGCCGAGATCGTCGAGCGGAACGCCCGGCACCTCTCGGTGCTGGTCGAGGACACGTTCGACCTCAGCCGCAACAGCTTCGGCGAGCTTCGTCTCAACCTCTCCGAGGTCGATCTCGAAGGGATCATCGACGAGGTCACGTCGAGCACCAGGCCCCGGATCGAGCGACGTGGTCAATCCCTCGAATGTGAAATCGCCGGACCGCTGCCGACGATCGAGGCGGATGAGGGCCGAACGAGTCAGATGGTCAGGAACCTTGTCCGGAATGCCTCGGTGCACAACGGTGAGGGGGTCGCGATCAAGGTCTTCGCGCGGGTCGAGGATGATTCCGTCGCGATCTCGGTCGAGGACGATGGCCGGGGACTCCCCTTCGACGATCCCGAAGAAGCCTTCCGCACCTTCCGTCGCGGGCCGGGCTCAACGGTCGGCGACAGGAGCGGGTCGGGCGTCGGGCTCTCCCTGACGAAGCGTCTGATCCAGCTCCATCGCGGCCGCATCGAGGTCGAGTCCGGCCCCGGACGCGGTGCGAGGTTCACCCTCCGGTTCCCGCTCGACCGGAGCCATGCGCTCACCCCCGACGAACCGGGGCCGGCGTGAGCAACCTGCTGGTGGTCGAGGATTCTCCGACGATCGCCCTGCTGCTGCGGCGACGCCTCGAGATGGTCGGCCACGAAGTGAGGGTCGCGGCCGACGGAAGGGCGGCGCTGGCCCGGCTGGAGCAGGCCTGTCTCTTGGATCTGGTCCTCGCCGACGTGATGATGCCCGGGATCGACGGCATCGAGACGCTGGAGCGAATCAAAGCGGTCAGACCCGAACTGCCGGTGGTCCTGGTCACCGGTCAGGAAGTCGACGCCGCCACCCGCGAGCGTGCCGACGCAATTTTCCCCAAGCCGATCGATTTCGACCGGTTGCTGAGAGCCGTCGAGCAGCTAGCTGCGGGCGATCTCGACCCGGATGCCTGAACCCTTGAGCTTGGTCCCGTCGAGGTACTCGACCGTTCGCTCGGCCACGTCCCCGTCGACCTCGACGAAGGAGAATCGCTCCAGCACCCGGACGTCGGCGATCTGGTCGTCCACGAGCACCGCACCTTCGCGGAGGGCCCAGCGCAGGTCTTCCTCGGTCAGGCCGGAGCGGGCACCGCGGTTCACGAAAAGCTTGACCGCACCCTCGGCCGCCTCGGGGACCGAGCCTTCCTCGCGCTGGTCGACCGACTCGGCCTGACCGACCGGACCGTTGATCGGCATCTCGACCACCTCGTCGACCTCCGGCAGCTCCTCGACCTCGACCGCGGGCTGATCGTCGAGCGGGACCGGCCTGCCGTTGCGCCGGTTGCGACGCGGCGGGCGGGCATGCTCGATCCGGTCTTCCGGCTTTTCCCATTCCGAGATCGAAGCCTTGACGTCCTTCTTGATCTGATCGAGATCACGCATCTGATCCGGGGTGACGAAAGTGATGGCCCGCCCGGTGCGCCCGGCCCGGCCGGTGCGCCCGATCCGGTGGACATAGGTCTCGGAACTGTTCGGGATGTCGTAGTTGATCACGTGGGTCACGTGATCGACATCCAGCCCGCGGGCCGCGATGTCGGTCGCCACCAGCAGCCGGCAGCGATGGTTCTTGAAGGCAAGCATCACCCCGTCGCGGACCCCTTGGCTGAGATCGCCGTGCAGCGCCTTCACGTCCAGGCCTCGATTCTTGAGATCCCGTTCGAGGCGGCTGGCACCGAGCTTTGTGCGGCAGAAGAGGATCGCCTGCTCGGGATCCTCGGCCTTGACCACGTCGACCAGCTTGTCGACCTTGGCCCGCCCGGGCACCTCGACGTAAGCCTGCTCGATCGCGTCGACGGTCAGGGTCTTCGGCGTGATCGAGATCGTCACCGGGTCGTACATGAAGGTGTCGGCCAGTCGCTTGATCGGCGGCGGCATGGTGGCCGAGAACAGAGCCGTCTGGCGGCCGCTCGGGCACATCCGCAGGATTCGCTCGACATCCTCGATGAATCCGAGGTCGAGCATCTCGTCGGCCTCGTCGAGGACCACGAAGCGGGCCGCGGTGAGGACCAGCGAACGCCTTGAGATCAGGTCCTTCATCCGTCCCACCGTGGCGACGACCACATGCGCGCCCGAGCGCAGCTGGGCCTGCTGGCTGCGGATCGGAGCGCCGCCGAACACGGCGACGATCTCGATGTCCAGGTGCTCGGCGTAGGAGCGCAATGCCTGGGTGACCTGGATGCAGAGCTCGCGGGTCGGGGTCAGGACGATCGCCTGCACCTCATCGTTGTCGGGATCGAGGTACTGCAGCATCGGCAGGCCGAAGGCCGCTGTCTTGCCGGTACCGGTCTGAGCCTGGCCGATCACGTCGTGGCCGGCCAGCAGCTCCGGAATCGCCTCGGCCTGGATCGGGCTGGGCTTCTCGAAACCGATCTCGTCGATCGCCTGCTGGATCTCCGGGCTGAGCCCGAGGTCCTTGAAAAGTCTGTCTTCTTGTTCTGTCTGTTCTGTCATCTAGTGGGGTCCAGCAGCAGCTTGCCGACCGTCTTCCGTCCGGCAATGTCCTGATGGACCTTGCGGGCTTCGGAAAGCCCGTAGGTTCCGCCGACCACTGCCTTCAGATCTCCCCGGGCGGTTGCGCCGAAAACCCGGTCGATCGAGTCGCGGGCGAGATCAGGGCGGGCCAGCAGGTGCATCAGCCAGAAGCCGGTAACACTGAGGCTGTTCTTCAGCAGTTTGCCAGTCCTGAGCTGATTCTGCTCGCGGGAGGCGATTCCGACCACGACCATCCGCCCGAAAGGACGCAGGGTTCCGAGCAACTGTTCGAAGGAATCCCCGCCGGCCATCTCCAGCACGACGTCGACCTGGCCACCCGCGGCCTCGCTCACCTCAGCCCCGAGATCCGGGCTGCGGGAGTCGATCACGGCGTCGGCCCCCAGCTCCAGCACAAGCCGCTGCTTCTCCTCGCCGGAGGCGAGGCCGATCACCTTTCCGGCCCCCATCGAGCGGGCCAGTTGGACCGCGAGGCTGCCGGTGCCGCCCGCCGCGGCCCCGACCACCACGTTCTCTCCCCGCTTCAGGGCGCCGGAGATCCGCAGCACAGCGTCGGCGGTGACCCCCTGGATCATGATCCCGGCCGCCTGCTCGTCATCGACCTCGTCCGGGACCGGGACCAGCGAACTTTTGGGGGTGGCGATCTTCTCGGCGTAAGCCCCGTTCGGGACCACGGCAGCGACTCGCCGGCCCTCGCTGGTGACCCCGACGAACTCGATGCCCGGGATCAGCGGCAATTGCTGTCGGGCGATGTACTGGTCGTTGGTGATGTGTGTGTCGGAGAAATTGACGCCGGCCCGGTTGATCGTGACCAACGAGTCGCCCTCTCCCGGCACCGGTTCGGGCAGATCGACCAGGTTCATCACCTCGGGCCCGCCGAACTCTTCGATCTGGATCGCCTTCACAAAGCCATCTTTTCACGCCGACGGGTACGATCTCGCCCATGTCACTGACCGTAGTCGGATCGATCGCCTTCGACGCGGTCGTCACCCCTTTCGGCGAGCGCGAGCGCATGCTCGGCGGCTCCGCAGTCCACTTTTCTCTGGCCGCCAGCTTCTTCACCGATGTCCGCGTGGTCGGGCCGGTCGGGGACGACTTCACGCAGACTGAACTCGACGTGCTCGAGAACCGGGGCGTGATCACCGAAGACATCGAACGGGTGAGCGGCGAAACCTTCTTCTGGAAGGGCCATTACGAGTACGACCTGAACACGGCCCACACCGACGACACCCGGCTCAACGTATTCGGTGATTTCGAGCCGAAGCTCTCCGACGCCTCGACCGAGGCCGACATGCTCTTCCTCGCCAACATCCAGCCCGACTTGCAGCGCCAGGTGCGCCAACAGTGCGGCGGGGCCGGCTTCGTCGGCCTCGACACCATGAACCTCTGGATCGACACAGCGAAGGAGTCGCTGATCCAGGTGATCTCCGAGGTCGACTGCGTGCTGATCAACGACGCCGAGATCCGCCAGCTGACCGGGGAGCCGAACCTGGCCCGGGCTGCGGCGGCGGTGATGGCGATGGGGCCGCGCGCGGTGATCGCCAAGCAAGGCGAGTACGGCGCGGCGCTGTTCACCCCGAACGGTTTCTTCGCCCTGCCCGGATTCCCGCTTGAGGATGTTCGGGATCCGACCGGGGCCGGTGATTCATTCGCGGGCGGCTTCCTCGGCTACCTCGACGGCGAGGCGGGCGAGATCGACCAGCAGGCCCTTCGCACGGCGATGGGCTACGGCACGGTGCTCGCGTCCTACAACGTCGAGGAGTTCGGCACCGAGCGGGTCGGCCGCCTGACCCGGGACGAGGTCGAATCCCGCCTCGTCGCCTTGCGGGCAATGACCGACTTCAGCTTGACGTAGCCGCGACCAGTCCTAAGTTGCGGGCGAGGTGGCCCGCGCCATGGGGCCAGTTTTGCCCGTCCGGGATTCGTGCGTAACAAGAAACCCGCCAATCCGCACGGAAAGTTGTTACGCATCCCTGGAGGGGCCAATTCGGGTTCCCGGACCGCGCCCGACTTGCAGGTAACCCCAAACTGAAATACTGGTGCGGACAGAGATCAGAGAGATCAGAGCACAGGATTCGAGGAGAAGCATGTCGACCGAACAGCAGACCGAAGCGCCCGAAGAGGGTGATGGGGGCGGAGTAGCCACCAGGGCCGACACCCTCACGATCACCGACAACCGGACCGGCCGCACGTACGAACTTCCGATCGAGGACGACACGATCAAAGCCCTTGATCTGCGCCAGATCAAGGTGCATGAGGACGACTTCGGAATGATGTCGTTCGACCCCGCTTTCACCAACACCGCTTCCTGCCGCTCGGCGATCACCTACATCGACGGCGAGGCCGGGATCCTCCAACACCGTGGCATCCCGATCGAGCAGCTCTGCGAGCATTCGACCTTCCTCGAGGTCGCCTACCTGCTGGTCTTCGGCGAGCTGCCGACCCGGCCGCAGCTGGAGGCCTGGGTCCATGACGTCACCCACCACACCTACGTCCACGAGGACATCAAGAAGTTCCTGACCGGGTTCCGTTACGACGCGCACCCGATGGGGATGCTCGAAGCTTCGACCGGGGCGCTCTCGACCTTCTACCCGGACTCGAACCAGATCCTCGACCCGATCGAGCGGTACCTGGCGACGATCCGCCTGATCGCCAAGATGCCGACCTTGGCGGCCTTCGCCTACCGCCACAACATGGGGCTGCCATACGTCTATCCGGACAACGACCTGTCCTACCCGGAGAACTTCCTCTCGATGCTGTTCAAGATGACCGAGACGAAGTACGAGCCGGACCCCCGCCTCTCGAAGGCGATCGACGTGCTCTTCATCTTGCACGCCGACCACGAGCAGAACTGCTCGACCAGCGCCGTGCGCGGGGTCGGGTCCTCGGATGTCGACCCCTACTCGGCGGTCGCCGCCGGCATCGCCGCCCTCTACGGCCGCCTCCATGGCGGCGCCAACGAGGCAGTGCTGCAGATGCTGCGCCGGATCGAGAAGGTCGACAACATCCCCTCCTTCCTGGAGGCTGTGAAGAACCGGGAGGAGAAGCTGATGGGCTTCGGCCACCGGGTCTACAAGAACTACGACCCGCGGGCCAGGATCATCAAAAGCCACGCCGATGAGGTTTTCGAGGCGACCGAGTACAACCCACTGGTCGAGATCGCGACCGAGCTCGAGAAGCGGGCGCTCGAGGACGATTACTTCACTTCACGCAAGCTCTTCCCCAACGTCGATTTCTATTCGGGGATCATCTACGAGGCGCTGCGGGTCCCGCCGGGCATGTTCACGGTGATCTTCGCGATCGCCCGCACCGCCGGCTGGATCGCGCAGTGGCTGGAGATGACCGACGATCCGGACAAGAAGATCGCCCGACCGCGCCAGATCTACACCGGTCCGCGAGACACCGACTACGTGCCGATCGGCGAGCGCACCGGCGACGACCGCATTTCCGGGCCCGCCACGCGGCCTTCCTGATCCCCTGGGGGACCGGTGGCCACCTGGAAGCTGACCATCCGTCACGGCTCTGACGTCAAACGTCAGCGCTTCGACGACCTCGACGAAGCGCTCGGAGCGGCCCGGGAGGCGGCGGACGAAGTGATCGCCGAGGGCCAGTTGGATTCGGTTTCGGCGATCCGCGATTACGAGCCTTCGCAGTTGGTCAACGCGAGGATCGAGATCACCGGCAAGGGCCTCTTCAAGCCACCGACCGCAGGGATCGACATCCAGGGCGATCTCTCGGTCATTCCCTTCGCCGGCGGGGTCAGCCGCCAGACCCTCGAAGGGTCGACGCTACCCCAGGCGATGAAATCGTTGAAAATGTTCCTCAGCTCATGAGTGAACAGACCTCAGAACAGAAAGTCCCCAAGGGTTCCTACGCCGCCGGACGGCGGGTCAGCCTGCCGGAAGGCGCCGAGAAGCCGATAGTCGTCTTCGTCAACGGTGTCGCCCAGGACGAAGGAACCGATTATCTGCTGCGCGACAACGAGATCCTCTTCACCCGGGACATCATCAAGGAAGAGAAGTCCGGCAAGAAGAAGATGGTCATGCTGCTGGGCGTGGTGGGCTTCTACAACAAGGACGAGACGATCGACGTCCAGTACCAGCAGGACGGCAAGACCCAGCTCGCCGGCGACCTGCCGGTCTCGAAGTAGAGGTTCTCCCGTGGGCGGATAGGCCCATGATGCAATGATATAAATTATCTATCATGCTCTTCTCGGCCCCCACTCTGCGAGATGACGAGCGGGAGGTAGTCGCTCTCATTGAAAATCTCCGCAACGAGTTGCGAGATCGTGTGGCCGAGCCTCGGCGATGGAATGGCTCTCTGAAGCGAATGGCTTTCGCGAGGGCAGTACAGGGCTCGAACAGCATCGAAGGCTACGAGGCTTCGCTTGACGATGTTGTTGCGGCCGTCGAGGGTGAACCAACTTTCGACGCAAATCAGGAGACTCAACTGGCCCTGATCGGGTATCGCGATGCGATGACCTACGTGCTTCAGATCTCTGACGATCCGGACCTGCAAATCGATAGCGGTCTGATCAAGAGCCTTCATTTCATGATGATGAGCCACCGGCTGGACAAGAACCCGGGGCGTTGGCGGCCCGGTGATGTCTTCGTACAAGACGAGTCTTCCGGTGACATCGTCTACGAGGGCCCTGACTCAAGCCTCGTCCCCAGTCTCATCAACGAGTTCACGCAAAACCTCGGCGACTCGCACGAGAACGTCCTCGTCAGGGGGGCGATGGCCCATCTGAACCTAGTCATGATCCATCCGTTCAGCGACGGAAACGGTCGCATGGCAAGGTGTCTCCAGACCTTGGTCTTGTCTCGCGAACAAATCGTCGCGCCAGTCTTTTCAAGCATCGAAGAATTCCTGGGCAGAAACACCCGGGCCTATTACGACGTCCTTGCCGAAGTCGGAGAGGGTGCTTGGCATCCTGGTCGTGACGCCCGGCCGTGGGTTCGATTCTGCCTGAGAGCCCACTATCTTCAAGCCAGGACGACCCTGCGGCGACGCAAAGAAATTGAATCCCTTTGGAATGCTTGCTGGGAGCTGGCCGAAAGCCGCGGATTGCCCGAGCGAACCGTCGCTGGGATCATGGAAGCCGCCTACGGCTTTAGATTGACCCGGAGCGTGTATCAAAGATTGGTCGCGGAATCATTCGGTGAGGAACTCAAAGACCTTACGGCGAGTCGCGACTTGAGGCTGATGGTTGACGCACAAGTGGTCGACCCAGTAGGTGAACGACGAGGCCGCTACTACTTGCCAGCGGCGGAGTTGTCAAAGCTTCGTGCGGCCATTCGCTCGAGCAGGCCACCCCGAGCATCCGAAGATCCGTTCGAGGTCGTACAAGATCGAAATCAGCTCAAGCTGATCGAGGAATGAAGAAAACCCCCCGAGTACTTGCCAGTCTCGAAGTAGCCCCGCGCGCCTGAATCAGCGGGTTGGCGTGAACCGCTTGATGAAGAAGCCTTCCGTGCTGCCTTGGTCGTAGCGTCCTGACAGGTACATCTTCTTTCCGGCCCGGATCAGCGCGGTTCCGACGCTTCCGTCGCCGAGCCCGGTGTTCAGGACGCCCTTCTTGAAGAAGCGTGGGTCTTTCTTTCCGTTTCGCAGATAGCGCACAGTGATCGCTCGGCGCTTGTTCCGCGGACTCTGTCCGGCGCTGCCGATCACCCAGATTCCGCCCTTGGTGTCGGTCTGGATGTCGTACAGACGGGTTGTCCTCTCACCACGTTTCGCGGTGCCGTACAGCCGCACGATGCCATTTGAGCCGAATGACTTGTCGAGCCGACCGTTCTTGCGGAACCGCATGACCAGCCCGTA
>Ga0182792_1002016_pt1 | contig 15144 bp, 14 predicted proteins | sample Passage237B_FD_130497 | JGI IMG/M metagenome (GOLD analysis project Ga0182792, IMG submission 130497) | Cellulose adapted compost microbial communities from Newby Island Compost Facility, Milpitas, CA, USA - Passage2 37B (version 2) (version 2) ...
AACGATGACAACGACAAGGATACCAATGCCGATACCGTGTCGCTCATGACCATACATTCCTCCAAAGGATTGGAGTTTCCGCACGTATTCATCGTCGGTTTGGAGGAAAACCTGTTCCCCTCCCAATTGTCGCTCAATTCGCGGAGCGATCTGGAGGAGGAACGCCGGCTGTTCTATGTGGCCGTGACCCGTGCGGAAAAGAAACTGACCCTGAGCTATGCCACGTCGCGGTATCGTTGGGGTACCTTGAACAATTGCGAGCCCAGCCGGTTTCTGGATGAGCTGAATCCAGCGTACCTCGAATTGGACTTCAAACCGCGGGCAATGCCCGATACCTCGGCTTCCTTCGCGGACGAACGGTCGGCTTGGGGCCAGCGGGACATCTTTACCAAACCGAAACCGAAATTGCCGCCTAAAACGACGGCGATACTGCCCAAAGCGCATACGCCCACCCCAGGCTTCGCCCCATCGGATACCAGCAACCTGCAGGTCGGCATGGAAGTGGAGCACGAACGCTTCGGATTCGGGAAGGTAATCAACCTGGAAGGAGGCAAAAACGAGCTAAAAGCAACTATTTTCTTCAAAGAATTGGGGCAGAAGCAATTGTTGCTTAAATTTGCAAAATTGCGGATTGTGGGATGATGCAAATGAAGGGACTTAATTAGAACTATGGAAATGGAATTTGATTATAATAGCACCCGGCCGAAACTGATTTTGGCAGAATACGGGCGGAATGTACAGAACATGGTAGACTATATCTGCACATTGCCCACGAAAGAGGAACGCAACCGTCATGCGCAGGTTGTCATTGACATGATGGGATTCCTCAACCCGCATCTCCGCGATGTGGCGGACTTCAAGCACAAATTGTGGGACCACCTGCATATCATCTCGGATTTCAAGATTGACGTGGATTCGCCTTATCCCATGCCGGAACGGGATGCCATCCATCCCAAGCCCGAATTGCTCGACTATCCGCAACATCGGATCAGGTACAAGCATTACGGTCACACCATCGAAAAGATGATTGAACGGGCGAAGAAGATAGCGGACCCGGAAAAGAAGCAGAGCATGACGCAAGCCATTGCCAACTTCATGAAAATGGCATACGTGACCTGGAACAAGGATACGGTAGATGATGAGACCATCATCGGGGACCTGCGTGAATTGTCGAGCGGCGAATTGCAGCTCGGGGCAGACGTGAGCCTGACGAAGCTCGATTTCAAAACACCGCCGCCGGGTAGCCGTACCAAGGGGGGCGCCACACAGCAGAACAACGGCAACGGAAAGGGTAAAAAGGGCCAGAAAAAACAGAAAAATAAGCGGCATTAGGCCTACCGGCGGGTACACCATGAATGCATTCGAAATATATGGCGGAACGCCGTTAAAGGGAGAGATTGTTCCCCAAGGAGCCAAGAACGAAGCATTGCAGGTCCTTTCTGCGGTATTGCTTACGGACGAAGAGGTGACCATAAGCAACGTCCCCGATATCAAGGATGTCAATAAATTGATTGAATTGCTCGGCGATCTCGGTGTTCAGGTCACGAGGCTGAGCAAGGATACCTATGTGTTTCGTGCCCAGGATATCGATCTTGATTATTTCAGTTCAACGGAATTCAAGGCCAAGGGTGGTGGGCTGCGCGGGTCCATCATGATCGTGGGGCCGCTGCTGGCCCGGTTTGGCAAGGCCGCCATCCCGAAGCCGGGCGGCGACAAGATAGGCCGCAGGCGTCTGGATACCCATTTCCTCGGATTCGAGAAATTGGGGGCTCGGTTTCATTACGATCCGGAAACACATTTTTTTACGATTGACGCGACAGACCTGACCGGTACCTATATCTTGATGGATGAAGCTTCGGTGACCGGGACAGCCAACATCGTCATGGCGGCGGTGCTTGCCAAAGGAACCACCACCATCTACAATGCCGCATGTGAACCCTATCTCCAACAACTCTGCAAGATGCTGAACAGGATGGGGGCGAAAATCACGGGGATCGGTTCCAACCTGTTGACCATCAATGGGGTGGACCGCTTGGGGGGGACGGAGCACCGCCTATTGCCGGACATGATCGAAATCGGCTCGTTTATCGGGTTGGCGGCCATGACAGCATCGGAAATCACGATAAAAGACGTGCATTTCCACGAATTGGGCATCATCCCTTCGGTGTTTGCCAAACTGGGTGTCCGATTTGAACTCCGCGGCGACGATATCTACATCCCATCCCAAGATAGCTACGAGATCGATACGTTCATCGATGGGTCCATCCTCACCATCGCCGACGCACCGTGGCCTGGTTTTACCCCCGATTTGCTGAGTATCGTATTGGTTGTGGCCACGCAAGCCAAAGGCAATGTGCTCATCCACCAAAAAATGTTCGAAAGCAGGTTATTTTTCGTCGACAAGCTGATCGATATGGGTGCGCAGATTATCCTGTGCGACCCGCACCGTGCAACGGTAATCGGACTCAATAAAGCATTCAAGCTAAGGGGTATCGAAATGACTTCCCCGGATATCCGGGCTGGTGTTTCGCTGCTGATTGCGGCGTTGTCTGCGCAAGGCCGGTCCATCATTCACAATATCGAGCAGATCGAACGGGGATACCAAGACATCGAAGGCCGATTGAGGGCGTTGGGCGCCGATATCAGACGGATTCAGACAGACCCCCAGCCCCACTAAAAAACAATTTTTTCGGTTGTTTGTTAATCTTGTGCACACTTTTTTATCTTTGTGTTATATAAATGTTTAACCATCTATTACTTAATCATCAGAAAATCATGGAAAAAGTACTGTTATCATTAGCGGCGGGAGCACTGATCATGTCGTCATGCGTAAGCAATCCGGAAGGCAAGAAGGCGGAAACCACTGACGGCGTGGAATCGGCCGATTTATCCGCAACCGGCAATGCGTTGGCTGTGGACACCACTGCATCTACTGTGGTATGGACGGGAAGGAAGGTAAGCGGCCAACATCACGGTACGGTCAAGGTTAAATCAGGTACCCTGACCGTAGACGAAGGCAAGCTAATTGGAGGGAATTTTGTGATTGACCTTAACACCATCAATAATCAAGATTTGGAAGGCGAATACAAAGGCAAGCTCGAAGGGCACCTCAAATCGGAAGACTTCTTTGACGTCGCCAATCACCCTGAAGCCACGTTTGAAATCACGTCGGTAAAGGAAGGCACCGAAACCGGCGTGGTGGTTGTATCCGGGAATTTGACGATTCGTGGCGTGACCAAGAATATCACCTTTGATGCCCATGTGGAAGAAGCGAGCGAAAATGCGGTGAAAGCGACGGCAGATTTCAACATCGCGCGCGAAGATTGGGGGGTAAACTATGCTGGCCAGGCCGATGATTTGATCAGCAAGGAAATCAACCTGAAGGTGACGTTGGTGGCCGGAGCGTAAGCTGCTTACAGATTTTGCAGCTTTAGCTTTAACCACAAAGGACTCAGAGCTTATCACACAAAGGGCACAAGGTATTTGTAATCAGCAATTTATTCTTTGTGCTCTTTGTGTCTTCTTAGTGTACTTTGTGGTTATAAAAACCTTTTGAGACTCACCCTCTTTTGGTTTATCCGGAAATCGCATTGATGATATCGTACTGCGTGATGATGGCGATCTTTCCGTACTCATCTTCCACCAATACGGCTTGGTTGTCTTTATGGATGAGCGACGATATCTTGTCTATCGAGGTGCGGAGGTCGACAAAAGGAAACGACGGCGTGCATATTTCCGCCACTTGGGCCGATTTCAATGCCGGGTTCTCTAACAGGGCATGCAGGATGTCGGCTTCCGTGACCTTGCCGATGACCATTCCCTGCTGGGTTACCGGTATTTGGGAGATGTTAAGCGTTTTCATGCTATTGAACGTTTCCATGACCGATTGTTCCGCATCTGCCGTGACGATGGGCACGTCTCCCCGTTTTTTGAGGATGGTCTGTGCAGTCAGCTTCTCGTCCTTGAGGAATCCGCGCTCACGCAGCCAATCGTCGTTGTACATCTTGCCCATGTAGCGCGAACCGTGGTCGTGCAGGATGACCACGACCACCGAATCGTCCGTGAGCCTGTCTTTCAACTGGAGCAGGCCTGCGATGGCTGCCCCGGCTGAATTGCCTGCAAAAATACCTTCTTTACGGGCAATCTCGCGGGTCATCAGCGCCGCATCCCTGTCGGTTACTTTCTCGAATAGATCGATGACATCGAAATCCACGTTTTTGGGCAGGAAGTCCTCCCCGATGCCTTCGGTGATGTAGGGGTAGATTTCGTCCTTGTCGAATATTCCGGTTTCCTTGTATTTTTTGAATACGGAGCCGTAGGAGTCGATACCCCACACCCGTATGTCGGGATTTTTTTCTTTGAGGTATTTGCCTGCGCCGCTGATGGTTCCGCCGGTCCCTACACCAACGACCAAATGGGTGACTTTGCCTTCGGTCTGCTCCCATAGCTCAGGGCCTGTCTGCTCGTAATGCGCTTGCGTGTTGGAGAGGTTGTCGTATTGGTTAGCCTTCCACGAATTCGGTATCTCGCGTTCCAGCCGGCTGGAGACGGAATAGTAGGAGCGGGGATCTTCGGGGTCGACATTGGTGGGGCATACGATGACCTCGGCGCCGAAAGCGCGCAGGGCATCGATTTTCTCCTTGGATTGTTTGTCAGTCGTGGTGAATATGCATTTGTACCCTTTGATGACCGCCGCTATCGCCAAGCCCATTCCCGTATTTCCGGACGTACCCTCGATGATGGTGCCACCGGGTTTGAGCAGCCCCGCTTTTTCGGCATCCTCGATCATTTTTACTGCCATGCGATCCTTGATCGAATTGCCCGGATTGGTGGTCTCCACTTTCACCAATATCGTGCCTTTCACGTTTTTGGTGATGTTATTGAGTTTTACCAGTGGCGTGTTGCCGATGGTTTCCAGTATGTTGTTATACCACATGGTCTGCGCTTTCCATTTAAAACTTCAAGTGTTTTACGGTCAACCCGTTATTGATGAGTTGCTTGAGCGAGTCAATACCGATTTTCAAGTGTGCCTCCACGAAATTAGCCGTTACGCCGGAGTCGCTTTCCACCGTTTTGACGCCCTCGGGGATCATGGGCTGGTCGGACACCAGCAGCAATGCACCCGTGGGGATTTTGTTGGCGAACCCGACGGAAAAAATCGTGGCGGTTTCCATATCCACCAGCATGGCGCGGATGCTTTTGAGGTACTTCTTGAATTCCCGGTCGTGCTCCCATACCCGCCTGTTGGTCGTGTAAACGGTCCCAGTCCAATAATCCAACGCATGATCGCGTATCGTCGTGGAAATGGCTTTCTGCAGGGCGAAAGCGGGCAACGCAGGTACTTCGGGTGGAAAATAGTCGTTGGACGTCCCTTCGCCCCGGATGGCAGCGATGGGAAGTACCAGGTCGCCGATTTTATTTTTCTTCTTAAGGCCACCGGCCTTGCCCAAGAATAACACCGCTTTGGGGGCGATGGCCGACAGCAAGTCCATAACCGTGGCAGCCATCGGGCTGCCCATCCCGAAATTGATGATCGTAATCCCGGCGGCCGTCACGCTCTGCATCGGTTTGTCAATCCCCATGATGGGGGCGTTGTCGTGCATTTCCGAAAATAGCTTGACATAGTTCGAGAAATTGGTCAGCAGGATATACTTCCCAAATTCATCCAAGGGGCGGCTGGTATACCTCGGCAGCCAATTGTTTACGATTTCCTCCTTGGATTTCAAGCCGGGCTTGACCGGACCCGTTACAGGTTTCATCGCTTTCTCTTTCGGCATAGTCAAATATAAAAAAAATCCCCCGATTCTGGCGGGGGACTTTTTCTACGCTGCCTTGAGTTTCTTCAGGTCGGATTTCTCGAACTTGTGTTTGGCGTATTCAAGGGAGATGTAAAGCTCTTTCTGCTCACTTTTGTTTTTGGTCGATGGGATTTCGAACATCGCATCCAGCATGATGGCTTCGCAGATGGACCGGAGCCCCCGCGCGCCGAGTTTGAATTCATCCGCCTTGTCCACGATAAACTGGAACACGTCGTCATCGAACTTCAGCGCCACCCCTTCGTAATCGAACAGCTTTTTGTATTGCTTGATCAATGCGTTTTTCGGTTCGGTCAGGATGTTCAGCAACGTTTCCTTGTCAAGCGGGTTGAGATACGTCAATACCGGTAGCCGGCCGATGAGCTCGGGGATAAGGCCGTAGTTCTTCAGGTCCTGTGGCGTGATGTACTTGTACAGGTTGCCTAAATCGATGTCGGTCTCTTCCTTGTTTACCTTGTATCCGATGGTCTGCGTACGCAAGCGGTTGGCGATCTTTTTTTGGATGCCATCGAATGCGCCACCGCAGATAAACAAGATATTGTTGGTATTGACGGCGATCATTTTTTGGTCGGGATGCTTGCGCCCGCCTTGCGGCGGTACATTCACGATGGTGCCTTCCAATATTTTCAGCAAGGCCTGTTGCACGCCTTCGCCCGACACGTCACGCGTGATGGAGGGGTTGTCGCTCTTCCTGGCGATTTTATCGATTTCGTCGATGTAGATGATTCCCCTTTCGGCCGCGGCCACATCGTAGTCAGCGGCTTGCAGTAAGCGGGTCAGGATGCTTTCGACATCCTCGCCCACGTAGCCCGCTTCCGTCAATACGGTGGCGTCGCAGATGCAAAAAGGAACGTTCAGGATTTTGGCGATGGTCTTGGCGAGCAATGTTTTTCCGGTGCCTGTTTCGCCCACCATGATGATGTTAGACTTCTCCAGTTCCACCTCATCCTTGTCAATCTTTTGGTTGAGGCGCTTGTAATGGTTGTATACCGCTACCGCCATGACCTTCTTCGCGTCATCCTGTCCGATGACGTATTGATCGAGGTGCTCCTTGATTTCAATGGGGCGTATGAGTTTCAGGGTGGTTTGCAGCGCCTTGCTCTTGCGGAGATTCATTTCTTCGGCCAGGATTTCCCCAGCTTGGGTGATGCAACGGTCGCAGATGTGTGCGCCGTCGCCCGCAATGAGCATGAGCGCATCCTGTTTTCGTATACCGCAAAATGAGCAAGTTACTTCCTTCATGTTTTTAGCCATGTTTATTTTTCCTTTTTGGACGTCAGCACTTCATCCACCATGCCGTGTTCCTTGGCTTCCTCGGAGCTCATCCAAAAGTCACGGTCCGATGCTTTTTCCACCCAGTCGTAGGGCTTTCCGGAGTGCTGGGAAATGATTTCGTACAGTTCCTTTTTGAGTTTGAGCATTTCACGGAGGTTGATTTCCATATCCGCTGCCACGCCTTGGGCACCGCCGGAAGGCTGGTGGATCATCACCCGGGAATGGGTCAACGCCGCGCGTTTGCCCTTGGCTCCGGCGCACAGCAACACTGCACCCATGGAGGCGGCCATCCCGGTGCAGATGGTGGCCACGTCAGGCGTGATGTACTGCATGGTGTCGTAGATACCCAAACCGGCATAAACGCTCCCCCCGGGGGAATTGATGTAAATCTGGATATCGCGATGCGCATCGGCGGACTGCAGAAACAACAGCTGCGCCTGTATGATATTGGCTACCTGATCCGTTACCGCGTCACCCAGGAAGATAATCCGATCCATCATGAGCCGTGAAAACACGTCCATCTGCGCCACATTCAATTGCCGCTCTTCGATGATGTACGGCGTAAGGGATGCAGGCGTTTTGCGTTCCACGCGGGAGATAAAGCCATCGATATGCTGGCTGCCGATGCGGTGGTGCTTTATTGCATATTTTCTGAATTCATTTTTGTCTATATTCATCGTTTTTGTCGTGTTAATCCTGCTAATATAGGTGATTTTGTCCAAATTTTAAAGTCAGGTGCGGCATTATCTTCGTTTGGCAAACATCGAGCCATGGGCTACTTAGCTGTTGCAACTGCCAAAATGCCGACCATTCTTCTGCCAGTATGTCGGTTTGGCGCTTGGCTTAGCGAACGGTCAATGCGGGTAATCCGGTAAATCGGGCAGAAACTCAAAAGTGCCCTTTTCGAAGTGAATGCGGCAGTAATAGTGTTGCATCCCGTTGCTGACCAGCAGCAGGGGGATACGGTGGACCATATTATAGCGGGCAATCTGTTCGAACGCCGCCTGCGTAATCCTTACCGATGGCGCCTTGAACTCCGCCAACAGTATTTTATCTCCCGAGGTGTTATAGATGACCAAGTCGCTTCTTCGCTGCATGTCGTTGACTATCAATCCGCCCTCGATTTTGATCAGCGATCTGGGATACCGCTTGGCGTGGATGAGGTGCTGCACCCAATGCTGGCGCACCCACTCTTCGGGTGTAAGCGCCAACTGCTTTTTGCGCAGCTCGTCAAAGATATACAACTTGGTGCCGTCTCGTTGGATCTTCGCCGCATATGCCGGCAAGTTGAGCGGTATCGGGGTGAACATATTGCAAAAATAATGTTTAATTTGGCACCGCGAAAAATAGGGCGTACGACAAAACCACGCAGTAGCTGCGAAGCAAATCCGTTTTGCTCGCGAAGCGGGCCTTTGCGGCTCAAAGAACATCACGCAAAGTCGCTAAGGCGCAAAGAAAGCCGCTTTGCGACTTCGCGACTTTGCGAGAAAAAATCGAAAAACGGAAATTTGTCGTGCACCGCGAAAAATAGGTTCACGCTAAGCCCGCAAAGTTTTTGCGAGAAGCATAAGCGCCTTAGTGACCTTTGCGAGAAAAAATGGACGCTAACAGGATTATTGCCGACATCAAGAATAAGAAGCTGCAGCCGGTGTATTTGCTGCACGGCGAAGAGCCGTATTACATCGACCTGGTAAGCGATTACATCGAGGAGCATGTATTGGACGAGGCCCAAAAGGGATTTGACCAGACCGTGCTGTACGGCAAGGACACGGACTTCGTGACCATCGTCAATGCCGCCAAGCGTTATCCCATGATGGGTGATTGCCAGGTGATCATTATCAAAGAGGCCCAGAGCCTGAAATGGAAGGACGACGAACTCCTGCTTGCGTACCTGGAAAACCCGATGAAAAGCACGGTATTGGTGATTTCTCATAAGCACGGCAAATTCGATAAGCGGAGGAAGCTTTATAAGGTGGCGGAGAAAGCCGGGGTCGTGCTGGAATCAGCCAAGCTCTATGACGACAAGATTGCTCCCTGGATTACGGCGTTTGTAAAGGAACGGGGGTGGGAGATTCATCCGCAAGCCGCCGCAATGATGGCGGAATACCTGGGCAACGACCTTTCGAAGGTGGTCAATGAGCTGGAAAAGCTCCTGCTTAACATACCCAAGGGACAGGAGATTTCGGTCCGGGACATCGAGGGCAACATCGGTATCAGCAAGGATTTCAATGTCTTTGAGCTGAACACCGCGCTCGCAAAACGAGATGCCGCCAAGGCGTTCCAGATCGTTGCTTATTTTGCCGCCAATCCGCGCAGCAACCCGATTCAGGTGATTTTGGGTGCCATGGCGGGTTATTTCATGAAAATATTGAAATACCACTACCTTACGGACAAATCGCCACAAGCCGTCGCGCGCGAGTTGGGCGTGCACCCGTTCTTCACCAAGGAGTACGATATGGCCGCACGCAGTTATAACCGCAGGAAAACGTTCGATATCATGGCCTACCTGCGCGAGTATGACCTGAAATCGAAGGGACTGAATGCGGTGAACGTAGAGCAGGGCGATTTGCTCAAGGAACTGGTCTATAAAATCCTCTATTGATATGACGAATAAAAATACCTTTATATGGATGGCCGTGCTTGTCTGTTTTTGCTTCTGTGCGAACGCCCAGCGCCGGGGTACCTATACGCAATTGCAGGCAGGGGGCATTTTTGGGCTTTCCGCCACGGGAGGCCAAGCTCCGATGCATGGATACCAGTTCCAGTTTGCATTCGGCCGTAATTTCTACGACAGGATGTACCTCGGATTGGGCATAAGCAACGATGTATACCGCGGCCGGACGACATTGGCCGACGGCCGCCGGTCCACGCGCCGGGTGAATACACTTCCGATATTCGCGGATTTCAGGGCGCCCATTGCGCGGTTATCCGCATTGGGCACGCTGGGCACCGTGGTAGACGCCGGATATGCGCCGAGCATCGGCAACGACTATTTCAAGGGATTTGTCGGCAAGGCCGGCATCACCTACGCACATTTGCTTGTGGAAGGTTCGGATTTGCTATTCAGCGCAGGCTACGGTTTCCAGCAATTCGATTCGCGTTTTTCGGCAAGTACGTTCAATCAGCATAGCGTGTTCCTGACCGTGGGGCTATTCGTGCATTGATTTACAGGATTCCGAACGCTTTGCAGGCCATACCTAATAATTAACCGGGTTACCTCGTAAAAATCCGCTTGCGCTTATGCCGTTACCCATAGGTCGGTCGTTCCATTTGTCCATTTCGGTGAGGTTTTCAAAATGGAGGATAAACGCGTCCCTATTATCGGAAGACATGCGTATTTGCTGTCCGTCTGCACCAAAAGTACGCTCGCTGCTTTCGATGATCTGCCCATTGTCTTTAAACCATTGCACATGCAGCAACGTAAGCCCTTTGGAGCCAAACACGATGTTCTGCCCGGCGTGTACCTCGTGGGCACTCCAGCTGATGAATAGCTGCATGGGATTGCCATTGAGGTCTACGCCATAGCCATAGATATAGAAGCCTACATTGCCGAACATATCCTTGTTGGCGGCCTCCGTCCGCTTAATGAAGCAATGCTGGTCACCGAACCTTGCATAGCCTCTTCCGATGCTTTCGTTGTATAGGTTGGTCAGTGTCGTCCCGATTTCGGTGTAGTCGGCTATCGGTGAGCTTGCAGCGAGGGGGGTGATGCCATTGATTTTTACCCCGGCGTATCCGACGCCGATCACCTTATTCAGCCGCAGCCGGATCTGCATGGTCTCCTTGTTGGTTTCGATCAATTCAAAGGTGACCTTGCTGGCCTCATCCAACAGGTACGCATTTTCTACGGTCGCCTGTTCGATGACCAGTCGTTGGTTGCCTTCCATACGCCATGCGCCCGTAAATTTGCCCAACGGATACAAGCGTCCGCTGCACTTGCCGTCCGCCCCCAACGATAAGTAATCGTGGTCGCCCGACGCAACGGTCCGCTTGTGGTCCGAACCAGCATAGTACTCGTTTACTTCATACACCTGCGGTGCCCATACGGCAGCATCGGGGTTTTCGGCGATGTTGGGGTCATCTTTCTTGCAGCCGTGCAGGGCCAAGAGCAGACCGCTGGCAACAGCCACAGCGGAAAACGGGGAAAGGAATTTATGCATGATACAGTTTTTTGTAAATCACCTGACAGGAAGTAAAATTACGCCTGCCCCGAGGGATGGACAATACTCGATTTGTAGTAGGTTTCGTTTTTGGTCTTGAAATAGGGACTGTTGTCCATGGAGGGTAGCCGATGTGTAGCGAAATACCGTTGGATGTCGTCTCTGATTGTAAAGACCTGATTTATGCGAAGAACATTACTTTTGCCGGTTGTCTTGGCGGCTATTGCCACGGTGTCATGCAGGAAGGACCCGGTAGCGGTAAACCCAACTACGCTGGATGCGCCGCAGGAATACCAACTGTACAGTGCGCAGGCCGATGGCAGCGTATCCCTGAAATGGGGCGATTTTCGGATGTGCCTTCTTTGGCCCTGTCCGCGGGCGACCACGCCGGTGAAATACCAAGTATTTATGTCTGAAGGTGGGCCGGAAGATTTCCGTCTTTATGCTGAATTGCCGCCCAAGAAGACGGAGCTGACCATCCGGGGGCTTCGGAATGACAAACCCTATCTTTTTCAGGTAGTGGTCATCGGCAAGCGGGATAGCATGGCCGTGACCAATAGGATCATGACGGCTCCGATAGGCCATCGTATCAGCGACGTGATGCACTTTCCGCAACCATGGGATGTCAGTCGGTCATACGATGGGCGGTTTGAGGCCCTAACGACCTACCGCGTCAGCTCGGGTAGCACAGTGGTTATACGGGAGGAGGGGCAATCGCCGGAAGTAGTGGTGCGGGGCAATGCACAGGCCCCGGCCTGGGCACCTGCGGATTACCGGCTGGCCTATCAGACAAGCGATGGGTTGACGGGTCCAACCTACCCTGAGCATATTTATGTGTATGACGTGGAGCAGGAAACACATCGTCAGATCGTGGGCGGTCAGCGCCGCAACGTGGAGCCGGCGTGGTCGCCGGATGGTCGTTCGCTCCTGTTCCTGTCGGACCGTGGTGGTGAATCTGCCAACTACGACATTTGGAGCGTCGATGTGGCTGATACCGCCAAGGTGAACCGCCTGACAGCGGTGAGGACTACCAACGAAGCGATGAGTGGGATGGCCCCGACGTGGTCGCCCGATGGGAGTAAGATTGCGTTTACCACGGCGCCCTTGGTAGATGGCAATACCCACCCGTATTCGCTGCGCATCATCGAAATGGACACCGATGGCTCCAATCGTCGGATACTGGTCGAATCGGAGTGGAATGACTACAACCCCGTATACTCGCCCTTGGGCGATAGGATTGCTTTTTTCAGTGACCGCAGTGGAAGCCGCGAAATCTGGACGATGACGCTGGCTACGGGGGCGCTGAGGCAACTGACCTATACCGATAACCTTGAACAGCCGAGCTACTATGTACAGGGTGGCCTGCAGTGGTCGCCAGACGGGTCGGGATTGTACTTCACCGTGGCGAAAAACGGGTCGGAATATGGATATTTCTACGTGGATAGCGCACCGTTAGCCCACTAGGCGATGGAGCCATACATCGCTTCCCGTTGTTCCTTCACCGCTTCGCTGCTGATGTAATCGTCATAGCTCATCAGCTTGTCGATGATGCCGGTGGGCGTGAGCTCGATGATGCGGTTGGCCACGGTCTGCGTTAGCTCATGGTCCCGCGAAGTGAACAGGATGCTGCCCTTGAAATCCTTCATGCCATTGTTGAGTGCAGTGATTGATTCCAGATCCAGGTGGTTCGTGGGTTCGTCGAAAAGCAGCATGTTGGCGCCTTGGAGCATCATCCGCGAAAACATACACCGCATCTTCTCACCTCCGGATAGGACGCTGCATTTCTTGAGCACCTCTTCGCCCGAAAACAGCATCTTGCCGAGGAAACCGCGGATAAACTGCTCATCCTTCTCCGTAGCGGAATATTCCCGTAACCAGTCAATCAGGTTTTCGTTTTTGCCCTCGAAATAGGCGCTGTTGTCCATGGGGATGTCGGCGATGCTGATGGTGACACCCCACTTGAAGCTACCGCTGTGGTCGGTATCGCGCCCGGTGAGGATATCGTAAAACGCGGTGGTAGCCAAGCTGTTTTGCGAAAGGATGGCGATTTTGTCGCCCTTGTTGACCATGAAGCTCGCATCTTGGAACAGTGTTTCGCCGTTAAGTTTCTTGCCAAGTTTATCCACCTGTAGGATCTGGTCTCCAGGTTCGCGGTTCATGGTATTGAACATGATGGCGGGATATTTCCGGTTGGAGGGCTTGATTTCTTCAAGATTGATTTTGTCCAGCGCCTTTTTGCGGCTGGTGGCTTGCTTGGATTTGGAAGCGTTGGCGCTGAAACGGCGGATAAACTCTTGCAGTTCCTTCACCTTGTCTTCCATTTTCTTGTTCTGCTCGGCGCGTTGCTTCAGTGCCAGTTGGCTGGATTCGTACCAGAAGGTATAGTTACCCGTATAGGTGGTCATCTTGCCGAAATCGATATCCACCACGTGGGTGCACACGGCATCAAGGAAGTGGCGGTCGTGCGAAACGACGAGCACGGTGGCTTCGTAGTCGGCCAGGAAATCCTCCAGCCAGGCGATGGTGTGGATGTCGAGGTCGTTGGTGGGTTCGTCCAGCAGCAGGATATCGGGGCTGCCAAACAGTGCCTGCGCCAGCAAGACACGTACTTTCTGGTTGCCGTCCAGTTCTTTCACGTATTTGTAGTGGGCACTTTCGTCGATGCCGAGGTTGCTCAGCAAGGTAGCCGCGTCGCTTTCGGCATTCCAGCCGTCCATTTCGGCAAACTTGGCTTCCAGCTCACCCGCACGTTCGCCATCGGCGTCCGAAAAATCTTCCTTCGCATAGATGGCGTCCTTTTCCTTCATGATATCGTACAATTCCTTGTGGCCCATCATCACCGTCTCGATGACCGAAAATTCGTCGAAGGCGTAGTGGTCTTGTTTCAATACGGCCATGCGCTCGCCGGGCGTGAAGCTCACGGAGCCGGTAGTCGGATCCACATCGCCGGAGATGATTTTCAGGAACGTGGATTTGCCCGCACCGTTGGCACCGATGATGCCGTAGCAGTTGCCGGGTGTGAATTTCAGGTTGACATCTTCGAACAGCACCCGCTTGCCAAAGCGGAGCGAAAGATTGGATACATTAATCATGGGGGCAAAGGTAGCAATTTTCAGCCATCCTTCCCGCCATACCGCTCGTTTATCCGGGCATCCGCCGTTTCGAAGCGGCGGTATATCTCGTTGGAACGCTTCAGGAGCTTGTCATACTGCGCGAAGACGAGGTCGCCGTGGTGGAAATAGTCGTCCTGCAACCGCTGCACCTCTGCGTATGCGGCGTAGAACTCCTGTTGGTCCCTGTCCAGCGAAACGATGTCTACGCTGACCTCTTCGTAACGGGCGTAAAGCTCGTGTATGGGGTCGTCCAGCCCCGCTTCGATCCAGCTCTCGTGTTCATAGATAAAACCCGCATGCTGGTCGAACCAATCCCAAGCGGCCCTAAGCTTGGGGTAGAAAGCGTGCATGGCCTCGCAATGCGCATCGATGGAATCCCGCAGTTCATCCAGGTTGATGGTGAAGCTTCCCTCCATTATGGGCAGGTCGACTTGGTCGCGGAGTCCGGCCGCCGCTTCGACGAACTCCAATTCCTGTTCGATGGGCAGCAGGGGGAACTCCAGCGAGGCGATTTCGTCCATCAGCGTGTCGAGCTCATTGTCTTTGTCGATTAATTCCGTGCGCATGCGCCAGGTGCTGTCGTGCATCGCATAATAGGCTTCCAAGCCCTTGATCTCGAATTCGGGTTGCCTTTTCTTGGGGGCGAAGCGGAGGATGATGGGCCGTAGCGGGTGTTCTTTTACGATTTCTTTCATGGGGGGTGTTTCTTTTTGCATTGATTAACAACGGTCTGTAACGTAGAAAAGGAGAGGGGGGTGCTTGCCGCACCGCCTCCGCCTC
>Ga0182792_1002017_pt1 | contig 15132 bp, 4 predicted proteins | sample Passage237B_FD_130497 | JGI IMG/M metagenome (GOLD analysis project Ga0182792, IMG submission 130497) | Cellulose adapted compost microbial communities from Newby Island Compost Facility, Milpitas, CA, USA - Passage2 37B (version 2) (version 2) ...
CTATTTCCAGGGCGCCCAGGCTCGGGATACCGCCGATTACTTTTCCCCGGATATCTTCCATGACATCCAAGCCTTGCATCAAGCCGATGGCATCGCTCTCGAGGTAGGGGATTTTGACCCCCCTGTCTTTGATGAGTTTCCTGTTGCGCGGCAGGTAATCTGCCGGGAGCAAGCCCCCCTTCGAGGCGAAATCCGGATCCCCGAATAATGGAAATTTATCCTGGATTGGCAAATCCGCTGGCCAATTTTCAGGTTTCAGGTAGAGGTTGTTGCTGAAAAAAACGCGATCCAAGCCCCCTTCTACAGGGCTATCCGGCTTGTTTTGGTCTCCCATTACGGTGAGGGAGCTACCGGCTATGCAAAAAATATTGTTGGCAATCAGAACGCCATCGGACCTGCCGTCTATGGCAAATTTGGCTTCAATGCCTTGGTCCACGAAAATCGTATTGTTGTAGAAATACGTGTTTATCGGTCCCTTGCGTTCCCTGTTATCGCCTTGGTACCCGCTGAGCCAAAATAGTTTGCCTTCCTGGAAGGCACCGCCTTTTCCTTTTACGCGGTGTCCATCGTTCACGCTGATGTTATAACGGTAAGCGCAATTGTAGGTATTGCCCAGGATCTCGCAAAACCCCCCGGCATTGTAGGCACTGACGTTATATTGCAGGACCACATTGTCGCAATTGAAGTCGATGTGCGCCCCGGCTGAATCACCGGGTCCGTTGGCATACAAAAAGCGGTTTTTCTCGATGAGTACATTGGAAGCGCTCCACGTCCATAAACCGCTGCCTCGTCCCCATTTGCGGGTATCGTCGGCACTGCCTGAATAGGAGATTTCATTGGCGGATACGTGGACGAATTTGACATTCGATAGCTGGATACCGGGTCCTCCTGTGCGGGTGATGCGGTTACCATACAGCCAAACCCGGCTGATATTATGCGCTGCGCCGGTCAATTTGATGCCGGTATGCTCGACGTTTTCAATAGCGCACCGCTCGATGCGGATATTCTCCATCCGCGCGGTTTCGTCGGTACACATCAGCCGGATACCCCATCCGTACCGCTCGCTGCCGTTGGCCGTCATCACCTCGTTCGGTGGGCGTTTATAGCCCGGGTTTTCGTGGAAGATGTCCTGGATCCGGATATTGGTCAAGACGATGCCCTCAGTGCGGCCATTTGCAGTGGTATTCACCAGTATGCCGCAGCGCATATCCAGACCGGGCCTTTTTTCGGCATATCCGTTGGCCTGTATATGCAGGGAATCCACTTGGATGTATCGGCAATCGCGGATGAGCAATGCCTGTGCATATCCTTTGGCATCGATGAACGCCGGTTGGTTGGCATCGCTTTCCGGCCAAGCAACGGTCGCTACCGTGATCGGACGGCTGGGATGCCCTTGAAGGCCCACCAGTTCCAACGAACCGGCGTGGCGCTGGCCGCCGGCCAGCAACAATCGGTCCCCGGGCAGCAGGGAGAGCTGTGACGCTCTCGCCAGTGTCCGGATAGCTTGGTCGATAGATAACCCGCTGTTGGCGTCGTTTCCCTTCATGGGATGCACGAAGTAGTCGGCGGCCCAGGCAATGTGGTTCGTCAGCACCAAAAAAAGCAGGGTCGAAAAGATACAGCTACGGATAATCATGCGTTCGATGTGATATTGGATGTTCCAAAATTAAAGCAAACCCATATCCGGAAGGGGGGAAGACAGACCAACATAAGGGGTGAGGTAGTTCAAAATCGCTGTTCATCGCACCGAAATCAAAGGTCAACGGTCATTTTGTGCTGCTTTAGGTAGTCCGAAGGCGTAAGCCCGAATTGTTGCTGGAAACTCCTACGGAAATGTTTCAAGTCGTTGAAGCCGGTCTCATAAGCGGCTTGCGTAATGTTGAACTTTCCTGATTTCAGCAGTGCCGCACTCCGCTTCAAGCGGATGAGTTTAATGAATTCGGAACCGGACAGGCCTGTGATGGCTTTCAGTTTCCGGTAAAACGTCGATCGGCTCATGTTGGATACCTCCGCCAGCACGTCGGTGTTGAAATCCGGCGAGGCCAGGTGCTCTTCCGTATAAGCAACGATCCGTTTGATGAAATCCTCTTCGAATGTTCCCAGTTCTGTCGATTCCTGCTCTAGGCTGATGTGCCGGGCGAACTGTTCCCGGAGCCGCTGCCGAAGCGCGATTAGATTCTTGACATAAGATTTCAGCACCTGGGGGTTGAACGGTTTGGTGAGGTATACATCGGCTCCTTTGCTGATGCCCTCGACATAGGCGTCGTCATCCGATCGGGCGGTGAGCAATATGATGGGAATATGGGATGTCCGTCGATCCTCCTTCAATTGTTGGCATAAGCTGAATCCGTCTTGCGACGGCATCATGATGTCGCTGATGATCAAGTCGGGAATGGTGCTGAAAGCCATTTCCAAGCCATGCTGTCCGTCGATAGCCTGGGTAACATTGCAAATGGTACCAACGACCGAAGCCATGTAGTCCCTGATTTGGGGATTGTCTTCCACGATGAGGACCACGGGGAGGTCCCTCGTGTCTGCATCGGCTTTATCGTCGGTACTCCCGTCGGTTTCGGCTACGATGTCAACAGGTTTGTCTGCCGAAAGCACGGCGCTGGCCCCGGCTGCGGGAAGCACTATCCTGAACGTGCTGCCCATATCCGGTGCGCTATCGACCGTTATCTGGCCGCCGTGCATGTCCACCAGTTCACGGACAAAGGCTAGCCCAATGCCTGTACCCGCCGTTTTGTGGTGCTGTTCTTTTTCGGCTTGGTAAAAGCGTTCGAATACTTTTCGGTGATCTTCCTTCGGGATACCGCAGCCATTATCCATCACGCTGATTTCGCAGTAAGCTTCCTCCGTTGCCACGTTTGCCATCCTGATGGATAAGGTGACACGACCGCGGTCGGGGGTGAATTTGAACGCATTCGAAAGCAGGTTGTACAAGACGATTTCAATTTTTTCCTTATCGAACGAAAAGTACGTCTGCGCGGGGCTATCCACTGAAAACCGGATATTCCTGCGTTCGGCCTCATCGGCAAACGAGTCGGCAACATACCGGGCCACTGCTGTTAGGTCGTGGGTGTTTACGTGGAGCGAGAGGCTGCTGGCTTCGGCTTTTTGGAAGGCCAGCAATTGGTTCACGAGATGCAACAGGCGCTTGGCTTGGTTGAGTACACGGGCAAGTGTACCCTTTGTGCCGCCGTCCAATTGGGATGCCGCAGACAGTTCGGACAGCGGACCCATCATGAGTGTCAGTGGCGTGCGGAACTCATGCGACACATTGGTGAACAACTTTGACCGTACCTGCGCAATTTCATGCTCCCGTTGGTAGTTTAGGTTGGCGATTTCCAGTTTGTTGCGCAGCTTGATCCGGCTGATACCGATGTGGCGGGACAGCCAGAGAAATGCAATCAGCAAGGCCACGTAGCTGCTATAGGCCCACCATGTCTTCCAAGGCGGTGGTAAAATCTTGATGGCTAAGGACGTACCTTCTTCGTTCCACACCTTGTCGCTGTTTGAGGCCTTTACCGTGAACCGGTAGTTGCCTGGAGGCAAATTGGTGTAGGTGACCTGCCGCTGGTCCCCGGCATACACCCAGTCCTGGTCAAACCCTGACAGCTGGTATGCGTACTGGTTTTTATTCGGTGCATGATAATCCAAGGCTGCAAACGAAAGGGTCACGATGTTTTGTTTATAAGACAAGGTGATGCTGCGGGTGGCGAAAGGGGCATTGGATAACACGACGCGGCCAGCGATGGTATCGCCTACGGCGACATCTTCATTGTTTACGGCAAGGCCAGTGATGTACACTTGTGGAACCCGTTTGTTCAGCGCAATGCTATCCGGAAAGAAAAACGTGATACCCTTGATGCTGCCGAAGTACAGCTCACCTTGGTTGGAAATGCAGGAGCTGTTTTCAGAAAAGACATTGCTGATTAGGCCATCCCGGGTATCGAAATGTTGAAACTCATTGCTTTTTGCATCATATTTGACGATGCCGCTATTTGTGCTCATCCAGATGTTGCCGGAGCGGTCTGGCTGTATGGCATGGACATAGTCATTCGGGAATCCATTTTGGGCGAAGTAGTTCTCGAAGGTATACCCGCCACGCCCGTCGTCGATTAATTTATTGAACCCGTGCTGGGTGCCGATCCAAATGCCCCCGCTTCGGTCTTCTGTCATGCAAAGGACGGTGTTGTTGGTCAGGCAGGCAGGTTGGTTGTTTTGCTGGCGGTAAACGGTGAATCGGTCACGCTCATGGTCATAAAGGTGCAAGCCGTTATAGGTGCCCATCCAGAGCCGTCCCTTCGAGTCGGACAGCATACAGCTTATGCGCTCATTCTGCAGTGCACCTTCTTTGCCCGGTTGGACAGGATACCGCCTGAAGCGAGGGATGCCGCTATCGGTGAAGCCGATTACTTTGTTGAGCCCCGACTCCTGTGTACCCACCCAGATAGTGCCATACCGGTCTCGGGCGATGGCATTGACCTTTGGGCCGCTTAAGCTTTCCGGATTTCCCCGGTCGGGTTTCACCAGGATGGGGTTGCCGATACCATGCTTGTCTTTGATGATGACGATTCCCTGATTGGTAGACATCCATAAATCCCGGCCATGTTCGAAAAAGCCCCTCACGGAATTGACGCTAGCAGCAGTGGGTATTTTCTTGAAGCCGCCACGGCTTGTGGATAGATACGCCCCGCTTGCCCTGGTGCCGACCCAAAGCCCCTCCTCGTTCTTGAATATGGATTGCACGTAGGTATCTACCGTGGATGCATCGGTATGGAACGCAAATTCGATGTTGTTGAACCGCTTCCTGCCGGGGTCGATTTTATAGATTCCGCCACCGTCCGTGCCAACCCAAAGGATGCCCGACCTATCCTGCATGATGGACAATACGATACAGCGCTGGGATATCCCCTCATCCACGGGGTCGAGGCGGTAGCGGTACATCGTTTGCCGTTCGATATCAAGTCGGTTGAGCCCACCGCCCCAAGTCCCGATCCAGACGTTGCGTGCAGCATCGATGAACACCCGGTATGCGTTGTTGTTGCTCAATGAATACCCGTTTCCGGGTTCATGCACGTACTGCCTTACGATGTGGCCTGTCCCCGGATCGAGTACCAATACGCCCATTTTCCATGTCCCTAAATAAAGCATCCCCGACACCGGATCCCGTGCAATGGAGGTGACTTGCGCCGTGCTTCCTAAATCCCAGGCAACTTGTTTGAATTCGTTGTCGGAAATGGTATAGGAAAAAAGGCCTTGGTCCGTACCTACCCAAAAGCCACCCTCATACGGCAACAAGGAAAGCACATTGCGTTTCCTTGTTATCATGCCATAGGTGTTCGACGCAGGTTCATAGCAGAATAACCCGCTGGAAGCGCCAATAAACAAACGGCCACCGGTTTCATGCAGCGCCTGTATGTTTTGGATGTTGATATGCAGGCTGTCCGGCGGTACCTGATGGTAGATGGTATCGCGCAGAATGTCATAGCGGTTCAGCCCCGTTGTTTTGGTGCCGACCCAGAGGTTGCCGTTTTCCCCCTCGTGTATCACTTCAACATATTGGCTGGTAAAATTGTTGCCCGATTTGGGGTGGTTCCTGATGAGTTTGAACGTATAGCCATCGTAACGGTTGAGTCCACCGCGTGTGCCGAGCCATAGAAAACCATATCTGTCCTGACACAGCGAGGTGACTTCATTGTTCACCAAACCTTGCTCGATAGCGAGCGATGAGACCAGCTCGCTTTGGGCATAAGCCACTGATATACCCGCCGAAGCCAGCAGCATGGCTACACAGGCAATCAATAGGACGATATGGTGCCGCGATCTAAGGCGCATGACCGGTGGTTTTGGTAGGCTAATTTATCATATATAGATCAGAAAGATGAATAGTCCCACGATAATTGCGTAAATAACCCATTCTGTAATCGTTATCCGTTTCATGTTATGCCGTTTTTGACTGTCCGCGGTCGTTGGCCCAAAGGTAGGCAACCCAAGCAGCACAGACAGGGGGCAATGATTTCACAAAAGGTGCCTCCTGTTTCAGGTTCGATGCGGCCCGCCGCTCCGCAATGGCCAACGATGACTTATTCCACCCTGATTTTGAAAGAACATGCCCTATGCCCGCCGTCGGGGTGCGGTAATTTTGAGCCGTACCAATTTGTTATACTAAATTCAATGAAATCATGAAACGATATGGTCTGCATGGGATAGCTGGCAGGGCAATCTGCTTATCCCTTTGCCTGTTGGGCGCCGCTGGTTCATGTCAGCGGTATCCGATGCAACACGTTGGCATGCAATCCACGACGGTATACCCGTTGACGATTTTCCAGTACGCCGGCCAGACCGGCGATGAGGAAGGGATTGTACCGCGTGTGGTTTTCAGTGGGGACTCCATTCCCGGGGGGATGAATGACAGTTTTTCATCGTTCCATTTGCTGCAGGGATACATGGCTACCTTTTCAGAAAACGACGACGGTACGGGCTTCGGTTTTTCCTACATTGCGCGAAGCAGTGATATCGTGGCGGACCTTCCCGTCCGATTGGCCAACAAGGTCTCGTTTATCCGGGTATTGCCTGTGCAAAACGTCATGAAGAAAGGGGTCGGCAATACCAATAATGTGCTGATCGACAGCCTGAATGTCTCCTGGTTCTACGATTGGGGGGCATTGGACCATTCTACGCCTACGCGCGAATACGCCATGATGGCTTGGGGCAGGAGTGCGGCCAACAACCCGAGCAGGGTGGATGCCTATATTGAAAAAGATACGGTGACGCACTTGCTGTCTTTCAACGAGCCGGATAACGCGACCCAATCCAATATACCGTATACGGAAGCCGTGTCCCTGCATAAACTGCTGCTGCGTACCGGGTACCGGATGGGCTCGCCGGCACCAGAGGAAGGGAACGCGGACAAATGGCTGCTGAACTTCATGAACAAAGCCGAACAGGATACCGTCAAGGTAGATTTCATCGCCTTGCATTGGTACGACTGGGGAAACTGGACCAGTACCCACAATACTTCGCCTAATCCCGCCAATGTGTTCAACCGGTTTAAAAACTACCTCACCCGGATTTATAACCTATACAAAAAGCCGATATGGATCACGGAATTCAACGCAAACCGGAATACCACCCCCGAGACGCATGCCCGTTTCATGGAGTTGGCGTTGCCTTGGCTGGATGCGCAGCCGTTCATTGAGCGGTACGCCTATTTCTTTCCGCCTACGGTGCCAGCGATGGAAAACGATACGCTCACCGAGGTAGGACGGATTTACCGAGACCATGTTTCGACACCTTCCATTCCGGCGAATATCGTTTACGATAGCGACCCTGGAGAAGAAGAGGTGCCCGAGAACATGCGCATCATCCCGCTGGCGGATGAGTTGGTACTGCCGCAATACGCGTATGCAGGACAACAGAACACGGCGAGACTCCATTACGTTTGCAGGTTGCGGCTTACCGGCCTGACACCCAACGCCACTTACCGGTATTTTACCGGACTGTCGGATGAGCCGTACCGGACCACACAAACGCCGGGGTGGCTGCTGGCTATCCGGAAAAACGATTCCCCGGCAGGTTACATCGTCGGCATGTCGTCGTCAAATAAATCTGTAGGGGGTTCTGCGCTCGGCAACAATGAGAACTATACCGGCTCGGGATCGAAGTTTTCCACATTTACCACGAATGAATGGGGAGGTTACATCGGCTGGTTTGCCGTGGTGCCTACGAATAATGCGCAGCACCAAGCCGGAGAGCAAGTTTACTTTTTCGTGCAGGTAAACAACGGCGCGGGGGGAACCTCCTTGCAGCGGACATACCGGACAAAATCGACCATATCCATGTTGGATTACAGCACCACGACCGAAGACCCCACGGGGGCATCCGCGGTGAAAGGAACTTCTACGGCGGGCAACGAGAAAATCGTGGTGCTCTATCCCAATACGGCCATGGAGGGCCGGCCGCTGTACGCCACGTTCACCGAAAATGACGGCATATCCCAACCCTATACCAGCTGGTACGGGGCCGTAAACGGAAGCAGCGGCAGTTGGGGAGCGATTATCCCGAATTACCTTACCTCCGGTGTGCGGGCGATACGGTACCTGAATATCAACAATAGCCAAATCGATGTGTTTACCAGCAATAACGGCGTATGGGGAACGACGGCAACGGTACATCCTGCCAATGGATCTACCCCGATAACGATAGCCACCCCTTGAATGCGATAACATGGAATGGAGAACCCTGACATTGCTTTCGTGGCTTAGCTTGATTCCGCTGTACAATCAGGCGCAAGACAAGCAGCCGGAAAGACCGAACGTATTGTTTATCCTTGCCGACGATTTGGGCTACCACGACCTGAGTTGTACGGGCAGCAGCTATTATGAAACGCCGAACATCGACCGTATCGCCCAGGAAGGGGCTGCTTTTGCCCACGGGTACTCGGCTTGCCAGGTTTGCAGCCCTTCAAGGGCGAGCATCATGACGGGGAAATCCCCGGTTCGCCATGGAATCACGGATTATATCGGGGCGCCGCAGGGGACGGAATGGCGCAAACAGGGACGGCATAACCGATTGCTTCCGGCGTCCTACGATACCGCGCTTCGGCATGCCTACGTTACGTTGCCGGAATCCATGAAAGCCGCGGGCTACAAGACGTTTTTTGCCGGAAAATGGCATTTGGGAGGAAAGGGTTCATGGCCTGAGGACCACGGCTTCGATATCAACCGAGGCGGGTGGGAAAAAGGTGGTCCCAGCGGAGGTTATTTTTCGCCTTGGGAAAACCCGAACCTGGAAAATGTGAGGCCCGGAGAGAACCTAACCATGCGACTGGCGGCAGAGACCGTTAAGTTCCTGAAGGAAAATAACCCCCGGGAAACCGGACAGCCGGTGTTTGCTTTCCTGTCGTTCTATGCCGTGCACGGCCCGATACAGACCACCCAAGAAAAATGGCGGAAGTACCGGGACAAGGCCGAGCGGAACGGCATTGCACAGCAGGGCTTCAAGATGGGCCATTTCCTCCCTATCCGGCAAGTACAGGATAATCCGGTGTATGCCGGCCTGGTAGAAACCATGGACGACGCGGTTGGGATGGTACTGGATGCGCTGGATGAAGCCGGATTGGCCGAAAATACCATCGTCATCTTTACCTCCGATAATGGTGGGGTGTCTGCCGGGGACTCATACGCTACGTCCAATCTTCCCCTCAGGGGAGGCAAAGGATACCAGTTCGAAGGCGGTATCCGGGTGCCTTACTTCATCAAGGTGCCCGGCTTGACGAAGGGCGGGGAAGTCTATCACACTCCGGTGACCGGGATGGATTTCTATCCAACGCTATTGGATTTGGCTGGTGTGGAGCTGAAGCCACAAGAACACGAGGATGGTGTAAGTTTGCTGCCTGTATTCGAAAATGGTACGCTTTCCGAGCGCCCCTTGATCTGGCATTACCCGCATTACGGGAACCAAGGGGGGGAACCATCTTCCATCATCCGCAAAGGTCCTTGGAAGCTTATTCACTACCATGAGGACGGGAGACAAGAACTGTATAAGCTGGATACCGACCCCCGTGAGCTGGCCGATGTGGCCAAGCGCCATCGGCGGAAAGTAAACGAACTGCAAAGTGCATTGGATGATTACCTAAAGCGGACAGGTGCCCGTTATCCACAGCCGGACCGCGAGTATGACGCGGCCAAGGAACAGCAACATTTGCAACGGGTAATCACGGAAAAACTCCCCCAACTGGAAAGACAACGTATGATGTTCTTATCCCCGGATTTTGATCCGGGGAATAATTGGTGGGGCAGCGGGGTCACCGCAATGAACCCCAATGTCGTGATTATCCTGGCAGACGACCTGGGATACGGAGATGTGGGGTTTAATGGATGCAGTGATATTCCCACACCCAATATTGACCGCATTGCGCGTAATGGCGTGAAATTTACAGATGGGTACGTTACCTATGCCGTATGCGGTCCGAGCCGGGCTGGATTGATTACCGGTAGGTATCAGGACCGTTTTGGTTTTGGAAGGAATCCGCTCTTGGCACCGAATGACCCCGATATGGGGCTTCCGCTGTCGGAACAGACATTGGCAGACCTGTTGAAAGCCGCCAGCTACCGCACAATGGCGATTGGGAAATGGCACCTGGGTTCCCACGCTTCTTTACATCCCAATAACCGGGGATTTGATGAGTTTTTTGGTTTCTTGAGCGGCGGGCATCACTATTTCCCGGAGCAATGGACGCTGCATAGCGAGCGCGAAGCCAAGGAACAATATGACGGTTACCGGACCAAGCTTCTGCGGAATGCTTCGGTGGTGGACGAACAGGAATACCTGACTGATGCATTGTCAAGGGAAGCGGTCCGGTTTGTCAAAGGCAACGCCCACAGGCCATTTTTCCTGTACCTGGCGTATAACGCCCCCCATACGCCTTTGCAGGCCACGGACAACTATCTCCGCAGGTTTGGGCATATCGCTGATGAGAAGCGCCGGACTTATGCCGCGATGATCAGTGCGATGGATGATGGAATCGGGCATGTACTGGATCAATTGGAGGCTTCGGGCATTGCCGAACACACCTTGGTGGTGTTCCTCTCGGACAACGGGGGGCCCGAAGCGGCCAATGCATCGGATAACGGTCCGTTGCGCGGAGGAAAAGGCAGCTTTTTTGACGGCGGGCTGCGGGTACCGTTTGCCATGCAGTGGCCCGGTAAAATCAAGGCCGGAACCATTTTCGAATCCCCGGTCATTTCGCTGGATATTGTCTCGACGATTGTCGCAAATATGGACAAGCCAATCCCTGTCAAGAACCCGCTGGATGGTATTGACCTGATGCCTTTGCTGTCCAATCCGGACGCGGTGCCGCCAAGCCGTTCCTTTTTCTGGCGCAATTTCGATAAGAAGACACTTGCAGTAAGAAGTGCGGATTTTAAGCTGGTTAAAGAAGGTACACATGCTGATTTCTTATTCCGAATAACAGCTGACAGCGGGGAAACCCAAAATCTGCTGCCCGAAGACAGTACTGTCGCCGGGGAATTGCAAAGGCAGTGGGAAAGGTGGGCAGCGGAGTTGATGGATCCGGTATTTTTGGGACTGTTGCAGGACAAGGAATATAGCAAATTACGGAAAGATAGGTTTGAACATCAATGAAGAGCGGAAGGATTGTTAACGTTTGTGTGCTGTATGTTATTGGAGCGCTGGTCAGCAGCCCGATTGTTTCGGCTGCACAGGATAGCTCGAGGATAGTGGAAAAACTGGATGTCGGCTGGCTGTTCAGACGCGGTGATGCAAGCGGCGCTGCTTCCCCGGAGCACGGGGACAGCAATTGGGAGACGGTCAGCGTACCGCACGACTGGGCGATTGCCGGACCGTTTGATGAAGCGAACGATAAACAGCAGGTGATGGTCATCGAGGATGGGGAGCAAGTGTCCAGTATCCGGACAGGCCGTACGGCAGGGCTTCCTTACCAAGGGGTGGGTTGGTACCGCAAGCACCTGTTTTTCCCGGAGACGGCCCGGGAAAAACAGGTATTTATCGAGTTTGACGGTGCGATGAGCAATGCGCAGGTTTACCTGAACGGACAGTTTATTGGCATGCGTCCGTATGGCTATGCATCGTTTGGTTTCGACCTCACGCCCTATATCAACTGGACAGGCCCGAATGTATTGGCCGTCAGGCTTGAAAATAAGCCGGAGTCGGCACGTTGGTACCCCGGAGCCGGTTTATATCGGGCCGTTAGGCTATTGACACTGAACCGGACGTACGTTCCCCAATGGGGAGTTTGGATCACCACACCGGAGATTACCACGCAGGAGGCAACGGTAGCTATCCAAACGGCTATCCATCGCGCAGATTCCGTTCCCTCGCATATCGTATTGGAAACCACCATTGTCAATTCTTCCGGAAAGCAGGTCGCCGCTTCCGCAGAACAGTATGCACTGCGGTCGGGCAGGGATACCGTATCGCAACGTTTGCAGGTGAAGTCTCCGCACCTTTGGTCTGCCGACAGTCCCCGGCTTTACCGGGCGATTACCCGGATTAAAGTGGGTAGCCGTACCATGGATGAGGTTGAAACCACATTCGGTATCCGGACCGTCCGGTTTACAGTAGATAGTGGCATGGTGGTAAACGGCCGTGTGGAAAAGCTGAAAGGGGTATGCCTTCACCACGATCTGGGAGCGTTGGGCGCGGCATTCAACAAAGCAGCCCTGAAACACCGCCTCTCCCTGCTGAAGCATATGGGGTGCAATGCCATCCGCGGAACGCACAATCCCCACGACCCGGCCATGCTGGAACTTTGCGATGAGATGGGCTTTTACTTTATTGATGAAGCGTTCGATGAGTGGAAACTTCCGAAGGTCAAAAACGGCTACAGTACCTGGTTCGACGACTGGGCTGAGCGTGATTTGGTTGATATGATACGCCGGGACCGCAATCACCCGGCCTTGATCATGTACAGCATCGGGAATGAATTGCGCGAACAGCAAGACCCGGACGGCTACCGGATTGCCCGTTTCCTGACCGAGATTTGCCACCGCGAAGATCCGTATCGGCCGGTTACCGCAGGCTTCAACCAGTGGCGGCAGGCCATAGACAACGGGTTGGCCGGTGAAGTGGACGTGCCCGGATTCAACTATAAGCCCGGTTTCTATGGCCGTATCCGGCAGCTCCAGCCCACCTGGCCCATCTATGGCAGCGAAACGGCTTCCACCGTCAGCTCCAGGGGAAGCTATCATTTCCCGGCCCAGCGCCGGTCAATGAAAGCTTGGGAAAACAACCAGTCCTCCGCTTATGACCTGGAACATTGCAATTGGTCGCAATTGCCGGATGAAGAATGGACGGCGTTGGATGACCATCCCTTTGTGGCGGGAGAGTTTGTATGGACCGGCGTGGATTACCTCGGCGAACCCACTCCCTATAGAAGCCACTGGCCCAGCAGAAGCTCGTATTTCGGCATCATCGATTTGGCGGGTATTCCAAAAGATCGGTATTTCCTGTATAAAAGCCGATGGAGCGGCAGCCCTGTCTTGCACATGCTCCCACACTGGACATGGCCGGGAAAAGTGGGCGACCAGGTTCCGGTTTATGTCTACACCAATTATCCGGAGGCCGAATTGTTTATCAATGGCAAAAGCCAAGGGCGGAAGCGGTTCGATCCTGACGTGTTGCTCGACCGTTACCGCCTGCGGTGGGAGGATGTGGTCTACCAACCCGGTGAACTGAAAGTCGTTGCCTACGATATACGGGGGGAAGTCGCCGATTCGGTGACGACGGAAACGGCAGGACCGCCCTTCCGCTTGGTGCTCACAGCCGATCGGGATACCCTGACGGCGGATGGCGAAGACCTGATTTATGTCACTGTTGAAGTGCAGGACCGGCAGGGAAACCTGTGTCCCCAAGCAGACCATCTCGTTCGCTTTTCCGTCGAGGGAAGTGGTTTTCTCCGGGCGGTGGACAATGGCAATCCCGCCAGCACCGAGCCCTTCCAAGCGGAATTCCGCAAGGCGTTCAACGGGAAATGCGTAGCCATTATCCAAAGCAATGGGAAAATAGGTAAAATTTTTATCCGTGCAGAAAGCCAAGGGCTTATATTTGGAGAACTTATGGCGGACGGTATGCTTAACTGAACAGGTATCAGTACTCCGTACAGCAACTTATTTTTAACTATAGATAGCCATGCTAAATCGACTGCTTTTTTTCTTTTGTTTGATGATGTCTTCGTCTTCTTACACGAATGCACAAATCAATACGTCCAAACCGTGGACATATTGGTGGTGGATGGGCAGTGCGCTAACCAAAGACAATATTCGTTATCAATTGACGAATATGAAAAACGCTGGTTTGGGGGGAGTGCATATTATTCCTATCTATGGAGTGAAAGGCTATGAGCATCTTTTCAAGAAATTCCTTAGCCCGGAATGGCTTGAATATTATCGCTTTACACTGGAAGAGGCTGAAAAGCTTGGATTGGGCGTAGATATTACCTCAGGCACCGGCTGGCCTTTTGGCGGACCGTGGGTAGATACGACCATGGCCGCGAAGAAATTGTCGCTAGTCGATAATCATTGGCTGGCTGAGCCGACGAGGCAGCGGGTAAAACGGGCATCGCCCGGTGGTGATGGTTATGTGCTGGACCCGTTCAGCAAACGGAGCATGAAAGCTTACTTGGCAAAATTTGATCAGACGATTGCAGCAAACAAGTCTTTGAGATCGTTTTACTACGACTCATACGAGGTGTATGGTGCTAACTGGACGGATGATTTCTTAAATGAGTTCCGAAGCAGGCGGGGCTATGATTTGTCCTCCGTCGCTACACATTTCTTGGTCAATACGGGGTCGCTCGATGAAAGGTTGGTAAAAATCGACTATCAGCAAACACTTTCCGAACTGCTGCTGGAAACCAGCCAAACTTGGAGCGATTGGGCCAGTGGACTCGGATTTCAAACAAGGTACCAAGCACACGGTGCACCGGGCAACCTGCTGGATTTATACGCTGTAGCTTCCATACCCGAAACCGAAATATTCGGCAGCAGCGCTTTCCCCATCCCCGGCCTGCGCGTAGATCCGGATTATCCGGCTGAAAAATCGGGCCGGCCAAGTGTGCTGGCCATGAAGTTTGCTTCGTCAGCGGCCCACCTTACAGGTAGAACGTTGGTGAGTTCGGAAACTTGCACATGGCTGTCCGAGCATTTTAAGGTATCCTTGTTGCAGGTAAAGCCGCAGGTAGACGAGCTTTTTGTGGCGGGTATAAACCACGTGTTTTTTCACGGGACAACGTATTCGCCAAGGGAGGAAATGTTTCCCGGCTGGCTGTTTTATGCGTCCACGAACTTTGGAGAAACCGCTCATTTTTATGAAGAGCTCCCTTTATTGAATGGATATATCGAACGGTGCCAGGAAGTGTTGCAGCGTTCCAAACCGGACGGTGACGTGTTGGTCTACTTCCCTATACAAGATATTTGGGCCGACAATCCATCGACTAAAAATCGGATTCATATGCTCAGTGTCCACGAGGCACCGAAGTGGATAGCTGCTTTTCCGTTTGGAAAGCTGGCCGATTCATTGCAAAGATCGGGATACATGGTTGATTTTGTTTCAGATAACCAACTGGAGGATATGCGTGTGGAGGGC
>Ga0182792_1002018_pt1 | contig 15130 bp, 12 predicted proteins | sample Passage237B_FD_130497 | JGI IMG/M metagenome (GOLD analysis project Ga0182792, IMG submission 130497) | Cellulose adapted compost microbial communities from Newby Island Compost Facility, Milpitas, CA, USA - Passage2 37B (version 2) (version 2) ...
AGCTTGCCGAGCAGTTCGAAGGATTCGGCATCGGCCCAGTGGAGATCCTCGACCGCCAGGATGATGGGACGCTCGCGCTGGGCGGCGTCGAGCACGGCCGACAGGGTCGCCGCGATCAGGCGGCTGCGCGCGGCAGATTCCATTTCCGACCAGGCCGCGTCGACGGCCTCGATATTCAGCAGGGCCGCCAGTGCCGCTGTGCCCGACGGCGGCACCTCGACCGTCGCCAGCCGCGCCTGCAGCGCGGACGCCACCTCGTCGGCCGGCGCCGTCTCCCCGACCCCGAGCCAGGCTCGCAGCAGGCGGCGCAGCACGGCGAAGGGCGCCCGTCCGGTCGCGGCATCCGTATCGGCTTCCCAGATGTCCCACACACCGACCGGCTCGCCGCCGACAAGCTCGTGCAGCAGCCGCGACTTGCCCGTTCCCGGCTCCCCGCCGATGGCCAGGAACTGGGTGGTTCCGGCCCGCGCAAGGTTGAGGCGGCTGCGCAGGTCGGCGAGCGGTGCATCGCGGCCGACGAACGGCGACAGGCCGGCCTGCTGCCGCGCCAGCCAGCGCGACCGCAGTCCCGGACCGACCAGTTCCCACGCGTCGACGACGCGATCGAAGCCCTTGACGCTGAGGCCCCGGCGCGGCCGCGCCTGCACCGCTCCGCGGACCAGCCGGAAGGTGTCGTCCGAGATCAGCGCCATGCCCGGCTCGGCTTCGCCTTCGAGACGGGCCGCGAAATGCGCGGCGGGCCCGGTGACGTCGTAGGTCTGGGCGAAGTCGCCGGCATCGAAATGGGCGACGACCTCGCCCGAATGCACGCCGACGCGGATGGCGAGCTCGCGGTCCCCGAGCCCGCCCAGGCGATTGCGCATCAGCAGCGCGGCGCGACAGGCCCGCAAGGCGTGGTCGTCGACGGCCACGGGCGCACCGAACAGGGCCATGATGCCATCGCCCTGGACGCGATTGACCATCCCGCCGGCCTCGCGGACGGCGGCGATCATCATGTCGATCGCCGGCCGGAGCTTGGCCAGCGCATCCTCGGGATCGAGATCGCGGATGATGGTCGTCGAATCACGGATGTCGGCGAACAGGATGGTCAGGAACTTCCGTTCCGCCAGGTCGCGCACGATGCCGCCGGGACCGCGCTTGGGCAGGGCCATGCCGCATTCGTTGCAGAACTTGGCACGCAACCCGTTGTCGGTACCGCATCCCGGGCACCGCAGAATTCCGGTGGACGGACCAGCGACGGCCAAATCCCAGATCTCCTCCCTTCGAGAGTTTGCGGCAGCCCGTCCGAAAGACCAAAGCATTTGTGGCAATCAAAACCCGTGCCGCACCTCTTGCCGTCGTCCTCGGCAAGCTGTCGACGGGACTTCCCGCACGCGCCGTGAGGCGATCTCCTGGAGTCGCGCATCCGGCATCCCTCTTGCACGAGCCCCCGCGACGCGATGGAATGGCCATCAGCAAACTGGATAAAGGGGGGATGGAATGAGGCGCAGGATTGTCTGGCTGACGGCGGCGCTGATCGCCAGCGCGAGCATCGCGCAAGCGCAGGAAACGCCGCGCAAGGGCGGAACGATCCGCATGACCGCACCGTATGCCGCGAGCTTCGGCAGCCTCGATCCGCATACCACGCCGCGCGCCCAGGACGACATCATCAACAAGGCGCTGCAGCGCACGCTGTACAACTGGGATTCCAAGGACGGCAAGCTCGTCCTCGAGCTTGCGAAGTCCGTGACCCCGTCGGCCGACGGCCTCACCTACACCTTCAAGCTGCGCGACGACGCCTACTTCCACAATGGCCGCAAGATGACGGCCGACGACGTCATCTGGTCGTTCACGCGCATCATGGACGGCAGCAAGGGCTATCCGGCGGCCCGCTACGTGCGCATCATCAAGGGTGCCGTCGACGTCGAGAAAGGCCAGGCCAAGGAGATCTCCGGGCTCAAGAAGATCGACGACTTCACGCTGGAGATGACGCTGACCGACAAGGTCGATCCCGGCTACTACTTCTTCCCGGGTTCGACCGCGATCCTGCCCAGGGAAGAGGTCGAGAAGGGCAACTTCGCCTCCAACCCGGTGGGCCTCGGCCCCTTCAAGTTCAAGGAGCACGTGCCGGGGTCGCGCGTCGTCGCCGAACGCTTCGACAAGTTCTACAAGCCGGGCAAGCCCTATGCCGACAAGCTCGAAGTGCTGATCATGGCCGAGGCGGCGGCGCGCGACGTCGCCTTCCGCAACAAGGAGATCGACACCTCGATCCTGGGCCCCGCCCAGTACGTCGCCTATCGCGCCGACCCGGAGCTGAAGAACGGCATCCTCGAAGTGGCCGAGATGTTCACGCGCGGGATCACCTTCAATCACGACGACAAGCTGTTCCAGGACAAGCGCGTGCGCCAGGCGATCAACTACGCCATCGACGCCGACCTCATCATCAAGCGGCTGGTCAAGGACAAGGCCTACCGTGCGGTGAGCTGGCTGCCCCTCTCCTCGCCTTCCTTCGACAAGAGCATCAAGCCCTATCCCTACGACCCGGAGAAGGCCAAGAAGCTGCTGGCCGAGGCCGGCTATCCCAACGGTATCGAGTTCGAGCTGACGACCAGCCAGAACGAAAGCTGGGGCCTGCCCATCGTCGAGGCGATCATCCCGATGCTGGCCAAGGCCGGCATCAAGGTGAAGCCCAAGCTGGTCGAGGTCACGGTCCTGACCGACACGCTCATGAAGGGACAGCACCAGGCGCTGATCAGCTCCAACCTGACCGGCCCGGATTCGCTGGCCACCCTGCAGTGCTTCTATTCGAAGACGCCGCGCACGGCGTGCCGCTACACCAACTACAGCAGCCCCGCCTTCGACAAGCTGTTCGAGGAGGCCTCCGCCAACCTCGATCCGGCCAAGCGCACCGACCTGCTGCGCCAGGCCAACAACCTGCTCTACGAGGACGCGCCGGTCTGGTTCTTCAACTACAACAAGGCGGTGCTGGCCTATCAGCCGTGGATCCACGGCCTGCAGGCCAACCCGACAGAGATCACGCACCAGTATCCCGAGGACATCTGGGTCGGCGCCAACTCGCCGGCGAAGTGATCGTGGACTTCGACCTCCCCAAGCCCCGCTTGGGGAGGGAATGAAGACATAGAAGATGCTCCTGGTCCTCGTTCGTCGCCTCGGCAACATCATCCCGACCCTGCTCGCCGTCGTGGCGCTGGTGTTCCTGCTGTTCAGCGTGCTGCCCGGCAGCTTCATCTCCGGCATGAACGAGGATGGCCGCTCGGTCATGGATCCGGCCGTGATGGAGCGCATGCGCAAGGAGATGGGACTCGACGATCCCCTGCACGAGCGCTTCCTAAAGTATGTCGGCAAGGTCGCGACGGGCGACCTCGGCACGTCGTTCCGCACCCGCGAGCCGGTCGCCAAGCTGATGGGCGCCCGCATCTGGCCGTCGCTCAAGCTGGTCTTTGCCGCCATGGCCTTCGCCATCTGCGTCGGCGTCACGCTGGGTTTCCTCGCCGCGCTCCGGCCGGGCAGCCTGATCGACACGGTCTCGATGGTGACGGCCATATCCGGCCTCAGCCTGTCGCAGTTCTGGTTCGGCCTGATGCTGATGTACCTGTTCGCGCTCATGCTGAACTGGCTGCCGAGCTTCGGCTATGGCGACGGCGGCCTGCGCAACCTGATCCTGCCGGCGATCGCGCTCGGGGTCGGCCCGATGGCCCTTCTGGCGCGCACGACACGGGCGGCCGTGCTCGACGTGCTGAACGCCGACTTCGTCCGCACCGCGCGCAGCAAGGGCATGAGCGAGCGCCGCGTCGTCGAGTGGCACGTGCTGCGCAACGCCCTCGTGCTGGTCGTCACCATCGTTGGCCTGCAGTTCGGATCCCTGATGGGCCAGGCCGTCGTCGTCGAGAAGCTGTTCTCGTGGCCCGGCGTCGGCTCGCTGCTGGTCGATTCGGTCTTCCAGCGCGACATGCCGACAGTCCAGGGCTGCATCCTGCTGATCGTGCTGTTCTTCCTGTTCATCAACACGCTGGTCGACCTCGCCTACGTCGCGATCGATCCGCGCATCCGCTACGGCTGAGGCGGTCGTGAAGCTGGGAGCCAATACCTGGGTGGGCGGCAGCCTGGTCGGCATCGCGATCGCGGCGGCTATTCTGGCCCCGTGGATCGCCCTGACCGACCCCGTCATGGACGCCAACCTGATGAACGCCGAGCTGCCGCCCTCCTGGGAGTTCCCCTTCGGCACGGATGCGCAGGGCCGCGACATCTATTCGCGCATCGTGTACGGCGCGCGCGTCTCGCTCACCGTCGGGATCGTCAGCCAGATCTGCAACAGCCTGATCGGCGTCACGCTCGGCCTCACCGCCGGCTTCTGGGGCGGCTGGTGGGACGATGTCGTGAGCGGTCTCACCAATCTGATGCTGGCCATCCCCTCGCTGGTCTTCGCGCTGGCCATCATGGCGATCCTGGGTCCCGGCCTGGTAAGCCTGGTGATCGCGCTGGGCCTCACCAGCTGGTCCTATTCCTGCCGAATTGCGCGCGCCCAGGTCCTGTCCCTCAAGAGCCAGGGCTATGTCCAGGCTGCCCGCATCCTGGGCTATGGCGACCTGCGCATCATGTTCACCCAGGTCCTGCCCAATATCCTGGGACCGCTGATCATCATCGCGACGCTGGGCATGGGCGGCGCCATCCTGGCCGAGGCGGCGCTGTCCTTCCTGGGCCTCGGCATCCGGCCGCCCTTCCCGAGCTGGGGCAGCATGCTGTCGGAGGCGCGCGACCAGATCCGCACCGCCCCCTGGCTGTCGGTGTTTCCCGGGCTGGCCATCTTCTTCACCGTGCTCGGCCTCAACCTGCTGGGCGACGGATTGCGCGACATCCTCGACCCACAGGCCACGACGAGGCGCGCATGAGTGCGCCGCTCCTCGAGGTCGATGACCTGCACATCACGCTGCAGAGCGACGGCAAGGTCTTCAACGCGGCGGAACAGGTATCCTTCCGGATCGGCCGTGGCGAGGCATTCGGGCTGGTGGGCGAATCGGGCTGCGGCAAGAGCATCACGGCGCTCGCCGTCATGGGACTGCTGCGCCGTCCGCTGGCAGTCGGCCGCGGCCGCATCGTGCTCGACGGCGAGGAGATCCAGCACGCCTCGGCTGCCCGATGGCGCGAATTGCGCGGCAGCCGCGTCGGCATGATCTTCCAGGAGCCGATGACGGCGCTGAACCCGCTGTCGCCGGTCGGCCGCCAGATCGCCGAGATGTTCGTGCTGCACCAGAACGCCTCATGGAGCGAGGCGATGGACCGCGCCGAGGACGCGCTGCGGCAGGTCCAGGTGCCCTCGCCGGAACGCCGCATCAAGGACTACCCGCACCAGCTCTCCGGCGGCATGCGCCAGCGCGTCATGATCGCCATCGCGCTCGCCTGCCAGCCCGCCCTCCTGATCGCCGACGAACCAACAACGGCGCTCGATGTCACCGTGCAGGCGGAAATCATCGACCTTATGACCGGGCTCTGCGCCGCCAAGGGCACCGCCATCCTGATGATCAGCCACGATCTCGGGCTGGTCGCCAACATGTGCCGGCGGGTCGCGGTCATGTATGCGGGGCGCATCGTCGAGAGCCAGCCTGCCGAAGCGATCTTTGCAACGCCGCGCCATCCCTATACGCGCGGCCTGGTCGATTCGCTGCCGCGGCTTGGCGAGCGCGCGAAGCGGGGCCGCCAGCGCCTGCGCGAGATCGCGGGCGTCGTGCCCTCGATCACGGCCTTTCCCGCCGGCTGCCGCTTCAACCCACGCTGCCCGGAAGCGACCGATACCTGCCGCAGCACGGCACCGCAGGTCACACGACTGCCGGACGGATTCGTGAGGTGCCACCACCATGGCTGAGCCTCTGCTCCAGGTTGACGATCTCGCCGTGCACTTCCTCGTCGGCAGCGCGCTCAAGGGCGGCATCAGGACGCTGAAGGCGGTCGACGGCGTGCGGCTCGACGTGAAGCCCGGCGAGTGCCTTGGCCTGGTCGGGGAATCGGGATGCGGCAAGTCCACGCTGGCCCTGTCGATCATGGGCCTGGTGCCGCCGACGCGTGGCCGGATCTCCCTCGGCGGACGGGAGATCTCGAACCAGGACCGCATGGAACGGGCCCGGCAGGTCCAGATGGTTTTCCAGGATCCCTACGCGTCGCTCAACCCGCGCCAGACGGTGCGGCGGACGCTAGCCGATCCGTTATCCCTGCACGGCGTGACCAGCAGAACAGAGCGCGACCACCGCGTCATGGACATGCTGACAAAGGTCGGCCTGCGGCCGGACCATGCCGACCGCTATCCGCACGAGTTCTCGGGCGGCCAGCGCCAGCGCATCGGCATCGCGCGTGCCTTGATCCTGCAGCCCAGGCTGGTGATCTGCGACGAGCCGGTCTCGGCGCTCGACGTCTCCATCCGGGCCCAGATCATCAACCTGCTGCTCGAGCTCAAGGACGAGATGGGGCTGGCCTACATCCTGATCAGCCACGACCTCGGCGTCGTCGAGCATGTCAGCGACCGCGTCGCCGTGATGTATCTGGGGCGGATCGTCGAGCAAGGAAGCTGGCAGGAGATCTTCGAGGATCCGCGCCACCCCTATACGCGTGCCCTGATCGCGGCGATCCCGGATCCCTTCCACCGCGCCGACGCCCGCGTGGCGCGCGCCAAGGCGCACGGCGAGATCGCGAGCGCCCTCAACCCGCCGCCCGGATGCCATTTCAATCCGCGTTGTCCGATGAAGGCGGAACGTTGCCTGGTGGAAGCGCCAACCCTCGAGCCGGTCGCCGACGGCCATCGTGCCGCCTGCCACTTTCGCGATTCCACGGGATAGCGGCCCGGCCGCAATCATCGACAAGGCGGCCATGCAACAACGATTATTTACCGGCCGTCTGCTGCCGCCGCCCTTGCTATCGGCGATGCTCGACCGATATTCCGTCGGCGGCCCGGTCGAGGACCGGCCCTGCGGACATACGTGGATCTGCCGAGGCAATCACCTTGAAGACCGAAGACATCGACCGGCTCGCAGACTGGCTGGTGCGTCGCGGCCTGGCGGGCGGCGACGAAACCGATCTGCTGCGCGCGCTCTGTGAGAAGTGCAACGAGGCAGGGCTGCCGGTCTCCCGCGCGCTCACCTTCATCGACACCCTGCATCCGGTGCACGAAGGCACGATCTTCCGCTGGCGCGACGACGGTATCGAGGAAGAGCCGAGCCGACGGTACGGCCGCAGCGACGAAGGCGAAGCCGCCGAGTCCTGGCAACGCAGTCCATTCTACCACCTGCTGCAGAACGGTGGCGAGGAACTGCGCCGACGGATCGGCTTCGGCGAACCCGCCGACTTTCCCATCATCCAGGAGGTCAAGGACCTCGGCTATACCGACTACGTCGTCTTCGTACACCCTTTCGACACCAGCGCCACGATCGGCGAAATGGACTGCGCCTACTCGGCCTGGTCGACCCGCCATCCGGCGGGATTCGATGATACCGACCTCCTCGCACTGCGCCGCCTGGCACCGGCGCTGGGGCTCGCCATCAAGAGCGCCGCACTGGCCCGCGTCGCCGATACGCTGGTCGAGGTCTATCTCGGCCGCGATGCCGGCCGGCGTGTCCTTTCCGGCCGCATCCGCCGCGGCGTGGCCGAGCGCATCGAGGCGGCCCTGTGGTTCTCAGACCTGCGCGGCTACACCACGATCACGGACACCGCATCGCCCGGCGAGATCATTCCCCTGCTGAACGACTATGCCGAGGCCGCGATCACGTCGATTCACGAGGCAGGCGGCGACGTCCTCAAGCTGATCGGCGACGGCACGCTGGCGCTTTTCCGCGCCACTGATTCGAGCGAGGCCTGTCGCCGGGCGCTCCAGGCCGAGGAAATCCTCCGGGCGAAGGTAAAGGAGCTGAATGAGCGGCGGCGCGCCGAGGAACGTCCGGTCACCTCCGTCTATGTCGGCCTTCATGTCGGTGCGGTCTTCTACGGCAATGTCGGCAGCGTCGAGCGGCTCGACTTCACCGTCGTCGGACCTGCGGTCAACGAGACCAGCCGCATCGCCTCGATGTGCCGGTCGGTCGATCGGCCGCTGCTGATCTCCTCGGATTTCGCGAATTGCCTTCCACCCGAGGAGCGCGAGAAGCTGGTTTCGGTCGGTCGTTTCGCGTTGCGCGGCGTCGGCCATGCCAAGGAACTGTTCACTCTCGATCCCCAGCTCCTGCAAGGCGCCTGATTCGCTATGCGATCCCTCCTGGAATCGCCTGGAAAAATTCCGCGAGTCGGCTTGCACTCTCTTGCGGCAGATGCCTACGATGACGGCACAATCATGCCGTCCGAAGAGGCGGCCGTCCTGGGAGGACAACATGGCCAAGACGAAGCGTCGTAGCGTCCTGAAGTTCGCTGCCGGCACAACGCTGGGCGGCATGGCGGGAATCCTGGCAACCGGCCGCATGCCGGCCTTCGCTCAGCAGAAGACCGTGCACTGGCTGAAGTGGGTCGATTTCGTGCCGGCGACCGACCAGATGTTCCGCCGCGAGCTGCTGCCGCAGGCCGAGAAGGAACTGGGCATCAAGGTCAATCTCGAGACCGTGAACGGCAACGACCTGCAGCCGCGCACGACGGCGGCGATCCAGTCGGGCGCTGGCCCCGACCTGATCATGGCGTTCAACAACCAGACCTATCTCTATGCCAATAGCGTCGTCGACGTGAGCGCGATCGCCGAGGAGGTGGCCAAGCGTGAAGGCGGGCTGTTCAAGTATGCCCGTTCCATCTGCAGCGACGGCAAGATGTTCATGGGCATGCCCTGGGCGGTGATCGGCGGCATGATCGCCTACCGCAAGTCGTGGCTGGAGGAGGTCGGCGCCACGAAGTTCCCCGAGACGTGGGAGGAGTACCGCGAGGTCGGCAAGAAGCTGAAGGCCAAGGGCAGGCCGTTCGGGCAGACGCTCGGCCATACCTTCGGCGACGCGCCGGGCTTCACCTATCCCTACATGTGGTCGTGGGGCGGCAAGGAAGTCGAGGCGGACGGCAAGACCGTGGTCATCAACTCCAAGAGCACGGTCGATTCCGTCAAGTTCATGCAGGGCCTCTGGAAGGACGCCATGGACGAAGGCGGTCTCGCCTGGGACGACACCAACAACAACCGCGCCTTCCTTTCGCAGACCATCTCGGCCACGCTGAACGGCGCATCGATCTACATCGAGACGCTGCGCAAGCCCGCCCAGTACCAGACGGACAAGGGCCAGCCGATGAACAAGGACATCCTGCATGCCCCCCTGCCCAAGGGACCGGCGGGACAGTTCGGCTTTCACCTGCTGCAGTCGCAGATGCTGATGAAGTATTCCAAGAACCAGGACGCGGCGAAGGAATTCCTGAAGTGGCTGCACCAGGAGGCGCACTACCGCAAGTTCTTCGAGTCCCAGAAGGGCTTCGCCACGCCCTGCACGGAGATGTGGGAGAAGGACAAGCTCTGGGAGGTCGACCCGGTCATGACGCCGTACAAGGTCGCGGCCCGTCTCGGCCAGGCGCCGGGCTATGCCGGGCCTCCCAATGCCAAGGCGGCCGAGGGGCTGACCAAGTACATCATCACCGACATGTACGCCAAGGCCGTGCAGGGCATGCCGGCGGAGGAATCGGTGAAGTGGGCCGACGCGGAGCTCAAGAAGGTCTACGGCGTGTGATGCCTGGCTGACCGAACCCAGCACCATCCAGGAACGGGTGAACCATGGCAGTGACCGCAGTCCCGGGCGTGGCCAGCCGCCCCATTCCGCGGCTGCGGCGCATGGAGGACGAGCGCTGGCTCGCCCTGGCACTGCTCGCACCAACGGCGGTGCTGCTCGGCCTGTTCATCGCCTACCCCTTCTTCGAGGGCGTCATGCTGTCGCTCAGCAGCACGCGCGTCGGCATCGAAGGCCAGTTCGTCGGGCTGAAGAACTTCGAGAAGATCTGGAGCGACAGCATCTTCCAGACGGCCGTGTGGAACACCTTCTGGTACACGGCCGTCACGACGGTGTTCAAGCTGGGCCTCGGGCTGTGGCTCGCGATGCTGCTGAACCGGCACTTCAGGGGCAAGGCGCTCGTGCGCGCCTTCATCCTGCTGCCCTTCATCATCCCCACGGTGCTGTCGACCTTCGCCTGGAAGTGGATGTTCGACCCCACCTTCAGCGTCATCAACTGGGCCCTCTTCCAGATCGGGTTCATCGACCAGCGCATCAACTGGCTGGGCGATCCCGATCTCGCCATGACCTCGATCATCATCGTCAACGTGTGGCGCGGCGTGCCCTTCTTCGCCATCAGCCTGCTGGCCGGCCTGCAGACGATCAGCCCCGAACTGCAGGAGGCGGCCGCCATCGACGGCGCGCGGCCCTGGCAACGCTTCTGGCACGTCACCTGGCCTCTGCTCCTGCCCGTCACGATGGTCGTGGTGCTGTTCTCGGTGATCCAGACTTTCGCCGATTTCCAGCTCGTCTACGTCATGACGGGCGGCGGGCCGGCCAACGCGACGCAGCTCTTCGCGACCTACGCCTACCAGATCGGCATCGGCACGGGCCTGCTGTCGGAAGGTGCGGCGATCTCGCTGGCCATGTTCCCCTTCCTGTTCCTGATCGTGGTGGTGCAGCTCCTGTACATCCGCCGGGTCGAGACCCGATGAACGCGAAGGAGGCGCTCGCATGATCGAAGGTGCGGCCTGGCGGCGGTGGGTGTTCTACAACATCCCCCTGATCGTCTTCGTCTTCGTGCTGCTGTTCCCGTTCTACTGGATGATCATCACGACGTTCCGGCCGGACGGCGAGCTCTACCGGCCCTGGAATGCCGCTAACTATCAGCCGTTCTGGACCAACAACCCGACGCTCGACCACATCCGCTACCTGTTCGAGGAGACGTCGTTCGCCCGCTGGATGGTGAACACGATGTTCATCGCCGCGGTATCGACCGTCATTTCCCTGGTCTGCGGCGTGCTGGCCGGCTACGCCCTGGCGCGACTGAATTTCCCGTTCGCGGGGGGGCTCGGCACGGCGATCTTCGTCACCTACCTGGTGCCGCAGACCCTGCTCTTCATCCCGCTGGCCGAGATCATCCGCAATTTCCGGCTCGGCGACACGCCCTGGTCGCTGATCCTGACCTACCCGACCTTCCTGATCCCCTTCTGCACCTGGCTGATGATGGGCTACTTCAAGGCCATTCCGAAGGAGCTGGAGGAATGCGCCCGCATCGACGGCGCCTCGCGCTTCCGGGCGATGCTATGCATCATCCTGCCGGTGGCGGTGCCGGGCATCATGTCGGCGGGGATCTTCGCCTTCACACTGTCATGGAACGAGTTCATCTATGCGCTCGTGTTCCTGTCGTCGCCGGAGCAGAAAACCGTGCCGGTCGGCGTCACTTCGGAGCTGATCCGCGGCGACGTTTTCTTCTGGGGGCCACTGATGGCCGGCGCGTTGCTGGGCTCCATTCCGGTGGCGGTGGTCTACTCCTTCTTCGTCGAGCACTACGTTTCGGGCCTCACGGGCTCGGTCAAGGGTTAGCACTGGGTTGATCATTGGGGTCGAGCGATGGCGCTGGTCAGCATCCGCAACGTCAACAAGGTCTATGACGGCGGCGTCCATGCCGTGAAGAACGTCAACCTCGAGGTCCGCGACAAGGAGTTCATGGTCTTCGTCGGCCCGTCGGGCTGCGGCAAGACCACGACACTGCGGATGGTGGCGGGTCTCGAATCGATCACCTCCGGCGACGTCGCGATCGGCGACACGGTGGTGAACGAGCTGCCGCCGATGGACCGCGACATCGCCATGGTCTTCCAGAATTACGCGCTCTACCCGCACATGAGCGTGTTCCACAACATGGCTTTCGGGCTGAAGATGCGGAAGTTCCCCAAGGACGAGATCGACACTCGCGTCCGCGAGGCAGCGGCGATCCTGGGCATCGAGAACCTGCTCGACCGCAAGCCGCGTCAGCTCTCAGGCGGCCAGCGCCAGCGCGTGGCGCGGGGGGGGGCCATCGTGCGCCCCCCACAGGTCTTCCTGTTCGACGAGCCGCTCTCCAATCTCGACGCCAAGCTGCGCGTGCAGATGCGCGTCGAGCTCAAGAAGCTGCACGAGCGGCTGGGCACGACGGCGATCTACGTCACCCACGACCAGGTCGAGGCGATGACGCTGGGCGACCGCGTCGTGGTCATGAAGGACGGCGTCGTCCAGCAGGTCGGCGAGCCGCTCGAGCTTTACAACACGCCGGCCAACCGCTTCGTGGCGGGTTTCATCGGCTCGCCATCGATGAATTTCGCGGACGTCACCCTGTCGGGCAGCAATGGCGCGCTGTGGGCCGAAGCGCCCGGCATCCGCATCGGGCTGCCCGAGCCGATCGCCAGGCGCATCAACGGCCGCAGCGGCGCCAAGGCCACCATGGGCATCCGGCCCGAGGACCTGCACGTGGCCAGGCCGGGCGATCCCGCCGAACTCTGCTTCGACGCCGAGGTCGAGGTGGTCGAGCAGCTCGGTTCGGAGATCCTGCTCGATACACGCGCCGGCAGCAGCACCTTCGTCGCCTCGGTCGAGCCGACCCTGCGCACCCGGGTGCACGATCGCCTGAAGCTCGCCATCAATCCCGACCGCCTCCACCTGTTCGACGCCCAGACCGAGGCAGCGATCTAGAGTCAGGCTCGATTTCTCTCAAGCGACGATGAGGTCCTTCGCTGCGCTCGGGACGACATGATTTCACCATGTCCACCGCCAGCCCCGCTCCCTCTGTCATCCTGAACGAAGTGAAGGATCTCATGCCGGTTGCCAGCGGCGATGAGGTCCTTCGCTGCGCTCAGGACGACAGAACATTCAGACGACCTACTACTGCTTCGGTCCCACCCAGGAATCGAGGGTGTCCCATTTGGCCTTGCGCTGCTCGTCGCGGGATTTCTTGAAGTCGTGGCCGTAGGGCGCGGTGTCGAAGGAGCCGTAGGTCGGATTGGACAGCATCAGCCACTGCCTGCCCCAGTAGGAAGTGTCCTCGACATAGGCCTTTTCGCGGTCGGCAGGACTGGTCCGGTAGCGGTCGTCGAAATCGCCGAAATTGTCGCCGATGTTCAGCAGCACCCGATAGCCGCTGGTCACGACCGCACGGCGGGTGCTCTTGGCGCTGGCCCATTCCTTCCGCTCGTTCTGCATCAGGAAGGTGTCGACGTTGCCGCCCATCGGAAAGCCGAGCCTCGCCATGTTCTCGCGCGTGACCGCCTCGACCGAGGCGTCGCGATTGGTGATATAGAAGACCTTCACGCCCTTGGAATCGGCGTACTTCGTGAACTCGACGGCGCCAGGGATGGCAAGCGACACCTGATCGGCGCAGAACTGGTTCCAGGTCCGGGTGCTGAAGCTCTGGCCGCTGCGCGCCAGCCAGACCTGGTAGAGCGAGTTGTCGAGCACGGTCTCGTCGACGTCGAGGATCACCGCCGGCGGGAGAGCCCCGAAGTCGCCCTTCTGCTCGAGGGGTGCCGCCGTCCAGCTCTTGTCCGCGAGCGCCTCGTCGAGCCGGATCTTTGCCAGGGCGAAGACGGTGAGCGCATTGGCCTTGTATTCGACCGACCGCTGCGTCCACAGCACCGCCATCAGCATGTCGTTCGGCGCCACTTCCTGGGCGCGCGCACCGCCCGAGACCAGCGCCGCCAGCGCGCTGACCAGCACCATCAGCCGTCTTGCGATCATGGTCCGATCCCCCTCAAGAGCTTCTCCCGGGTCGCGGTGTCGGCGAAGGACGCCTCCATGGCCGTGCGCGCAATGCCCCGCAGCGCACCCTCGCTCAGACCCGCCCGTTCGTATTCCGTCCCCAGCGTGGTGTGAAAGAACGGCGGATCGTCGGAGTTCAGCGTGACGCGAACACCCGCGGCGATCAATCGGTGCAACGGATGTGCGGCACGGTCGGGGTAGAGGCCGAGCGCGATGTTGCTGCCCGGGCAGACCTCGAGGACGATGCCGCGGCGCGCCAACTCCTCCATCAGGCGCGGGTCGTCGGCCGAGCGCACGCCATGGCCGATGCGCGTCACCGGCAGGTCGCGGATCGCTGCCCAGACGCTCTCGGGTCCTCGCACCTCGCCGGCATGGACGGTGCAACCATAGCCATGCTCCTGCGCCAGCCGATAGGCCGGCGCGAAGTCGGCCGGCGTGAACTTCGCCTCGTCGCCCCCCATGCCGAAGCCGACGACATACTTGTGCGGTTCGACTACCATCCTGCGCACCATCGCCAGCGCCCGCTCCGGGCCGAGATGGCGGATGCAGATCACGATGACGCGCCCCTCGATGCCGAAATCTGCCCGCGCACGATCGATCGCCTGCTCCAGGGCGTCGAGCCAGGCGCCGTAGGAGATGCCCAGCGCGGCCGGCCGCTCAGGCGAGCAGAACATCTCGACATAGACGGCCCCCTCGCGGGCCGCGCGCGCGAGGTAGGAGTAGAGGACGTCACCGAAGTCGCGGGCCGCACGCAGGGTCGTGCAGACCAGATCATAGGCGGCAAGGAAGCTCAGGAAGTCCGTCCAGACATAGCTGTCACCGGCTCCCATCAAGCCCGCCGGCAGCTCCAGTCCGTTGCGCGCCGCCAGCTCTCGCGCCAGGGCTGGTGGAATCGACCCTTCCAGATGACAGTGCAGCTCGGCCTTGGGAATCGCGCCGACCTTCATGGACCGGTCGCCTTTCCATGCCTTTCGACTTTGCACATTCCCCTAGAACCCCCGCAACGGCAGATGAGGCCTCTGCAGCCAATTGTCGTCGGCATATTCGGCGGAGGCGTCGATCAAGTGCAAGGCATAGGCGTGGCGCGGCCGCGCCGACCGGTTGGGCGCGCTGGCATGCGGCAGCAGCCCGTGCAGCACCACGAGCGCCCCGCGCGCCACCTCGATCGGCACGGGCGCCACGTCCGGCCAGGGCGCGGCATCGAGGGTCTCCGTCACGAGTTCGCCACCGCTTCGGCGGAAACGCTGCCGCAGAGGGCCGCGATGGGCGCCCGGCAGGGCCATCAGGCAACCATTGTCGCGATCCGCATCGTCCAGGGCGAACCAGAAGCCGGTGACGGTGACCGGCCGCGTGTAGAGGTAGGTGGCGTCCTGGTGCCAGCCGACCTCGCCGCCGATGAGCGGCTGCTTGAAAAGGTACATGGACTGCAGCAGCAGCGGCTGCCG
>Ga0182792_1002020_pt1 | contig 15122 bp, 14 predicted proteins | sample Passage237B_FD_130497 | JGI IMG/M metagenome (GOLD analysis project Ga0182792, IMG submission 130497) | Cellulose adapted compost microbial communities from Newby Island Compost Facility, Milpitas, CA, USA - Passage2 37B (version 2) (version 2) ...
GACGGCCGCTACCTGGCCGCGGCCCAGCCCGGCGGCCTGCTGGCCCTGGTGCCGCGGCTGGCCCGCGAGCCAGGACTGGACGCGGCGCTGGACGCGCTGGGATCGCCGGATGCGCCCCCCGCGCGGCGCGCACCGCCGGCGCCGGCCGGTGAGCTGCCGCTGCACCGCCTGCACGAGCGCCTGCGCCAGCTGGGCCTGGATGCCCGCGCCTATGCCGCGGCCAGCGGGCTGGAACTGGTGGCCGAACCGGACTGGCTGCTGTGGGCCGGACGCGACCGCTGGCAGCGGCCGCTGTGGCTGGAGGCCGGCGCCGCCCACGCCTGGCAGCGCATGCAGCGCGCGGCCGCGGCCGATGGCGTGGTCCTGGAGGCGATCTCCGGCTACCGCAGCCACGACTACCAGCTGGGCATCTTCGAGCGCAAACTGGCCCGCGGCCAGGCGCTGGAGCAGATCCTCAAGGTCAATGCCGCCCCCGGCTACAGCGAGCACCACAGCGGCCTGGCCCTGGACATCGGCACTCCCGGCGAACCGGCGGCCGAGGAAAGTTTCGAGCACACCGCCGCCTTTGCCTGGCTGCAGGCCCACGCCGGCAGCCACGGCTTTGCCATGAGTTTCCCGCGCGGCAACCGCCACGGCATCGTCTACGAACCCTGGCACTGGCGCTTCCAGCCCGCCGCCTGAACGCCGCGGCGCCCGCGCCGGATCAACGGCGCCCGCCTGTTGGACCTGCACCCCGGCGCGGCGCCCCCCCTGCGCCAGGACGACACCCTGCTGCGGATCGCTGCGCCGGCGTTGCGCGCTCAGTCCTGGGAGCGGTTGGTCGGGGACCTGGCCGCGCTGGCCAGGTCGGCGATCTTCCACAGGTAGAGGCTGGCATAGGTGCGGTACGGGCCCCAGCGCTGGCCACGTTCGGCCAGCTCGCGCGGGGTCGGCATCCGCTCCAGCCGGTCCACCTGCTGGGCCCCCTTGCGCACGCCCAGGTCGTCCACCGGCAGCACGTCCGGCCGGCCCAGGCGGAACATCAGCATCATCTCCACCGTCCAGCGGCCTATGCCACGGATCGGCACCAGGGCGGCGACGATCTGGTCCTCGTCCATCCAGGCCATCCGCCGCAGGTCGGGGATCTCGCCGCGCGCCTCGCGCGCGGCCAGGTCACGCAGGGCCAGGGCCTTGTTGGCCGAAACCCCGCAGGCGCGCAGGGTGGCGTCATCGACCCGGGACAGGGTGTCGTGGTGCAGGCGGCGGCTGCCGATGGCGGCCTCGACCCGGCCGACGATGGTGGAGGCGGCCTTGCCCGACAGCTGCTGGAACAGGATGGCGCGGGCCAGGGCATCGACCGGGTCGAAGGGCTTGCGCCAGCCCGGCGCCGCCGGCAGCGGCCCCAGCCGCCTCATCCACGCGCCCAGGCGGCGGTCGCGGCGCAGCAGGTGCGCCCAGGCGGCGTCCACGTCGAAACCACGGGCATGGCGCGCCATGCTCAGCGCCTCAGCGCGGCCACGGCCCAGCCCAGCCAGCCCAGGATCATCAGGCTGCCACCGGCCGGGGCCAGGCGGGTCGGCCAGCCGGCCAGGGCATTGCCGGCCAGGCTGCCGGCAAACAGTAGGCTGCCCAGCAGGATCGCGCCCAGGGCCAGGCGGGACAGCAGGCCGCGCAGCTGGCCGCGCAGGCAGGCCAGGGCGATGCCGTGGCCGAAGGCGTACAGGCAGGCGGTTTCCAGGTTGGCGCGGGCGTGGGCATCGGCCACGCCGTGGGCGGCATAGGCCGCCAGGGCGATGGCGGTGGCCGCCAGCAGGCCGCCGGCCACGCCGGGCCAGGCCGGCAGGTTCCTGTTCGATTGCACCATCACTGCCGCCCTCCCCCGCTCCAACCGCAACGCGGGCAGCCTAAACGAAAAAGCGCCGCTTGCGCGGCGCTTTTCCTTGACCGGACCGGTCCTGTTACTTGACCGACCAGTAGACGTCGTAGGTGCCTTCGGCGGTGAAGGACTTGTCCACCCCACCCTTCCAGACCTCGAACGGACGGTCATGCACTTCGTAGCCGTGGGTCAGGGCCCAGGCGCGGACCGAGTTGCGCACCGCGTCCAGCTCGGCCATGTAGCCGGTGTAGCTGCCGAAGGCCGAGCGGGCCGGCTTGGTGCGCACGTACTGCACCGGGGCACCGGCCGGGATGTTGACCTTCAGCTCGTCGCCGCTGGCGGCGACCGGGGCGGCCGAAGGCTCCACCGCAGCGGCGTCCTCGCCCTCGGCGGCCGGAGCGGCCGGGGCCGAGCCCTTGCGGCGGACCGGGACGGCCACGTCGAAGGCGTACTTCTCCTGGCCGAAGTCGGTGGTGATGATGCGGACCGGACCGGCAGCCTCGAGGTTGTTGGCCTCCATGGTGCGCTTGATCCACTCCTGGTTGTTCTTGATCGACTGCTTGATGGCGTCGTTGGTGCGGTCCACGTTACCGGCGTTGACCACCAGCAGGTCCTCGGCCGGCAGCTCGACCAGCTTCAGGTCCTTCAGGGTGCTGTCCGGGTTGCGGTAATCGAAGTTGGGCACGGTCGCCAGCATGTTGCTCAGGCGGCTCAGGCCCAGCTTGACGTCGTCGCCGACGTGGCGGCTGACGTACAGGCCGGCGTAGCGGCCCAGCAGGTTGAAGCCGTACTCGACGTCATAGGTCTGGGTGATCTTGACGTTGCGGTTGTTCTTGCCGGTCGGCTCGAGCAGGAACTGGATCTTCTTGTCGTGGCCCTTGCGCTCGTCCTCGACCTTGATCACGACCTTCTCGCCCGGGACGCTCTCGACGATCTCCCAGCTGCCCTTGCCGACCACGGCCTCGGCGGAGTCGTAGTCCAGGCGGGCGCCGACGCCGGCCTCGGGGCCGGACAGCTTCAGCTGGACCTTGGGATCACGCAGCACCAGCGGGTTCCAGTCCTTGAAACGGCGCAGGTTGTTCACCGTGTCGTACACGATGGTCATCTTGCGGTTGGTCTCCACGCTCTCGGAGATGTGACGGTGCGAGGGCAGGACAAGACCGATCACCAGGGCCAGCACAGCCACGATGCCCAGGGCGATCAGGAACTCGATAAGGCGGGTCATTCAGCAGTCTCCGGGGCCGATTCCACGGCAAGTTGACAATGCGAGCCGTGAATCCTAACAGGCTTCGCCGTGATCGCGCAGCAGTACCAGGTATCCGGGACTGGCGGTGCGCGTTTAATGCAAGTCCGGCGCCGGACCATCCGCCCCCGTCTGGAGCCGGCCGGCCGGCGCCAGCGCCCGCCCGGCAAGGCTGCGCATGGAACCGGGGGCGGCCCGGCCGGCCCTGCCGGGGCGGGCCGCCGCGGCGGCCGGGGCGGTACTTTCCCCGCCCTCCGCACGGGCGTGGCGGCGCCCCCCTGCGCTCAGACCAGCTGCAGCTCGAAGGCCTTGAGCACGGCCCGGGTGCGGTCGCGCACGCCAAGCTTGGAAAGAATGTTGGACACGTGGTTCTTGATCGTGCCCTCGGCCACGCCCAGGGAGTTGGCGATCTCCTTGTTGGAGAAGCCGGAGGCCATCAGCCGCAGGATCTCGGTCTCGCGGTCGGTCAGCGGGTCCGGGCGCTCCAGGCTGACGAAGTCGTTGCGCATGTGCTCCAGGCCCGAGAGCAGGCGCTGGGTCACAGCCGGCTGGACCAGGGAGCCGCCTTCGGCCACGGTGCGGATCGCCCCGACCAGCTGCTCCAGGGACACGTCCTTGAGCAGGTAGCCCTTGGCCCCGGCCTTGAGCCCGGCCAGCACCAGCTGGTCGTCGTCGAAGGTGGTCAGGATGATGGTCGGCGGCAGCTGCTCCTGGCGCGAGAGCACCTGCAGCGCCTCCAGCCCGGACATCACCGGCATGCGCATGTCCATCAGGACCACATCCGGCTTGACCTGGGGGATCTGCTCCACCGCCTGGCGGCCGTCCCCGGCCTCGGCCACCACCTCGATGCCGTCATCCAGGGCCAGCAGGGACCGGATGCCCTGGCGCACCAGGGTCTGGTCGTCGACAAGGAAGACTCGGATCATGGCATCGCTCCTTCAAAGGTGTTCCGGACTGGGTCGGATACGGGGATGGAAAGGCGCAGGCGGAAGCCTTCGCCCCGCCGGGTCTGGATTTCAAGCCGGCCGCCGCACTGCTGGACCCGCTCGCGCATGCCGCGCAGGCCGTTGCCGGGGACCAGGCCGTCGGCGCCATGGCCATCGTCCACGGCTTCCAGGCATACCGCTCCGTCCTCGCGCCAGACCCGGATCTTCAGGTGCCTGGCGCCGGCGTGGCGCACGGCGTTGGTGATGATTTCCTGGGTGCAGCGCAGGACCACGTGGGCCCGCTCGGGGTCGTCCAGGGCCAGAGGCTGGCCGATGTCCAGGTCCACTTCCAGCGAGGGCACGTGGTCGGCCAGCGGGCGCAGGGCCGCGGCCAGGTCGATCCCGCCGCTGGCGTCGCGCAGCTGGCTGACCGCCTCGCGCACGTCGGTCAGCAGCAGCTTGGCCAGGGTATGGGCCTGGCGCACGTGATCCTGGGCCCGGCCCTCGGTCATGTGGCTGGCCACTTCCAGGTTCAGGCTCAGCGCGGTCAGATGGTGGCCGAGCAGGTCGTGCAGCTCGCGGGAGATGCGGGTGCGCTCGTTGACCCGGGCGCTCTCGGCCAGCAGGGCGCGGGTCGCGCGCAGTTCGGAATTGAGCCGGCGCTGCTCCTCCCGGGCCTGGGCCTGCTGCCGGGCCACGTAGGCGGTGGTCATGACGAAGGCCGAGAACCCCACGTAGAACAGGGACTGCAGCAGCGATTCCCAGAAGTTGAAGTCGTCCCGGGCCATGAACGAGGGCACCAGGGCGACGTGGGCGACCACCAGCCACAGCACCGCCACCCGGATCCCGGCCAGCCAGGGCAGGACCCCGGCCATGATCATCAGCAGCACCGCACCCAGCCCGGTCTGGGTGTAGAAGCCCACGCCGATGGCCGAGGCGTTCATGGCCAGCAGCAGGGCCACGTGCCAGGCCACCTCGCGGCGGCCGCCGCGGCCCAGGGAATGGGTCGCCAGCCAGTAGCAGGCGCCGAAGGTGAAGTAGGCCAGGGCGGTCATGGGCACGCTGATGCCATCCCCGTCCGCGCCCCTGGAGGGGGGCAGGAACCAGATGTTGAGGATGATCGGCAGCCCCACGAGGGCCCAGGTGTAGATCCCCGCGTAGCGCAGCAGATTGGTGTGGCTCAGCCTTCCCAGCATGGGACAACGGTCTCCCGCCCGGTCCCTCCCCCACATGTGCAGGAAGCCATACACAGGGCCGTGCGCCGGGGCCGATCTTAACCTTCCAGCAACACCCCGGGCGGGAAAGGCCGGGAAAATGCCCCGACGGCGGCCGCCGCGGCTCGCCCGCCCTGCCCCCCCATGCAATAATCCCGGCTGGCCGCCCGCGCGGTCGCTTCACCCTTTAGGAACCGGTTCTCCCTCCCAATGTCCATCGTCATCCGCGACGTGCGCGAACACGAGCTGGATTCGGTCCTGGCGCTCAACAACAACGCCGGCTCGGCCATCCTGCCGCTGGACAACGCCAAGCTGCACCGTTTCTACGAGACCGCCGAATACTTCCGCGTCGCCGAGCGCGACGGCAACCTGGCCGGCTTCCTGGTCGGCTTTGGCAGTGGCAGCGACCACGACAGCAGCAACTTCGCCTGGTTCAAGCAGCGCTACCCGGACTTCTTCTATATCGACCGCATCGTGGTGGCCAGCCGCCGCCGCGGCGGCGGCGTGGGCCGGGCGTTCTACGCCGACGTGCAGAGCTACGCCGAGCTGCGCTATCCGCAGCTGTGCTGCGAGGTGTTCCTGGACCACGGCGCCGACTCGGCCCTGCTGTTCCATGGCAGCTTCGGCTTCCACGAGGTCGGCCAGCACCTGATGGCCGACGTGGACGTGCACGCCAGCATGATGATGAAGCCGATGTGCAGCTACCCCTGGGTCCGCGAGACCTACGGCGACAACCTGCCCGACCTGCCCTGGATCGGCCGCCCGCGCCAGCAGAGCCTGCGCGCCCAGCGCGCCACGGGGACCTGAGCATGGCCCTGGCAGCAAACGATTACGAGCAGGCCGGCGAACTGAAGATCGGCCAGGTGGGCATCGCCAACCTGCGCGTGCGCACCCTGGACGTGGCCCAGCTGGTGCGCGAGATGCGCGAGCGGGTCGAGCGAGCGCCCAAGCTGTTCGGCCGCGCCGCGGTCATCGTCGACTTCGGCGGCCTCAGCCACACCCCGGACGAGGCCACCGCCCGCGACCTGATCGAGGGCCTGCGCGAAGCCGGCGTGCTGCCGGTGGCGCTGGCCTACGGCACCCGCGACAACGACGCCCTGGCCGAGCGCCTGGGGCTGCCGGTCCTGGCCAAGTTCCGCGCCCAGTACGAGCGCAGCGAGCCGGCCCCGCCCGCGCCGCCGCCCCCGCCGCGCGAACCGGCGCCCGCGCCGGCCCGGCAGCGGGCCGCCGCCCCGCCCCCTGCCCCGGAAAAGCCCCGCCAGCCGGGCCGGGTACAGAAGACCCCGGTGCGCTCGGGCCAGCAGCTGTATGCCGAGGGCTGCGACCTGACCGTGCTGACCACGGTTGGCGCCGGCGCCGAGGTGATCGCCGACGGTTCGATCCATGTCTACGGCACCCTGCGCGGCCGCGCCCTGGCCGGCGCCCAGGGCAATGCCGAGGCGCGGATCTTCTGCCGCGACTTCCATGCCGAGCTGGTGGCCATTGCCGGCCACTACAAGGTACTTGACGATATCCCCGAATCCCTGCGCGGCAAGGCCGTGCAGGTCTGGCTTGAAGACGGGCAGCTGAAGCTGGCCGCCCTCGACTGAACCTGGCGCCCGCCGCCGGCCCCAGCGGCCGCGCGGGCGCCCCAAACCGCATGCAGCTCCCAGGAGACCTCCATTGGCTGAAATCATCGTAGTCACTTCCGGCAAGGGCGGCGTCGGCAAGACCACTTCCAGCGCCAGCATCGCCATCGGCCTGGCCAAGCGCGGCCACAAGGTCGCGGTGATCGACTTCGACGTCGGCCTGCGCAATCTGGACCTGATCATGGGCTGCGAGCGCCGCGTGGTGTACGACTTCGTCAACGTCGTCCACGGCGAGGCCACCCTCAAGCAGGCCCTGATCAAGGACAAGCGCTTCGACAACCTGTACGTGCTGGCCGCCTCGCAGACCCGCGACAAGGACGCCCTGACCAAGGAGGGCGTGGAGAAGGTGCTCAAGGACCTGGCCGCCGACGGCTTCGACTACATCGTCTGCGATTCGCCGGCCGGCATCGAGAAGGGCGCGTTCCTGGCCATGTACTTCGCCGACAAGGCCGTGGTCGTGGTCAACCCGGAAGTGTCCTCGGTGCGCGACTCCGACCGCATCATCGGCCTGCTCGACTCCAAGACCCAGCGCGCCGAAAGCGGCAAGACCCTGCCGGCGCACCTGCTGCTGACCCGCTACAGCCCGGCCCGCGTGGCCAGCGGCGAGATGCTGAGCATCGCCGACGTGGAGGAGGTGCTGGGCCTGAAGGCCATCGGCGTGATCCCCGAGTCGACCGATGTCCTCAACGCCTCCAACAAGGGCGAGCCGGTGATCCTGGAAGCCGAATCGGAGGCCGGCCAGGCCTACGAGGACGCCGTGGCCCGCCTGCTCGGCGAAGAGCGCCCGATGCGCTTCACCACCCTGGAGAAGAAGGGCTTCTTCAGCAAGCTGTTCGGAGGCTGAGCATGGGTGTCTTTGATTTCCTGCGGGCCAAGAAGGACACCGCGTCCACCGCCAAGAACCGGTTGCAGATCATCATCGCCCAGGAGCGCAGCAGCCGCGGCGCCCCGGACTACCTGCCGCTGCTGCGGCGCGAGCTGCTGGACGTGATCAAGAAGTACGTCAACGTGGACGTGGAGGCGGTCAAGGTCGACCTGATCAAGGACGGCGACCACGACGTGCTCGACATCTCGGTGGCCCTTCCCGACGGACAGGGCTGACCTGTCCGCGGCGCCGGCCGCATCCCGGCCGGCCGCACGGCGCGCCCCCGCGCGCCCCGGCCCCTGCCCGCCCGCCGCGGGCGCGGGCTCCGCGCCCCCTTTCCCCGCATGCAATCCACCGCCCCCGCCCTGCCCGACGTCCTGTGCCTGCGCGACATCCGCTTCGAGGATGCCGCCGCCCTGCTGGCCGGTTACGGCCTGGAGCTGGTCCTGGTCGGTGACGGCGAGCCGATCCCGGGCAGCTACTGGGGCGAGCCGGAGGCCGGCATCATCGGCCCGACCGTTTACGTGCGCCGCGACACCCCGGTGCACTCGATGCTGCACGAGGCCTGCCACCTGATCGTGCTGCCGCCGGAGCGGCGCGTCCAGGTCCACACCGACGCCACCGACTCGGTGCCCGAGGAGGACGCCACCTGCTACCTGCAGATCGTCCTGGCCGGACGCCTGCCCGGCGTGGGCAGCGACCGCCTGATGGCCGACATGGATGCGTGGGGTTATACGTACCGGCTTGGGTCGACGAGGGCGTGGTTCGAGCAAGATGCCGAGGATGCACGCGCCTGGCTGACCGCGCGCGGGCTGTTGCTTTAAGGCCGGGATTCGGGATTCGGGATTCGGGATTGGGGATTTGTAGGAGCGGCGTGAGCCTACGCTCTTGCCAATCCCGAATCCCCAATCACGAATCCCGGCTCTTGGCCAGCGAGCCGCTCATGTCCAGCGTGGCCACGGTGCCCTGCCCGGTCTCCGAGTCCAGTTGCAGCTTCCAGCCCAGGTGCTCGCACAGGCGGCCCAGCAGGTCCAGGCCGATGCCGCTGCCCTGCCGCGGGTCGCCGCGCGCGATCCGGCGGTAGATCGCGGCGATCTCTTCCGGGCTCATGCCGTGCCCGGGATCCTCGATCCGCACCGTCGCCGGCGCCAGCAGGGACACGCGGATCACGCCGCGGTCGCTGTTCTCGATGGCGTTGCGCAGCAGGTTGCCGATCGCGACCTGCATGATCGCCACCGGCGCGAACAGCTCGCAGCGCGCCAGCTCGACCAGTTGCAGGCCGAGGTCCTTGTCCGCGCACAGGTGGCGATGGTCGTCGAGGATGTCCGGCAGCAGCTCGTCCAGGTTCACGTAGTCGCTGCTCTTCTCCAGTCGCCTGGGGTCCTTCGCCAGCACCAGCAGCAGCGTGACCAGCTGCTCGACCGACTCGGCGGTCTGGCGGATGCGCAGCAACTGGTGGCGCACCGCCGGCGGCGTGTCCGGCTGGTCCAGGGCCAGCTCGCTGGCGCCGCGGATCACCGCGATCGGCGTGCGCAGCTCGTGGCTGGTGCTGTCGATGAAGGCGCGCTCGCGCTCGACGAAGGTGTCGTTGCGTTGCAGGTAGTCGTTGAGCGCCTCGGCGATCACCACCTGCTCGTGGCTGGCGCCCTTCACCACGTCGATGTGCTGGCCGGGCCGGTCCGGGCGCAGCGCGTGGATGCGCTTGGTCATGTCGGCCAGGGGCTGCACCACCCGCCCCAGGCCCCAGGCCACGAGGATGCCGAGCAGCACGATCGCGATGATGTTGGAGACCAGCATCCACAACCCCAGGTTGTTCTCGTGCGCCTGCAACTCGGTGATGTCCAGCGCCAGCACCAGCCGCCGGCCGTTGACGTCCTGCACCATCAGCACCTTGTCGCGCCCCTGGTACTCGATGCCGTCGTGGATGCCCGGGCCGAAGCGGGCGAACTCCGGCGGCGCCGGCGAGTCGTCGTCGTCGCCGTACAGCTGCACGGTCTCGGTGTCGGTCCAGTGGTAGTGCGGATCCTCGGCGCTGCGCTGGACGAAGTGGGCCAACTCCGACTTGAGCAGCGAGCGCCAGGTCAGCTGCTCGGCCTGCTCGTTGACGATGAAGCCATGGATGAACACCGCGAGCGAGATCAGCGCGGCGTAGATCACCAGCCACAGCGTGACGCGCGCGCGCAGCCCGCCCAGCCTGGAACGTATCCCGCCCGGCTTCATGGAAGGCGCGCGCCGTCCGGGATGCGGCGCCGCGACGCCAGGCCCCGCGCCGGCGGGGCCCCGCGCTTGCGGTCCAGGGCGCGACGCGGGCTATTCGGCATGCAGGCGTTCCTGGTGCCCGGCGGGGCCGAGCCGGTAGCCGACGCGCGGCAGGGTGTGGATCAGCTTCTCCTCGAACGGGCCATCCACGCTGCGCCGCAGGTCGTAGATGTGGGAGCGCAGTATGTCGCGGTCCGGCGGCTCGTCGCCCCAAAGGGCCTGTTCGAGCTTCTCGCGGGTGACCGCGGCCGGACTGGCCTGCATCAGCACCTGCAGCAGCTTGCGGCAGGCGGGATACAGGTGCAGCGGCTTGCCGGCGCGGCTGGCCTCCAGCGTCGCCAGGTCCAGCTTCAGGTCGCCGACCGTCAGCATCTTGCTGCGGCCACGCCCCTGCGCGCGCACCAGCAGCGCTTCCAGCCGGACTTCCAGCTCGGGCAGCGCGAACGGCTTGGTGAGATAGTCGTCGGCGCCGGCGCGGAAGCCGGCGATCTTGTCGGGCAGCTCGTCGCGCGCGGTCAGCATGATCACCGGCAGTTCGGACAGGTGTTCCTCGCGCAGCCGGCGCAGCACTTCCGGGCCGTCCATGCGCGGCATCATCCAGTCCAGCACGATGGCGTCGTAGGGCTGCGTGGTGGCCAGGTGCAGGCCGGTGATGCCGTCCGGCGCGGCATCCAGGGTATGGCCGCGCGCCTCGAAATAGTCGAACAGGTTGGCCACCAGATTGCGGTTGTCCTCGATGACGAGCAGCCGCATCGTCGGTCTCCGGGAAAGATGTGGTCGTGCATCGTAGCCGGGCGATGTCGGAAGCGCGTCGAAACGGCAGGTTCCGACAAACTTCCCACGCTCGCCGCGGCATAGTCTGCGCCCGTTTTGCCCGCATTCCAACGTGCAGACTTCCATCACACCCCTGGAGCGGCGGCGGCGTTGGGCCTACCGCGCCGCGCTGCTGGCGATCGTGCTCTCCCTGCTGGCCGGGCTGGGGCTGCGCCAGCCTAACCCGCCGGACGAACCCCGCTTCGTGCTCGCCGCGCGCGCGATGGTGCAGAGCGGGCAGTGGCTGTTGCCGCACCGGGGCAGCGAGTTGTACGCGGAAAAGCCGCCGGTGTTCATGTGGATGCAGGCCGGCGCGTTCGAACTGGTGCGCGACTGGCGCGTCGCCTTCCTGCTGCCTTCGCTGCTCGCGGCGCTGGCGACCCTGTGGCTGACCTGGGACCTGGCGCGCCGGCTTTGGAACCGGCGCGTGGCGCACTACGCGGTGCTGGCGCTGTTCGCCACCTTGCAGTTCGGGGTGCTGGCCAAGCGCGCGCAGATCGACATGGTGCTGGTGGCGATGACCACGCTGTCGCTGTGGGGACTGTTGCGGCACCTGCTGCGCGGCCCCGACTGGCCGGCCTGGGCGCTGGGCGCGTTCGCCGCCGGGCTGGGCACGGTGACCAAGGGCGTGGGTTTCCTGCCGCTGCTGGTGCTGCTGCCGTGGGCGGCCTGGCGCCACCGGCATCGCGCGGACGCGGTGCGTGGCGCATGGCCGGCATGGCTGGGCGCGGTCCCGGCCTTCGTCGCCGGCACGGCGGTGTGGCTGCTGCCATTGGCGATCGCCCTATGGCAGGCTCCCGACCCCAGCCTGCGCGCCTATGCGCACGAATTGCTGTTCAAGCAGACCGGCACGCGCTACACCGCGGCCTGGCACCACGTGCAGCCGGCCTGGTACTACCTGCAGGTGATCGCCACGTTGTGGCTGCCGGGCTGCCTGCTGCTGCCGCAACTGCTGCCGGCCTGGCGGCGGCGCCTGCGGCGCGGCGATCCGCGCCATTGGCTGCTGCTCGGCTGGAGCGTGCTGGTGCTGGCGTTCTTCAGCGCGAGCCCCGGCAAGCGCGAGGTCTACATCTTCCCGATGCTGCCGGCGCTGGCCGTGGCTGCCGCGCCGCTGCTGCCCGGATTGCTGCGCAGGCGCGCGACCCGCTGGGTCCTGGCCGGTTATGTCTGGCTGCTGGCGCTGGCCGCGCTGGCGGTCGGCGCCGGCCTGTGCATGCAGGCCGGATGGGCGATGCGGGGCGCGCTCAAGCGCGCTATCGACCCGGCGGCGATGCAGGTGTTCGGCGCCTGGCTGCTCGCCTTCGCCATCCCTGTCCTGCTGCTCGCGGCCTGGGCGCGGCTGCGACGCGCCGGCGCGCTGGTGGTCGCCACCACGGCGCTGCTGTGGACGATCCATGGCCTGGGCCTGATGGTGGCGCTCGATCCCTACAGCTCGGCGGCCGGCCTGATGCAGCGCGTGGGCGAGCGCATCGGCCCCGGCGCGGAACTGGGGATGATCGCCTGGCGCGAGCAGAACCTGCTGCAGGCGGACCGGCCGGCGGTGGACTTCGGCTTCAAGCAGCCCTGGGACGTGCAATGGGCACGCGCCGCGGACTGGGTGGCGCAGGCGCCGCAGCGGCGCTGGCTGTTCGTGCTGCGCGACGCGATGAGCCCCTGCGTGGACCGCGCGCAGGCGATCGACATCGGCGAGTCCAACCGCAATGCCTGGCAACTGGTGCCGGGCAGTGCACTGAAGCCGGGCTGCGTGACGCCCGCGAAAGACCAGGCCGGCGCGGGCGACGACAACGGCAACTGAACCGCCGGGGACGTTGTCTGAGGTTAAGCGCTGGGCAACGGTTGTCCGACCGCTTTCCGACAAACCGGCCCGGATCATGCCCGCCATTGCCGGAAACGGCCTTTTGCCCGTTGGCGCCCGATGAACCTGATGCCTGCATCCGCCACGGATGCCTTCCCCGTTCTCCGTCCGTACAGCCGCTTCGTCGCCACCCACCTGTGGATTCCGCTGGCGGCGGTGCTGGCGCTGAGCGCGCTGCTGACGGCCGGCGGCGTCGACCAATGGCTGGCCACGCAGATCTATCACGCCGAAGGCGGGCACTGGCTGCTCAAGGACCATTGGTTCACCGCCAAGCTCGTGCATCGCGGCGGCAAGCAGGCCAGCACCGCCGCGGCGCTGGCGCTGTTGGTCTTCGGCCTGTATGCGCGGCGCTCGCCGCGCTGGAACGCCTGGTCGCGCCCGGCGTTGTACGTGGTGCTGGCGGTGGGGCTTTCGACCGCGGCGGTATCGTTGCTGAAGGGAGCCACGCACATGGACTGCCCGTGGGACCTGGCCAGCTACGGCGGCACCCACGCCTTCTACGGGCTGTTCGAATCGCGCCAGGGCGTTCCGGCGTCGGGCTGCTTCCCGGCCGGGCATGCCAGCGGCGGCTATGCCTGGGTCGCGCTGTACTTCGCCGCGCTGGCGGTCCGCCCGCGCTGGCGCAAGGCCGGGCTGGCGATCGGTCTCGGCGCCGGGTTGCTGTTCGGCGTTTCCCAGCAACTGCGCGGCGCGCACTTCCTCTCCCACGACCTGTGGGCCCTGGCGGTCTGCTGGGGCGTGTCGCTCGGCTTGTACCTGTGGCTGTTGCGCCCGCGGGCGCGCAGCGCCGCGGCCGGCGCGGCGGGAGAAACCGCATGAGCCTCTCGTTGCCCCGCAGCGGCGTGCTCTCGCGCCTGCGCGCGCTCGACTGGACGCACCGACCCGAAGTGTCGGTGGAAACGCTGGTGCTGGGCAGCAGCGTGTTCTTCGCGCTCGCCTGCAACCGCATGTTCTGGCATGCGTCGCTCGCGACGCATCCCGGCGACATCGGCTTCGCCGCGTCGCTGTTCTTCCTGCTGGTCTCCGTGCACGCGCTGCTGTTCGGCCTGCTGGTGTGGCGCTGGAACGCCAAGCCGCTGCTGACGCTGCTGTTCGTCACCACCGCGTTCGCCACGCACTACATGAACAGCTACAGCGTCTACCTGGACGCGGACATGCTGCGCAACGTGCTCAACACCGACCACAAGGAATCGCGCGAGCTGCTCACGCCCGCGCTGCTGTGGCCATTGCTGTTCTACGCGGCGCTCCCGATCGCCGTGCTGTGGCGGGTGCGGCTGCGCCGCCGCAGCTGGAGCCGCGCGCTCGGCGTGCGCCTGCTGTTCCTGGCGGCCATCGCGGCGGTCGGCGCCGCCGGTTCGATGCTGTCGTTCCAGGGCCTGTCGGCGTTGATGCGCAACCATCGCGAGGTGCGCTACCTGGCCACGCCGGTCAACTACCTGGTCGCGCTCATGCAGGACCTCAAGACCGACTCGCCGATCAAGCACAAGCCGAAGCTGCCGATCGAGCACGATGCGATGGCGACCCCGCGCGCGCCGGGCAGCCGCCCGCGCCTGCTGCTGATCGTGCTGGGCGAGACCATGCGCGCGCAGAACTGGGGCCTCAACGGCTATGCGCGCCAGACCACGCCCAAGTTGGCGCAGACCGGGGTGATCAACTTCCCCGACATGCACTCGTGCGGCACCAGCACGGAGGTCTCGGTGCCGTGCATGTTCTCGCCGTTCGGCCGCCACGATTACGACGAAGCGAAGATCCGCGCCCACCAGTCGCTCCTGCACGTGCTCGAACACGCCGGCATCGCCACGCTGTGGCGCGACAACCAGTCCGGCTGCAAGGGCGTGTGCGAAGGCCTGCAGATCCAGCAGCTCGACGACGCGAAGAAGCCCGGGCTGTGCAAGGACGGGCGCTGCATGGACGAGATCCTGCTCGACGACCTCGCCGCGCAGGTGCGCGCCAGGCCGGGCGACCGCGTGGTGGTGCTGCACCAGCTCGGCAGCCACGGCCCGGCCTACTTCCAGCGCTACCCGGCGCAGTTCCGGCGCTTCGCGCCGACCTGCGACACCGCCGAGCTGGGCAACTGCAGCCGCGAGCAGATCGTCAACACCTACGACAACACGGTCCTGTACACCGACCATTTTCTGGACCGCGCGATCGGCACGCTGCGCGCCCTGCCCGACTACGACACCGCCATGATCTATCTCTCCGACCACGGCGAGTCGCTCGGCGAGAAAGGCCTCTACCTGCATGGCGTGCCCTACGCGATCGCGCCGGCCGAGCAGACCCGCGTGCCCATGGTGATGTGGTTTTCGCCGGAATTCGCGCAGGACCGCGGGCTCGACCTGAAGTGCCTGCGCCAGCGTGCGAACGGGCGCGCCGACCAGGACAACTTGTTCCACTCGGTGCTGGGCCTCATGCAGGTGAGGACCTCCGTCTACGATCGCTCGCGCGACCTGTTCGCCGGCTGCGC
>Ga0182792_1002026_pt1 | contig 15098 bp, 10 predicted proteins | sample Passage237B_FD_130497 | JGI IMG/M metagenome (GOLD analysis project Ga0182792, IMG submission 130497) | Cellulose adapted compost microbial communities from Newby Island Compost Facility, Milpitas, CA, USA - Passage2 37B (version 2) (version 2) ...
ATCTCAAGAAGCGCAAGCCCAAGTTCGATCCCTACTCGCCTCTCTGAGGAGCACGCCATGCGCGGACTGGACGGGAAGAGCGTCATCGTCACCGGAGGCGGCGGCGCGATCGGCGGCGCCATCTGCCGGCGCTTCGCCGCCTATGGCTGCAAGGTCGGCGTGTTCGACAAGAACGCCGAGGCGGCCGACGGCATCGCCAAGGAGATCCGCAATGCCGGCGGTACGGCGTTCGTGTCGCCGGTCGACATTGCCCAATACGGCGCCGTCGAGCAGGCGATACGAGCCTGCGAGTCCGAGATCGGTCCGACCGACATCCTGGTGAACAATGCCGGCTGGGACCGCTTCGCCAACTTCATCGACACCACGCCCGACCTGTGGGACCAGCTCATCGCCATCAACCTGCGCGGCCCACTGAACATGTCCCATGTGGTTCTCAAGGGAATGGTGACGCGGGGCCATGGGCGAATCGTCAACATAGCCTCCGACGCCGGACGCGTAGGGTCCTCGCTCGAGGCGGTGTACTCAGCCTGCAAGGGCGGCATCATCTCCTTCACCAAGACGGTGGCCCGCGAGGTCGCGCGCAAGGGGATCACGCTCAATGCCGTCTGCCCCGGCCCGACCGACACGCCGCTGCTAGCCGCCGTCGCCGGCGACGACGAGCGCGGGCAGAAGATCCGTGCCGCCCTCGTGAGTGCCATCCCTATGAAGAGGGTCGGACAGCCGGAGGACATTCCGGGTGCGGTCTGCTTCCTCGCCAGCGACGATGCCGCCTTCATAACGGGACAAACGATCAGCGTGTCCGGCGGCTTGACCATGCACGGCTGACGGGCCGAGACTCGCGCATGCTCGAAGTCCAGTGGTTGGCCGCGGCCTTGCCGAATTTCGTCCGCTACGTCGTCGTCGGCTTCGGCCTGGCAGGACTTTTCCTGCTGCTCTACACGCGCATAACGCCGTGGCGGGAATTCGCGCTGATCCGGTCGGGAAACTCGGCGGCCGCGACGGCCCTGGTCGGCGCCCTGCTCGGTTTCTGCCTGCCGCTCGCCAACACGATCGCACAGGCGATCAGCATCGTCGACGTGGTGCTGTGGGCGCTGGTCGCGCTCGTCGTGCAGCTGCTCGTGCATGTCGGGCTGCGCCTGCTGCTGCCCGGGCTCAAGCAGGAGATCGAAGCGGACCGCGCGGCGGCCGGCATCACGGCCGGCGGCTTCGCCGCCTGCTTCGGCCTGATCAACGCCGCCTACCTCACGAGCTGACGATGTCCATGCCGGCTTCCCCTCCTCCTCGCGGGCCCCGCATGTCGCGCGGCGTAAAGCTCGTGCTCATGGGCGTGGCCGGCGCCGCCCTGCTCTATTCCTGCACCCCCGGCATGGGGGGCATTCCCTTTCTCTGGTTCCTGCCGTTCCTGCGCGGTCCCGCGGTTACGACACCCGCCACGCCACCCGGCCAGACGGCCACGACGAAGCCCGGGGCGCCGGCACAGACGGCGCCAACCCAAAGCCAGCGCGGCGGCTTCGGCAGCACCGGCACCACGACCGGCAGCTCGGGCGGTTCGAGCTGAATGCGACGCGAGACCCTGACGCCCCGTCCCGGCTGGCAGCGGAAGCTCGAGGAGCTGGGCTTCGGCTACCACGTCCTCGACGGCAAGCCCTACTGGACGGAGCAGGCCTGCTATGTCTTCTCCAGCGCGGAGATCGACGAGCTTGAGGCCGCGACCGAGGAGCTGCACGGCTTGTGCCTCAAGGCTGTCGAGCACGTCGTCGCCAACCGGCTCTGGGAGCGCATGCGCATTCCGCCGGCCTGGGGCGACTATATCGAGCGCGTCTGGCGGCGCGCCGATCCGACGATCTATGGGCGTTTCGACCTCGTCTATGATGGCCAGAGTCCGCCCAAGCTGCTGGAGTACAACGCCGATACCCCTACGGCGCTCTACGAGGCCGCCGTCGTGCAATGGTTCTGGCTGAAGGACGTCAGGCCCGAGGCCGATCAGTTCAACTCCATCCATGAAAAGCTGATCGAGGCCTGGCGTGGCATCCTGCAGCGCCTGCCGCCCGAGGGCCTGATCCACTTCGCGAGGTTCGACGAGCAGCCGGAGGACCTAGCCACCTCCGAGTATCTGCGCGACACCGCGCTCCAGGCCGGACTGGCCGGCAAGCCGATGGCGGTAACGCAGATCGGCTGGAACGGGCGGCGCTTCACCGATCCCGACGAGATGCCGATCCAGGTGCTGTGCAAGCTTTATCCATGGGAATGGATGGTGCGCGAGGAGTTCGGCAGGCACGTGCTCACCGACACGACGGCCTTCCTCGAGCCGGCCTGGAAGATGATCCTGAGCAACAAGATGCTGCTGCCGCTGCTCTGGGAGGGCTTTCCCGGACATCGCAACCTGCTGCCCTCCTTCGATTCAGAACATGTGGATCTCCGTGGCGCCTTCGTGAAGAAGCCGATCTTCGGCCGCGAAGGCCACAATGTGACCGTCGTCGGACCGGGCATCTTCGATACCGCCGGCGGCGACTACGGCAGCGAGGGGTTCGTGTGGCAGGCCTACCAGCCCCTTCCCGTCTTCGACGGCAGCCACGCCCTGGTCGGCTCCTGGGTGATCGCAGGCCAGCCGGCCGGCATCGGCATGCGCGAGGACGACCGGCGCATCACCCACAACGACAGCCGGTTCGTGCCTCACTATTTCGAGTGACGCTTCGCCGTCAGTAGTCCCATTCCATCTTCACGCCGATGCGCTGGTCGGAATCGGCGCCGACAGTGCCCTCGATCTTGACGTGATCCAGCACCTCGATCTGCACCACGCCGCGGCTGGAATTGCCCGTGGCGCCCTGCTGCGCGCCGACATATACGCCCGGCGCCACATAGCGGCCGGCCTCGAGCGATACGTTGCTGGCGTTCGATCCGCTGCCGCTGGAGCCGACCGACAGCCGGTCGAGGCCGAGTCCCGTGCGCAGGCGGCTGAGCACGCCGCTGCCCGGATCCCGCCCCATCAGTTCGGCAATGCCTTGCGCCGCCTGGGCCAGCTCGAAGGGGCTGAGCTGCGACGTCGATTTGCCGAACAGAAGCAGCGCCATCACCTCGTCCTGGGGCAGCGGCGGTGACGAACTCACGGAGATGCTCGGCGCGCGCGCCGTGCCGCCGATCGAGACGGTGATCGTCGTCGACTGCACGCTGGTGCTGGCCTCGAAATCCAGCCTCGGGTCGATCGTATTGAGATTGTCGAGGGTCACGATGCCCTTGTTGAAGGTGAGCTGGCGTCCCGCGAGATTGAAGGTCCCGCGCCGCAGGGTGAGGCCGCCGATCGCCGTCGGCGCCTCGGGCGTGCCGCCGACCTGCAGCTCGCCGCCCAGCTCCGCGTCGAGGCCGCGGCCGCGCACGAAGATCGCCTGCGGCGCCTGGATCGTCAGGGACAGCCGGATCGGCGTGGCATCCGGCGGCGGCGGGGTCTTGGACGGCGGCGCCACGGCGGCAGCCGCTGCGGTTGCCGGTATGCCGCCCGGTGCGTTGATCTCCTGGACCTCAAGCGTCGGGTAGCTCGCCGCCTGCGCCACACCGACGGCGATTTCGGCACGATCGATCGTGATGGGGCCCGAGACGTCGATGGCGGTGGATGTCGCGCCCGTGATCCTGATGTCGCTCGAGATGGTCGCGACCATGTCCGGCCGGCTGATCAGCAGGGCGTTCCGGCTCGCGACGGTGATGTCCGGCATCACGCCCTGCTGCGGATCGATCCGAACCGTTCCATTGGCGGTGACCGAACCGCGACCCGCCTGGAAGGCCAGGTTCTGCAGCTGGAGCATGTCACCCTGCAGAGTCAGGCGCCCCTGTCCGTTGCCGAGCCGCAGGCCGGCTTCCGGCAGCGAGATCGACATGTTCGAGACATCGATCGCGCCGCTCCCCCTGATGTCCTTCCCCGCGATCTCGACGGTCATGTTGGGCCGCAGCGTGCCGGTAACGTTGCGGATCTGGTTGCCGAGCAAGGGAGAGAACGGTGCGATGTCGATAGTGCCCGCCACCGACGCCGAGCCGGAAAGCGCCGCCGCGCCCTGCGGCAGGGTGGCCCGGCCTTTGACATTGAGCGCCGTCGTGCCCGGCGTGCTCAGCCTCGCATCCAGGCTCGCCTGGCTTCCCCGCAACTGGGCCGTTCCCCGCACGGCGATGGCCGGCAGGAGAGCCGCCTGCGGCAGGCCGAGACGAAGTCCATCCACCCTGTAGCTGGCATCGACGACCGGCGCGGAGAGCGCGCCGCTGACCGAAGCCCGGCCCTGGAAGGTTCCCTGAAGCCCGGTGCCCGGCGCGAAGGCGTCGATCAGCGAGAGCGGCAAGGCCGCGATGTCGACCTGCAGGTTGCTGGAGGTCGCGGCGACGGTGCCGCGCACGTTCACGCGTCCGCCGCCTAGCCGCAGGCTGGTGGGCTCGATGGTCGTCCGATCGCCGGCGACGGTGACGCGCGTCGGCGCCGTCAGCGCAAGGGGAATGCCATCCCGCCGCCCCTGGAGGCGGGACAGCGAAACGGTGGTCTCCCCATCGCCCAGACCGACCCTGGCCGCAAGTTCGAGGTTGGTCTGCGGCCCCGACGCCTTGGCATCGACATCCAAGGCCGAGCGCTCGCCCTTGACCTTGGCGTCGAGCCTGCCGATGCCGGCGACGCCGACGATGCGGTCGACGGCCAGCGCGGCATCGACGACGGCACGCCCCGTCGGGTCTTCGACCGTCCCGCGCAGGTCGAGGGACCCCACGCGCGTCGCATCCATCGAGAGATCGCTGCCCTGCAGCCGAACCGCCATCCTGCCATCGGGCGCTCCCGGTTCGGCGGTGACCTCGGCGTCGAGCGAACCGGCCAGCGCGACCCCGGCCAGCGCAGCAGCGTCCTCCAGGCGCTCGACGCGAAGCCGCGCATGGCCGGACGTGCGCGCCCCGGTCATCGCGAATTGCTCGACATCCAGCAGGGCACTGGCCCATTTCCCCTGGAATGACGGGACGGTGATCCCACCATCGGCGCTGCGCGAGAAGCTCCCTTCGAGCGTCAGCGGCTGGCCTTCGACCTCGCCTTCGGTCTTCAACTCGCCGCTCACGGCGCCGGCATCGTCGACCGACGCCGAGGCTGCCACCGACAACTGTCGTGCGGCGAACTGTTCGTAGGCGATGCCTTCGAGGTCCGCCTGGAGCTTCAGGGCCGTGCTTTGGGGGCCCATGTCGATCTCCGCCTTCGCGCGGCCACGTCCCTGCAGCTCCGATTGCAGCAGGCCTAGATCCGGGAGGTCCAGGGCGATCGCGAGGTTGCCGATCCGATCCTTCCCCCGCCCCGAGATGGTGGCGCTGCCGCCGTCGCTGGCGATGCGCACGTCGGTCAGGGTCCAGGCCTCGTCCCGGCCGAGGCCGGCCGTCCCCGAAAGCTCGACCGGCTTCGTGCCGAGACCTGGCGGCATGCCGGCCGCCGTCACATTGCTGACGGTGCCCTGCCAGGTCGCCTTCAAGCCCTCGCGATCCGACGTGGCGTCGATCTTCATGGCCGCGCTTCCCGAAAGAGGGCGTCCGGCCAGGGCGGAGAGCGGCTCCAGGCTGGGCAGCTCGATCGTCGCCGTGGCCGTTCCCGTCTCCGTCGTCGGCATGTAGGAACCTTCGCTCGCGACCGACGCCAGCGGCGATGCGATCTTCAGAGAGCGCACATCGATCCGGTCCTCGGCCAAGCCGAATTCCGCCGCCAGATCGAGCGTGCCGACATCGGGAAGGCGCGAGTCGATGGCGGAAAGCGAGATGTCCCGCACGGCGCCCTTAACGCGCACGGCGCCCTGCGGCTTCTTCGTCAGCCCCGCCAGATCGGCGGTGATGTCCAGGTGCAGATCGCGCCACTGCACGCCGCCCAGCAGCGGCGCGAAAGGCCCGGGCTCTCCGGCGCCGAGCGCCGCCTTGGCGTCCAGATGGTCGGTTTTGCGGTCGTACCGTGCCGATCCGTCCAGGTTCAGCGGTCCCAATCTGAAGGTCAGCGTGCGCAGGATGGCGGTCTCCTGGCTGACCGTCGCTTCCGCCCGCAGCGTGGCCGGTCCGCGCACGGCATCGGCGAGCGCGCCTGCCGGCAGCCCCGGCGCCGCCGTATCGAGCTGCACCGTCACTTCGGTCGCGCCGTCATGCGGCCCCCAGGAAGCCTTGCCCTCGGCGCGCGCGACGTCGCCCGCCGACAGCGTGAGGTCACCCGAACCGGACTGCGCGTCACCGCGCACGGCGAGCCGCAGCGACAGGGCCTCGAGGTCCGGCCTCTCGAGCAGCGCCGCGACCAGCCCGCCCTGCCTTTCCGTCAGGGACAGCTCGCCGTCGACTGTCATCCGCCCGAGATCGAAGCCGACATCCGCCGCCAGTTGGCCACTGGCGTCCGTGCGGTCGGCCCGCAGGACCAGCTTGCCCTCGGCGAGGTCGGCCGGCAGCAACGCATGTCCGGCCACCTTCCAATCTGAGTCTACGCCCGCCAGCGCGGCGCCGAGATGAAGCTGTCCGATGGCGAGCGAGCGCAGGTCGACACCGACCGGCAGGCCCGTCATCCCCCCATCGTCGCTCGGCGGGGGCTCCTCCCCGCCGGAGACCGGCGCGCGGAGCACCGCGATGCGCCGCGCCTCGAGATTGTCGATGCGCAGCCGGCCACCCAGCAGGGAGGTGAAGGACCAGCGCAGGCCGACATCGTCGACGGTCAGCCATGTGCCGTCCTTGTCGGCCATCTCGACCCTGCCGACCGTCATGTCGGTCGGAATGAAGCCGCCCAGCCCCGTGACGACGATGCGGTCGGTGGGCGACGACGCCAGGTCGGAGATCGTCCTTGCCAGCAGGCGCTTGCCCGCGCCGGTCTGCAGGCCGGCGAACAGCAGCCCCAGCGCCGCCACCAGGCCGCCGATCGCGATGCCGAATATGCGTAGAGCGCGCATCAGAAGGCCTGCCCGAGGCTGACATAGACGCCAAACGGCGGATCGCCTTCGCGGCGGTTCACCGGAAAGCCGACGTCGAGCCGTATGGGTCCGAAGTCGGTATAGTAGCGGATGCCGGCCCCGGCACCGATACGGGGTGCGAAGATCGAGAAGTCGGGGAAGAACCAGGGATAGGCGCTGCCGCTATCGATGAAGGCGACCGCTCCGAAGGATTCCCCGATCCGCTGCCGGAACTCCACGTTGGCCTCGAACAGGCTGGCACCTCCCAGGGGATTGTTGAAGGCGTCGCGCGGTCCGGCGCTCTGATAGGTGAAGCCGCGCACGGAGTTGCCGCCGCCGGCATAGAAGAGCTTGTCCGGCGGAATGCCGCCGATGCTGACCGCCGGCTCCGTGCCCAGTGAGGCGCGCAGGGCAAGAACGCTGCGGCCGGGTTTGGCGAGGTCGAAATAGGTCCGCCCCGTCGCCCGGATCACGGTGAAGAAATCGCGGGAATAGACCCAGGGAGTCACTTCGAGATCGATGCGATAGCCCTTGGTGGGATTCAGGTCGCTGTTGGCGTTGTTGTACAGCACCGACACCGGCAGCCCGATGAGCTGATAGTCCATGGTGAGGCCGTTGCGGGTGATCTGCGATATCTCCCCGGTGAAGCCGACGCGGGCCTGCCACTTCGACGTGATCACGCGGTCCAGTCCGGCATAGGCAACGACGGCGTTCCGCGTGTATGCGTCGTACACGACCCGCGATCCCGAGACCTCGAGCCGGGCATCCTGGCCGGCGAGCCACCAGTCGGGCTTGCGGAAGGCGGCGGCGAAGGCAAAGCCGGTGTTCAGGATGGCGAAGCCTTCGCCGATGTTGTTCAGTTCGGCCGACAGGCGGAGGCTCTCGGCCTCCCCGAACAGGTTGCGGTGCGTCCAGAAGCCGCTGATCGCAAAGCCCAGCTTCGTCTCATAGGACACGCCGAACCCGATGGTGCGTCGCGGCCTGTCCGTCAGGTTGACATTGATCGGCAGCTCGCCCTCGGCATCAAGGGCGGTCGCCGGACGGATGCTGACCGAATTGAAAGTGCCCAGCGAGGTCAGCTTGCCGCGCAAAGCCTCGATCTTGCCCGGGTCATAGAGCTCGCCCGCCTTGAAGGGAACGCGGCGCTGCAGCCATGTCGTGTCGACCCGGGTATCGCCGGAGAAGCGCACCGGTCCCATGCGGGCGATCGGTCCCGGCTCCACGATCAACGTGACGGCCATTTCGCGCGTCGCGCGATCGACGACGACTTCGCGATCCTCGATGGCGGCCAAGGCATAGCCCTGCTTGCGCAGCTCCGTCAGCAGCTTCTCCTGCGCCGCTATGACAGCCGCTGCGTCGGCGGGATCGCCCGGCGCCAGTCCCAGCTCCGCCCGATCGATGGCCGGCAGCGATACTTGCGCAGTCGGCGGCCGGATCGCGATGTCGGCGATGCGATAGCGCGGCCCGGTGGTGACGGAGAAGTCGAAAGAGACCGGCGAATCAGGCGGCTGCGCATCGATGGAGTCAAGCGCCGACGGCGCGTCAATCTGGTGACCATTGACGGTGCCTGTCGCCACCGCATCGTAGAACCCCTTCGAACGCAGCGCGGTGTTCACCTGCGCCAACGCCGCCTGTGCGCCCTGCAGCAGCGCCAATCCATCGCCTGAGAGCGGCTGATTCTTCTGGAAGACGTCGATCAGCTCCTTCAGATCCTCCTGCATGTGCTCATCGCCGCCGACGGTGAGAGCGATCTGTCCGGTGCGTGCGGCCGCCGGATTCCACAGCGCCGTCGCCAGCAGCGCGGCCACGGCCAGCAGGGCGAGCAGACATGCAGGTCCGTCGGCGCGGACACCCCAACTTGTACGGAGGGCGCAACGAGCAAGCATGATTGCCATGGTTTAACGCCTTAGCACGAGCTCGGATGCATGGCCGCAATGTTTCATGCGAGAATTGATGCAACTTTTGTGGAGACGGACGTGAACGATCCATGGATTGAGCCTGCCGGCCGCGTATCGGGCGCCGACATCCATGGAAACGATCTCCCGCGCGATATCGGCCGGTCGCCGCTGGCGCAGATCGCCACGGCGGCTCTCGTCTTCTTCGCGCTGTTCGCGAGTGCCGCCCACGCAATGCCGGACGGTGCGCAGATCAGCGCGATCTGCCAATCCAGGTCGACCTGCACGATCGCGAGGAGCATCGATGCCGGCGCGTCCCCGGCGGCAACGCCGCTGACGGTCGTTCAAGTGCGTCTGGGGTTCGCCGACAGGCCGGCAGACGAGCCGGAGGGCTGCCATGCCGGCAACGAACGCGACGGCGGCGTGGAGTACTGGCTGCTCGAGGGCACGAGGCCGCCGCGCCTCGTCCTGAAGCTCTGCAACGACGGCTACGGCATGGCGGGTGTCGGCGAGGACGATGTCACCGTCGGCCCCAACCGCCTCGTGCAGTTCCAATCGGGCGGTTCGGCCTGGCGCTGGCACACGACCTACACCTTTTCGCTGGCACCCTGGCGGCTGCTGACCGAACGCGACTGCAGCTACCACAATGCCATGGAGAACACAGGCACGGTGACCGTGCTCGACTATCTCGCGATGGTGGGCCGTTCGATCGCCAAGGACAGCCCCGTCAATGACGACGGCATCGGTTGTCCCGAATGGCCGGAGGCGGCCTCCCGCCATTTCACCGCCATGCCGGGCCCAGGCCTGCTTGGCGGCTACAACATCCTGACGCCGTTCGCCGGGCGTAACGCAAACGGCCCCATCGTCCCGAGAGGTGGCGTGATCGGCGACTGCGTTCCGGCGATGGATACCGCCGGCACGAACGGGTTCGTCGTCCACGGCCAGCCTGCGCCGGCCGGACAGGTCGCCGAGATCCGCGCGATCGCCGAATCGTTCAATGCTCTCGTGATCCAGGTTTTCGATCCCACGGCGGCGGCGCAGCCTGCGCCGGTCGGCGGCTCGTGGGTCAATCGCCCTCATGTCGAGATCTGGCGCGGCCACAATGGCGACGACCTGCGTGCCCGCCTCTCTCTTGCCGACCTCTCGCAGGTGGGAATCGACCTAGACGGCAAGGCATATGCCGGCGTCGGCCGGAAAGTGCCGTTGCCGGCGGTCGAACGCTGGCAGGCTGCGGATGAGGCCGGCCGGGCGGTGACGGTCCTGCGCGTGAGCTGGCCCGATACCTATGCCCTGCTCCACGGCATCGCGCTCGTGTACTCGCAGGCAGACGGCGGTCGGCAGGCTCGGCTGGCCGCCAGCACGGGCATCGTCGGCAACCGCCCTCTCTATCTGCCCGATGTCGTCAGCATTCCCGGACGGGACAGCGGCCCGCAGCCCGGCCACTGCGAAATGAGAGACGGTCACCTGTCGCTGGTCGCTCAGTAGGACCCTTCCACGGCCACCGGGCAGGTCAACGGTATCCCGCGGCCTGCAGCTCGAACAGCTCCGCATAGAGGCCGTTCTGGGCGATCAGCTCCTCGTGGGTGCCCGTGGCCTCGATCCTTCCGTTCGTCAGGACGAAGATGCGATCCGCCATGCGCACGCTCGAGAAGCGATGCGAGATCAGGACGGCCGTCTTGCCCTTGCTCAGCTCCTTGAAGCGCTGGAACACCTCGAACTCGGCGCGGGCATCCAGGGCCGCCGTCGGCTCGTCGAGGATCAGGACTGCCGCCTCGCGCATGTAGGCGCGTGCGATGGCGATCTTCTGCCACTCACCGCCGGACAGCTCTACGCCGTTCTTGAAGCGCTTGCCGATGCGCTGGCGGTAGCCGCCCGCGAGGCGCGCGATGACCTCGTCGGCCTGGCTGCTCCGGGCCGCCCGCTCGATGCGGGCCTGATCGTCGCGCGCCGCGATCCGGCCGACGGCGATGTTGTCGCCGGCGCTGAAGTTGTAGCGCACGAAATCCTGGAAGATGACGCCCATGCTGCCGCGCAACTCGTCCAGGTCGTATTCGCGCAAGTCGTGACCGTCGAGCAGGATGCGGCCTTCATCGGGGTCGTAGAGGCGTGTCAGCAGCTTCACCAGCGTGGTCTTGCCGGCGCCGTTCTCACCGACCAGCGCGACGACCTCGCCGGCCTCGAGGGTGAAGCTGAGATGGCGCACCGCCCATCGCTCGGCCTCGGGATAGATGAAGCCGACATCCTCGAAGACGAAACCCTTCCGGATGGGTGCGGGAAACGGCCTGGGATTCTCGGGCGACAGGATCTCGGGCTTCATCTCGAAGAACGAGAAGAGATCGTTGAGATAGAGAGCCTGCGCGGCCGTCGAGGAGAAGGACAGCAGCAGCCCCTCGAGAAGGCCGCGCAGACGCAGGAACGACCCGGCCAGGAACGTAAGGTCGCCGATCGAGAACTCGCCCGTCAGGGTGCGCCACAGGATGTAGGCATAGGCGAGGTAGTAGCCGATCGTGCCCACGGCGGTGAACAGGCTGCCCCACGCCGTCCGGCGCACGGCGAGGGCGCGGTTGGTCGCGTAGAAGGCGTCGGCCAGGCGGCGATAGCGGTCGATCAGGAAGCCGTGCAGGCCGAAGATCTTGACCTCTTTCGCGGTCTCGACGCTGGCGGCCGTCTGCCGCAGATAGTCGAGTTCCCGGCGTTGGGGCGTGCGGCCGAAGTCGAGCGAATAGGCCCGCGCATTGAAATGCGCCTCGCCCAGGAAAATCGGCATGAGAGCCGCCAGCAGCAGCACGATCAACCACGGCGCATAGACCAGCAGCCCGGCGGCAAAGCTCGCCACGGTCACCATGTCCTGCGCCTGGACGAACAGCTGGGACATGAGAGCGAGGCGCCCGCTCGTCTGGCGGCGTGCCCGTTCGAGCTGGTCCTGGAAATCGGCGTCCTCGAAGTCCTCGAGATCGAGCGTCGCCGCGTGCTCCATCAGGGCGATGCTCGAACTGTTGGTCACCTTCTCCGACAGGAGCCCGTCGGCGAGAACCGCCATCCGGCCCGCGAGGTCGGACAGGATGGCCAGTGCGAACTCCAGCGCCAGCAGAAGGCCGAGCCAGTCGAGCTGCCCGCCCAGCAGCCAGTCCTCCAGCGCGGACGGCCTGGCCTCCATGCCAACGAGATGCACGACCTCGTCGATGATCAGCTTGCCGACATAGAGGGCAGCGACGGGCACCAGCGCCCGCACGAGCCTCAGCAGGAGTGAAGACGCGGTCAAGGCCGGACTCGCCCGCCAGACCATGGCGATGAAGGGGCGAAGCGTGCGCAAGGCGCTGAAACGCTCCTTCAGCGATCCGACATTGGGCACCGGACGCTCGACCTCGGCGGACATCGTGCTGAAACGCTGGGTGACTCTTCTTGTTGCCGTATCTCGCCGTCGGATCACGCTACCAGGTCCGATTTCATCCCTGGGGTCGCGTCGTCCCTGTGGGCATCTTCACGGCGGCGTTGCGGCGATCGACCATCGGCTCCTCGAAGGCGCGCGGATAGCGGTGCGGTGCAGCCGATATCTCGTCGAGCCGCGCCCTCGCCTCCTCGGGCAGGCGCCAGCCGCCCGCTGCCAGGGTCTCCTCCAGCTGCCGGGCGTTGCGGGCGCCGACGATGGCGCTGGTCATGAAGGGCTGATCCATCACCCATCGCAGGGCGGTCTGCGCCGGCGAGCGGCCGATCTCCTGCGCCGTCTCCAGCAGCGTCTGCAGGATCTCGGCATGATTGGGCGCGAAGAAACGGCCCTGGAACCCCCAGCCCTCGGCCGAGCGCGTGCCGTCGGCCTTGAGGTCGCCGGGCCGGTACTTGCCCGCGAGGTACCCCGACGCCAGCGGCGACCAGGCGACGACACCCAGGCCCTTCTCCCGGCAGGCCGGCACGATCTCCTCGTCGATGTCGCGCACCACCAGGCTGTATTGCGGCTGATAGGCCTCGAAGCGCGCCCAGCCGTTGGAATCGCTGAGCCACAGCGCCTCCATCAGGCGCCATGCCTCGTAGTTGGAGCAGCCCGTGTAGACGACCTTCCCCTGACGCACGAGATCGTCGAAGGCGCGCAGCATCTCCTCGAGCGGAGTCTGGATATCGACGTGATGGATGTAATAGACGTCGAGATAGTCGGTCTGCAGGCGCTTCAGGCTGGCCTCGACGGCCTGCATGATGTGCAGGCGCGACATGCCCGAATCGTTGGGGCGATGGCCCATCGGGTTGAACACCTTGGAAGCGACGATCGCGTCCGACCGCCGCCCCTTCAGCGCCTTTCCCAGCATCGTCTCCGACACGCCGCTCACATAGGCATCGGCCGTATCGAAGAAATTCACGCCGGCATCGAAGGCCGCATGCACCATGCGCGCGGACTCCGCCTCGTCGGCGCCGTTGCCGAAGGTCATGGTTCCGAGACAGATCTCGGAGACCTTGAGGCCGCTGCGGCCCAGGCGCCGATAATCCATCGTCAGAGCCCCAGCATCGCCTTGGCCAGCACGTTGCGCTGCACCTCGGACGAACCGCCATAGATCGTCGTCTTGCGATTGTTGAAGTATCGCGGCGCGACATCGTCGACATACGCGCCGCCAACCGGCACGACATTGCTGTCGTAGTTGCGCAGCTCGGTGAACGGCACGCCGTACCAGCCGACCGCCTCGACGGCGAGTTCGGTCACCTTCTGGCCCACCTCCGTGCCGCGCATCTTCACGATCGACGCCATGCTGCCGGGCGCGTCGCCGGTCTTCATGCTGGAATAGAACATCAGCTCGTTCATCTCGACGGCGTCGATCTCCATCTCCAGCGCCGCCATCTTCTCGCGCCACTTGGGATCGGTCGACAAGGGCTCGCCGGCGTCCATCTGCGTCTTGGACAACGTCTGCAGGTGGCGGAAGGCCTTGCGCAGGCGCGGACCGAACGCCTGCCCGCCGCGCTCGAACTCCAGCAGGTACTTGGCGTAGGTCCAGCCCTTGTTCTCCTCCCCGACCCGGTTCTCGACCGGCACCTTCACGTCGGTGAAGAACACCTGGTTGATCTCGTGCCGCATGGGGGTGCGCGTGCCGTCGACCATGTAGATCGGATCGATGCGGATGCCCGGCGATTTCATGTCGATCAACAGGAAGGAAATGCCTTCCTGCGGCTTGCCTGCGGTCGATGTCCGCACGAGGCAGAAGATCCAGTCGGCGAATTGGGCGTTGGTCGTCCAGATCTTCTGGCCGTTGACGACGTAATGGTCGCCCTGCCGTTCCGCCCTGGTGCGCAGGCTGGCCAGGTCGGACCCCGAGCCGGGCTCGGAGTAGCCCTGGCACCACAGCTCCTCGGCGGCGGCGATCCTGGGCAGGAAGCGCTTCTTCTGCCAGTCGCTTCCGTACTTCATCAGGACGGGCGCCACCATCTTGATGCTGAACGACGACAGATAGGGCGAGTCCGCTCGGGCCATCTCCATCTCGAAGATGAACTTCTGCGTCGAGGTCCAGCCCGGGCCGCCGAACTCCCTGGGCCAGTTCGGGCAGAGCCATCCGCGGCTGGCGAGCTTCTTCTGCCATTGCAGCAGGCGTTCCTTCGAGACGTGGCTGGAGCGGCTGCGCCGGCTCTCCTCCGCCACTTCCGGCGGCATGTTGGCCTCGATCCAGTCCCGCACTTCCTTCTGGAAGGCGAGTTCTTCTTCGTTGAATGCCAGGTCCATCGAACTCCTCAACTCCGTCGTCTGGTTCCGATGTCGGGCCTAGAGGCCCAGCATGACCTTCGACATGATCCCGCGCTGAACCTCGGACGAGCCACCGTAGATCGTCATCTTGCGGCCGTTGAAGTAGCGCGGCGCCAGCACGTCCACGCCCTCCGGGCCGATCGGCTCGACATTGGCGTTCCAGGCCCGCTGCTCGGGGAACGGCTGCGCGTAGTAGCCCGCGGCTTCCACTGCGAATTCCTGGACCTGCTGCAGCACTTCGGTGCCCCTCAGCTTGATCATCGACGACATCGGTCCCGGGTTCTGGCCGGACGCAAGCCGCGAATAGAATTCCTGCTCGAACATCTCGAGGCCGGAAATCTCGATGTCCATGCGCGCGAGCTTCTCGCGCCACGCCGCGTCGGCCATGATCGAGTCGTCGCCCTCGGCCATGGACCGCGACAGGCTCTTCAGCCGCTCGTAGGCGGAACGGAGCCGGGGACTGTAGGGATTGCCGCCGCGCTCGAACTCCAGCAGGTACTTGGCGTAGGTCCAGCCCTTGTTCTCCTCCCCGACCCGGTTCTCGACCGGCACCTTCACGTCGGTGAAGAACACCGA
>Ga0182792_1002028_pt1 | contig 15096 bp, 16 predicted proteins | sample Passage237B_FD_130497 | JGI IMG/M metagenome (GOLD analysis project Ga0182792, IMG submission 130497) | Cellulose adapted compost microbial communities from Newby Island Compost Facility, Milpitas, CA, USA - Passage2 37B (version 2) (version 2) ...
AACCTGCCGCCCAGCGCCGTTTGTGTGCGCGCCCGCCCCGCCTGGTAGGGGGTGTTCTCGAGCAGCAAGATCTGCCGGGTTTCCAGCGCTTCGGCTTTGCCCCGCGAGCCCTCGCCCGCCACATCGGCGGCCATCTCGACCGGCTGGCCGGTCAGCTCGGCCAGCCGTTTCGCGGCCGGGGCCAGGGAAAGCTCCGGCACTGCCTGCCCTTTGGGCCGGCCCAGATGGGAGCAGAGGATGACTTTCGCCCCGGCGCCGGTCAGGTACTCGATGGTCGGCAGCGCGGCCCTGATCCGGGTGTCGTCGGTGACCTCATCCCCGTCGAGGGGGACGTTGAAGTCAACCCGGACCAGGACCCGCTTGCCGTCGACGTCGGCGTCCTTTACCGACGCCTTGCCGAAAGCCATTTCCAGATCCTCGGAGTCTTCTGACCTAGAGGACCTTGCCGAGCAACTCGACGCAGCGGTTCGAGTAGCCCCACTCGTTGTCATACCAGGACACTGCCTTGACCAGGGTGCCGTCACCGATCACCTGGGTCAGCTGGGCGTCGAAGATCGAGGAGTGCGGGTCGCCGACGATGTCGGTCGAGACGATCGGGTCCTCGGTGTAGGAGAGGATTCCCTTGAGCGGGCCCTCGGCGGCGGCCTTGACCGCGGCGTTGACCTCTTCGGCGCTGGTCGCCTTCGACGGGGTGAAGGTCAGGTCTACGACCGAACCGGTGATCACGGGGGCACGCACCGCGAAGCCGTTCAGCTTGCCGGCCAGCTCGGGCAGGACCAGGCCGACCGCCTTGGCGGCGCCGGTGGTGGTCGGGATCAGGTTCTGCGCGGCGGCACGGGCCCGGCGGAGATCCTTGTGCGGCATGTCTTGCAGGCGCTGATCCGAGGTGTAGGCGTGGATCGTGGTCATCAGACCCTGCTCGATGCCGACCGAGTCGTTGATCGCCTTGGCGAAGGGGGCGAGACAGTTGGTCGTGCAGGACGCGTTGGAGATGATGTTGTGGTTCTCCGGGTCGTAATCCTCGAAGTTGACGCCGAGGGCGACCGTCACGTCCGGGTCGGTGGCGGGGGCCGAGATGATGACCTTCTTCGCGCCGGCGGTCAGGTGCTTGGCCGCGTCGTCGCGCTTGGTGAAGAAGCCGGTCGACTCGAGGACGACGTCCACCCCGAGGTCGCCCCAGGGCAGGTCGGCCGGATCACGCTCGGCCAGGACCTTGATCTCCTTGCCGTCGACGGTGATCGAGCCGTCACCGGCCTCGACCTCCACGTCGAAACGCCCGAGGATGGAGTCGTACTTGAGGAGGTGCGCGAGGGTCTCGGTGTCGACCAGGTCGTTGATCGCGACGATGTCCAGATCCGCACCCGAATCGTGCGCTGCCCGGAACACGTTTCGCCCGATTCGACCGAAACCGTTGATTGCCACCTTGACGCTCATTCGCTACCGCCTCCTGAAAAGACTGGGTTGGGGAAAACTGCGATTACACCTTGGATTCTACGGGCCGACACCTTCCCGTGCCCCCACCCTCAACCGGGCATGCGAGGGGTCCGATCCCCGGTGGGTCGGATTTCCGTCCGGTGTACCGGAAATCCGACCCACCACGGGCGAAGGGCGATCCCATCTCGCGAAACGATGAGGGACAGCGGAGGGCTGGCGGCTCCTGAACCGCCCGGCGCTCAGTCCTGGGAGACGGTGATCTCGATGTCGTGGCCGTCCGGGTCCCGGAGGAAGGCCGAGTAGGAGCCGGAACCGTGGGCGCTGGTCTCCCCGGGCTGGGCGACGTTGGAGCCGCCTGCGCGGCAGCCACCCTCCCAGGCTGCTTTGACGGCGGCGATGCCGGGAGCGCCGAGGCTGACCATGGTCCCCTCGGCCCGGACGCCGGTCCGCTCGGTGATGAAGACGAGGGGGCGGGAGATGCCGTAGCCGATCGCGTCCGACCCGTTTACGTGCCGCCGCCACCCGAGCGGCGAGAGCAGGGAGTCGTAGAAGGAGGCGGCGCGAGGCAGGTCTGAAACTTCGAGAACGATGTGGTGAATCACTCACATCAGGCTAATGGAGATGCAACATGACGGGCGTTTGCTCGTTCTGGTAATGAAACTTCCGCGGACCGGCCGAATCGCCGGACAGACGGCTGCTAGTGGCGTGGGGTCCAGCGGAAGAAGCGCAGAGCGATCAGGAACCCGGCCAGGCCCCAGATCGCCACTACCGCCAGATCCCCCCATTCGAAGCCGGATCCAACCGTGTTCGGGCTGTAGGCGCTGAAGAATGCCTGGAAGAAATCGCGGACCGGAAAATGGTTGGCAAAAGAGAGCACCCCATCTGGGATCTCGTTCTCCGGAATGAAGATGCCCGAAAGGAAGTAGAGCGGCAGGGTGATCGCGTTGGTGATCGCGGAAGCCGCTTCCCGCGACGGGATGATCGCCGTCATCGCCAGCCCGAGGCAGCAGAAGGAGGCGGCGCCGACCACCAAGGTGACGATCACCGCCGGGATCCGCTCCCAGGGGATCGGGGCGTCGTAGAGCAGCTTGCCGATCAGGGTCACGACCACCACCATCACCGCGGAGATCACGATCGCGTTGCCGATCCGGCCGGCGATGAAGACCCAGGGTGGCAGAGGCGTGCCCCGGCCGCGCTTGAGCAGGCCTGCCTCGCGGGCGATCGTGACGTTCATGGCCAGGTTGACCATGGTGGCCGAGATCACGGCCAGGGTGACGATCGCGGGAATGTAATAGGTGGTGACCTTCAGCCCGTCGAGCTCGTCGATGTGCTGATCGCCGAAGATCGTGGCGAAGATCAACAGGAAAAGGACCGGGAGCAGGGCCGTGAAGAAGACCGACGCCGGGTTCCGCCAGAAGACCTTCTGGGCGAAGCGGAACTCGTGGAGTGCGAGGCTGAAAGACCTCATGCCTTGGTCAGCTCCAGGTAGACGTCCTCGAGGCTCGGCCGACGTACCTCGAGCTGTTCCAGCTCGATCTTGGCTTCGAGCGCCCAGGCGGTAAGCCGGTTCAGGTCGGCGACCGGCTCATGGGTGCTGAGCGTGACCGCGACCAGCCCGTCCTCTGCCGGTCCCGAGATTTCGGGGCGGCCGCTGGTTCCCACTCCCGGGAGGTCGGTGCCGCTGGCGACAGCGAAGGTGATCGTGGTCGGGAGCCGTCGGCGGTCACCCAGGTTCTCCGGCGTATCGAGGGCGACGATCTCGCCGGCGCTGACGATCGCGACCCGGTCGGCCAGGAACTGGGCCTCTTCCATGTAGTGCGTGGTCAGTAGGACGGTCTTGCCGAGCTCACGCAGACCGGCGACCATTTCCCAGGCCTGACGCCGAGCCGAGGGGTCGAAGCCAGTGGTCGGCTCGTCGAGGAAAAGCAGGTCGGGATCACCGACCAGCGCGATTCCGACGTCGAGGCGACGCTGCTGGCCGCCCGAAAGCTTGCGGGCACGAACCTCGCCCTGCTCCTCGAGGCCGACCAGGCCGATCACCTCGTCGACATCGCGTGGATCACGGTAATAGCCGGCGTACTGCTGGAGAGATTCCCTCACCGTGAGGGCAGGCTCAAGCGTGGTGCTTTGGAGGACGATGCCGATGCGCTCGCGCCAGGCCGGGGTGGGCGCTGCGGGATCGACGCCGAGCACGCTGACCTCGCCCGCGTCGCGGTCCCGATAGCCCTCGAGGATCTCGACCGTGGTGGTCTTGCCGGCCCCATTCGGACCGAGCACGGCAAAGATCTCTTCCGGAAAAACATCGAGATCGATACCCCTTACCGCCTCGAGCTCGTCGTACGACTTGCGCAAGCCTCGAACGGATATCACCGAATCAGACACGAAGGCGATCCTAGCCGGAACCACCCCCGGCAGAGCCCCTCCCAACCATCAGTTGCCTCAACCGGGAGGCCGGGTTGAGCCTGGAGGCCCGGCTCAAACCGGCCGACTACGGTTTATCCCACGTCGCGATGCGTAACCCGCACCGCGACATCCTCGCGGGCGGTGAACTCCCGCCAGATCCGTTCGGCCACGGTTACCGAGCGGTGGCGGCCGCCCGTACAGCCGATCGCGATGGTGAGGTGACTCTTACCTTCGGCCACGTAGGCCGGGATCAGGAATTCGAGCAGCGGAAGCAGGCGGCCGTAGAACTCGCCGGCCATCGTGCCCGCCTCGACGTAATCACGAACCTCCTGGTCGAGGCCGGTCAGCGGCCTCAGGTCATCGACGTAATGGGGATTGGGCAGGAAGCGGACGTCGAGGGTGATGTCGGCGTCCCGGGGCGGCCCGTTCTTGAAGCCGAAGGTGAGCAGGTTGACCGCCAGCAGGGAACCTGACCCCGTCTCGATCAGATCCTCGCTGATCCGACGCCTCAGGGTCGCCGCGGTCTCACCAGAAGTGTCGATCACGACATCGGCCCGGGCCTTGAGTGGGGCGAGGATCTCGCGTTCGTACTCGATCCCCTCGGTGATCCGACCGGCGGGTGCGGAAGGGTGCCGGCGCCGGGTCTCCTTGTAGCGGTCGGTGAGGATCTCGTCATGTGCTTCGAGAAAGATCAGCTTCGGCTTGATGCCGTCCCCACCAAGGTCGTCGAGCACCTGATTCAGCTGCTCGAAGTACTCGCCGCCCCGTGCGTCAGAGACCACCGCCGCCTTCTCCACCCCGCTGCCGGGCAACCGGAAGAGCTCACCCAGGGCGCCGATCATCTGCGGGGGCAGGTTGTCGACGCAGAAGTACCCCGCGTCCTCGAAGGCCGCGATCGCTTCCGACTTGCCGGCCCCGGAGAGACCGGTGATCACCACCAGTTCGACCGGGTCCAGCTCCGTGGCTTCACCCGGCTCCTGCGCTGCCATGCCTATCCGATCCTGTTTAGTTGCTCGTGAATCTCGCGGGCCACCTTACCGGGCAGGCCGGGCACCGCTTCGATCTCTTCCCGGCTGGCTTCGAGGAGACGGTCGGGCGAGCCGAAATGCTTGATCAGCATACGCTTGCGATTCGGACCCACCCCGCGGATCCCGTCCAAGACGGAAGAGGTCATCGCCCGGTCGCGGCGGCCGCGGTGATGGGTGATCGCGAACCGGTGCGCCTCGTCCCGGACCCGCTGCAGCAGCAGGTTCGCCTCGGAGTCGGCCTTCAGGTCGAGTGGCTGCGAGGTGCCCGGGGTGAAGACCTCTTCTTCCCGTTTGGCCAGACTGACCACGGTCACGCCGAGTTCGATGAACTGCTCGAGCGCGCGGACTCCTGCCGCGAGTTGACCTTTGCCACCGTCGATCATGATCACCGAAGGCAGCGAGGCGAAGCTCTCGTCGCGATCGCGGTCGTGGGGAGAGAGATCGGCCTGCTGTCTGTACTGGGCGATACGGCGGCCGAGAACCTCCTCCATCGAGGCGAAGTCATCCGGCCCGACGTGGCCTTCCTCACCCCTGACCCGGAAGCGGCGATAGTCGGACTTTTTCGGTCTTCCCCCTTCGAAGACGACCATCGAGGCGACCGTGTGCTCGCCGCCGAGGTTCGAGATGTCGAATCCCTCGATCCGGACCGGCAGCTCCTCCATGCCCAGCGCCTCTCCGAGCTGAGCAAGTGCCTCGACCCGGCGCTGCTGGCGGTGTTCACTCTGCAGGCGATCCTGATCGAGGGCCAGCATCGCGTTTCGTTCGGCCATCTCCCGCAGCCGACGCGTGTCTCCCCGTTCGGCGATCCGCACCTCCACCCCCCTGCCGCCGCGACGATCGGCGAGGAAGGTCTCGATCTCTTCGACCCGGCCGGCCATGTAAGGACCGAGCACCACCCGCTTCGGCACCGCCGGCGAGGAGCCGTAGTACTGCTCGATGAACTCGGCGGCCACCTCGTCGATCTCTCGCCCAGAGGGGTTTTCGAGATAGAACGACTGACGTTCGGCGAGGATGCCATCCCGGACCTGGAAGACCTGAGCGTTGGCGTCGGTGCCCTCCGCGGCAACTCCGATCAGGTCGGCGGTGCCGACCTTGGAGCCGGTGATGCGCTGGCGTTCGAAAAGCGACTGGACAGAAGCCAGCCGGTCCCGGAATACAGCGGCCGTCTCGAAATCCTGCTCGGACGCCGCTTGTTTCATCCGTGCTTCGAGATCCCGCTCGACCTGGTCATAGCGGCCGGAGAGGAAGTCGATCACCCGGTCGATGTTGGCGCGGTAGTCCTCCTTGCTGATGTAATCGACGCAGGGGGCGCCGCAGCGCTTGATGAAGTAATCGAGGCAGGGACTGCCGGAGCGCCGGCCGGGCTCAGCTCCCTCGCAGGTCCGGTATTGGAAGAGCTTGCCGAGCAGGTCGAGCGTGTCCCGCACCCGGCGGGCGGAAGAGAATGGCCCGAAGTAGACCCGTCCGGGGCGATGCCGTTCCCGGGTGAAGTAGACCCGCGGGTATTCCTCGTCGAGGCTGACCGCGACGTAGGGATAGGACTTGTCGTCCCGCAGCTTGATGTTGAATCGAGGCCGGTAGCGCTTGATGAAGCTCTGCTCGGCGATCAGCGCCTCGGATTCGGACTCGGTGACGAGGAACTCGATCCGCTCGACGAGCCGTGTCATTTCCGCGTTCCCGCCGCTGAAATGCGAAGCGACCCGCTTGCGAATAGATATTGCCTTGCCGACGTAGATCACCTCGTCGTCCCGGTCGCGGAACAGGTAGACGCCCGGTGCGTCGGGCAGCGAGCGTCGTTCGGCCACGATCCGCGCCTCGCGATCGGCCCCGGGTAAATCTCCGTTCTTTGTGGATCCGGCCACAAGCGAAGGGTAAGACCCGCAGGTGTTGGGGTACTCTGGCGCCCACCATGGCCGCGCAAGAACTGACCCCACCTGACCTGAAAACGATCGAGATCGAGATCGACGGCGAGATCGGAACGATGACCCTGAACCGTCCCGAGACCTTCAACGCGATGAGCCCCGACCTGATCGAGGATCTAGCGACCGCCTTCGCCTGGTTCGCCGACCAGGCGCCGCTGCGCGGTCTGATCATCACCGGCGCCGGTAAGGCTTTCTGCGCCGGTGGCGATCTCAACTGGTTCAAACAGGGTCAGGCCGACCCGGACATCGACATCGTCGCCTCGGTCCGGCGCGGGGCCGAGCTACTCCATTCGGGCATCGTCGATCTGCAGCGGATCCCCTATCCGGTGATCGCCGCGCTCAACGGCCCGACCGCCGGCGCCGGCTTCTCGCTCGCTCTCGCCTGCGACTTCCGGATCATGTCGGATGACCCGAGCACGTTCCTCGCCTGCGCCTACGGTCGGATCGGTGTTTCCCCGGACGGCGGCATGACCTACTTCCTGCCGCGCGTCGTGGGCCCCTCGAAGGCGGTAGAGATCCTTCTAAACGACCCCAATCTGCCAGGCCAGGCAGCGCTCGAGGCCGGGCTGGTCAGCGAGGTCGTGCCGCACGAAGAGCTGATGGACCGGGCCCGGACGAAGGCCGCCAAGCTGGCGAAGAAGTCCCCCTACTACGTGAAGATGGCGAAGAACCTGGTTCACCAGAGCCTCGACAACAGCATCACCGAGCAGCTCCAGCTGGAACGCCACGGCATCGCCAACGGCATGGGCACCGAGGATTCGAAGAACGCGATCGAGGCGTTCCTCGGCGGCGGCACCGCCGAGTTCAAGGGCGAGTAGGCACCCAACCAGCCGCTTGGTTCGATTTAGGGGGATATAGCGCCCGTAAGTCGAACCAACCTTCGGTTGGCGCGGCTGCTTGGCGCGGCTGGTTGGCGCGGCTCGTTGACGCGGCTGCTGGGCTGGTAGGCGCTGACTACTGGGCTTTTAGTAGGCGGGTAACGCTTTCGGCTACGCAGCAGGGTTTTTGACCGATCTCACCGTCTGGGGTCTGGACCTCGACCGTGATTTTCGTGACCGTCTCGACCCAGCCGTTGCCGAGGTCGTCGATCTCGGCCAGTTCGGCCGAGGCTCGGACCTTTGAACCCGCCGGGACGGGTGAGGGGAAACGAATCTTGTTCCAGCCGTAATTCACTCCCATTGTGAATCCGGACTTGACCTCGATCAGGTCCAGTCGGAATCCGTCGATCATCGAGAGGGTCAGGTTGCCGTGGGCGATCGTGGTGCCGAAAGGGCTTTCCTTGGCGGCTCGTTCGACCTCGACGTGAATCCATTGGTGATCACCGGAGAGATCGGCGAACGTATCGATCATCTCCTGCGTGACCTCGCGCCACGCGGTCGGGCCGACCTGCTTGCCGACCAACTCCTCAACCTGCTCCGGACCTTCAATCACGAGAGTTTCCATGGCGCAACAGTATCGCTATCTGATGCCGAGGAAACCGAGCTGAACTTTCGGGAGGCCGGTCTGAAATCTCCGTCGTGGCGCTCACTTGGCCAGTTCGATTTCCATTCCCAGTGGGCTGATCGCACCCATCCCTCCCAGCATGCCGAGGATCTTTGCGACGTAGGCCTGGGTCTCGGGATAGGACGGGATGCAGTTGCAGGAACCAACCGCGCCCGGCCCGGCGTTGTAGGCGGCGAGGGCCAGGGCCGGCGAGCCGAATTGTTCCAGCAGGTCGCTCATCAAGTGGGCTTGGGCCATGATCGCCGCCGCCGGATCGAAGGGGTCGTCGAGCCCGTATTGGGCCGCGGCGGCCGGGGTAAAGGCGGCAATGCCAAAGGCGATCCCGTTCCCCGCTTTGGGGTTGAAGCTCGACTCGGCGAAAAGCTGCGCGGCGAGCAGGGCAGCCGAGACGTTCCATTTCATCGCGGCGCGCAGGAGCAACGGTTTGACCCAGGTGGGAGTGACCGACGGGAAGGCATGGGACAATGCCGCCGAGCGATCACCACCACTGGGGCCGGTCGAATTGCCCTCGCTCGAGCAAGGCGCGGGGCCGGCGACATAGCCGAAATGCCAGCTTTCCCAGCTGTAGCGCTGGACGAAGCCGAAGCGTCCGGCGTTCGCGGCCAGCCAGCCGTAACCGTCGGATGCTCCCAGGTCAAGTTCGGTCGCGCAGCGGTGCAGTGATTGGCCCGGCGGCGCCACCCAGGTCGGATCTGGATTGGCCGCGAAAAGGGCTGCCTGCTCGGCGTCCGAACGGAAGGCGGAATTGATCGTGAGCGTTACTCCGGCCGCCGCGGCCGCCGCGGCCATGGCGTCGAAAGCAGCGGCCACGTCGGGCCGCATGCCCTTGCCCTGACGCTCGGCCAGCGGCCCTGAGTAGCCGCCGCCACTGGCCACCTCTGGCACCGAGCCCATCGAGATCGGCACGCTGATCCGGGCTTCGGCCCAGTTCGGGGGCGCGCGGTGGCCCCCGCCGCCATCTCCGGGCCGGACCGAGGTCGCGATCGAGACCCGTGCCCGGACCGGCGCGTACGACGCGGCATCCGGGAATCGCACCGAGACCGCAAGCGGCGAAGCGCCGTTGGCCACCGCGAACTCGATCGCCGCAAGTCGTGCCCGGCTCAGATAGACCGGTTTGCTCATGTGGGCCGGGTTCGGGGTGCCGTCCGGAAGGAGCGGTGGGGCCAGCAGCCGAGGCAGATCGTTCTTCATCGAACGGGCCGCCGAGAGGGCGGAGAGGTCGACCGCCCGCTGGGCCCGCGCCTTGCCGGTCACCGCGCCGGAGATCGCCACGACCGCCACCGCACCGATGACCAGGGCGAAAACCCCACCTAGCACGAGCGGGGTCGCTTGGCCCCGATTCGAGGCGAGTCGACCAAATAACCGGGAACCGCGCCCTCGGCCGGGACCGGGTCCGGCCAGCTCGACTCGGTCCGCGAACTCGGCCGCCTCCTCGATGATCAGTTCGGTCAAGGCATCTCGCTCACCGGGACTCGCGTCCGACGGCTGCTCGGCATCGTCCGAGCAGACGATGACCTCATCCCAACCGAGTTCGAGCAGCTCTCGGTAACGCGAGGCCGATGAAACCACCGCCAGCGGGAGCTCAGCCGCCTGCTCGCGGAGCCGGCGGACGTCTCGAGCCAGCTCCGGCGAGTCTTCAGCCGCGACGAAAATCACGTTGCCGCGCGCCTTGGCGACCATCCCAGGAAAAGCCGCGGCAAGGGTGCTCTCAGCCTGCTTGGCTATCTCAGGAGCGAACAGGCTCGCCGGTCGAGGCCGCTCGCGGCCGATCTCCAACACCACCCCGACCCGGTCCGCGGCGGCCTGACGAACCCATTCGGTGGCCAAGCGATCCGCCCGCCGGTTCGACCCAACGGTCCCGATCAACCGATGCTCATTCATCCGGGTTTGCCTCCCGCCTCGGCCGAGATCGCCAGCTTGTCCGCCATCGACGAAAACAAGGCAGGTGGGCGCAGCTTGACCCGGACCCTCGACCCGATCCGCGAAACCGACACTCTGTTCTTGGCCCAGCCTGGCAATGCCTCGCGGACGGCCGGCTCGACCGGCTCTCCCCGGATCAAAGCCACCGCCCCTGCCTCAGCCGCGCCGTCGGCGATGGTCACCGAGTAGCCGGCGGCGAGCAGTTGGAAGCAGAGCAAGGCGGTCAGCATCAACGCCGCGATGCCGGCGACGGCTTCTACGGTGGCCTGGCCCGCCCGATCGAAAATGGAGGTGCTTCCGGACATCAGCCGTTCCCCAGAGAACTCGAACCGTAGACATGGGTCTCGGGCAGCCCCGGAATCAGGGCCGGCACCCGCACGCCGACCCGGACCCCATCCTCCTGGGTGACCTTCAACCCGCCCCGGAGCACTTCGGGAAGGGCGTGCTCTGCGGCGGAGCGTGGATGGTCCCCGGTCAGTACCGCTCTCGCCCCGGCCCGGGCGGCCACCCCCGCGGACCAGAGGGCAGCCCCGGCAATCACGATCTGCGAGGCGACCAGAACGCTGAGCAGGATGACCGGCAGCGAGCCGATCAATTCCAGTGAGACCGAGCCTCGCTCAGAGCGCCTCCCGCGTCTCTCGGTTTCCCGTTCCGTCTCCATGCCTGGACGGTGACGGGAAAATGCTCACACGTGGCTCTACAGGTGCAACGATTTGCAACATCTGGCCGGTTTCAGACGCGAATTCGCGTCAGGACCGGTGCGTGATCGGAAAGCCTGATCATCAGGCCGGTTTCCGGATCGGGGACATCACGCCGGACCGGCGGCCACCCCGCGGCCGGTTCAAGCACCTCGGCGCCCCGGACCAGGAGATGGTCGATCGAGTCAGGACCGCTGGTTCCGACCAGGTCGAACTCAGCTTCGAGCCGATCGAAGACGTCGCTGGAACGAGGTCGGACGTTGAAATCGCCCCCGAGCAGCAGTGGGCGGTCCCCGGCCCGACCGGTGGCCAGACGGGCCGAGCGCATCACATCGGCGACCGCCTTCTCCTGGGTGCTGGCATGGAGGTTGGCCAGGCAAAGGCCACAGCCAAGCTCGACCATCGACATCACCCGCCGCTCGGGGAGCCAGGTCAACGTCGATTTGCGGAACTCGATTATCTCCGCCCCGGGCCGGGACTTCTCCAGGCCGGGCGTCGAACCGCGGACCAGGATCAGGTTGCAGCCGCCCTCCCAGCTGCCGGGCAGTTGGGGCCGCAACCGGGCGACCGGTGACATCGCCGGTCGCAGCCAGTTACGCGAGGTCAGCGCGACCCGCGCCTCGGCCCCGGTCGCCTCGGCCAGACGGTGGGCCCAGCGCGGCGGCACCTCCTGGAGCAGGGCGACATCCCATTTCGCGGCGGCGAGAAAGGCCGCGAACTCGTGGAAGAGGTCGCGGTTGAGCCGGACGTGCTTCTTGCCGGTGACCGGGTGTCCGAGTACCCGCCAGCCGAAACCGCCCGCGGCCACGCCAGGCTCTTCTCCCCCCGGCTTCGGCGGAAAATCACGTCCGTGGTAGAGGTTCCAGCTGAGAACCCGGAAATTCATCGACCCGGACCCATCGAGGACTTAGTAGCTGCGGGCTTCGGAGACGATCAGCCAGACGCCGACCAGGGCCGAGGCCATCAGCAGCAGCCAGGCCAGCGTGCCGAATCCGGTCGAGAACATTTTCGCCGAGCCGGCGATCAGCAGCACGACGAGCCCGAAGCACGAGTAGAGCACGATCCGGCGCGATTCGGGCAGCGCAAGGAGTGACGTGCGGAACTGGTCGGTGAGCCGGTAAACGGTCCAGGCCAACCCGGCCAGGAAACCCATCGTGATCGTGGCCATGACCGCCTCGGCGACATTGCCGCCGTTAGGCAGGAAGGCAACCCCGGCCGCAAGCAGGGCGATGATCAGGATGTTTCGGATGACAGTCACCCTTCAAGCCTACTTCGGACCGCCAGCCCTGGCCGGCTACTTGGCAACCATCAGCGCGATGCCGAGGACGATGATCCCCAGCGTGGCGAGCAGGCCGAAGATCCCGACGCTCAGCGCCAGCAGCGCGGTCACTCCTCGACCCTCCTGGCTGTAATCGACGTACTTGGTCCCACCCCAGATTCCCAGCGAGGAAACCAGTGCGATCGCCAGCGAGGCGACGAAAGCCGCGACTACGGTTTCGAAAAGGTCCTTGCTGTTGACGACCGAGGCGAAGAGCTCCACCGCTAGGCACCTTCCGCCTGGACGTCGACGACCTCGGTCTGGCGGGAGCGCCGCACGAAAGCGATCACGATCAGCACGATCGCGATCGCGCTGATGATCACCGGCCCGACCGGGCCACTGCCGAACAGCGAGGTCAGGCCGAACGTGCCCGCACCGATCAGCGCGGCGGCGGGCAGGGTCAGAACCCAGGCGGTGACGATGTTGCCGGCCACGCCCCAGCGCACTGCCGAGATCCGCTTGGCGACGCCCGAGCCCATCACCCCACCGTTGATCACATGGGTAGTCGAAAGGGGAAACCCGAAATGCGAGGAGGCCATGATCACTGCGGCGCCCGCACCCTGGGCCGAGAACCCCTGGGCCGGGTCCATCTTGATGATCCGCATGCCGGTCGTCTTGATGATCCGCCAGCCACCGCTATAGGTGCCGAGCGCGATCGCCGTGGCTGAGGCGACGATGACCCAGGTCGGAGGGTTCGAACCGGCCGGCAGCGCCCCGTCGGCGATCAGGGCCAGGGTGATGACGCCCATCGTCTTCTGGGCGTCGTTGGTGCCATGGGCCAGGGCGAGTAGGCCGCCAGAGGCGATCTGGCCCAACCGGTAGCCGCGGTTGACCGGACCTGGACGCAGGTTCCGCACGATCCGGTAGCTCAGGCCGATCGCCAGCGCGGCGACCACGAAAGCGAGGATCGGCGCGACCACGGCCGGGATCAGCACCTTGCCGACCAGCCCGGCGGTCTCGATCGCGCCGGATCCGGAATCGACCAGCGCGGCCCCGACGATGCCGCCGATCAGCGCGTGGGAGCTTGACGAAGGCAGGCCGAAATACCAGGTGATCAGGTTCCAGGCGATCGCGCCGACCAACCCCGAGAAGACCACGTTGAGCGACCCTGCCCCGGAGATCGCGCTCTGGTTGACCACATCGGAGGCGATCGTCGCGGCGACCTCGATCGAAATGAAGGCACCGATGAAGTTGAGGATGGCGGCAAAGGCGATCGCCGCCTTGGGCGAGGCCGCCCCGGTCGAGATCGAGGTCGCGACCACGTTCGCGGTGTCGTGGAAGCCGTTGGTGAAGTCAAAGGCCAGCGCCGAGACGACGACGATGGCGAGAATCAGGTGGAGGTCCACAGGACGATCAGCTGTTCTTGATCACGATGCCTTCGAGAATGTGCGCGGCAGTCTCGGTCGCATCGATCGCCTTCTCGAGCACGGCGAAGATGTCCTTCCAGCGGATCACGACCATCGGGTCGATCCCGTTCGAGAAGAGCGAGGCGACGGCGTCACGGGAGACCCGGTCACCGTCGTTTTCGAGCCGGTGGATCTCGATCCAGTACTGGTCGAGGTCGCGGAAGGAAGGCAGGTTTTCGAGTCCGAGCGAAAGCTGCTCGCAGCAGCTGACCAGGATCCGGGTCAAGTCCTGGGCCTGGTCCATCGGGGCCTCGATCTGGTAGAGCGCCAGGAAGTCGGCGGCCTCCTCGATGTAGTCGACGACGTCGTCGAGCTTGGTCGCGAGCCCGTAGATGTCCTCGCGGTCGATCGGCGTGACGAAGGTCGAGTTGAGCCGGTTGATGATGTCGTGGGTGATCCGGTCCCCTTCCTGCTCGATGATCAGGATCTCGCGACCGAGTCCGTTGTCATCGGGCCAGGAAGCCATCATGTCGTTCAGCTTCTCCGCCGCACGCAGAGAATTCTGCCCGGCCTCGTTGAAAAGGTCGAAGAAGGTACGGTCGCGTGGAAGGAGCGAGAAGCGCATCAGGGCGGTGCCAACCTAGCAGAGCGGCGGTGCACCGCGACCTAGCCGGAAGGCTGAGGCAAGGCGGTCGCAGCCAGGGTCTGATGGCGTTCCATGAGCTCTTCCTGAGCGTTTCGCCGCTCGCCTCCTTCGGGGTTGAGCCGGGACCAGTTGCCGGAGCTGTCAAGCACCCAGGAGTTGCTGTTGTCGGACAGGCAGCGCTCCATCAGGTCGAGGATCTGGTCGCGGGCGGTCTCATCGTCGACCGGGGTGACCAGCTCGACCCGGCTGTCGAGGTTGCGCGGCATCAGGTCGGCCGAACCCATGAAGACGTTCCACCCTTCTCCGCGCTGGAAGGCGTAGACACGCGAGTGTTCGAGGAAACGACCGACGATCGAGACCACCCGGATGTTCTCCGACAACCCCGGCACGCCGGGCCGCAGGCAGCAGATGCCGCGCACGTTTATCTCGACCTCCACCCCGGCCTTCGATGCCTCGTAGAGGGCTTCGATGCAAGTGCGGTCGACCAGCGAGTTCATCTTCATCAGGATCCGGGCTTCGCGACCTGCCTTATGGGCGGCGATCGTGGCTTCGATCTCGGCCAGGATCGAGGAGCGCATCGAGTGCGGGGAGACGAGCACCCGGCGGTAGTCCGCCGGCCGCGAATACCCGGTCAGCAAATTGAACATCTCGGCCACGTCGGCGCCGATCTCGGGGTCGGCGGTGAAGAGCCCGAGGTCCGTGTAAAGCCGGGCTGTCGTCGAGTGGTAGTTGCCGGTGCCGATGTGGACGTAGTTGCGGACCGTCTCGCCTTCGCGCCGGACCACCAGCAGGGCCTTGATGTGGGTCTTGAGCCCGGGGATGCCGTAGACCACATGGACCCCAACTTCTTCGAGGCGCTTTGCCCATTCGATGTTGGC
>Ga0182792_1002032_pt1 | contig 15087 bp, 7 predicted proteins | sample Passage237B_FD_130497 | JGI IMG/M metagenome (GOLD analysis project Ga0182792, IMG submission 130497) | Cellulose adapted compost microbial communities from Newby Island Compost Facility, Milpitas, CA, USA - Passage2 37B (version 2) (version 2) ...
GAATTTGCTAACTTAGTCCCATGGCAAAGAAAAAACCAACCATATTGGTGGTCAATGATGACGGCATAACAGCCCCCGGGATTAAAGTCCTCCTTGAGGAGATGCAAAAAATAGGTCATGTAGTGGTGGTGGCTCCGGATAGCCCACAATCGGGTATGGGGCATGCAATTACGATCGGTAAGCCCTTGCGTCTGGACAAGATTGATCTCTACGAAGGAGTGGAAATGTACAAATGCTCAGGTACACCAGTGGACTGTGTGAAACTCGCCGTCAACAAGATCTTCAAAGGTAAAAAACCAGATTTGTGTGTGTCGGGGATCAACCATGGGCTAAATTACTCGATCAATGTATTGTATTCGGGGACAATGTCTGCTGCCGTGGAAGGCGCTATTGAGGATATTCCGTCGATCGGTTTTTCATTAGATGATTTTTCGCATCATGCAGACTTCACGCACTGTCGACCTTATGTGCGTGCTATTGCCCAACAAGTTTTGCAGCATGGCCTGCAAAAGGCTACTCTTTTGAATGTTAATTTTCCGCATAGCAGCAAAGAGCTAAAAGGAATAAAAATATGCCGGCAAGCTACTGCTAAGTGGTTTGAAGAGTTTGACGAGCGGTTGGACCCTTATGAGCGGCAATATTACTGGATGACAGGCAAGTTTCAGCTATTGGATAGAGGAGAGGATACAGATGCCTTCGCGCTAAGCAATGGCTATGTCTCTATCGTGCCTACGCAATTTGATATGACGGCGCATCATGCCATCACTGATCTGAATTCCTGGAGTTTTGATGTGAAATAAGGATGAAGAATAATTTTATCGTAGGTGTCTTGTTGGGATCTGTGTTTCCGGTACTGGCTTATCTGCTGACGACTTATACCGAACTCCAAAAGACTTTTTTTGAACAGAAACCTATTACCATCTATGTGTTGGCCGCAGTAGTGAATCTCATAGCCGTACGTTTTATCTACCGGAGCGGGCGGGAAAACACGGCCAAAGGAATAGTGTTGGTGACTTTCTTGGCTATGGTACTGATGGTCTTTGTGTTGAGGATCAAGGTGTGAGAGTGAAGGGCTTATTTATCTGTTGTGCTTTGTTTTCTTTTGTATTCTGACGGTGTTGCATTAAATTGCTCCCGGAAGCTTTCTCTGAAATATTTTAGGTCGTTGAACCCTACCTCATAGGCGATTTGGGATATGTTCATGTTGGTTTGGGTCAGAAGCAAGGCGGCTTTCTTGAGTCGAATGGTCCGGATAAAGGTGGACAGGTTTTGGCCTGTCAATGCCTTGAGCTTGGTGTAAATAACCGTTCGGCTCATATTCATCTCCTCAATGAATGTACTGACATTGAAGTTTGGATTGCTGATATTTTGCTCGACCACAGAGATGGCTTGTTCCAGAAAAAGCTCGTCGGGAGATGTGATCGTGAGTTTTTTAGGCTCTAAAATGGTATCCTGTTTGAATTTGCGGATCAGGTTTGCCCGTGTCTTTAATAGATTGTCCACCCTTGTTTCGAGTATTTTCGCATCAAACGGCTTGGTAATATACGCATCCGCTCCCGTACGGTACCCTTTTTCCTGATGGGTAGGAGATGTTTTTGCCGTGAGTAAGATCACCGGGATATGGCTGGTGATCAGGGTTGTTTTGATGGTATGGCAAAGTTCGAAACCATCCATGACGGGCATCTGTATATCGCTGATGATGAGATCTATCGGATGCTGATGGGCAATAGCCATAGCCGGCTTGCCGTCATTGGCCACAAAGACATTGTATTTACCGACAAAAATTCCTTTAATAAACTGCTGTAGGTCTGTATTATCTTCTACGATCAATAGGTTTTGCAGATCTTCCTCTAGATCTTCCACCGGTAATGTTTCCTGTTCCGAGTGTAGTTCTTCTATTGTATACTCATCAGCATTTTTAGAGAATGAAACCTCCTCTTCAAGAGCTTCTTGTCCCCACAAGCGTTCGTCTTCTGATAGGTGTTTGTCCCCTAACCTTAGTAACACGCTAAAACGTGTTCCTTTGGCTTTCGAGCTTTTTACGGTAATGATACCTTTATGGAGTTCGACCAGTCTTTTTGTCAAGGATAGACCTATGCCCGAACCAAGGTTTTTCTCCGTATTGTCTAGCTGATAAAATTGGTCAAAAATCAAATGGAGCTGTTCTTGGGGAATCTCATAGCCAAAATTGGTCACACTGATTTTGACATAATCTACAGACTCGCTATTTTGCTTTTTTGATGTGGTCGAAAGGGTTATGGTCACTTCACTGTCGTTGTTACTAAACTTAAATGCATTGGACAATAGATTAAACAAGATCTCCTTCAGCTTGATTTTGTCAAACCAGACTTGGATGTCTTCCTTACTCGAAACCAGTTGATAGTTGATGTTTTTCTGTTCGGCCAATGCGTCAAAGGACCTTTTGATATCCTCCACAAAAGGGACGATATTGCTTTTTGAGGCCTGTAATGTCAGTTTTCCCGATTCGCTTTTTCTGAAATCCAGAATCTGATTTACCAGCTGGAGCAGCATACGCGTATTTTTCAGCATGATTTCATGCTGTTGTTGGATGTAGCTGTCACCTCTGTTTTCACGGATCATTTTTTCCAAAGGTCCCATGATCAGGGTCAATGGTGTACGGAAATCATGTGATATGTCTGTAAATAGCTGCAACCTCAGTTGATTGATCTGTTCAGATCTTTCTTTTTCCTTTCTCTCTTTTATTCTCAGCGGGGGTAATTTCCGGATATATAAAAATAGACTGCCGAAAAGAATGAAATAAAGAGTATATGCCCACCATGTTTTCCAAGGCGCGGGAAGCACTTGTATGTGGAGTGTCGCACCGTGTTCGTTCCATATCCCGTCGTTATTGGCTCCGATGACCTTAAAGATATATTTTCCCTGCTTGATGTTGGTATAGATAGCTCTTCGCTGATTGCCAATGTAGTTCCAGTTTTCATCGTTTCCTTCGAGTTTATAGGCAAATTCGTTTTTGTCCGGTCGCATGTAACTCAATGAGGTAAAATCTATACTGAAATTGTTTTCATTATATTTTAGCGTGACAGTCTTGACAGAATCGGTTATTTTTTTGAAAAAAGTATTATTGACGTCGATGTTGGTAATGTCCAATGGGGGAACGAAGGTATTTCTTCGCAGGTCATTGGGATTGAAATGGGTCAACCCATTGGTACCACCGAAGAAAAGCTCTTTTTGGCTTGTTCGGAGAAAAGAACCGTAATTGAATTCATTTCCCTGCAAGCCATCCGATTGGTTATAGCTCTTGATCGTGTTGGAGGATATTTCTATCCGGCTGATTCCGTTGTTGGTACTGACCCATATTTTTCCATTGCTGTCTGCAAGTATGCCATATATAATATCGTTGGGTAGGCCGTCTTTGGTACTGTAGGATATTGTTGTCTTGTTTTTGGGGTTGTATATATGGAGTCCCTGTCCTTCGGTTCCGACCCAATAGTTGTTGGATGGGTCTACAAAAATACAATTGATATAAAGTGGGGGATCGTTTTGAGCGAGCTCCTTTATGGGTATGGTCTGCTTCTGTTTGGTCTGTATATGGATGGTTTCCAGTCCATTATTTCCTCCCACAAGCAGTATATCGGGATTTTCGGTCTGGGTGATGCTCATGACCGTTTTGATGTCTTTATCGATTTTTGAGAGGTTTTTTTGATGTGTGTCGTAAAAAATCAGACCACCTGTCAGCGTACCGATCCAGATATTCCCGTTACGATCTTCAAAAAGTGTGAGTACCTTATAGGCTTTCAAAGAGATATTTTGATGTGAGAGGAAGTCTATCTGTTGGAATTTGAACGGTTTTTTGTTGGGATCGAGATAGTTCAGCCCTCCATCGTGCATACCTATCCATATCCCTCCTTTGCGGTCTATAATGACGGATTTGACATTGCTGCCACTTAGGCTGTGGGGATTATAGGAATCGTGATTGTAATAGGTGAATTTTTTCGTCTCTCTATCGTAAAAGTTCAGTCCACCACCTTCGGTTCCGATCCAGAGGTTGCCCTTGGCATCTTCGGCCATACCACTTACTACCCGATAATTGAGCTTATTGTCGGTATTCCCAAAGGGTATATGCCTGAATGCGGCGTTGTCTCGGTTGTAGTAATTGATACCATCAGCCCAGGTACCGATCCACATATCTCCTCTGGAATCACGGATGATCTTATAGATGGAATTTTGGCTTAAGCTACTGGAATTGTTTGGGTCATGCACGATATGTTTTAATTCGCTACGGTCTGTATTCAGGATATAGAGACCTGAGTAACTTCCTATCCAGAGATTTCCGAAATGGTCTTCGCAAAGGGTCCTTACCGAAGTCGTAATGGCCTTTTTGTCATGAAAATCAAAGTCAATAAAATTTTCGGTCAACGGATCGTATCGGGCAAGCCCTTTCTCATAGCCTAGCCAAAGGTTATTTCTCTTATCCATAAATAGCGTGGGAAGATCATTGAGGTGTATACTGCTACCGGCCTTTTGTGGATAGTGGAGGTGCTTATAGAATCCTCGGTCTGCATGGTACACATCGATATACTTTGTATTGCAGATCCAGATATTGCCCTCGTTGTCCTTTAGGAAGGATCGAATGTTGTTGTCGCTGGGCGAGTTTGTACTGCTGTTTCGTCTTTGTATCCTTGAGATTTGATTTGTCTTGATATTGACCTGAACGATGCCATTTGCAGTTGCGACCCAGAGTAGGTCGTTATCAATTTGGGTGATTCCCCGTACGACATTATCGCTTACTACATCTGGAGCGTCGGAGAGTTGATACCGTATAAAGTTGTCTGTCGTGGGGTTGTACTTGTTCAGCCCTCTTTCCGTTCCTACCCAAAGGTGGCCGTAGCTGTCTTCATATATCGCGTGTACATTGCTGTTGCTCAGACTATTGGAGTCTACCAAGGTATGTCTGTAGATGACGAATTTTTGTCCATCGAATTTGTTGAGGCCATCCCTTGTTCCGAACCAGAGATAGCCTTTTTTGTCCTGGATGATGTCTGCTACAGACCTTTGGGACAAACCATCGGTGGAAGTAAAGTACTTGAAGACAAGATCTTTGGGTATACCTTGTTGATACTGACCGCAGACAATAGGGCTAAACCCGATAAGAAAAAGAAAACTGATAAGGAGGTAGGATCTCATTCGTTTTTGGGTTTAACAGCGAATTTAATAAAAATATCCTGTTAGTACGGTACCTGTGGCTTTACTGTTTCGATAAAGTTTTCAGATAGTCGTGTTACACTCCCCTGTTTGATATGGATTGATCCCTTAGCTGTTCCATCTTTGGAAAAGGCCACGGTATAGTCGCGGCTGTCGTAGCTGAAGGAGACACCCACTTGGTCGCCCTCGTTGATTAGTTGCGAATTGATCATGGACGTTAGGTTGTTCCGATCTCCGACCTGTATAAGATGTAGAAATCGGTCTTCGGTATTCGCCTGTGATGGGGTTGTTTCCACACGCCATTGCCCCAGAAGAGGGTGATCGTTTGGTATGGAATACGAACTAGGTATAGGCCAGTTTTTTCCTCCGGACCAAAACTGTTTTCCAGGACCACCTATTTTAGTATGATTAGCATTTTCGGGTAACAATGTTCTGCAGAAAAGTCTTCCTTCATTCTGGTCTGCATAAAATGTATTTCCATTGAATACAGGCTCTGTAGCTGTATGAAGTAACCATCTTTTTGGATATGCTGCATTTTTTGAGATCACCTGATCGTAGACAATGAAAATATCGGGTAGGACAAAGACGAACTGCCGTAATACCAAGGCAGACTTATTGACGTGATAAGATGCTGTTGCATCCGAAGCTATGTACACATACTCGGGCTTTTCGTCAAATGCCAAAACCTTGGATCCGAGCATGTTGTTTTGGCCGCCATCGTTAGGAGCAGGTTCTCTTGTCTCACCACTCGCAGGGTTGCCCCAATAGGTCGGCATGACCTCTCCGGGCATTTCGATCGTGATACAGTTGTGCGCTACTGTCCGGGCATAATAATTGGGCAGGTGCATGCCGGGCTCCGGACGGCCTCCGCTATCCATGGCCAGATATCCGCGTTTGTAGATCGTGAAATGGTTATTGTCATAGTGTCGGTGAGACGTGACTGCGCCATCTGCCGTAAAGAGCGCGTAGGTATCGGTCTCATTGGAACCTGATCGCATGAATATCTGTCCCTGTGGCCGGAAGAAAAAGGCTTTGGGCATCCTGTCCGTGATATCCTGTGGATTGGCGAGATTGTACGTGTTGTTCGTTAGGAAAAAGCTGGTCAAAGGAAATTCTGCTTGCTCTCTGTTGCCGGCTTTGTGCAGCAACCACTTGGCCGTCGGGATGATTTCGGAGTGAGAGTTTCCGTAGAAGTGTAGAAGTTGGGACAGGTGTACCGGGAGGAAGTCTGTGTTGAATGCATTGGTCCAATGATCGGAGTCGCCAAAACCAAACTCCCGCCTATAGCCACCTATCCAATTCCAATACCAAAAACTTGGGTAGATCGTGAGGTGTGTACATTTGGATGAAATGCTTTGGCCTGTGGCGGATTGATAGGTGTGCATGAAATTAAACTCTGCCCAGGGATAAGCTTTTGACGCGTATTCAAGCACGGCGACCGGCAAGCCTCCTACGGAGCTCCGGTGTTCGATTACTTTCAGGTGGTTGTCATAGCCATTTTCGAGCATTTTTAATGCCAAAGCATCATTTATACCTGTTTTATGAAAAGCAACACCCGCATACCATTCCAATACATTGTTTCCATAAAAACCTGCGTCGATTTCGCGCCCTCTGTTTTCCCGGTTAAAATCCGGCCTGCTGGAAGGAAGCATAAAATTGATGGTATTCAATAGCTTCTCGCCGATCTGCTGCCGCTCATTGGCAGTCAGGTGATTGTACAGCCAATCGTATGCACATAGCGTGTGTATCCGTGAAAAGGCTCTCCAATGAATATTCAAACTTTTATTATTACGATGTTCATAGTAGTCTACGATCTCTTTGAGAAGGTTTTTTGCCAGGTTGAGATATTTACTGTCTTCCGTTATGAGGAAAACAAACGCTGCTTCTGCGGCTCTGGTGCCGTACGCATGGTTGTTGTTGCTTGTGCCATCGGCAGCATTGATATCTTCAAATACAATCTCCTGTCCGATCATATTATCGAGCTGGGACTTGATTTTATTGAACGCAGTTTGTTCTTCGTTTAATGTTCTTTGTTTTACTTTGTCAAAGGTCTGCTTATTAAAGAATAACCGTGGATGTTCGGTAGATACGGATGCTACCCAACCGGTTGGCGCCGTCTCTTTATCTCCTTTATTGTCGTTCTCCGAATCCTTGATCTTGTCTTTTTTACAGGATAGAAGTACTAAAATCAGTATCGTTGCAAATAACCTGACCCCTGGTCTTATTTTAATTTTTTCCATCATCATTTTAAAATAATATGTATGTGATTGTCCTTAGAGCCGAACTTATAGTCTTCTTTCTTTAAGGCGAACAAGGGCTTCGATATAATAATAATCCGCATAATTCAACGGCACATCTATTTCATTACCATGAGGAATGCTGCCCACACTATGTTTGAGGACAAAGTTTCCGTTTTCTCCCGGTTCGGCTGTGTAGGTGTCTCCGGACAGTGAATTTAAGATATGCAATGCAGGTTCTAAATATTTATCGTTTGTATAGGTACTCAGCTCCAGCAGAGCTGAAGCCATGATGGCACCGGAAGAAGCATCCCGTATTTCGTTCGGAATATTTGGCGCGTTAAAGTCCCAGTAGGGTACCCCATCCTCAGGATAATTGGGATGTGTGAGAATGAAGTTGGCTATCCTCTCCGCAAAGTCCAGATACTTTTTGTCTTTGGTATATCGGTAGCACATGGTGTATCCATATAATGCCCAAGCCTGTCCACGTGCCCAGGCACTCTCATCGGCAAACCCCTGAGCAGTGACCCTGTGCAAGACCTCTCCGGTCTCTGGATCGTAATCCACCACGTGATATGAACTGCCATCCGGTCGGAAATGATTCTGCATCGTTGTATTGGCGTGGGCTATAGCGATATTTCTGTAGGTACTGTCTCCGGTGATGTTCGATACCTCGAACAACATTTCCAGGTTCATCAGGTTATCGATAATGACCGGAAACCGCCATCCTCTCTCGGCCTGCCAGTTGCCGACCACGTCCCAACTTTGTATGCAACCGACTTTTTCGTTGAAACGTGTAATCAAAGCATTGGAAGCATCTACCAACACCTGTTTGTACTGCTCTTCGCCGGTTATGCGATAAGCCTTTCCGTAGGAGTTGTTGAAGATAAAGCCGAGATCATGGTCGTTGGTCAGATCCTTGTGGTGTTCGATCAGCTTTTGCGAGATGATAGCCGCTTCTTTCCATTGATTGTCTTTGGTATGTTCGTATAACATCCAACAGGTACCTGACCAAAATCCTTCGGTCCAGTCGTACGGTGTTTCGATCCAACGAATACCACCTTCTTTATTAGTACTCCTTGGAATATTGTTCTCTTGCAGCGAAGCAGTGCGCAATACAGTGAGTTGTTTTTCGGCATTTTGAAGTCTGGAATCAACCGTGTCATTGTTTGTAGCACATCCTAAAATGGTCGAGGAGAATAGCAATAATGTAGTCGACTTGATAATGTTCATTTTTTCTTGTTACTTAAGTAAGATTATAGAAGTGATTTATTGGGAATATGGTCAGATATATTTTATATTGGCTTCATTCGTGACATGGCATGATAGGTTTATAGTACTACAAATTACGACAATTATATCTGACGGATAAGGGGATAGAGCATCTGAAAGAGAGGGGCAGAATGTCCGTCAGAAAAAACACTTTTTCTCTTGAATAACCATCATTTCAAAATTATCTTTAGAACAAAGATTTCAAATTACCCCCTTATTTAAGACAGTTATCCCCTAGGAGGAACTCTGCTCTTTTTTGATCTTTGTGGAAGATTGTAAACTAATAACCAAGTAAACATTATTAAATCATGAAAAATGGAAGTTTGTTTTTGCTGATGCTCCATATCTTTCTAGTGTATGGATGCAAAGAAGCCTGGAAAGCCGGCACTATTGGCAATCCGGCAGACCTGAAATATATAGAGGTGCTGAATGCGAGAGAAGGAGCCGGAGTCACATCGGCACCGCCGACAGTACAGACCGGAGGACTTCTCCCTAGATACGAGATCGTAAGCATCAGAAAAGCCGACGGTTCAGCATTGGACGAATCGCTCCTGCAATACTTTAGTATAGGGGGAAGTACAACTGTCAATGTGCCCATCCGATCCAATGACAGTGTCGTGGATGAAGATGGCAATCTTATCACATCGGTCAAGGCCGTAAGCAAGGGGCAAAATGGGGTGATCATGCTTGCTGCGGGGCATACTTTGCCAGTAGGCGATTATTATATCACGATCAAAGTAACGACAGAAGCTGAGGGCACGGTGTATTCAACAGTTTTTGATGACGCTTTTCATTTACAGATCGCTCCGCTCCTGCCGACCATGATGGTCTATGCGCCTAAAAACCAAAACTTGGTCTATGGTGATCCGGACAGTAAGACCGTAACACCGATCGTACCCAACGGCAATCCGGATATTTCGTTCGCATTGGGCAATCATTCGGACAAATTGGTTATTGACAGGGCCACCGGAGCGATATCCCTTGCACCGGCATATGTTTATAGCAGCAGGGAGTCATTGGATGTGACAGTCCATGCCATCAGCAATATCAATGGAGAGGTTGCGGCTTTTGAAGATGTCGTCCGGGTTATCATTACCGACGTGCCCGAAGAAATGGAAGTAGAAACCCTATATTTCTTTTATCCTACCCTGATAACATCCGGAGCGAAGCCGAATGGAGGTGTGGGGTATACCGTGCAAAAGGTCAACCCGGGCAATAGTCGACGTATATGGGGAGAGACAATAAACAATTATGGAAAATTTCTTCAAGTACCGGAAAGACCCGCTGCTAATGCAGGACAGATGCCTTTGCAGACAGATACCTATAACGACGGTAATACGACAGCCCCTTTTGATATATGGCTGGCCATGGCGAGCCAAGACCTGACTCCATTCCAATATGGCTATAAGGTATCTTTAACATTCTACTATCAGGTGGCGTTCCACCAATATCTGCAGAATGGCAGTTCACCCTCTGATCTGGAAGTGTACATTTCTAGGGATTATACAGGAGGTATTATTGCGGACGCTAATGGTAATTGGCTGAATGGTACTTGGACAAAAATCAATGATGATATAAAAAGCCAAAAATCGTTGGGTACAAACGGGACACAATCAACAGGCGCTCCATGGGGCCCTGTATTTGATGGTACACCCTATCCCGGAGATCAGACAGGACCTGATCCAGAAGAGAGGAAGAGACCCGATTTAGGCACTTTTAGTGCGAAGTGGATTAAGTGTGTATATGAGGTTCCTAGCAGTTACTTAACCTCGACCAGCTTTACGTTGGCTTTTCGGATTAAATCTATGAATTTTACGGAACCAGTGACGTTTAATCATGCAGACCTTTCTAAGAGAGGACGAGGAGGAATGTATGTCTTGTCTGATATTCACTATAAAGCAGAGGAATCGAATTAATATATGGCGGACATTTTATCGGTCCATCCAAAAACATGAACTTACGAACTATGAAATTAATCAATCTATTATTGCTGTTCTTTATTCCCATATCGGGTGTTTTTGCACAAAATACGATTATGGGAACAGTGACCGACCATCAGGGAGAGCCGATCTTGGGAGCTAGTATCACGGTAAAAGGTAGACAACAGAAAGTGCAATCCAATGAAACCGGTACTTATTCTATTGCCAATGTAAAATCCTCCGATATCTTGGTCTACTCGTATGTAGGCTTCCAGACGGTCGAAAAGTTGGTATTGGATCAGCGAACAATCAATGTTCAGCTGAAAATGGATGGTGTCCAGCTCAATGAAGTCGTCGTGGTAGGATACGATGTTGTTAAGAAAGGAGATCTTACCGGCTCAGTCGCGAGTGTCAATCCCGATGAATTGAAAGCCACAGCTACGGCAAATTTTGACGAAGCATTGGCCGGCCGTGTCGCGGGGGTAGAGGTTACATCGAGTGACGGTACGCCGGGCAGTGCACTCAATATTGTCATTCGCGGGGGTAATTCCATAACGGGCGACAACACGCCCCTCTATGTAGTAGACGGTGTACCTTTGGAAGAGTTTGACCCCGGTAGTCTCAATACGCGTGACATCAAAAGCCTGGATATCCTAAAAGACGCGTCTGCGACAGCCATATACGGTTCACGTGGAGCAAATGGGGTAGTCGTCATTACGACCTACGGAGGGAGGTCAGATGGCAAGACAGACATCAGTGCTTCTACATCCTATTGGACACGATATATACCTACTCGTCTGGATGTAATGGATCCCTACGAGTATGTGAAGTATCAGGAAAAGGTAGCTTATGCCAGAGATAACTATACCCCGGCCTATAACGTGGACCAGTTTCATAACCGGTGGATAGATGCCGAATTGTACCGGAATACGCAGGGCACAAATTGGCAGGACGAAATGTTCCAGGTCGGGCTTACCAACAACCATACATTGACCTTGAGTACAGGAAATAACAAGACGACGTTATATTACAGTGGAAATTTTTTGGATCAACAGGGTACACTTATCACAACTGGATTTCGAAAAATTAACAACAGGTTGAAATTCACTCATAAGTTGGTGGATAACTTTGTGATAAATGGACAAGTAGAGTATACCAAGCTAAAATACGATGGTATGCAGGTGTCTGGTGATCAATGGACGAGTGTCATTCGGAATGCGGTAACATTCCGTCCGGTGCAGCCGGTAAATTGGGTAGAAGATGAAGAAGAGATACTTATTACGGATGATCCGAGCCTGTTTGACCCGGTAACGACGCTTAATAATACCATGCGACAACAGCATTCTGATATCCTTGCCGGAACACTGGGATTCAGCTATGAATTTTTACCAAAATTTAGCTTGGATGTCCTTGGTAATTACAGGACGTCCATCACGGAGAGTACTTTGTTCTTTAAAAAAGATACAAATGAAGGCTCCAGAACCAACAGGGGGATAAATGGTACGATAAGTGATCGGAGGAATGACATTTTGTCTGTAACGGGAACGGTACGGTACAAAGCCAAGAAAGGGGCCCATGATTATGGGTTTTTGGTGGGGTCAGAAGCACAGCATAACGGTTTCGAAACATCTCAATTGCGGAATACAAACTTGCCTACAGACTTAATCGGGATCAATAACCTGGGAGTCGCGACTACTGCGACTATCGCGCAATCCATGTACACCGAAAATACCTTGCTTTCTTATTTTGGCCGGGCCAACTATGCGTACGACGGCAAATACCTGGCTACCATTAACTTTAGAGCTGACGGTTCTTCCAAATTCAGAGGAAAAAATACATGGGGATACTTTCCCTCGTTTTCACTTGCCTGGCGGGTATCGCAGGAACAATTTCTTAAATCTATCGAAGCGATTACCGACATGAAGTTTAGGGCAGGATGGGGTGTGACCGGAAATAACAGGATAGGTAATTTCTTGGGCTACAATCTGTTCACTGTAGATGCTAACAGCGGGTATGTATTGGGCGAAAACCAGGAGTTCTCTCCCGGTGCGATCCAAAGCGTTTTGGCTGTACCTGATCTGCGTTGGGAGAGTACCGCACAGACCAATATTGGATTAGATCTACAGCTGCTGAAAAGGTTTGATGTTACCGTAGATTACTACATAAAGGATACCCGGGATCTATTGTTGAATGCTGAAATGGCATTGAGTACAGGTTTTTCCAGAGCACAGCAGAATATAGGTGCCGTATCCAATCGTGGGGTTGAGTTTACGTTAAAATCTCAAAACATACGGGGCAGGGATTTTAGATGGAGTACCAATTTCAACATCTCGTTCAATAGAACCAAGACGCTGAAACTCAATGCCGGGCAACGGGAAATAAGAACAGACCCTGCTTGGGACTCGCAGTTCATGCAGACCGAATATCAGTATATTACCAGAATAGGACAACCCGTGGGGATGATGTATGGGTTGGTATTTGATGGCCTTTACCAATTGGAAGATTTTCATTATGTAGGCGGTGATTATATATTGAAAGACGGCCAGCCTTCTTATCAAACAGCAATGAGGCCGGGTATGGTCAAATTTAAGGATATCAACAATGATGGCAGGATCAACGAACTTGATAGAACTATTATCGGCAACCCCCACCCCAAGCATACGGGAGGCTTGTTTAACCATTTTAGGTACAAATCTTTCGACTTGCAGTTTTTGCTGCAATGGGCTTATGACTTTGACATATTAAACGGCAATAAATCTAGTTTTGGCAATATATACATAGCGGGAAGAAACGGGTTAAAATCGCTCAACGATATCTGGACACCTGAAAATACGGACACCGATATCGGGGGTGTAAGGTATGGCGGAGTTGGCCTTGTGACACCTTATGGATACAAGCTGGATACCCGTCATATCGATGATGGCTCTTACGTGAAATTAAAGACCGTCACCTTGGGCTATAATTTGCCACAGTCTATGCTGACGAAGCTCCGGATGAAGCGGTGCAGGGTTTCTGTATCGGCCCAAAACCTGCATACTTGGACCAAATACGAAGGGTATGATCCGGATGTATCCGTGGGTAGATTTGGTGCGTTGACTCCCCGCTTGGACTATTCTGCTTATCCACAGAGTGTGACGATCTCAGGAGGTATAGACATTACATTTTAATCAAAAAATTTGTATCTACTAATACGACTTAAAATGAAAAGAAATATAAAATATTTAATTGTTGTAGCCGTGATGCTTGGCCTTTCTGGATGTAGTAAGTTTTTGGAAGTCGAGCCGAAATATGCGTGGACAGACGAGTCTTTTTATTCCACCAGGGAAGAGGCTGACCTTGCCCTGTCAGGTATTTACGGGCAATTGGCTACGGAGGATTTGTATGGGTATATGTTCAATGTCATCTTGGAAGCCGGTACGGATGAAAGCTACACCAATACGACCTCGGCTCAAAGAGATGCCGCAAAGTATGCATATACCTCATCGAGTGATGAAATAAAGAACGCATGGCTGAGATTTTATAGCTGTATACATCTGATCAACCAATTTGAGAAAAATCTGAAAGCTGATTTGTTTACCCAGGAAGAATACAACAGGCTGTTGGCCAAAGCCCGTTTTATCCGGGGTTTCTGTTATTTCAATCTAGCCAATTGGTTTGGCCCGGTTCCTTTGCGCCTAACGCCAAGTTATTCGCAGGCTGACAATGATTTCCCTCCGTCACCCGTATTTGATGTCTATAAGCAGGTGGAAAAAGATTACTTATTTGCGGCAGAGCATCTCTATCATGCTCAAGATGCCGGGTATGTACCGGGTGAACCCAACAAGATGGCCGCACATGGGCTATTGGCAAGGTTGTACCTCAAGATGGGAGGATTCCATCCCTATCTGGCTCCAAACGAGGCGGATTGTTATTTTGAAAACCCCCAACAGTATTTCGATAAGGCGAAGGAGCAATGCGAGATCATCATCAATGATGGCTGGCATAGCATAGTACCCTATGCTACCGATCCGAATAGCTATAGGAAACATTTTATCCACTATCTGCAGGACAAATACGATCTAAGGGAATCGCTGTTTGAGATTTCTTTTGGTAACTTGCATAATATGGGTATAGATGTCAGTGGAAGACTGGGAAATATCAATGGTGTAGAATTCGTGGGTACGCCCGATATACCTAGGGGCTTTGCCATTATCAATGTAGGTGTCCCCCTTTATAATATCTACTCGGCGGAGGATGCGCGGCGTACATGGAGTATTGCAGGCTATAGAAATAATTTCAGTTCCGGAACCCAAACATTTACCATGAGGTATATTTTTGACAGCCCCTTGGATCAAGAGTATGGTATTGGTAAATTTAGGCGGTGGGAACCGACGGATATAGAGGAACTAAAGACCCGGTCTCCGTGGGCAAGCGCACCCTATACGATATTGAACAACACGCCGGGGTCAGAAAAAGACCCTAACTTTACGAGCATA
>Ga0182792_1002033_pt1 | contig 15086 bp, 8 predicted proteins | sample Passage237B_FD_130497 | JGI IMG/M metagenome (GOLD analysis project Ga0182792, IMG submission 130497) | Cellulose adapted compost microbial communities from Newby Island Compost Facility, Milpitas, CA, USA - Passage2 37B (version 2) (version 2) ...
CAAGCCGTTGTCGGACAATTATGCAGCGATCAAGCGCTATGTGGACTACGTTACTCAGATCAGCCCCAATGGATTGACCACGTGGGGCAGGGGCGATTGGGTGCCCGTAAAGTCGCAGTCGTCGCTTGAGCTGACATCGTCCATTTATTATTACGTAGACGCGGTCATCCTGTCCAAGGCGGCCAAATTACTGGGGAAAGCGGAAGATTACGAACAATACAGCCGATTGGCTGGCTTCATCAAACAGGCCATCAACGACAAATACCTGAACCCGGAGACCGGGATTTATGCATCGGGGACGCAAACGGAGCTCAGCATGCCGCTGATGTGGGATGTGGTGCCCGAAGCGCTGGTCGGAAAGGTGGCTGCGCGCTTGGCGGAGCGTGTCGAAGCCGATGGCAGCCACATCGACGTGGGCGTGCTGGGTGCGAAAGCGCTCTTGAATGCGCTGAGTGAAAATGGCTACGCCGACCTCGCCTATACCCTGGCCTCACGCGATACCTATCCCTCTTGGGGGGCATGGATTGCCAACGGGGCAACGACGCTGCTCGAAAACTGGGACCTCAATGCCACGCGCGATATTTCCGACAACCACATGATGTTCGGCGAAATCGGCGCATGGTTTTTCAAAGGGTTGGGCGGCATCAAACCCGACGAAAGCCAGCCGGGCTTCAAGCATGTACTGATCCAGCCCCATTTCGTGCAAGGGCTGGACCATTTCGAAGCGACTTTTGAAGGACCCCACGGCAAGATTACGAGCGGTTGGAAGAAGCGTGGCAACCGGGTGGATGTCGTTATCGCTATCCCGGCCAATAGCACGGCTACGTTGGTGCTGCCCGACGGCAGTCACCGCCAACTAGCGGCAGGCAGCCATCGTATTGAATGGCGTAGTAAAAGTTGACAGCCATGTCTTTGATAAAGCAAAATACGGATTCCGAACTACTGGTTTTACTCAAAGGGGGGGATGAACGGGCTTTTGCCGAGCTGTATAAACGATATTGGAAAAAGTTGTTCGCCATCGCTTTCAACCGGTTGAGTTGCCCCGAAGATGCCGAGGAGATCGTGCAGGATATTTTCGCCTCCTTATGGCGGCGACGTACAACCCTCAAAGATGACTTAAATGTTGGCGTGTATTTGAGCGTTTCGGTCAAATACCGCGTTATCAAAACATTGGGAAAACACTTCCTGGAGAAACAATATATCGATTCATTGGTAACCCGCGATCAGATCGATGACTCCACCCAGGAATGGCTGGCTTTTGACGAACTGCGCGAACAATTGACGGTATCCATCGCGCAACTTCCCGAAAAATGCCGATTAGTCTTCCAATTAAGCCGCGACCAAGGCTTTTCGCAGAAACAGATTGCCACGGAACTGGGCATTTCTGAAAAAACCGTGGAGGCGCACCTCGGTAAAGCGTTTAAAATCCTACGTACAAAGCTGGCCAGCATGATCATGACCTTGCTGTAAATTTTTTTTGATGGGCTAAGGGATTGCTCTTCCTCCGGGTATCTATAGTAAAGGACCCAATTATGAGCGGAAAAGAGCATTACGAAAAGCTGGCGTTGAAGTGGTTGGAAGGTAACATCACCGAAGCCGAAAAAGCCGAATTTACGGCATGGTATAACAGCTACGATGACGATAAAAGCTTTCTTCCGAAATCCTTTGCCGAGAATGAGCAGGACCTAGAAGACCGCATTTTTGATAAGGTCAGGCAACTCATAGAACAGTCCGAACGTATCCCCGCAAAAAAACGGAAAATGCCCTGGCCGAAGATTGTCGCTGCAGCAGCGATGCTATTGGTCTGTTGCTCGGCCGGTTTATATTGGTGGCAGCAGACCGCCCACGACCAAAACAGTGCTTCCCAGGTGGTACACGATGTACAGCCGGGGGGCAATCGGGCAACGTTGACACTATCCGATGGGCGCATCGTTGAACTCAGCGGATCACAAGAAGGTATCGTCTTGGCAGACGGGAAAATCCGGTATGAAGACGGTTCGCAGTTAATTGCGACACCTCAAGACCAAGATCCGCAAGTTATCCCCTTGATTACGATGACCACACCCAAAGGCGGCCGGTATCGGATTACGCTATCCGATAGTACCGCTGTATGGCTGAACTCGGCTTCTACACTACGATATCCCTCCCGTTTCGGGAAAGGGAAAAGGATGGTAGAGCTTGAGGGCGAGGCATATTTCGATGTTTCGTCTGATAGATTACGCCCGTTTGTTGTCACCTGCAATGGGCAGGAAGTCGAGGTGCTGGGTACCGTATTCAACATCAATTCCTATGCTGATGAAGAAGGTATCAAAACAACATTGCTCGAAGGGAAAGTGCGGCTTAGAACTGACGGTGACGGTTCAAAAAGCCTCATTTTAAATCCTGGTCAACAAGCGGTATTGCAGGATGCCGATTTTGTCGTCACCGCCGTCGATACGGAGGAAGTGACGGCTTGGAAAGAGGGGTATTTTCTGTTCAAGAATACCGATTTGCGTACAGCGATGAAACGGTTTGCCCGGTGGTACGATATCGAGGTAAGTTATGAAAACATGCACGGAAACCCGACGTATGGCGGCAAGGTACCGATGGGGCTGACCTTAAACTCGGTGTTGAAGATATTAAAACAAACGGGGGTCGATTTCGAGATTAAGGAGGGGCGTCGACTGTTGATAAAAGGCGAAAAACAGCGAATCAAATAATTACTAACCTTAAATTAAACCGTTATGAAAGCACCAATCACGTAAGCTTAGACGGGATACCGGGATAAGGTCGGCAGTGCTGGTAACACTACCGACCGGAGTCTGGTATGCCTGAGTCTCCAAGAGTAGTTTCAAGTAATCTTATTGAATCACAACCAAACAATGCAAAAGTATGCAATTAAAACGAGTTTCGAGTTTTAGCAAAGGAGTTATCATGCGCTTAAAGCTAACTATCGCGATACTAACTCTCTGCTGTATGCAGCTTTCGGCTGAAGTGTTCGGCCAACGTATTACCCTAAAAGTGAGTAATACGCCCTTTTTAGAGACTATCCGCAGTATCGAAAAGCAGAGCGGATATACGTTCTTTTACAAGATGGAGGATATCGATGGGCTTGGCCCGGTGACCATCTCCGTCACCGACAAGCCGGTCACCGAAGTTCTGCACGCATTACTGGATGGCAGGCCCTATAGCTACCATATCGAAGAAAAGGTAATCGTGTTGACCAAAAAGCCGATGAGGGCAGCCACCGCGAAGGTTAGGCCAACGGTACTTTCCTCGCATAAGGTCATCCAGCGGGAAGTCCATGGCCGGGTCACGGATTCGCTGGGCACTCCGATTGCGGGGGTTTCCGTGTTGATCAAGGGAACCACTACGGGTACGTCCACCGATGAGCAGGGGCAGTACCAGATCCTTGTAGTGGACGGGCAGGTACTTGAATTCCGGACGGTAGGGTACCTTACCCAAGAGGCTTCGGTAACGGGGAAAACGGTGATAAACGTGGTATTGAAGCAGGAAGAAACGGGTTTAGACGAGGTGGTGGTGGTCGCGTTCGGTGCACAGAAGAAACTCACCACGATAGGTGCTCAGAGTACCGTCAAAGCCGAGGAGCTGAAACAACCCGTGGCGAATCTTACCAATCTAATCGCCGGACGGGTTGCCGGCATCGTCGGCGTTCAGCGGAGCGGCGAGCCGGGGTATGACAATGCGGAAATTTATATACGCGGTATATCCACATTTACCAGCAGCTCCCCGCTGATCCTCGTGGATGGTGTCGAGCGGTCGTTCAACAACATCGATCCCGAGGATATCACCAGCTTTAGCGTGTTAAAGGATGCCTCCGCCACCGCATTATACGGAGTAAGGGGCGCAAACGGGGTCATCCTGATCCAAACCAAAAAGGGGAGTACCGGCAAGGCTTCCATCAACGTCCAATATGACCAAGGCTTAACGGAGTTTACGCGACTTCCACAGTTTGCCGATGGGATTACCTACATGAATATTGCGAACGAAGCCTATAAAAGCAGCAATCCGTCCGATCCCAATCCGCGCTATTCGGCCGACCGTATTGAGCAGACCCTCAACCAATCCGATCCGGACCTGTATCCCAATGTCGACTGGTTTGACGTAATCTTCAACCGGTTCGGCAACAACCGCAGGGGAAGGGTCAATGCCACTGGAGGGTCGGAAAAGGCACAATACTACTTGTCTGTCGGCTACTACGATGAAGCGGGGATGTTTAAAACGGATGAACTTGCGGGTTACAACTCGACCATGAAGTTTAGCCGCTTCAATTTCACATCGAATCTGACCCTGGACATCACAAAAACCACCAAAGTGGATTTCGGCGCGTCGGGTTGGATAAGCAATGGGAATTATCCGGGCAATTCCACCGGGTCCATTTTCAATGCGGCTTACGTGTTGCCCCCGATTACCATTCCGGTCACGTATTCCAATGGGTTGTTTTCGAGAATCCGGACGGGCGATGTATCGAACCCCTACACGTTGCTTACGCAGTCGGGTTATGCGACCGAGTTTCGGAACCAACTGTGGAGCAATATCCGTTTAACCCAGGATTTCAGTTTTTGGATAGATGGGTTGTCGGCTACCGGCATGTTTTCGTTCGACAGCTATAACAATCACTACATCCGAAGGACAAAATCAGTGGATAGTTACCTCGCCTCCGGGCGTGATGGCGAAGGGAATCTGATTTTGGAACAAACCCAGATCGGTACGAATTTCCTTGGCTACAACAGGGAAAACGGCGGCTCCCGGCAGTTTTACCTGGAAGGGGCCCTTAACTACACGAAGACGTTCGGCCTCCATGATATTACCGGCATGCTGTTGTACAACCAATCGGATCGTGTGGAAGCTTTTGCGGGCGACTTCGTTGGCTCAATCCCCTTTCGGTACATGGGCCTTGCGGGCCGTTCCACCTACGCGTATGCCAACAAGTATCTGGCGGAAGTCAATTTCGGCTACAACGGATCGGAGACCTTCGAACCCAACCAGCGGTTCGGCTTTTTCCCCTCATTCGGGTTGGGTTGGGTAGCTTCGGAGGAACGGTTTTTTGAGCCGGTCAAAGATTACCTCTCTTTTCTAAAGTTTCGCTTTTCCTATGGAATGGTGGGTAACAGTAGCATCGGCGGTCGGCGATTTGCCTATATTTCTACGATTAACGTGAATAGAGACTCCGGTTACGGCTTTGGAAATAATGTGACCAACGACATCGATGGGCTGAGCATTGGGGATTATGCCGTCTCCGTATCGTGGGAACGCGCAAATAAATATAACCTAGGGCTTGAGTTCAAGACCTGGAAGGATGCAATCTCGTTCACTGCCGATGTGTTCCGCGAAATCCGTACCGGGATATTCCGCCAGCGCGGGGATGTGCCCAACTTCGTGGGAATACCCAATCTACCCTGGGCCAATCTCGGCCAGATCAACAATACCGGAGTGGATGCCACGCTCGATTTGCAAAAGCAGATCGGTCAGGATTTGCGATTGGGATTCCGGGGCAACATTAACTGGAACCGGGCCATTGTGATCGACGATGCGAATGCCCCTTGGCCTTATCCCTGGCAGCAGCGAATCGGCCGGAAATATGGGCAACGCTTCGGTTACATCGACTTGGGGCTTTTCCAAAGCGAAGCCGATGTCCTGAATAGCCCCTACCAGACCGGTACAAACAAGCCGGGCGACATCAAGTACAAAGACCTGAACGGCGACGGAAAAATCGATTCGTACGATCAAGCACCTATCGGATACGGCAGCATGCCGGAAATCGTCTACGGATTCGGACCGACGATCAACTGGAAGAACTGGACCATAGCCGCTTGGTTCAAAGGGATCAGCAATGTCGATATCCTGCCCAATGGGGATGGTTTCCGGCCGTTCATGTACGGTGGTGAACGGGGTAATCTCCTGGCGCAGATTACGGATCGCTGGACCCCGGACAATCCCGATCCCCGGCCGTTCTATCCGAGGATTACCTATGGCAACGACAACATGAATTTCGAGGGCAGTTCCTGGTGGGTTAGAAACGGTGCATTTCTACGGCTGCAGACGGCAGAGTTGAATTATAATTTCGCGGGAAAGAAATGGCTGTCGAAAGTCGGTCTGTCAAATCTCAACGTGTATTTTATCGGATATAACCTGCTTACATTCAGCGAATTCAAGCTGTGGGATGTGGAGTTGGGAGACGGCCGGGGTTCACAGTATCCGCTGCTGAAAACCTACAATGTAGGACTCAGGTGTATGTTTTAGGTATCACTATTAAAAAGAGTTAGAATGAAGAAGCAATTGCTATCAATCATAGTGGCCGTTTTATGCACGACATGCTTTACGGCCTGCGAAAGTTTCCTGGATCAGGTGCCCGATGACCGCATCACCATTGACGAAGTGTTTCAGAAAAAGGCGACTTCCGAGCAGTTTTTGGCCAATGTTTATAATTTCGTGCCCGACGAGTCCAATGCCATAGACGGTTTCCCATGGGTAGGTACGAGTGACGAGGCGGATCTCACTTGGTCGGGCGGACCGAACTATCCGGTGAACATCGGGAACCTCGGACCGGCAAACATGCAGTTTGAAAAGTGGGGTCATTATTACCGGGGCATACGGTCCGCTACGTATTTCATGAGCCGTATTGATGAAAATGAAGAAATCCGGACATTGGATGGCCAGCAGCGCATCGATCAATATAAGGCAGAGGCCCGTTTTCTCCGCGCATATTACTATTTCCAGCTTATGCAGCAGTACGGCCCCGTCATCTTACTTGGCGACGAGGTAATCGATCCCGATGCACCCAGCAGCGAACTGCAACTCCCGCGCAGCTCGTTTGACGATTGTGTCAACTATGTCGTAAGCGAGTTGGATCAAGCTGCGGCGGTTTTGCCGCTAGTTCCGCAACGTAATGGACAGGAAAGCGCTGCCGAATACGGTCGTGCCACAAAGGGCTACGCATTGGCCGTAAAGGCACGGCTTCTCCTGTATGCGGCAAGCCCGCAGTATAACGGAAATACCGATGTAGCCGGATTCACCTCCGCCGAGGGAACGCCGTTAATTTCGCAGACCTATGACCAAGCGAAGTGGCAGCGTGCAGCAGACGCAGCCAAAGCGGTTATCGATTTGGGAATCTATTCATTGTACAAAGATCCAGGTGGCGACCCCATCAAATCGCTGGACGGTGTTTTCCTGCAACCGTGGAACCGGGAGCAGATCATGGTACGTAAACGGAACGACGTGGCGCGTTGGGATGTGCATTGCATGCCGCGGCAAGCCGGCGGTTGGAGCGGTCTCGGACCTACGCAGGAGACGATCGATGCATATTTCATGTCGGATGGATTATCCATTGCCGAATCCCCCTTGTACGTAGAGAATGGTTTTACCAACGTTGATGGGTTGGAGGTTTACAACATGTACAGGAACCGCGAGCCGCGCTTTTACCATGGTGTAACCTATAACAACAGTGTTTGGCAGGGTGGGCGGATGAACGCACCTGCACCGATAACCTTTTACCGATCCGGCCCGAATGGCCGGGATGGTCATCCCACGGACTTCTCCAAAACCGGTTACCTCGTACGAAAAAATGTTGGACCCGGTAGTAATGTCGGATCCGGAGGCAATGGACAACGCCAGGAACGGCCTATTGTCCTTTTCAGGTTGGGTGAGGTTTACCTGAATTATGTCGAGGCGCTGAATGAATACAACCCGGGTCACCCCGATATCCTGACCTACCTGAACCTGATCCGTGAGCGGGCAGGTATTCCGGCGTATGGTGCCGGGTCCGATCAGCTACCCGTTCCGGCGAGCCAAGCGCAGATGCGCGAAAAAATTCGGGCAGAGCGGCGGATCGAACTCGCTTATGAAGGCAACCGCTGGTTTGACATCCGCCGGTGGAAGATTGCTCCGCAGGTGATGGGAACGCTTCACGGTATGGACATCAATAAGGACGGTAATGAGTTTTACAACCGGGTGCCTACGATGACACCCCATTTGTTCAGGTCCTCGTATTACTGGTGGCCCATCAGCCAATATGAGCTGGATAGAAACAGGAATATCGTACAAAACCCCGGTTGGTAAATAGTAGTCAGTTAATCATGGAAAAGAGAAAGATAACAGTAATGGCATTTGCCGCGTTATCCGGCATGCTGTTGATTGCAGGATGCAAGGAAGAAGTGCAATTGCCCGATCAGGATGAATCACAATATAACCAGCTTTACATGCCCTTGGCCGTAAACAACCCGGTGGAAAACACGCTTGTGGTGTCCGAAACGGATCAGGAGCTTATTTATGGTGCAAATTTTGGCGGGCTTGGATATCCCGCGGAAGACATTTCCATCAGTTTCTCGGTAAATCCGGCGTTGGTGGCCGACTTCAATGAGGCAAATGGGACCTCTTATGAACTCCTGCCTGCGGAGGCGTATGCACTGAGCACGACGGAAGCGACCATCCCACAGGGAAAACTGGCAACGGAACCACTTTCATTGGCAGTGAAAACCTCGGGAGAAGGGGCGGCGGCCATGTTCAAGACCTACCTGCTTCCCCTAACCATGCATTCGTCGTTTAAGGTCAACGAGGAGCTTCAAACGACGTATTACCTGATTACCGCTGAGCCGGATATCGCAGATTATCCGGACTATGACCGTTCATCGTGGGAAATCGTGGATTTCTCTTCGGAAGAGGCCAACGGCGAGGGCCCCAACAATGGAAGGGCGATATTTGTGCTGGACGGAGATAATCAGACGTTCTGGCACTCTCAATGGCAGGGCGCCAGCCCCGGTCCACCGCATCACCTGACCATTGACATGGGTGAGGTCAAGACGCTGCATGGCATCAACACCACGGTACGGCAGGTGTCGGGGAGCGGCGGCAAACCGGAACAAGTGCGCATAGATATCAGTCTGGACAACGAGAACTGGGTTGAAGTAGGGGAGCTTGTCCTCTCGCCCGCTAACAGCCAGCAGAAAACGTGGTTGCCCGAATTTGTCGATGCCCGGTATTTCCGGTTTGTGGTGTTGTCGAGCAACGGTTCGTCGCACACGCACCTCGCTGAATTGGGTGCGTATTAAGTATGTTTGTCCATTTGGAAGTAATCAATAAAGTGATATGTTAGTTAGGAATAAACTTGCCGTTTTGATTTGTGCGATGAGTTTCCTGGGGCCGGCGATAAAGCCAGCCCTGGGCACCGATCGTTCCAACCCTAAAATCGTAAACATCGTCAATTTCATCCGCCTGCTAGAGCCTCGCGACCCAAAGATTACCGAAGAGGTGCTGTATGAAACGGTGGCCAACCAGGTGAAACTCATGGACGCCTATAACTTGAAAGGCACATTCCTGCTCCAGTACGATGCATTGATGGACGGGCGTTACCAAAAGTTGCTGGGCGGGTTACCTAGTGAACGCTATGAAATCGGTGCTTGGTGGGAGATTCCCCAGCCCTTGGTGGAGAAAGCCGGATTGAAATGGCGGGGGCGCTATCCCTGGGACTGGCATGCTGACGTGGGTTTTTCCACGGGATATACACCGGAAGAACGCGAGAAGCTGGTGGATGTGTACATGGCCGACTTCAAGGCCGTCTTTGGGGATTACCCCAAGTCGGTGGCTTCCTGGTTCATCGATGCCCATACACTCAATTACCTGTATGAAAAATACCACATCGTGGCTTCGGCCAACTGCAAGGACCAATACGGCACGGATGGCTATACATTGTGGGGAGGGTATTGGAATCAAGCCTATTACCCCAGTAAGATCAATTCCTATATGCCCGCACAGACCGAGGAAAACCAAACGCCGGTTCCCATTTTCCGGATGCTCGGCAGCGATCCCGTGCGGCAGTACGATACGGGCGTGGGGCACAACCGGCAGGGCGTGATTACCTTGGAGCCGGTATACCGTTTCGGAGGAGGGGATAACGAATGGGTCGATTGGTTTTTCCGCGAACTGATTGAAGGAGAGTCCATGGAATTTGCGTATACCCAAGCCGGTCAGGAAAATTCCTTTACATGGGAAGCCATGGCGGCGGGGTTGGAATACCAGTTTCCGTTGATTGCCAATTTGCGTGACGAAGGGAAACTGGACGTACAGACACTTGCGGAATCGGGCGCATGGTTCAGGAAAAACTACAAGGTGACACCGGCAACTGCCGTGACCGTCAATGATGATCTGGGAGACAGCAAGCTAAAAACCGTATGGTTCAACAGTCGATTCTATCGTACAAACTTGCTTTGGGAAGAAGACAGTACACTCCGCATCCGCGACATTCATCTGTTCAATGAGCATTTCCCATCGGTATATACTACGGAGGTGACGCAGACCAACGAGTGCCATTTCTATACCTTGCCGGTGGTGGATGGCTACTTATGGAGCGATGCGGAAACACTGGCGGGCCTGCGGTTGAAGGCAGTTATCGACGGCAAGGAAGTACTTGTCAAAGGTCGTACACCGGTAATCAAAAGTCCGATACGTGGCAAATTAGAGATAACGTGGCCGCTTACGAATGTGCAGGGGACGTTGGTGATGGTTTTGACCGAAAATGCGATGACAATCGACCTAAAGGGAAATAAGGGGCTACGGTGGTTTTTTGATTTGGACGCGCCAAAACTGGATGAATTGCCATTTATAGTTGTCGGTGAGCGGATGCTGACGGCCAGGTTTGAAGGTTACCGATACGCTGTGCCCGCATCTCGCGGCCGCTTTTCGGAAACCACCAGCCATAAGGGAGCGATCCGGATTCTTCCCTCTCGTAACCGGATTCAATTGGATTTGCAATGCAAAATTTCAATATGAATCATGCCCCGCTTACCATCGGAGGGCAGCGTCAGTTGTTGGTACAGTCAATTTCCAACAGCTGGTCTTCCGGCATGAATCGAAACGATTTGTGCGTCTGCCATTCGTCTGCTTCCACACGCCCTTTCCGGCAGGTGATCGCATAATCAAATTCGCGAAAGCGGGCACGTACCTGCGTTCTTTCAATCGACTGAAAAGGCAATTCCGCCTGGGTAGCTGCGTGGAATTGCAAATACCATCGGAATTCATCTGTCGGAGCATCGCATTGCACCAAAAACCGATCTTCGTAGAAGGTGATGGTGAAGGTATGGCCTTGGCCGTCGGTCGACCGTACGGTCAGTACCTGGCCGTTCTCTTCCGTAACCACGGGATCGGCAAGGACAATTTCCGTGTGATTACCTGTTGCGTCTGCTGCCATCAAGCGAAGGCCCGCCCGATCGTCAGGGGTACTCCACCGGAATCCATCGACCACGGGGAGCGCAAAATAGAAAAACTGGCTGCCGACGCCCGCTGTTTTCAGGTAAGCCGACTCGAACTGTTCGTCAAACAAATGGATATCCCGGAAGCGGAAGGAACCCTTCTCCCACAGCAGGTTGGTCCGGTAGTAGCGGCTGTTGAACCAAACGGTCTTGCGGCCCTCTTCTTTTACATCGGTGAGGGCTGTGACGGCCGTGGAGGGGGTGACGGGGAATTGTTCCTTGAACCAAGCTCCGGAATGGGCGAGGGTTTCCAAGCGGATTTTACCCTCCCGTCTCAGCGAATCGAATAGTTCGAACTGCATGCGCAAGCCATCGCGCATGGCAGCCCAGGTGAAGGAATTTTCCTGTCCGGCCTGAGCATAGCCGAAAGCGAGACTGGGTTGGTTGACGAGGGATTCCAAGAAGTAAGTGACCCATTGTTTATTGCCGCCGGACCGGGGGTAAACGGGTTCAAGCGAAATAACGCCTTGCCTGCTCCGGCCCAATCCGGTATCGTACTGGTAGATCGGATCGCTGCCCAACATGCGAAAGATAGGCACGGGAATCTGATTGCGGGCATGTTGCGCTGGGAGATAAGCGTTCTTGCGGCTTGGATAATAGGCCTGGTTCCAATAGCCTCCCCATAGTGTGTAACCGTCTGTCCCGATTTGATCTTTACAGTTGGCGGAAGCGATGATCCCGTATTTTTCGTACAGATAAGCCAAGGTATGGGAGTCGATAAACCACGAGCCTACCGATTTGGGATAGTGCCCATAGATTTCCCTGAATTTTGCCATGTACACATCCACCAGTTTTTCGCGTTCTTTCGGGGTGTATCCCGTCGTGAAGGCGATATTGGCATGCGATACCCAAGGGTGTTCACCCCGCCAGCGGATGCCCGCGGCTTCGACGTGTGGTTGGGTGATTTCCCACCAAGCACCAATCTCACATTGGTCATTTAGCTGGGTCTTCATCAATCGCTGGTAAGCGGGATTGATCAATGCGTCGTACTGAAACAGGAACGTGGCTGGAAAGCGGTACGTATTGACCAGTTTGATTTGCTGGCGGACGGCGTCAAACAGCAGGCTATCTGCATTGGCCAGTCGATAGTCGGTCTGACGAATGAAGTTGACGATGTTGATGATGCGGGGTGATTCCGTGTTGCGGGATTGCTGCCCGAAAACAGTTGGGCTTTTGTGCAAGCTGATGACAGCTAGCAGGCTATACGCTAGTTGTTTGAAAGTCATGGAAAGTGATTCGATAGGATTTAATTTTTTGAAAGAACAGAGGGTGTCTAAAAAGTCTCTATAACCACAAAGTACACCAAGGATGCGCAAAGCACACAAAGAACAAAAAATACTTTTTAGACACCCTCTGACCATTACGTATCATTACCAACCCGGGTTGTTGGGTAACAAATTGGGGTTGAGATATGTTTCATCCAACGGGACGGGAAAGTAATAGTGTTTCGGTGTTTCGAAGAAGCGCCCGTTTTCCGGATCGATGATTAGGAAGCCTTCGGCATCCACCAATCCGGGGTTGCCGCTGTTCAGTACCTGCTGTTCCTCGTATTCCGTCCCTTTGTATTTGATGCCTTTCAGTGCTGGTTTCAGCGCTGTTTCGGCCGTTTTCCAGCGCCGCAGGTCGTCACGACGGAATCCTTCGAAAGCGAGTTCTATCGTCCGTTCGCGGCGGATTTCGGTACGCATGTCCAGCCCATTCGCGGTAACGAATGCATTGGTCAGCGGAGGCATCTCCACCCCGGTGCGTGCGCGGATCACATTGATCGTTTTGCTAAGCAGGTCGTCGCTGATAGCGCCGTCTTTCTCATAGGTGGCTTCTGCCCAGATGAGCAATACTTCCGGGTAGCGGATGATGTGGTAGTCATAGGTGTCCTTATCCACGCCACCTAAGGTCTCGCCCATGAATTTCCAGAGCTTGTACCCCGTCCGGGTCTCCGGCCGGGTGGTAAATGCGGCCACGCAGGAATCGGGGCCGATCTGGGCATTCAGGTATTTGGTGCCCGGCATGATGAAGGTTTGGGTCATCCGTGGATCGCGGTCGGCAAACTCGTCGGCGATTTTCTGGTATCCCTTGAAGCCCGAGCCGGGTTTTTCGATGGGCAGGCCCGTGCTTTTGCAAAGGTACATATCGGCTAATTTTTTGGTAGGCGTCGCCCGCCAGCCCCAATAGACCGAATGCGCTGTGGAATGCATACGGATATCGGTAGCGTATCGGCTGGCAAAGATCGATTCTGGCGCATCGTCGCCGTCGTCGATGAAAAGCTTGCGGTAGCTTTGGCTCCCCGCGCCCTCATACAATTGGTATTCGCCGCTCTCCGCTATGCGCCTCGCCGCATCAATGGCCTGATCCAGTAACTGGGCGTAATCGGTGCGATGTTGATGGTATTTCGCCCAGGTCCCCGCAAAAAGCGCCACGCGTGCTTTCAGTGCGAGGGCGGCTCCCTGTGTCACACGACCCAGCTCATTGGCTGCCAGCGCGCTTTGTTTCGGCAGGTTTGCCGCAGCCGCTTCCAGTTCTGCCAGAATGAAATCCTCTACACTGGCTTGCGGGTCGCGTTCGGCATACAGTTCAGGCGATTCCGTATCCAGTACCTTCGTAATCAGCGGCACGTTGTTGAATTTCCGGAGCAAACGCCAGTGGTTGTATGCCCTGAAAAAGCGGGCTTCGGCCACGTAACGGGCGATTTCCGAAGCATCTCCTGCATAGGTCTCGCTTTTTTCGATGACCTTGTTGCAGTCGCGCAAGTCGGCAAACCGATCGCTCCAATCTCCATCGCCGTTGGGGGCGGCCCAAGTGCCGTTGCTGATGCTATTGGGGCTTTGTTCAAAGGCGATATCGCTATCGGCGTCTTTCACGCCGAACGATTCCGTGCGGCTGTACAGCCGGTTTACCGCTTTCATGTAGTCGGCGGGTGTGCGCCAGAACATCCGGTCATCCAAATTGTCCTTTGGCGATAAGTTGATGTCTTGGCAGCTTGCGGTAACGATTACCAGTGCAATTGCCTTGATGATTGTCGTGTTATAACGTTTCATGATTCGTCTCCGTAAGAAATTAAAAAACGACATTGACTCCGAATGAATAATTGCGGGCAAAGGGATAGCTGATGTAGCCACCACCTTCTTCGGGATCCCAACCGCCCGGTGCATTGTGCAATTCAAAAAGATCTTCGCCGCTGAAATAAACGCGGATGCGGTCGATTTTCCATTGCTGGGTAAGCCTGCTGGGTACGGTATAGCCGAGTTGCAAGTTCTTCAGGCGTGCATACCCCACATTGTGCTTGGTGTTGGTCGAGATGTTGTAATTGTAACTTCGTTTGCTCGTGAGCGTGATGGCTGGATATTTAGCGTCGGTGCGTTCGGGTGTCCACGTCTTGCCGTACCAGTATTCGGCCGATTGGAACCACGGTTGGGCAAACGGCATCCGGGCTTCCCCTTCCAAAAACATCGTCCGCTGGCCTACCCCTTGTATGAATGCGCTGAAGTCGAACCCCTTATACGAGGCGTTGAGATTCAGGCCATAGTTCATGCGCGGGTTGGTATTGCCCAGGTAGATTGCGTCGCCGGAACCTTCGGTGCCGTCGCCGAGTACGGTCAGCCGCCCATCGCCGTCCAGGTCTTTGTACATCGCGTCGCCCACCGTGACCTGGGTTTGTACGATTCCTTCATTGGGAAAACGTGCGCGGTAATCGGCCAGCTGTTGATCGTTCTGGATGATGCCGTCAAATACATAGCCGAAATACGAACTCATGGGGTAGCCCGTAGGCGTATCGTTCCTGCCGATTGAAATCAGGTTGTTGCCGACACGGCTGGCTACGACGTTGCGGGCGTCGCCGATGTTGGC
>Ga0182792_1002036_pt1 | contig 15060 bp, 12 predicted proteins | sample Passage237B_FD_130497 | JGI IMG/M metagenome (GOLD analysis project Ga0182792, IMG submission 130497) | Cellulose adapted compost microbial communities from Newby Island Compost Facility, Milpitas, CA, USA - Passage2 37B (version 2) (version 2) ...
ACTGGACATTGCATGAGCAGGAAATCCGCTTCTATCACGAGGAGGGCTATCTGTATCTGCCTGGCCTGCTGAGCGCCGAACTGGCCGCAGCGCTGCGTGAAGAAGTGCTTGATGTACTCGAACAGTCCGGGCTGTCCCGTGAAAGCCTGCGCCAGGCCAGCAGTGCTGCAGATAACCTGCGCCAGAATGGTGAGTACCTCGCTGGCAGCCTGCTGGACAAGATGGTTAACAGCCCCAACATCCGTGACATCGTCAATCAACTGCTGGGCGGTCCGAGTATGACCTACTATCCGTTCACCGCAGTCAAAGCAGGCGGCGGGGGCGGTTCGTTCCACTTTCACCAGGACAACCAGTACACGCCCCACCGAGGCCCGAGTAATAACGTCTGGATCGCGCTTAACCCTATGACGCCTGACAATGGGGCGCTGTGCATGGTGCCCCGGTCGCACCTCAACGGAGAAATCCCCAGACAGGAAGGCGGGGATGGGAAAACCGTCCCGATGATTCCTGTCCCTGAAAGCTACCTGCCTATGCGGATGAACGCCGGCGACGCTGTTGTCTTCACCCGCCTGACCGTTCATGGCAGTGGCCCGAACAATACCTCGGAAGCCCGCGTGGCGTATGCCCTGCAGTATCACCGTGAAGATACGCAGTGGTACGACCGGGCGACCAATGAGTGGAAGCTGCTCAAGGACAATCCCCGTTTCAGGACCAGGCCGGTAGATAAGATCACCCGTCGCTGATGACTGTAGCGATTATGACGGTCCGGGGAAGCGGTTAAAAAGAATCTCCCAAGCGGATGACTTGCCTGCCGGACGGGCGGATTGTCTGGTTGTAGGACGACACGCAGAACTGTCTGTTGGTTCTGCGATGTCCTTATCCAGTGGTTTGAGTCTGCAGGGAGGTTTTATGTCAGGGTATTCATTTCGCTTTCCGGCCGGTGTTCAAAGTGTCGCCATTGATGAGAAGCAGTGGGAAGTCCTGCTGGCCGATCATGAAACGTGCGTCGGGCCTTATCTGGGCACGCACTCGCGCCGTCGGGAAGATCGCCATGATCTGCGTCAGGTGATGCAGATGTTTGTGGGCATTGGTGTGCGTCAGCCTCAGCGATTCCTGGTGCGTACGCGTAACATCAGCAGGCATGGGGTGGGCTTCGTGCACAGCCGCCCGGCCAGGCGTGGCATGCGATGCACACTGGCGATTCTCAATGTCCATGGCAAGCTCGAACAACTGCGAGGAACCATTGCCTCCAGCCGCAGCAGGCAGGATGGGTATTACGATATCGGTGTGAAGTTTGATGAGCCGATCTTTCTGTGCGACTACCTGACCCCGATGGGGAAGGGGAAAGCGAATTGAGGGGAAGAGCAGTTGCGGGTTTGAATGAGGTCAGAAGACCCAGCCGTGCAACGGCTGGGCTTTGATGAGAAAGTCATCCGCGAGAAACTGGAATACTTGAAGATGTGCAACCCCCAAGCCCAGCCATTGCATGGCTGGGCTTGGTCATTGGGAGTCCCCTGCATCATTGAGTCGTCCAGTCACGGGTTCCAGAGATCCCTGGTTCGAACATCTACCCCCGGCTCACCCATAAAACACAACCGCCTGTCCTTGCAGACAGGCGGTTTCATTTTCATCTCATGTCAGGAGCGGCATCACATCGGCTTGTCGGCGATGGTTTCGTCGTAGACGGCGAGGAGCTTTTCCTTGTCGAAGATCATTTCCTGACGAGTCAGGCCGACGATGTTGTACACCGGGGTCAGCTCGATGGCGTCCACGGGGCAGGCTTCTTCGCACATGCCGCAATAGATGCAGCGCAGCTCGTCCAGGTCGAACTTGATGGGGTACTTTTCGCGGTCATCCCACGGAGCGGCGTCGCCTTCAATATGGATGCAGCGGGCCGGGCAGGCCGTGGCGCACATGAAGCAGGCCACGCACTTGACGCGACCATCTTCATCGCGGTTCAGACGGTGTACGCCGCGATAGTAAGGCTTGTACAGGCCGCCTTCTTCCACGGGGAGGTCTTCACGACGCTCTTCCGGGTAGCACATGGTCTTGTTGCGCTTGCCTCGGCCGATGGAGCCGATCATGTGCTTGAATGTGGTCCCCAGCCCTTTGAAGACTTCGGGAAGAAAGATCGATTCCATGGCCGAAATCGGCTTGGGCTCGATCACAATGACCTGATCATCGGGAATGCTCATGACGACGTACAACTTCCTGAAGCTGCGAGGGATTAGCCAAGATAAACATTGTTCTCAGGATGTCCGGGCGCGTCAAGCTGGCCCGGGTATGGGGATGGCGTCGGGATTATTCCGGATCTCCCATTTCAGCCGGGACTGGAAGCTTGTGATTCCTCTCAGTGATGCTGTTTTAACAGTTGAACCAGCCTTGAAATATGCGATGCCTGAACGGATTTCTCCCGTCGGCCATCATCACAGGCCGCACCTCGAACCCCAAGGATGGCAGGCCGCAGCGACGCAGCGGCTTGGAAGGTGGGGCCCTGGAGTCGGCCGGCTAAGGCGACGGGCAGTCGGGCTTCCTGAGCCCGGGCGATGAAGTCACGCAGACGTGGGGCGTCAGCGGTATCGCTCAGCAGGCCCGGCCGGGATTTGTCAGCGGTGTCAATCAGAATCGCTGCCACAGGTTGCTGGCTGGCCCAGTGGAGGATGGCATCAGGCGAAGGGGCATCCACTGCGAACGCATCCCAGTAGGCCACGGCCACGATCGCCGGCGACTGTGGATTGGCGGCGTCACTCAGATGGTGCTCAAGCCTGCGCTGCCAGGCATGTCCCTTCTGACCGGCCAGGCCGATCTTGTAGTACGACACGCCATCAGGCAGTGATGCAGGCGACGGGGCCTGGTCGAGTTCGCCCATCGCCACGCTCACGGGTACACGGCCGGCGGTGGTCTGGAGGATCGCCTGAATGGTGACGTGATCAGCCATGCCCAGCGGGCCGCGGGCAGGCTCCTTGATGTCGAGAATATCCACGCCGCCTTCAATCGCGGCCAGCGCTTCGGATTCATTGCGGACGGACACCAGCAGCCTGGGACGATCGGCGGGTGTGGTCAGCGAGAAACGGGGGGAATTATCAAGCAGCGTCATGATGCCTGATCGCTTTCTGACGAGGTATCAATCGGGGCGTCGCCGGCGGGTTTCATGATCTCGCTGAGCACGACCGTGGCAAAGCCACCCCGATCCAGCTCGAATGCCACGCGGATGTAAGGCCCATGCTCATCGCTGCCGGCTGAGATGTCGGGGTAGCGCAGAATCAGCCTCATGGGGCGACGTGCGCCTTCAGCTTTGGCCTGGTGGGTGGAAGACAGATCGTCAGGCGACAGGCCATAACTTTCCAGGGCGCTGGTTTCCCATTCGAGCACCTGGCCGGCGGCCCGTGTCATGTGCGGACCCCACAGCGGGCCCGAAGGTGACACAGCCTGCTGGGCCACACGTCCCTCGGGGCCGTTTTCCAGATCCGCAGTGGCCTGATCGACCGCGAATACGGCCCGGCTGTCATGCTTCCACGCCAGATCGCCGGGGACCAGCTTGTCGAACAAGCCATCCCGCACACGCTGGCTGAGTACCTTGTTGAATATCGCACTCTGCAGCGCACTGATGAGGAAATCGCGATGCTGCTGATCCATCGCCATCACGGCCTGCTGAGGTTGTCTGCCTCGGCGAAGTGAGTCGAGCGCCAGCCTTTCCTGTCGGAGCGAGCTTGGAAGCACAGCCATGGCTTCTTCGAACTTGCCCTCGCGATAGAACGCCTGCGACTGGCGCATGGCGTCGGAATCCTGGGGATGAGGTGTTCCGAGCATCAGATCAAGCAGGTCCTGCCATTGACCTTTGAGCAGCAGCAGACCCAGTTGATCGTTGCGGCCTGCAAAGCCGAAGCGCTGCGGACCCACGTAGTTGGGCACACCGGTACGCGTCAGGCGGTCGAGGATTTTGCGGGCGCGAATTACATCGCTCAACTGCGTGCCGCGGATGCGGATGGCAAAGCGATTGCCTGCGTGGTGCCCTCGCCGCAGCTTGTTGTCATGACGCGCGGCCCAGTGCACCTTTAACGGGGAGCCTTCGAGACAGGCCACGGCCTGAGCGTCGTTGTCCTTCCTGGGCTGATAGATCGAAAAGTGCTGACGGGTGATGGCCAGCTTGTCCTTGAGGCCGGCGTAGCCCACATCGCGCTTGTCAACGTTGAAGGCTTTGGCCAGGCGGCGGACAGCCTCCATCGTGGTCACGTTGGATTTTTCAACCAGCAGATAGACATGCTCACCCTGGCCTGAGGGGTCGTAGAGCGGCTGTTCGTCGACGAGGAAATCCTCGGGCCTGTCCTTGATTCGGCCGCCAATGCCCGGAAGGTCTGCTGTGAGATAAGTCTGATGCATGAGGCGACTATTGTAAGGCGGATTTGAAAGGGAAAGAAAAACCCATCCGCAGGGGATGGGTTTTCGAGATTCATAAGCGGGGTGGGGAAGATCAATCTTCCGGGGCATCCTTGGCGACCAGTTCCTTGAAGGCCGAGATGAGCCTGCGGGTGATCGGGCCGGGCTTGCCATTGCCGATCTGGCGGCCGTCGACCGAGGTCACGGGGATGACTTCCGCAGCGGTTCCGGTGAGGAACATTTCGTCAGCGGTGTACAGGTCGTGACGGGTCAGATCGTAACGCTGGATTGGCAGGTACTGCTTGGCAGCCAGGTCCAGCACGGTGGACATGGTGATGCCTTCCAGCGTTCCAGCATGCAGGGGCGGGCTGATGAGCGTGGGCTGGCCGCCTGTGCTGCCCGGAGTGCCCTGATTGCGGACGATGAAGATGTTGTCGCCGGTGCATTCCGCGACGAAGCCCATGTGGTTGAGCATGACAGCCTCGGGCACGCCGGCGTCGATCGCTTCGATCTTGGCCAGAATGTTGTTGAGGTAGTTCATGCTCTTGATACGAGGCGAGAGCGCACCGGGGTGGTTGCGAATGGTCGAAGCCGTGATGATCGCCATGCCCTTGTCGTACATCTCCGCCGGGTACAGGCTGATGCTGTCGGCGATGATGAACACACTGGCGCGTTCACAGTTGAACGGGTTAAGGCCCAGCGAGCCCACGCCGCGCGTCACGCACAGACGGATGTAGCCGTTGGTGCGCTTGTTGGCCTTGAGGGTCTTGTCGATGGCGACGGTCAGTTCCTGGGCGGTGTAAGGAATTTCCAGTCGGATGGACTTGGCGGATTCCTCCAGGCGGCGCAGGTGGGTCTGGAGCTTGAAGACCCGGCCGTTGTAGACACGGATGCCCTCAAATACGCCGTCGCCATAGAGCAGGCCATGGTCGTAGACGCTCACAGTCGCCTTTTCTTTGGGCACCAGTTTCCCGTTTAGCCAGATTTTCAAGGGCACGTCAGATCCTCATCTGTAAAAGTAGGGGACAGTCAGGGCGATAATTATAAGCGTCCCGCCTCGGAAACAACAGGGGCGACCCTGTTGTCATGATTCATCGGCATCATTTGCTGGTCAGTTCGATGCGGCCATCAAATCCCGGTGAGGGGTTATCTCGCTGCAGAGCCACGTTATGGCGATAAAGATCGGCCAGTTTGCTGCAGACCTTGTCGATTTTCGCCAGTTCCTGAGCATGATTCAGGCAGTCATCCCACCGCTGCTCGGTGTAGGCCTGGATCATTTTGTGGGTCAGTTCGACCATCTTCTTCTGAGGGTAGCTGGCCTGCTTGAGCGGGCAAAGGGGCTCGAAGCACATGACCGCTTCGGATCGGCCGACGACCTGCAGCCTGCCCACCGGGCGAAGCAGGTACTGGTCCTGAATCATCTCCGCGGCGGTGTCATTAATAAGGATAGAAGTCCCGCAGGCTTTGTTGGCGGATTCCAGGCGGGCGGCCAGGTTCACCTGATCCCCCATGACGGTGTAGTCGCTTCGCTGGCCTGAGCCGGCGTCGCCTACGATCATGCGGCCGGTGGTCATGCCTACACGCATGCTGAGGCTGGGCAGACCCTCAGCGGCCAGCGATTCGTTGAAGGGGCCCATCCGCTTCTGCATTTCCATGATGGCGGCAATGGCGTTCTGGGCGTGACGGTCGTTTTCCCGAGGAGCTCCGAAGAAGAACATGATCCCGTCGCCCAGGAACTTATTAACGTAGCCGCGATGTTCGTGGATCGGCGGAATCATCTGCTCCAGATAGCGGTTGATCACCGGAACCACGCGTTCGTGGATCGTGCTCGACAGCCGGGTGAAGCCTTCCAGGTCGGTGAATACCACGGTCATGGTGCGTGCTTCGCCTTCCAGGCGGGCCTTGTCAGGGTTTTCAATGACGTAGCTCACCAGCGTGGGATCCACATAGTTCTGGAATCGGCGAGTGATGCGGGCCCGTTCACGCCTTTCAAACACGAAGGCCGAGAGCATGCATGTCAGCCAGGCGGTGGCCAGTGCCAGCACCGGCGCGGCCAGGGGCAGTTGAAGACCCTGCCAGTCATAGAGCACCAGACCATTGATGACGCCATAGAGCACACTGAGAAGGCTCACCGCGGTGGCGCTGTAGCCCGGCCCCAGCACGATGGCCAGGGCAGTTCCGATGGCCCCCATCAGCAGCACAAGAGGCAGCCAGAGCAGCGGGCCCGCTTCACGCTTGAAGCTGCTGGTCAGGATGCCGTTAAAGACGGCGCCATGTGCAATCACCCCGGGCGAGCGGGTATGCAGCGGGGTGGTGATCACGTCGCCCAGCCCGGATGCGGTCCAGCCTATCAGCACGGCTTTGCCTGTCAGTCGCTCGCGAAGTTCGGCGCGGCGGTTCTGAAGCAGCTGATGCAGGCGTTCGAGCTGCTCGGGGATCACACGAATGGCAGCGATGGCGGCGAGAATGGTCTGTTCCTGCTCGGAGAGCTGAGCCGCCGGCGTGTCCTTGAGGGCGTCGGGGTAGCCCAGGGATGCCAGTTCTTCCAGCACGCTGGCGATGCGCTGAGCCCGGGCCTGATCATCCTGCCAGGCGTCGCTGTCCGGATCAATGGTGATGACCTTGGCGGGGTCCAGCGCCAGGCGGTAGAGATCGTTGATGGCCCGGTCGGCGGTGGCGCGGTTGGTATCAATGCTCCGGGCAAGGCGGGCGGCTTCCCAGACATAACCAATGGCTACGTGCTGATCATGGCCCACCACGCCCTGCCAGTCCTGCTGGGGGCCGGTCCAGGGAATAAGCACCTGATTTTTGGAATTCGTCGGAATCGATGGCAGAGGCAGATTGATGTAATGGAAGCTCTGCCCCTCAAAGGCGATGATCCGGTGCGTATCGTCGCTCAGATGCAGCTGCGCCAGGGCCACGCCAAGCTGAGTGTAGACGACATCATTGTGCTTGATGACGACCGGGACATGGCGGACCACGCCATCACGGTCGGGAATGACATTCACAAACCCCGAGTGAAGAATCCATGCTCCAAGCGAAGCAATAGGCGGGGCGATGTCCGATGCGACCATCATGTCCCGAGGGGCGCGGAATGCGACCGGGCCGCGATAGATCAGCTGACTGGCCTGGGCTTTGGCGAACTGCTTTTCAAGCAGGCGCATCTGCGGGCTGCTGGTGAGCGCAGGGTCGGCGTCAGGGAAGAACATTTCCCGGGCACGCTCAAGAGTCAGAGGGGTTGGCAGATAACGATTGAGGTGCAGCTGTTTGCTAAGCAGCTCATAGAGGGCACGCCTGCGGACGATGAGGTAGTCATCCTGCGTGATCGTTGGCGGAGCCGTGGGATCTGAATCAGACATGGCCGCGCGGTAGTTGTCCCACTTCTGGATCAACTCCGGCTGAGCGATCATGGCATTGATGGCCTGGCGGTGGCGGGGGTTTTCAGGCGTCAGCGTGAGATTGACCGGGAGAATGACGCGCCCATGAGCAGCAATGGCGCGGGCGAAGCGTACATCGTCGTTCTCAAGCTCCTGATCGGTGGACTGACCATCCTGCTGGGGTTCGGTGAACATCACATCGAACGCCACTGTGCGTGAGCCTGCCAGGCGGAGTTCATCGAGAATCTGGGCCCAGATGCCACGCGGCCAGGGCCAGGAATGGATGTCTTCCAACGCGTTGTCGTCGATATCCAGATGAATCAGCTGATCGGTAGGCTCAGGGGTATGAAACTGACACCAGGTCGCCCGGCGGTCAGATAAAGGCCTTTCGAGAATATCAAGCAGACCAATCAGGGCCGCGAGAACAACAACCAGCGTTGCTGCCAGACCGATGACTATCGAACGTGTCAGATTGCGCTTTTGATATCCAGTCATTCAGAACCCCTGGGGAGCGATTGTAGCCAACTCAATATTTCCTGCTCAGGGTTTATGCTGCTGGGGAGGCATCGGGCTAAAAGTTGCTGGAGCATGAGTTTGAGGTGACGGCCAGCCAATCTTGCATGATAATGCAGTTATGAACCTTCAATGCCCCACATGTCATCAGGCTCTGACTGCGGAGGACCTCAATATCAAGGAGGGGGTGGGCCTGTGTCCTGCCTGCGGGAAGCTGACGCGACTCTCCGAACTGGCGGGAACGCAGCCCCTGTCGTCCCTCATGAGTGCGCTCATGGAGGCGGGGCAGAGCTATGAAGACACGGATATTTCCTATCAGTGGCGGGAGCTTCCCCGGGGCTGTGAGGTTCATGGCTGGGCGGGACATGTCAGCCTGAAAGCGTCGGCCCGGTCAATGGGGGCGGGCATCGGCCTGCTTATCTTTGCGGTGTTCTGGAACAGCATCGTCGGGGTGTTTGTCGCTCTGGTGATTGCCAGCTATCTGAAGCACCTGTTTGGCATATCACTGGGCGGCTTCAATGATCTGCCCTTGTTCATGACACTGTTCATGACGCTGTTCCTCACCCCGTTTGTGATGGTGGGGGCTTTCACAATAAGCATGGTGCTGGTGTCGTTCTTTGGATCGGTCAGGCTGACGGTCGATGGGTCGATTGGCCGGGCGAGCACAGGCATCGGGCCGTTCCGCTGGACGAAGACCTTTGATGCCTCCCAGGTGATGAATGTCACCCTGACCCGTGGCAGCCCCAACCGACACAGCAACGTGAAGACCGCCATGGCCACGACAGCCAATGGTCGCAACATGGCGATCCTGATCGAAGCAGACAGGCCCGTGAAGTTCGGGTCGGTACTCCCGGACGATCGCCTGAAATGGCTGGCCTCGGCTGCGGCAGTGGTGCTGATGAATCCCGGCTCGCCTGATGAAATCACCCTGCTGACGCTGGGCGATTCAGGTTCCAAGCCCCTCTAAAGGCTATGATCAGCTTTGCCTATAGAAAGTCTGCCCATGGCTGAGATTGAAATTGTCACCGAGAACGAGGCCGGCAATCGCTGGACTTATCACGTCCGCGTCTTCGATGGCGGGCGGAAATATGACCATCAGGTGACCCTGAGCTGGGCTGACTATGACCTGTGGTGTCGAGGCCGGCTGGCCCCGGAGAAGGTGGTCAAGGCCGCCTTCGCCTTTCTGCTGAGCATGGAGCCCGCCAGTGCGATTCTGCCCAGGTTCGACTGCTCGGTGATCCGACGCTATTTCCCGGAAGTCGACCAGCAGATCGGTTTGTTTCTCGGGCAGGTGTGAGAGACGCTACCTGATCTGACTGACTCATGTCTGCGCAGGCGTTCAATACATTTGCTCCGGGCATGACAAATGGGAGAGTCGGGCTCAAAAATACGCTGGAAGCCAATCGCAATCATGTGACTGGCCATGCGTTATGGCTACTACTGCTGTTTTGCAAGTCTCCTGCGGGACATGGCCGATGGTTTGTGCGTACAATGCCTGATCATGAATCCCCCCTCATGGCATCGCCGACTGTGTCTGCATGAGCAGGATGATCCGGGCGTGGCCATTCGTCGTCTTCATGACCGCTGCTTCCACCGCGTGGAGGAGGTTGTCCCCGAAGGCTACATCGTTCAGGGGGTGCTTGTGGCGCATGACGAGGTGGCTCAGGCCTGTCTGATTGAACCCGGCCAGGACCTGCCAGCCTGTGATCTGCCAGGGAAAGATGTCTCTGTTAACCCCGAAGTTTGATGGCCTGTCATGAACTTTCTGCTTGAAACCCTGCGTCTGGGCCTGAAGAATCTGATGCTGCATAAGCTGCGGTCGCTGCTGACTGCGCTGGGCATCATCTTTGGCGTCAGTGCAGTGATCGTGATGGTGGCCATCGGCGAAGGTAATAAGCGCCGTGCACTTGCTGATATTCAGCAGCTTGGTGCCCGCAACATCATCATTAACTCGGTCAAGCCGCCGGAGAGCGCGTCTACGGGCTCAGGCAGCAGCCGTATGCTCTCGTATGGCATCAAGCGCGAGGATATCCGCCGCCTGCTGGCCACGGTGACCCCTGTCGACAAACTGGTGGTGCTCAAGGAAGTGGGCAGCCAGGTGACCAATGGCCAGTATCGCACGCCCAGCGCAGTGTTCGGAACGGAGCCTGATCTGCTGAGCCTGACCAACATGAAGCTGGCCCGCGGCCGCTATCTCACGGCCATGGATCTGGAAGACCAGGCTAATGTCGCCGTCATCGGCCATGAAGTGGCTGCCCGTCTGTTCCCGCTGCAGGACCCGCTTCAGGGCTATATCAGCATCGGGAAGGACCCCTTCCGCGTAATTGGCGTGCTGGGCCCGGTGGGCCTGGCCGGCGGAGCGGGAACCTCGCTGGTGGGGCGCGATCTGAACTTTGACATCCACATCCCCCTCACTGCCGCCGAAAGGCAGTTTGGTGACCTGGTGGTCCGCCGCCAGTCGGGCTCGATGGAAATCACCAAGGTCGAAATCAAGCACGTGTATCTGCAGGTGCCTCATCAGGACAACGTGCTGGACGTGGCTGATCAGGTCAAGCTCCTGATGGAGCAGGCCCATAAGGATTCCAACGATATTTCTGTGACTGTTCCGCTGGAACTGCTTGTCCAAGCTGAACGTACACTCGCCATGTTCAATGCTCTGATGGCGGCCATCGCCTCCATCAGTCTGCTGGTGGGGGGCATTGGCATCATGAACATCATGCTTGCTTCGGTGACCGAGCGTACGCGTGAAATCGGTATCCGCCGGGCGCTGGGGGCCACACGCAAGCATATTGTTTCGCAGTTCCTGGTGGAGACGACCGTGCTTTCAGGCATGGGTGGGGTGGCAGGTATCGCGCTGGGGTTGATTGGCGTGCTGGTGGTGACGCTGCTGAACCAGTACCTGCCTGGCATCGAAAAGCCGAGCCTGACGGCCTGGAGTGTGATTGTCAGCTTCCTGGTGGCGTCAGGCGTCGGGGTGATCTTTGGCCTGTATCCGGCGGTCAAAGCCTCAAGGCAGGACCCCATTGTGGCACTGCGTCACGATTGATGAGCATGACCTTTCCATTGCATGACGCTGCTTTGCGAATCGGCGGGGGCTTTAGCGTTGTGCTTGTCTGAACAGTCGAATTTCCGTATTTTGGGCGCGTCGGATGCCGTGTAAGATCCGATGGTTGCTCAAAGGATGAGCATGAACTGACTGGTTTACGCCAGTTGTACCGGCCGCCATGGAGGGCCGAATCCGTTGGCCAAACGATCCCGAAAAGACGACAATTCCCTGTTTTCATCCGCTTCCGGCCAGGGAGGGGGCGACGACCTTGCGCCCATACCGGCCGGGAATGATGACGCCCCGACTCAGGTGGCACTGCATGAAGCGGCCCAGACACGCTATCTGAACTACGCGCTGTCGGTCATTACGTCCCGTGCTTTACCTGACGTGCGTGACGGCCTCAAGCCCGTGCAACGCCGCATCCTCTACACCATGTGGCAGCAGGGCGTCACCTCCGACGCCAAGCATCGCAAGTGTGCCAAGATCGTCGGTGACGTGATGGGTAACTATCACCCCCACGGCGACGGCGCGATCTACGATGCCCTGGTCCGCATGGCCCAGCCTTTCTCCATGCGTTATCCGCTGGTGGATGGCAGTGGTAACTTCGGTTCGCTCGACGGCGATAACGCTGCTGCGATGCGTTACACCGAATGTCGCCTCGATGCCCTGTCCAACCAGATTCTGCGCGAACTCGAGCAGAACACGGTTCACACCCGCCCCAACTACGATGGCACGCGCCAGGAGCCCGTGGTGCTCCCGTCGCGCATTCCCAACATGCTCATCAACGGGGCAACGGGCATCGCGGTGGGTATGGCCACCAACATTCCGCCTCACCATCTGGGCGAAGTGTGCACCGCGCTCATCAAGCTGCTTGAAGACCCTGAACTCACCAGCGTGCAGCTGTGCAAGTGGGTCAAGGGCCCCGACTTCCCCACCGGCGGGCAGATTCTCAACAGTCAGGCCGAACTCAAGGAAATCTACAAGACAGGCTCAGGTTCGATCCGCATGCGATCCACCTGGAAGCCTGGCGAAGTCAAGCGATCCACCAAGACGATCAACATCACCTCGGTGTGCTACACCGTGAACAAGTCGGTCCTGGTGGAACGCATCGCCGAAGTGGTACTCTCGCGCAAGCTGCCTCTGCTGCTGGACGTGCGTGACCTGTCCACCGACGACGTGCGCATTGAGCTGGAGCTCAAGAAGGATGCCGACGAACAGATGGTCATGGCCTATCTGTTCAAGCACACGCCTCTGCAGACGAACTTTGCGGTCAACATGACCTGCCTGATTCCCACGGAAAACCCCGATGTGGGCAGGCCTGAACGTCTGGGGCTGCGTGAAATCCTCTGGAACTTTCTTCAGTTCCGCATGGAAATCGTCACCCGCAGGCTCGAGCACGAGCTGGGCCAGCTGGAGCGACGCATCCACATCCTCGAAGGCTTTGAAAAGGTCTTTGACGCGCTGGATGAAATCATCCGCATCATCCGCGCCAGTGAAGGCAAAGCCGACGCCGCGAAGAAGATCATCGCCCGCTTCGGCCTGGATGAAGAACAGACCGACGCCATCCTCGAACTGAAACTTTACCGACTGGCCAGGCTGGAAATTCTGGTGGTTCAGAAGGAGCTTGATGAGAAGCGCAAGCGTGCTGCCGAAATCCGAGGCCTGCTGGGTAACGAGCAGGGGCGCTGGGGCCTGATCAAGAGCGAGCTTGAGGAAATCCAGGGCCTGTATGGCAAGGAAGATAAGCGTCGCACGATCATTGGTTCCGACGAAGACGAGCCTGAATACTCGGCCGAGGACTTCATCGTTGATGAAGACAACGACGTGCTGATCACCCGTGATGGTTGGGTGAAGCGTCAGAAGGAAATCAAGGACCCTTACGCAACGCGTCTGCGCGAGGGGGACTCGGTTCTGGCCTGCCTGCGAGGCTCCACGCGTACCACGGTGGTGTTCCTTTCCAATTTCGGAACGGCCTATACCTGCCGCTTTGTCGATGTTCCCGCCAGTACGGGCTATGGTGAACCGATCCAGAAGCTTTTCAAGCTCAAGGATAACGAGATCATCATCAACGCCTTCTCGCTGGACCCCAAGGTGGTGGGCGGATCGATCAAGCCTAAGAAGGAAGGCGATGAGCCTGACGTTCACGCCATCGCTGCCACCAGCGACGGCTTTGCCCTGCGATTCAGCCTGGAGCCTTTCGCCGAGCCGAGCACCAAAGCCGGCCGTCGTTACGCCAAGCTCACCGGCGATGCCACCGTGGTGGGGGTTGAGAAATACGATGGCGAGAAGAAAACCATCATCGCCGTCACCCGCCAGGCTCATGCCATGCTCTGCAAGGTCAAGGAAGTGAACTTCCTCTCCAGCGCGGGTAAGGGTGTGATGCTCATCAAGCTCGAGCCCAAGGACGACCGTCTGATCGGCTTTAAGCTTTCGGGCGGTGATCGTGATCTGCTTCGCGTGGAAACCAGCCGCGGGGCCGAGCAGACCGTCAGCACGGCCAAGTACTCGCTCTCCAGCCGTGGTGGCAAGGGTCGTGAAGTGATGAAGACCGGCCAGTTCACCCGCATCATCGATGAGCCTCGCAAGAAGGAACAGCCCGATGATGAAGTGACGGCCGTGCTCGATGATGACGATGATTGATGATCTGTTGGTGTTCGCTTCTTAACGAAAGAACGTATGACCCAGACGCAGGCCAGGGCTCCGCAGCCAAAGACACTGGAGGAACACAAGCAGTTCCTTCAGGATATGACGCGCCTGCAGTTGTGGTTCATTGAACACTGGCTCAAGAGTCATCCCCAGGAAACGGTGGCCTATTGTCTGCTTAAACGCGTGGACATTATCCGTCGAACGGTGTTTAACACCGGACCGCTGGAGAACACATACTCCGCCGGCATGCATGAGGACCCGCAATGGCAATCACTGGTGGCTCAACTGGGGGCGCTGTATGACGCCACGCGATCAGCTTCCGCCGGAACCTTCGAAAATGAAGGCTGGAAGCTGCTTGAGCCTTACGTGCTGCCTCGGGCTGAAGGGGACATGAACCGTCCCGATCCGCTGGAGAACTTCCAGTGTGGAAGTCTGCGCTACGATCTCACACCGACGGGAGATCCGCCTCGCGTGAGCTTCCACATTGGCAATCGCATCAAGCCTCAGTCCATTTTTGCAGATCCTGCGTATCTGCCTCGCTGTTTCAGGCAGATGATCCACGCGGTCAGAACCGAGGTGGGGGCAAAGGTTCTGAACACCGGGACGTGGCTTAACTCCCTGCCCGCCTGGCTGGAACTGTTTCCACAGGAATGGATCGACAACATGTCGGAATCCAACATGGAAATCACCTGGTCCATGGGGCACTGGGGGCAGTTTATTAACGCACGCGGGCTGATGAATCATCGCTACGCGGCGCAGTTCCGACAGACAGGCATGCTGCCTTACTACCATCGAAGCAGCCGATGTTCCATTGATGCCCTGGAGGCTCATCTGGACCAGCTTGATGCGAAGCGAGGCATCAACACCCGACTTTGAAAACAGATTGACTGAATCGACCCCTGAATACCTGAAGTGATATGACGACATACTCCGCCAAAGATATTACGGTTCTCGAAGGCCTGGACCCGGTCCGCAAGCGTCCGGGCATGTACATCGGCGGGGGCAGCTCCGCAGGGCTGCCTCACCCGGTCTGGGCAATCCTGGACAAATCCATCATCGAAGAGATAAATGCTCACAGCAGGTCCATTACGCTCACGCTGC
>Ga0182792_1002042_pt1 | contig 15023 bp, 17 predicted proteins | sample Passage237B_FD_130497 | JGI IMG/M metagenome (GOLD analysis project Ga0182792, IMG submission 130497) | Cellulose adapted compost microbial communities from Newby Island Compost Facility, Milpitas, CA, USA - Passage2 37B (version 2) (version 2) ...
GCATGGAATAAATCCTTTTGAATGGCTTAAAAATACCCTTGACAAAATTCCTGATTACCCAATTAATCAGATCCATAAACTACTCCCTCATAATTGCAAGATGTAGTTCGAGGAATGCTTACGGCATAACAATGCATATAGCAGACCAGCAGGTGCTGAAAGTCGAAAGCCTACACCTCTGACTATCCCTAGCCGTGGCCTGTCCCCGACAGGCCACAATTCTAATCTCAATTCTTCTTTGGCGGCTCTTTCTACCCGCCAAATCTAATCCCGGGAACCTTTTTCATTTAATATCTACCAGACTTTAACCACCAATAGATACAGGATAGATATTTTTTCCGATGCTGTCATAAGAAATTTTTTAAATCGGATAGAGCTTACAGGTTTTATCAAAAGTAAAAATTTGGTAGATTAGAGGGATAAGAAAAATAAACGCCATATGGGGTTTGTTCAAATGTTATGGGTAACCTTAGGACGACCAACAATGACAGAGATACAAGAAATCTATTTTGAAATATTTGACGCGGGAGACATCGTCAGACTTGAACCTAAACGACTAGTTCGAGAAGGGTCCGAAGTTGATTATGACAATAATTGGATTGTTACAACTGTGACAGTTAAAGGAGGTAAATTCTCTGGACAGTTTGACGCTGAATTTATGACCATCGACTTTGAAAAATTCAAACAAGAACTAAGACCTCTTTATGACAACTTAAATGGCTCTGCAACATTTTCAGGACTTGAGGGACAACTCGAACTTAAAATAGTTGGTGATGGAATAGGACACTTTGAAGTACGCGTTGTTGCATGCGACCACCCTGGTTATGGGGCACAACTTTCTTTTATTATGGGTTTGGATCAAACATCTATAAAAGAACTTGTAAATCAACTTGACAAAATCACAAAAAGGTTTCCGGTAATTGGAGACTTCAAAATTTAAAATGAATAAAAAGCCAGCCCATAACAGGCGCCTGGCACAATGGCAGAATGGCCCCGTTTCGTGCCTTACGGGGCAGGCTGTGGTTAATTGAATGTTTTACCTCGCATCAACTTTGTAATTAAAAAAGCACTGTGCTCGGGATTGAAAATCAGCGAAGCTAAATCCGCCACTGCGCCAAGCCGCAAAACGTTAGGCCATATATATATAAAGAACTTGGACAAGACATTAATCATTGTAATACAGATTTCTATCCTTATAATCTCTATAATTTATTTTTATAGGACAGAGAATAGGCTTTTAAAAACAGCAATCGGATTATTTGGATTGGCCTTTTTGGGATTTTTGATTAGGAAATTTACTGGAATATCTTTAATAGGAATAATTTCTTATGCTGTGATTTATCCAGCTTCTATAATACTTTTTGGCGTTCATTTAATATGGAGTGAAAACATTAACAAAATTAATAAGAGGTTGATAGGGTTGATTATTTTAACAGTATTGATTTCATTTATTTCAAAGGTTTTTCATTTACCTGGATATGGGCTATTGAGATTGTTTTCAATCCTACCTTTGGGGGGAGTATTTTACTTAAATTTAAAATGGCTAGATAAAATAAGGGAGGAATTAAGAATGGTTGATTTATTTGCCATCACTATGTTAATTGACCTTTTGATATTTAGTGAAAGATACTGGAGTTAATAATAAATACATGGCCTAACATTGCATATACGCGACCACCAAGGTGCAGTGGGAGCCGGGAGGTCAGAGCTTTTTACATCTTCTGTTCTTGGCGGACACTTTTCTGCTTTTAAAACCGGTGGCCAGCTTAACGTTAGCGGGTTCCCCTCTCCAAAAGAGTAAAAGGGGCAGCTTAAATGATTTGTCAAAAGTTTTTGGATTGAATTATATCGAAGGATCAGGCATTCTATTAAAAGGGGCCAATATGAATTTGGCTATGGGAGATTGCATAGATATAAATTACAGTTTTAGTGTGCCAGTATCTTTATAGGTTAATATGCAAAATGATGAAAAGATAAAATTACTGTTTGTTTGTATAGTTAACCGTATGAGAAGTGCAACAGCGCACAGAATATACGAAAGAGATGAACGATTTGAAGTTAAGTCTGCAGGCACTGACAGTACAGCGAATACAGTTTTAACCGAAGATCTGTTAAATTGGGCTGACAGTATAATTGTTATGGAAAAGCGCCATAGGAATTATATTAGAAGCCTTTTTCCAAACATATATAAAAGCAAGAGAATTGTGTGCTTGTATATTCCTGATGAGTTTGACTTTATGCAACCTGAGCTTATAATGAAACTTCGAGACAGGGTTGAATATATTTATAAAAGGAATCTAATATGAGGACGCAAACACCTGCTAACATGGTATTGCCGCAAGTGGGGCTTCGGAATCCTTTTGGAATAATTTTTAAATGATCGGTTATGGTAATTCTAATGGGCGTGGTAATAGGAATATGCCTGGTCGTTATGCGTAATCATACAACGGTAGACAAATATGCTCGGACTATTTAAGAAATCAAGTTGGAAAATTGATGGAAAGGCACTTACCTTTTTCCGACAAGTCTTTACTCAATTGCCGGCAGAATATCAATTTTTAACTGCCGGCCTTGACAAAGGACTTTATAGAAGGTTTTCCGTAAATCATGCAATGAAAGGGCACTTCTATTCAATCGGTTTCGATCCATTGCAATCCGACCAATCAATGAGTAGAGGGAAACATTTTGAATTAGAAAATATCATAATTAAACAAGACGGACAAGACTATCCATTAAATATTACAATTTACGAAGGACTTTGGATAGGTTTTGAAATTGAAAAACACGTTTTGGGCTTTAATAACTTTCAAATTGATTTATCATCATTTAAGAAAAGTAAAAGCAGGTTTGTCGCAGATACAAAAATTGAAATGTTGGTTAGCGGCCTGACTTGTGAGCAACTTGCTGATAAACCTTGGAGAATTTAATATTGATGGTAAGTAGAGATACCGGACGAACTTGACCCCTCGTACCGGATGAAGTTGACCCCGGGGTCAGCTTCTGCCATTCCGGCAGATATTGACCCCCTAAATTAAATAAAACTCATTGTGATGGGCGTATAGAGGATTAACTTCTATAGCCATGCCTGCAAATCCGATCATGATGAGTACACTCAAGCAAATTATTCGAATGCAAGCGGAGAAGGGGTACGGTTAAACTGATTCGGCCCAACGTTTTGAACGCATATTTTTGGTTAACTTAACAAAATGGAATTCCAGGGAAATGAGGTAATGCCCCTTTGGTCTGCCACCAGTCAGGACAAGAAGACGGAGTACCACTGGCTTGCCCACTCTAATCTGACAAGAGAAATGCTTGGTCCCCAATTTCCCCGGAAATTCCTGTTCCGACCTGGGATGGATTTGACCAGAATTATCGGGAGCACTATTTCGATTGTTCGCAACCATATCAGGAAAGATGTTTTATTATAGTGCACAATGGTCAGGAAATAGGGCAGATAAACTATAATAAAATGGATACAGCTTCAATTTCGACTGAAATCGATAGCTGGTTGGCGAACCGGAGGTTTACAGGAAATGGTCTGGAAACCGAAGTTATTAAACTGTTGTGCAGCTATTTGTATCTGTCGTTGAATTGTAAGACGATTTTCATCGCTCCCTCCCTAAGGAACAACAATGCCATAACAACCTAAAAAAAGGCCGGCTTTTGTGGAGTAGGAGAATACTCCTGATAACTTTATTCCTGATTAGGTAGATTCGATAGCGATGGCGAGGAACTTGTGATTTATTAAATTGCCTAAAAGGCCAAATAATATGGACGACCATAAAAAATATTTTTTGCGGTTTATTCAATCCTATTATCCTGAAACGGCTGAAGATATACTTGCCGCTACGGAGCAGCATTTTTCCATTATTTCAAAGGACATAGCATTTGTAAAGACGTCTGAAAATCCACTGGATAAACGTTTGGATTTTAGCGGTTACTTTTTGGCATTTATAAAAACGCTTGACGAAAAAGGGGAGACTTATGACAACATAAGGAAAATCTGTCTTGAAATCACGACAGCTTATGTTCAGCCGAAAAGTAAAGTAGAGGAATTCGTTAAGCAATTGGTGCCCAGACTTATTGTCACCTGGGTAGGACAGCGTGTAGTAAAATCGTTTCAAAAAAAGATCAGTGGAAAGGCTTCTGCAGATGGGTTTGTGGTAACTATAATAACGGATAAAACGAAAACCTATGGATTAGGCTATGGCCTGGACATTATAGAGTGTGGTATATGCAAGCTGTTCGGGAAGCACAATTACTCCCATTACGTTCCTATTCTTTGTGAAGTGGATAAAATTACATCCGGGTTTGCAGGGCTTGAGCTTATACGTACAGGAACAATTGCAAACGGAGGAGAGAAATGCGATTTCAGGTTTAAGCGAAAGCAGGGGAATCAATAAAAGGCAAGTATTATACTACAAATGAAATGTTAGTGCCATAAGAGATGGACAAAGAGTTCGTACATTATATAATGACCTATTTCAGCAAACTGATGACTGACGCTGAGAAATTGGCCCTGAAGTATTATATGAATACCTGTAAAACTGAAAACAATCCTCAAATGCGAAAGCAGATGATTGCCAGGGGATGGATTAGTCAGCGAACAGATATAAAAGATTTACTCAAAGATGGCTATGAAGCATTCGAACGGAATGTCGTCAAACGGATTATGAATGAAATGCCCGAAAAGGTATTTCTGAATAATTGTCCAAAATGTAAGCAACTGGCCCGGACACCTTATGCAAGGCAGTGCAGACACTGTGGACATGCATGGCATGATTTAATAGTCGCACAGTTTAAACTAAATAGTTCTTTTCAATTAGCGGGAAGGTATTTTTTCTTATTTGGGCAGATTACTAAAGGGAAAATTGAGCAGGGACAGTTTATGGATTTAACAATGTTGGGGCTTAATAAGCGCCCTAGAATCGAGGCAATCGAATTGGTGCTTAAAAGGGAAAATGGAAAGGTTTGGGAGGATATTGGACTTGGGACGAACGATCTGACAGAAGAAGATAAAGGGTATTTAAAGAAAATAGGTTCCTTTGGTACTCCATTTGACATAATTAAAGAAAGATAAAAGTTGTCAATCTGTACTACATCAGGTGCATGCTTTAATACATTGATAATACCTCTTGTTATAGAAGATTCAGGCTTGTTTTGGTGCTTGGGAAGTATGCAGGAATAGAATTGATAACAGATAAGCATAAGCTGCTTTTTTATAAAAATTACGGAGGTTGGTTTGCCATTGATGATGATATAGCAGTTCCCCCAAATAAGGAATGGTGGCAATGGATATAGTAGTGTTCTGAAGGTTTTTAAGTTCCATGATAGTTCAGACTTTGGGATTTTCCTATGGCATTAAATCACCTTTTAATCATTGGGGTGTAGTTAAGTAGCTAATAGTTAAGTTTCTTGCAGGGATGAATTGGCATGTTTTTGCAGGTCCGGGCTAGTTATGGAAGGAAAATAAAATTCGTTGATGCTTTCTGAAATATTGTACCATGATTGGTTAAATTCGGTAATGGAATAGTGGTCGAGTTTAACGACAACAATAAAATTGTCAGATTAACAGATCAGAGCTAAACGATCGGAGTAATAAGGTAGTAGTACGTTTTTTAAACCAATTAAAATACTAAATGGAAGAGGAAGAAAAATTTAGTGAAAAAGTTAAAAGAGAATTGGAAATCTTATCAGGAAATCCTCTTCTTTCTAAAGAGTTCAGGCAAAAGAAGTTACTGCTTTGGCTGGTGAGGACTTTTATCACCACTATTCTGTATGTATTGTTCTGGGATTATAGCTGGGTGCGATGGTCACTCGTGTTAACAGTGCCGTTGAATCTCTTTAGTCTGGTTACCATCGTGGGGGCCGGTTATTTTCTGAAAAGAAAAATAGATAATCTTAAAAACAAATTAAAGGATATGGATCCTGATATATAATTATGTGATGAGCTAGTTAAGTGAACCATGCGAATTAATAATTATTAAGAAGTTGAACTAATGAAGACTAAATTTTTAATTGGAATAATTGTTTTTTTGTTTTCCTGTTCAGGCAGTAATGAGACCAGCCAGGAGAGTGCTACTCAACAGGAAGTAGAAACTATAGCAGCCACCACCACATCATCATCAGCAGTAGCAGCGTCTACAACAGAGCCAGACTCGCTACAACAACTTAAACAATCAATATTGGCAAGCAGACTTGATTTTGACAGGGTTGAGTCCTTTTTTAAGTATTCCGGTATAAAGAAGATCGACAGTAGTACTGTTTTTATTCCTGATCATTTCAGACAACTTTCTTCTGATGAGTATTATGCCGCCTTTCAGGATACTTCTGATTACTTTTATGATGAGTATAGTTTAGCCTACTACTATTCGAACCAGGGTGAGTGGAATGGATATAAAAGATATATTTTCGTAAAAATAGACGAGGTGTGTTGTATTTTCTATTATTATAACATTTACGATCAGACGGGGAAGAAAGTCAATTCGTTTATTATTGCTTCCAGAGGTGGAGAAGGAGGATGGACCATAGACGAAGATGTTATTACACTAAACGATTCTACCTTTCAACAAACAAGAGTGGAGTGTGAGTACGGCCTGGATGAAGAGCAAAATGAAATGGCGGAGTGTGATTCTGTAATAACCATTTTCAGCCTTACTGGCAATGGGGGCATAGACAGGGTGGAAGCATCCAAACGTACTTATCGGAAGAAATAACAGGATTATTATAGATGATTAACGATATGTTAAAGGCCTTATTCAGCTAAACAACTGTTACAATGAGCAATTTGTCAAATATTGGTTTTAATGTCACCAGCCAGGAAGGGTTCCAGGAGCTTTTAAGTACTATATATCAGGTAAGTCTACCTTTACAGACGAAAGAAGGTATCTACAATATTTATACAGATGGTTCCGGTGCACAAATGTATATACAATTCAATACTAAAAACGAGTGTATTGGAGCAAATCCGCATTATGTTGGGAAAAGTAAGAGGACTGTATGTCTGACAGATGCTTTTGAAAGGCCGGAGAGTGAGCTTGACGGTGCATTTCATTGTTGGGCAGCGCCTTCGGAAGTTAATAATCCTACGTCAGGTGCTTATCCTTTTGTATTTGATTCTCCCGAATTTAAGACAATCGGTACAATAGATTTTCCGCAGAACGCAGATATTCAATTGGCTGGATTTGCACATGAGCTGAGTGTGTATAGTAGCGAAAACGAATTTGCAGAGCATCAGACTGGTGAGGTGAAATGGGCCACCCAATCGTTTATCCCAAGTGGACTTTTCTATTCTGATGAAGGGAAAGAGCCTGAAGTGCCTCAGGCTACAGGAATTCTTACAGGAACAATTAAAGAGTTTGAGCGAAAAAAGAATGAATTAACAGGTGAGGCTTTCTATTGGTTGCTTGTAGATACATTGGGAGGAGAAATTGATGTAGTGGCAGATCTGCGTTTTTTTGATCGGGAACCACAAAGGGGTGGGGTCATACAGGGAGTGTTTTGGTTATCAGGAAGGTTGTTGAATCCTCCGATAAGAGAAGTTAAGCCAAAAAATATTTTTCAAAAACTTTTTGGACGATAGTGATTAGCAGGCAGACTACAACAAAAGACAATGTCCCCAAAAACTAAAGTGATCCCTGTACATTCCCTGCCTGAAAGTTCTGTCGGAGGAATTGTAATTGGACAAATGTCTGGCAACGACCTGCCGGTGGAGGAGGTAAGTCATTCGCACCGCCACGACTTTCATTTTTTTGTAATTCAGGAAAAAGGGACAACTACGCTTGAAATTGATTTTAAGAAATACAAATTAAAAGAGTCGTCTATTGTATACCTGCATCCCAATCAGGTACACCGGTTTTTACAAACCAACAATACCAGGATCTGTGGCTTATTGATGAATAATGAAAATCTAAATCCCGAGTACCTGCCTCTGCTGGAAGAAATAGTTCCAGCCCAGCCATTGGTTGTAAAGAAAGAAGACTTTGCGCGGTTAAATGATACAGCCCGACTATGTATAAAAGCCTTTGAGCGTACTTCAGAGGTGTTGTATCATGCTCTGCTTAAAGACAATTGTAATGCATTGGTTGCGCTATTCCTGATACACTATTTGGAGCGGGCCCAACCCGCAGACAAACTGTCGAGGTATGAGGTCGTTACAAAATCTTTCAAAGCATTGTTGGAACGCCATTTTACAACAGCCAAAAGTCCATCGGACTATGCGCAACTTCTTAATATTTCTGTGCCTTATCTGAACGAATGTGTAAAGCATGCAACGGGAAAGCCCGTTTCCTGGCATATACAGCAACGTGTTGTTCTGGAAGCCAAGCGTTTGCTGTTTCATTCGGACAGCTCGGTAAAAGAGATTGCATCCAGGCTGGGGTATCAGGATTATGCCTATTTTTCAAGGTTATTCACCAAAGTAGCCGGAATGACCGCATTGACCTTTCGAAATAAAAACCGCGATTAGTCCAATACTTACACCTTTTCATACATTGTTTGCCTCTGCCATTTGCCGTTCCTTTGCTATCGATTCTTCTTTGAATTAAAAATTGATTGGAAACCACCAAACGGAATAATTATGGCACATACACATACACATCATCATCATCATCATGCACACGAAAGCAGGCTGAGCTGGGCTTTCTGGCTAAACCTTATGTTCTCTGTTGTTGAAGTTATTGGAGGGGGGCTTACCAACTCTACTGCAATTATTGCAGATGCCTTCCACGACTTTGCAGATGCCCTTGCAATTGGGCTGGCAGTGGTACTTGAAAAGTTATCAGGAAAAAAACGTGCACATGGATTTACCTATGGGTACAGAAGATTTTCTCTGCTTTCTGCTTTGGCCATGTCTGTAATTCTGCTGGCTGGCGCAGTGCTAATGATTGGCAGCGCTTACAATGGATTCATGTATCCGGAAGCAATGCACAGCAAGGGGATGGCCGGGCTGGCAATTTTGGGAATAGTTGTAAATGGTTTTGCTTTTCTGAAAATTAAGCATTCTGAAGGGCATGCGCATAACCACGATAAAGTCTCCGCTCCTGTACACGATACAGATTTTAATCGGAAGGCCATCATGCTGCATTTGTTAGAGGATGTTTTGGGATGGGTTGCGGTATTGACAGGTGCTGTGGTAATCTATTTTACCAACTGGTATTGGATTGACGGGGTGTTGGCCTTATTGATTGCAGTTTTCATTGGATACAATGCAACACTAAACCTGATACGCACCATGAAAGTATTGTTGCAATCGGTTCCGGAAAATGTGAATATGGAGCAGTTATCCAGAGACCTTATCCAGGTAGAAGGTGTTGATTCAATTCACGACCTGCATCTCTGGACAATGGATGGTACTTATAACATCGGAACACTCCACGCTGTCGTAAATAAAATAGGACAAAATCAGCAGGATGCAGTTCGTTTGTCGCTTTTACAAATAATGGAGAAGCACCAGATTCAACACGCTACTATACAGCTTGAGACAGGCTGGCCGCAATGCAATCTTCTTAAGTGTTAGGGATAAAAAGGAAGGATGTTTTTTAAAAGTTTATAATTCCTTTCTTATAGCTATGAAGAAAGGAATTGTTTATTTTATGCTTATCTTATTGGTTGGTTATTAGAAGTTCAGGAAAATAAGCATGGCAGATAAGCTGGATATAGAAAGAAGAAAACCTGTTTGGGTGGCATTGTCAGAATTTTATCTGGATACCGAATTGTCCAGTGAGGATTTTGACCGAATTGTTACTGTTTTTAGACAGTCCGGATATACCTTAAAAGAATTAAAGGAGATTGATTTGTATGAAGTGTTTACTTTGTTACAGGCAAATCTGCTTAGCGCTACTGGAGTTTGGGCTTCATTTAAAGAAGAGTGGCTGGTGTCGGAATGTGGAAAGCTCTATGAAAAAAGGAGCCATATTGGGCATAGAATGATCTGTAGGTTTTTAAATTGTATTTTTTATTGGATGCGAAGAGGGTATTGGAAAGAAATTGAAAAAAGGATGACAAGTAATTAAGATTTCACTAGTGCTTAATTTAAATGCGTATAGGATACAGGAAACGACTTAAACGCCTGATTACTAATTTGTGTCTGTCCGTATTAATGGTTTACTGGATTATACACAGACATGTAAAAGCAATACTATAGCTTTTGATATTTTTATATGAAAATAGAAACCTTTAAAGTCCACAAAGTACTTGACGGGAGAGATGTGACACTACATCCTACATTGATAACGATTCATGGGAAAAACTATTTAGTTGACTGTGGCTATGAGGAAACGTTTGATGAATTCGTTACCGGACTGCGACAGCTGGAGGTGGAGGTACAAGATCTTTATGCCATTCTTGTATCGCACGACGATATTGATCATGTGGGAGCGCTAGCCTTATTTAAAAGCCTGAATCCTCATTTGAAGATCTGTAGCAGCAGCATAGAAGCTCCTTATATCTCAGGCAGGGAAAAGTCTGAGCGATTGCAGCAGGCGGAGGACTTGTTTGTAGATATGCCAGAGGAGCAAAGAGGATGGGCGGAAAGGTTTATTCATCAGCTCAAAAGCATAAAAAAGGTGGATGTGGATGTTTTGCTGGAAGACAATGAGCGAATCGAAGGGGAAATAGAAGTTATTTATACACCCGGACACACGAGGGGACATATTTCTTTTTATATTCCGTCTCAGCAACTGGTAATTGCCAATGATGCCCTTGTAGTGGAAGAGCATGGTTTAGATATTGCCAATCCAGGGTTTACATTAGACCTCCCCACAGCAGTTAAATCTGTCGAACGCATCCGAAAGCTTTCTCCGAAAAAACTGCTATGTTATCATGGTGGGGCAGTAGAAGGGGAACTTGAGGAAAGGCTGTCTGCACTGGTTGGTGCCTATAAGGTAAAGTAGAAAAGTCTGGGAGGCTTGGAATGAATTCCTAATATTGGCGTAGTTCTGGGGCGTGGCAAAGATACCTTCAGTCTTTATAAAGTGAATGAGGAATTATTGGAGCCGGAGAGCCAGGGGTAAACATACAGCTCAAAGGGTCAGATTTTTATATTACATCTTACATCCCGGTTAAAAATTTCGAAGACGGGCCACAACTCTTTGGCAGAAGGATTGATCCGTTCACCTATAATACCAACGATTAGGAAATCTATTGGGAATCTGTTGCTTCTATTTTAGGAGATGGGGTTGACAGCTTTCGTTTAAAAGACCAAAGTACTTTTTGAGAAAGCCCGGAGGTACGAAGAAAGCGAGTAAGGGGTAGAAAAGGGAGGAAAAACGGGTGTTCTCTTGCTCTGTCGGGAAGACGCCATGCAAAAGAAAAAGATGAAGTTTGACGAACAATAGAAACGCTGGCAGGGCAAAATCCGTTTCTATACCCTAATGATAAAAATGGAAGAAATACCTTTGGATAATGCTGACCGCAAATTTTTGCGGAAAGAGTTGGGGCAGCATGTTTTTATCTATTTGGTGCTCCTGGTCCTGCTTTCTGTTATGATGGGTTGTTTCGGGTTAATCTTAGAGGAAAATGTGCCCGAAATTTATACTTCCCTTATCTATCCTATCTTTAGCCTTGGCTATCTGGGATTTGTTTTTTTTAAATTAAGTGCCATGATAAAGGAATTACAGGTAGGAGTTAAGCACGTTAAATCCGGAAAGATTACCGATAAAAAGATGAAGGTTAATTACTGCTGGTCAGGGAATCCTGGCGTAGATTTAGCCATTCAGCCAATGGTCGTCGAGCATTACATTACTCTTGAAAATGAGGAGCTATGCATTGATGATAAATATTATGATGTTTTTCATGTTTCGGATGTAATTAATATTCATTATTCTACCAGAACAGGAAAAGTACTGAAAATTACCAAAGGCTGAAACGATCCCGGCTAATAGAAAGTAGCTGCATTTTTAATACAATTCCTCATTTCAATTTTATCCACACCCTTCATTTTGAAATACCTTACCAGATAGTGTTTGCCCATTCCTGCTGAATGCCAGTAAAATGTTCTTGTTTTAAGGGAGTAGTACAGTATAATTCAATAAATGTTGTCTTCTAAGGGGAGAGGCTTACATTTCTTTGTATGGTTGAATGTAATAGGTAAAACACAGGGTTTATGGTGATAAGAGACGTCCGAAGCCTTCGTTTTGCAGGATTTTTAGGAAAAAGCCCTTCTAATAACTTGAATTTTGGCCAGAATTCGATAATTTGGTAGTTTCCATAAATAAAAATACCACACAGAGGGTATAGGATTAATTACTTTTTTGGGGGGATTCTCAGAAATAACTTAAATAAATACATTTTATAATGAAGCTATTGTATCAATGGACAGTTTCTCTGCCTTTGTTGGCGTGCCTGCTTTACTTTTCGGGTTACATTTATGACAGTGTAACGTTTCAGATTATTGCGGGTATTCTTCTCATCGGTTCGGTTATGTCTGCAGTTCACCATTCGGAGATTATTGCGCACAGGGTAGGTGAACCTTATGGTACCATCATTTTGGCTATTGCCATTACAATTATAGAGGTGTCTGTAATTGTTTCATTAATGATTTCCGGCGGAGGCGACGCCCTCTCATTGGCCCGGGATACGGTGTATGCTGCAACCATGCTGATTCTGAACGGTATTGTAGGGTTATGTCTTTTTATAGGAGGACTTAAGCATCATGAGCAGACCTTTTCCAAGCATTCTGTTAACATCGCATTGGTGTCTCTGGTTTCCATTATCGTGTTTACGCTGATTCTTCCCACTTTTACCAAAAGTATTTCAGGGCCATATTATTCGTCTTCTCAGATGCTTTTTGCTGCTGTGGCATGTCTTATGATTTATACTTCTTTCATTTTTGCCCAGACGGTTCGGCACAGGGAGTATTTTCTTGCCGATGAGCAACATTCCAGGGAGCATAAGTCGAATGATGCCCATACGTTTGTTTCGAACTATTCGCTTATTATAAGTCTGGTTTTTCTTCTTATAAGTCTGACCATTGTGGTGCTTCTTGCCAAAACCTTATCCCCCAGTATAGAGGAGATTATTGTCAGCTATAACTTACCCAAAACGCTGGTGGGAATTGTGATTGCTTCGATTATTCTGCTGCCTGAGGGTATTGCGGCCATTATTGCTGCACGGAAAAATAAGCTGCAGACCAGTCTGAACCTGGCATTGGGATCGGCATTGGCGAGTATTGGCCTCACCATTCCGGTGGTTTCGATTGTATGTTATTTTTACAATATCCAGATTGTTCTGGGGTTGGACTATCTATCCATTATACTATTGATGCTTTCTGTTTTGACGGTGATGTTATCACTCAATAGCGGTAGGAGCAATATTGTATATGGAACCGTGTTGCTTGTCAACCTGATGGCATTTGTGTACCTTATTGTGTACCCTTAGGAATCAGTAATGTTTGGCGAACAACATCTCTGCCTGTCATCTTAAGTCATAGATAGACTATAAAAGAGAAGCTCTTCGTGGTTAGTCGACACTGGTGCCGATTGATAACGAAGAGCTTCTCTTTTAGTATGATTTTGTTACTGTTTTTCCGGAGGCCGTTGTCTTGAAGCCTGTGGTTTCGCCTTGTTTTCCTCCTCCTGTTCTTCAGGTTCAGCTCCTTCTGTGGTGCGCATTTTACCAAGTACAGTAGGTTTGAAGACAAATTTCTGTACGCCTATATCCAGGTCCAGCAGCATGCCTCCCTCATTGAACACAAATACAACAGTGCCTGAGCCGAATCCCTTGGATGCCTGAGCGCCGGCCTTTACAATTGCAACACCTGCGTCTGCTGCAAACGAATATTTCCCGGCTTTAAATTGTTTCCAGGTTTCTTCGTCGTTGAAGACAATGATCTGATGAAAGTTGGTTCCTCCCACCTGAACGCCAATCGTTACCTTACCTATTCCGGCATATCCGATTACACGGTCTTTCACAAAAACTTCGCCTATTCCATAATCGCCTCCAAGCACAAGTGAGGCACTTCCGATTGCAGGTATCACTGCAAAGCCATAAGCTTTCGATAGTAGTTCTTTTACCTCTGGTTGTTTTTCCTGAAAAATGTTCAGCGCAGCGATAACCTCGGAGTGTAGTGTACGGCCGAGTTCAGCATCTTTTTCCAGAGCTTTGAATGGCCCCTGTTTTCCGATTTTTTCTCCAAAGGCGTTCGCCTTATCGCTTAGTTTGTCTTTCAGTTTATTCCAGTTTTCCTTGATGTGTAATTCCATAAAGTGTTCCCTCTCCTTTACTTTATCCTTTCTATACACCTCTAACATATTATGACTACCTAATAATTTCCTTTAAGCGATTGTTACTATAAATGTCCTGGTTGTCAGGGAAGGAAAGGGAGGTGGAACTACGACTGCTTTATCGGAGACGAGCGATGCTTTAGGGGCAGGAACGGGTGGTAAGTAGGTTCAGCCTTAGGAGGAGGTATACCTGAAAACAGATCGTACGATACTGTACTCTAATTTGTGCAGTGATGAAACCTGTGTTTTAAAGTGCAGTATAAGGAGATACTGCACTTTTTATGATCTGTTCTTTGGGTACTCAGAATGTATGAATTACATCTTTATCAGCGAGAGCAATAAAGCCATGGCGCAAATGTAAATGATTTTTAATATCAGGTCTTGCATAATACATTAGTACTTCTAGGAAAATATCTAACTGTTTCCGGAATGGTATGTTTGATTGATTAAGTTTCTCCGGAAGTATACTAACTACACATAAGGGGCCTCTGAAGTAACACTGTTTTTTGAAAAAATATTAACTATTTCATAACAGGTTGGCAGTCTGGTCTTCGGGGAGAAAAGATACGCTAGGGGTTGTGGTGTTTAGTTGATAAGTGCAATTTTGATTAAAGTGGCGACATTTATTTTGAGGGCTCCTCAGGTACAAACCGATCCATGATTGAATGAGGGGGCGTAGTTTTTATTTTAAATAGAACGTAAATTTTTAGGGAGAATAGAATTTGTTCTATTGGAAAGAACTTTAAGGATTCCTATTTAAACGTTATTTATTTTTCTTCAAAAAGTATTTCCCAGGGAAAA
>Ga0182792_1002043_pt1 | contig 15018 bp, 12 predicted proteins | sample Passage237B_FD_130497 | JGI IMG/M metagenome (GOLD analysis project Ga0182792, IMG submission 130497) | Cellulose adapted compost microbial communities from Newby Island Compost Facility, Milpitas, CA, USA - Passage2 37B (version 2) (version 2) ...
CCCCCCCCCCCCCCCCCCCGCCAACGCCGACGCGCCCTTTCGGGCGGTCGTCCCCGCACCCGCGGGGGTCTTCCGAAGAACGGCGCCCGCAGCCCCAACGAGGGCCGGTCGTCCCCGCACCCGCGGGGGTCTTCCCAGCAGGTCGGCCGGTCCCCCCGCCCGCGACGCGTCGTCCCCGCACCCGCGGGGGTCTTCCGCGGGCGTCGCCCCGTTGGAGGCGTTCCTCGATGTCGTCCCCGCACCCGCGGGGGTCTTCCGCCCCTGCCGGCGGCGAGCCCCAAGGGCCGAGCGTCGTCCCCGCACCCGCGGGGGTCTTCCGTGCGTGTTGCGGTGGGCGTTCATCCCGAAGACGTCGTCCCCGCACCCGCGGGGGTCTTCCCCGGGCCGAGGTGCGTCGTAGCGCGCCACCCGGGTCGTCCCCGCACCCGCGGGGGTCTTCCGCAGACCTGCGGGCCTGGGCCGAGCGGCGGCAGGTCGTCCCCGCACCCGCGGGGGTCTTCCCTAGGGGAGCAACGCCGGTGAGCGCCCCGCCAAGTCGTCCCCGCACCCGCGGGGGTCTTCCGTGCTGGTGCACGTCGCCCTCTCGGCCAGCGGGGTCGTCCCCGCACCCGCGGGGGTCTTCCGCGGGGCCTGCTCCGCCGTGCCGCGCTCCGCCGGTCGTCCCCGCACCCGCGGGGGTCTTCCGCGCGAGCGTCGTGGTCTGAGCGGGGCCAGGGAGTCGTCCCCGCACCCGCGGGGGTCTTCCGGCCCGCAAGCTGGACGTGAAGACGGCTCGATCGTCGTCCCCGCACCCGCGGGGGTCTTCCCCGCTCGGTCTTGGCCGCCAGGTCCGCCGGCGTGTCGTCCCCGCACCCGCGGGGGTCTTCCCCGCGTCGCTTCGATCGGCTCGCCCGCCCCGAGGTCGTCCCCGCACCCGCGGGGGTCTTCCGGCCTACAGCCCCTCGGCCCGGCTCGCCGGCAAGTCGTCCCCGCACCCGCGGGGGTCTTCCCGCAGTGTGCGAGCCGGACTCGGGGTCGCGACTGTCGTCCCCGCACCCGCGGGGGTCTTCCGAAGTCATCTACTTCCTTGACCTCGGCCCAAGCGTCGTCCCCGCACCCGCGGGGGTCTTCCGGTCGGTGGTACTTGGCGAGAAGGTGATCAAGGGTCGTCCCCGCACCCGCGGGGGTCTTCCGCGCGGCGGACTTCTTCGGGGGTGAGGGTGATGGTCGTCCCCGCACCCGCGGGGGTCTTCCCCCGGTTCACTTGGAAGTTCTATGACGCCGAAGGTCGTCCCCGCACCCGCGGGGGTCTTCCCATCGACCCCGACGGGGCGGTGATCCTCGACTCGTCGTCCCCGCACCCGCGGGGGTCTTCCGGCGTACCGGGAGCTGCGGGACATGATCAAGGCGTCGTCCCCGCACCCGCGGGGGTCTTCCGGCCGGGAAGGTCGTCGGCGGGATCATGCTCGCGTCGTCCCCGCACCCGCGGGGGTCTTCCGCGATCAGGACCGCAGCGGGCGAGACCGAGGCGGTCGTCCCCGCACCCGCGGGGGTCTTCCGACCGACGTGCTGTCCCGGAAGCACGTGCTGACGTCGTCCCCGCACCCGCGGGGGTCTTCCCACGACGTTGGGTCGTGCACCGGTGTCGCGGCGGTCGTCCCCGCACCCGCGGGGGTCTTTCCACGAGGTGGTTGACACGACCAGGGGTTTCGTGTGTCGTCCCCGCACCCGCGGGGGTCTTCCGCGGACGGCCGCGGACATGCTCCAGATGCACGGGTCGTCCCCGCACCCGCGGGGGTCTTCCGTCGGGTGAGGTCGACGGCAACCCGGGGAACGGGTCGTCCCTGCACCCGCGGGGGTCTTCCCTTCTTGACCGCGGCGCAGTCCGTGACATCGTGGTCGTCCCCGCACCCGCGGGGTCTTCCGTCGCCGGTCCCGATCGTGGCGTGGTGATGCCGTCGCCCCCCACCCGCGGGGTCTTCCCCTGGTGGGGTTGGCCCCGGGAGGCTGTGGGTCTGTCATCCCCGCACCCGCGGGGGTCTTCCCATGCCATCGGTTCGCCCCATGATGTCGCAGCGTTCGTCCCCGCACCCGCGGGGTCGTCCGCCGAGCTGGAGGCCGCCAGCGTTTGACGAGGCTGCGGTCAGAGCGACAGGCCGGGCCCCGTCCAGGCGAGGCTCGTGCGGTGCAGAGGTCAGGCTGACTGAGCGGGTCGGCCCCCGCACCAACACCTACGACCATCATGAACCAGCCCGATGGGCTGCACTTCGGTGTGGTCCTGCGTCAGCGGGTCTCCCGTCGGCCCGACGATCATGAGCGCCACACGTGGCTCTCGACGGCCTCATTCGACCCTCGGTGAGCCATCGACGGGCCCTCGCTCATCGCCGCATCGCCACAACCCCACTTCCCGCCGACCCTGGCTCAGCCGCGCCATCGCTCGGCGGTCCCGGGAGTTGGAGGACCGGCACGTGACCCGATCGGGGTTGACGGGCACGGCCCTATCGGACCGCCTCCGGCCCAGCCGGCCCCGGCTCCTCGTGGTGCCGCGGGCTCGGGGCGCGGACGCGTCAGACTCGGACCCATGGCTGCTCCGCTCCACGCATCCCCCACCCCCGGCTGGAACCGCTACAGCACCGGCACCGAGGCGCTCGGCGCCACGCGCCGCGCGGTCGCCTACGGCGCGGACGTCCCCTCGGAGGAGACGCTCCGGCTGCTCGGCAACGTGGAGGGCAAGCGCATCCTCGACCTCGGCTGCGGCACCGGCGCCAACGCGGTGCTGCTCGCCGAGCAGGGCGCGAAGGTCATCGCGCTCGACGCCGCCACCGCCAACGTCGGCGTCGCCCGCGAGCGGGCCGAGGCCCACGAGGTGCGGGTGGAGCTGCACCAGGGCAACCTCGCCGAGCTGGCCTTCCTCCGCTCCGACACCGTCGACGCCGCGCTCAGCGTCATGGCGCTCACGGAGGTGGAGGACCTGGCCCGCGTCTTCCGCCAGGTCCACCGGGTCCTCAAGCCCGAGGCGCCCTTCGTGCTGTCCTTCCCCCACCCGGCCTTCGCCCTCTTCGACCCCGCTGCGGACGACCCGCTGCGCGCCGTGCGCCCCTACGACCACGCCGAGCCGACCACCCGCACCCTGCGACCCGAGCTGACCGTCACCGACCACCCCCGCACCATCGGCGAGATCTTCACCACGCTGCACCGGGCGAGCTTCGGCGTCGACCAGCTCCTCGAACCGGTGGCCGACCCCGCGGCGGGCGCGCTCCCCTCGGCCGACCTGGCCCGGTTCGTGCCCAGCACCGTCGTCTTCCGCGCCCGCAAGCAGGGCAACTGACCCGACCCCTCGCTCGCCCCGGTCGGATCGCGTCGACCCACGACGGGTTCGCCCCACGACGACGGCACCTCCGGGCCGACGACCCGGCCGATGGCGGGTCCGCCCCGCCGGGCCTGCCCACCGGACCGACGACCGACCCGACCGATGGTGGCCCGCCCCCCCGGGGCCAGCCCACCGCCCCGGCGACCCGTCCGCCCGGCCGGACGGGACCGGCCGGGCGACCGCGGTCAGCGGACGATGGAGCGGCGGTAGGCGCGCACGGCCAGCGGGGCGCAGACCACCACGATGAGGACGATGAAGCCCCACGTGTAGGCGACCGGGTGCTGGATCGACCACGGGTCATCCGGCTTGATCGGCGAGTTGGGGTTGCCGAACAGCTCCCGCAGCGCGTTGGACAGCGTGGTCGCCGGGTTCCAGGCCGCGACCGCGCGCAGTCCCGAGGGCATCCCGTCGAGCGGCACGAAGGTGCTCGCCACGAACGTGATCGGGAACAGGGCGACGAACGCGATGCCCGACACGCCCTCCGGCGTCTTCACCAGGCTGCCGAGCAGCACGCCGACCCAGATCATGGCGAAGCTGAACGCCACCATCAGCAGGTAGGCCCCGAGCGCATCCACGATGCTGCCCCGGATGCGCCAGCCGACGACGAAGCCGGTGGCCGACATGAGCAGGATCGGCAGCAGCGCCTTGATGAGGTTGGCGACGGCGTGGCCGGCCAGCACCGAGCCGTCGGCGATCGGCAGCGACCGGAACCGGTCGACCGCCTGGTTCTTGCGGTCGTTCGCGATGGACATGGCCACGCCGAACGCGGCGAACACGAGGGTCTGGGCCATGATGCCGCCCATCAGGAACTCGCGGTAGCGCTGCGGGCTGTCCCCGGCGCCGCCCGGCACGCTGATGGCGCCGCCGAACACGTAGGCGAACATCAGCACGAACATGATCGGCTGGATCGTGGCGTCCGAGAGCTGCTCGGGCTCACGCTTCATGTGGATCAGCCCGCGGCGGGCGATCACCCAGGTGTCGTGCAGCACGCCCTGGGTGGGCTTGGGCTCCGCCGGGCGGGCGGAGGAGGCGTCGAACGCGGCCAGCGCCTCGGCGTCGCTCGTCGGCTCCGCGGTGGGGGTGGTGGTGTCGGTCATCGATCGTCCTCCTCGTCCTCGGCGATGGGTTGGCCGGTCAGGGTCAGGAACACCTCGTCGAGGGTGGGTTGGCGCAGGCTGAGGTCCTCGACCTCGTGGCCGGCCTCGGCGAGGGCGTTGGCGACCTCGGCCAGGCCGCCGACGCCGCGGGTGGTGGGCACGATCGCGGTGCGCTCGCCCCGGTCGAGGACCGGTTCGGCACCCACGACCGAGGCGAGGATGGCGGCCACCGCGTCGAGCGTGGTCGTGCTGGGCAGGGTGACGGCGATGTTGTCGCCGCCCACCTGGCGCTTGAGGGAGCGGGCGTCGCCCCGGGCGATCACCCGGCCGTGGTCGACCACGAGGATGTCGTCGGCCAGGCGGTCGGCCTCCTCCAGGTACTGGGTGGTGAGCAGGATGGTGGCGCCGCCGGAGACGAGCTGCTCCAGCACGTCCCACAGCTCGCTGCGGGCCCGCGGGTCGAGGCCGGTGGTCGGCTCGTCCAGGAACAGCACCTCGGGCCGGTTCACGAGCGTGGCCGCCAGGTCGAGGCGGCGCCGCATGCCGCCCGAGTAGCCGCCGGAGGGGCGGCCGCCGGCGTCGGTCAGCGAGAACTGGGCGAGCAGCTCGGTGGCCCGGGCCTTCGCCTCCTTGCGGCTCAGGTGGTGCAGCTCGCCGATCATCACCAGGTTCTCGAAGCCGGTGAGGAGCGGGTCGACGGTGGCGTCCTGCGCGGCGAGGCCGATGCGGCGGCGCACCTCGGTGGCCTGGGTCGCCACGTCGTAGCCCGCGACCGTCGCCTCGCCCTCGGTGGCGTCCGCGAGCGTGGTGAGGATGCGGACGGTCGTGGTCTTGCCGGCGCCGTTCGGGCCGAGCACGGCGGTGACCGAGCCGGTGGGGACGGCGACGTCCACCCCGTCGAGCGCGACCTTCTCCCCGTAGTGCTTGACGAGGCCGGTGGCGGCGATGGCGTGTTCGGACATGGGTGGCTCCACGGGTCGGTTCCAGGGCAGGGCTCCGGGGCGCCGGATCGGCACGCCCCGGTGAGGATCGGGGGCGCCGACGGGGACGGGGGTCGGCGGTCCGAGCGATCGTTCTCAGCGGTCCAGACGGCACGACCCGTCGGAAGTCATCGGTCGACGCTACGACCCACCGGCCGCCGCGCCCACCCCATTTTCGCGCCTCGCCCCGGCACCGCGTTGTCGGGCCGGCCGTCCACCCAGCGCAGGTCGACCGCCTCCTCCCCGTCCAGGCGGGCCATCGCCGGGCACTCGACGCCCAAGACCGCCGCCGGCGGACCAGCCCCGGAGCGCGGCGAGCGGCACCGTGGTGGGCACCACCGTGCGGACGGTGGCCCCGTCCAGGACCGCGGTCAACTGCGGCCGCGGTCCCTCCTCGGTGCCGACGACCCACACGGCCAGGGCACCGGCCGGCGCGTCAGCCAGCGACAGCGTGGCGCGGGTGCCGACCAACCCGACGAGGCCCTTAGCCCGCGTCCGGCACGGGGGCCGGGCGGCTCGGACCCGCAGCCCGTCGTGGCCAGCACGACCGCGGCCACCGCCAGCGCCCGTGCGACGGACCCCCGCACCGTCGTGGTTCACTCCACAAGACGAGAAAAGCGCCGCGAGGCGTACCGTGCCGCGAACGCCCTACTCGCTCAACCGGTCGATGGCCTCCTGGGCCACCGACGTGGCCGCTTCGTAGTCCTCTGCCGGGATGAACTGGGTTCCGAAGTAGCCGATCACCGCGCCCTTCTCGTCCACCACCGGTGCCGCCTCAAGGACCAGCAACGCCCGGGCCGCCTCGTCCCACCGGGCATCCTCACCCGTGATGCCGAGCTCGGCAAGACGCCGGTCGACCCGATCATCCTGCTCCCTGAACTGTGCATCGAGGACGGTGCCACCACTGCCGACACCGGTAGCCGGGTTCATCACCGGCAGCGGCTCGTTGCGGTGCTTCATCGACTCCACGACCTCTGCGGTCAGGTGACCGGAGGACTTCCGGTCGGAGGAGTCCTTGGCAGAGGAGTTCGCCACCGCGACACCGCCAGCCACCGCAAGTCCGGCAACCACGATGCCGCCAGCGATCAACGTCTGTATCTTCTTCATGTCGTTCCCTACTCCGTCTTGTCGTCGTTCCTCGGACTACTTGGTTGTGACCGATGGGGTGAACGGAGTCGTGTACCGCCACTGCCCTCGGTAGGCTTCATTGGTCGAGTACACGAAGACATCGGCCACGGCTCGACCATGATCGCAATAGTCCGACTGAGCGACCTCGGCGATCGTGCCATAACTCGTCTTGCGTGGGGTCCTACCGCAGATGCCGTAGGTCTCGCTCCACTTCTCGGCGGTGACCCGGATCGAATCCCAGTAGTAGTTCGTGGTGTGCTGGTCGCCGGTACAGCCACCACTTCGAACAACGGTCCGGGCGCCGTACGCGGACGGATCGTCGTCAGCCAGCTCCATCACGAACGACTGTCCCGTCACGCATGACGTCCCGCCGAGTCGACCTCCACGCTGGGGCTCACCTTGCAACCGGCGAGGACGGCTAGTCCTAGAACAACGGCAAAACCGGCAATGCTGCGACGTCTGAGCTTCATCTATTTCCCTCCACGACGAGCCCATGCACCCGCCCAGATGTGTGCTTGACAGAAGCATGACACGAGGTTGAATGCCTTGTCAACGGTCACGGCCGATAGGGTCGACCGACGAGCCCTACCGTTCGATGGCTCCACCGCCTCCCCGGAGGGTAGGCCGTCGATCAGGGGTCGGTGCGGGCAGCCCACCAGGCGTCGAGGCGGCGGTACGCCTCGTCGGCACCGAGCGGGCCCTCCTCCAGGCGCAGCTCCAGCAGGTGGTCGAGCGCCTCGCCGATGGCGGGGCCGGGCGGGATGCCCAGGTGGTCCATCACCGCCTTGCCGTCCAGGTCGGGGCGGATGGCGTCCAGCGCCTCCTGGGCCCGGAGCGCGGCGATGCGCGCCTCCAGCTCGTCCATGCGGCGCGACAGCCGCTCCGCCTTCTTGCGGTTGCGGGTCGTGCAGTCGCAGCGGGTCAGCTCGATCAGCTCGGTCAGCACGTCGCCCGCGTCGCGCACGAACCGGCGCACCGCGGCGTCGGTCCAGCCCATCCCGTAGGTGTGGAAGCGCAGGTGCAGGTACACCAGCTTCTTCACCTTCGCGATGTCGTCGTTGCCGTACTTGAGCGCCTGCATCCGGTCCCGCGCCATGCGGGCACCCACCACCTCGTGGTGGTGGAAGGTCACGCCGCCGTCCCCGAACGCCCGGGTCTTGGGCTTGCCCACGTCGTGCAGCAGCGCGGCCAGGCGGGTGAGGCGGTCCGGCCGCGTCTTGGCCACCACCGCGATGGTGTGGGCCAGCACGTCCTTGTGGTGGTGGATCGGGTCCTGCTCCAGGCGCATCGCCGGCAGCTCCGGCAGGAACCGATCAGCCAGGCCGGTGTCCACCACGAACCACAGGCCGGCGGACGGGTCCTCCACCACCAGCAGCTTGTCCAGCTCGTCGCGGATGCGCTCGGCCGACACGATGTCGAGCCGCTCCACGTTCGCCCGCACCGCCGCCACCAGCCCCGGCTCGGGGTCCAGGCCGTAGCCGGCGATGAAGCGGGCGGCGCGCAGCATCCGCAGCGGGTCGTCGGTGAACGACACCTCCGGCGACAGCGGGGTCCGCAGCCGGCCGGCGGCCAGGTCGGCCGCGCCGTCAAACGGGTCGATCAGCTCCGGCTCCGGCACCCGCAGCGCCATCGCGTTGACCGTGAAGTCTCGCCGGGACAGGTCGTCGTGGATGTCGTCGCCGAAGGCCACCTCGGGCTTGCGGGACTCCGGCGAGTACGACTCGGCCCGGTGCGTGGTGATCTCGATCGAGCGGCCCCCGAGCTTCACCCCGATCGTCCCGAACCGCTCCCCCTGCGTCCACAGCGCGTCGACCAGCGGGCCGGCGATCGCCTTGATCTCGGTGGGGCGGGCCGGCGTCGTCAGGTCGATGTCGGCCTCGGGCCCGAGCGGTCGGCCCAGGAGCTGGTCCCGCACGATCCCGCCCACCAGGTACAGCGGCCTGCCGGCGGCGGCGAAGGCGTCGGCCAGGGGCCGGACCTCGTCGAGGACGGGCTGGATGCGGGCGGGGATCACGTCGGCCAACGGTAGTGGTCGACCCGCGCCGCTCCCCACGGGGTCCGGCGGTCGCGCACGGTGCTCAGGCGCCACGCGGCCAGGTGACCGCCAACCCCGAGACCGACGAGCGTGGCCTCCGAGCCGTTCGTCGGCTGCGCCTCCTCACACCGTGCCCGTCGCCGAGAACACGAGCGGACGCCGGGATCCTGACAACGACCTGGTCGCGGCCACCCGCTCGTGCTCTCAGGTGCCGTCGGCCAGGCGCTCCCGCACGGCCCGGGCCCGGGACACGACCTCCTGGCCCGGGCCGCCCGAGGTGGGGGCCTCGGGGCGGAAGCGGCCGTCGTCCACGATCGCGGACAGCACCGCGCCCACCGAGTCCGACAGGGCCCGCAGGTCGTAGCCGCCCTCCAGGAACAGGAGCCGCCGCCCCGCCGGCACCAGCGGCAGGATCGTGCTCGTCAGGTCGGCGAAGTCGCCCGCGGTCAGGCCGAGGTCGGTGATCGGATCGTCCCGGTGCCCGTCGAAGCCCGCCGACACCAGCAGCCAGGTGGGCTCCCAGGCCGCGAGGGTGGGCAGCACCAGGTCGTCGAACGCCCGCCGGCACGCGTCGCCGGTGGTGCCCGACGGCAGGGTCAGGTTGAGGGTCGTGCCCCGGCCCGCACCCTCCCCCACGTCATCGATGCGGCCCGTGCCCGGGTACATCGGCCACTCGTGCATCGACACGTAGAAGACGTTCGGGTCCCGCCAGAAGATCTCCTGGGTGCCGTTGCCGTGGTGGGCGTCGTAGTCCACGATCACCACCCGCTCGCCCCGCGCCGCCAGCGCCGCTGCGGCGACCGCCACGTTGTTCAGCAGGCAGAACCCCATCGCCCGGTCGGTGGTGGCGTGGTGGCCCGGGGGCCGCACCGCGCAGAAGCCCACGTCGCCCTCGCCCGCCTCCAGGCGCCGGATCACCTCCAGGCCCGCGCCCGCCGCCAGGAGCGCCGCCTCCCACGACGCCGGGCCCACGTGCGTGTCGCCGTCCAGGTAGCCGCCGCCGGCCTCGCAGAACCGCTCGATCGCCCGCCGGTACGCCACCGGGTGCACCAGGTCGAGCACCTCCGGCTCCGCGGCCACCGGCACCACCGGGGTGAGCGCCTCCCGCAACCCGGCGGCGTCGATCCCCCGCTCCACCGCCGTGAGCCGGGCCGGTCGCTCCGGGTGGCCGTAGCCGGTGTCGTGGTCGAGGAACCGGGCGTGGGTGGCGTAGAGCACCGGCGTGGCCATGCGGCGAAGGTTACGGGCTCCGCAACGCCCGGGGCGTCGGGGGTGGCCGTCCGACGGCCGCCCGGTGACCACCCCGGTGGCCACCCGAGGGCCGCGGCGACCGGATCGAGCGCGACCGGACCGAGCGGCCGGCTCGCCGCCCACCTGCGTGGACCTCGGCGGCAGGTTCTAACGTCGCGGGTGCCGCCACCGGCCGCCCGCGCCGCCACCTCCCTCCACCTCGGAACCCGCCATGGCCATCGACGATCGACGCCGCCACGAGGCTCGCACGCTGCGGGTCTCGGCGTGGAAGGGCGATCGCCACGTGGTGGTGCTCAGCCCGGCCCCCGACCGGTCCCCGCCCGGCGCCGGGGCGATCGCCGCCGAGCTGCGCGCGCTCGCGGCGGGCGGCGTCCACCGGGTGCTCACGGCCGCCCTCCGCGCCCCCGACCTCGAACCGTTCCTCGCGAACGGCTTCACCGAGGCCGACCGGCTGCACCTGCTCCGCCACGACCTCACCGACCTGCACGCGCTCCCGGCGCCCGGCGGCCACCTGCGGCGCGCCCGGTTCCGCGACCGCCCCGCCGTCCTCCACCTCGACGGCCTCGCCTTCGACCCCTTCTGGGCGCTCGACGCCGCCGGCCTCCGCGACGCGCTCGACGCCACCCCCTCCCGGCGGTTCCGCGTGGCCCAGGACCGTGACCGCACGGTCACCGGCTACGCCGTCACCGGCCGGGCCGGTGGTCAGGGCTACCTCCAGCGCCTCGCCGTCCACCCCGACCACGAGGGCCACGGCCTGGGTCGGGCGCTCGTGGCCGACGCCCTCCGCTGGCTCCGCCGCCGCGGCGCCGCGCACGCCTTCGTCAACACCCAGGTGGTCAACGAGCGGGCCTACGCGCTCTACCGGGCCTGCGGCTTCGTCCCCGAGCCGTCCGGCCTCACCGTGCTCGCCCGCGACCTGGCCCCGGAGCCGCAGCCGTGACCGACCCCCACGGCCCGCACCGCCGCCCGGTGCACCCGGCTCGACCGCCCCGCCCGGCGCGCACCACGCGCTCGGTGCCCGCCCTCCTCGCCGCCCTGGTCGCCGCCACGGTCTCGCTCGCCGCCCTCGCCGTGCCCGGCGGTGCCGCCGCCGCAGCCGGCCCCGACCGGCCCCGCCACCCCGCCCAGGAACCGGAGCCGCCCGACCGCGAGGGCGACCCCACCACCTCCCCCACCATCACCGTCAACCAGCAGAACCTGGAGGTCGACCCGAACGGGTCCTTCGTCGCGTTCCTCGACATCGCCGACGCCCCCGCCGGCGCCGAGCTGGCCGTCGACCTCTACGACCGCATCGATGGCGTCGACGGGCTCCAACAGGCCCTCGCCGGCCGGCCGGAGGGCGCGCTCCGCACCTACGTGATGCCGCTGTCGGCCACCCGCCGCCGCACCCAGACCACCGCCTTCGAGATCCAGCTCCTCGACCCCGACCGGCCCCAGCCCGCCACCGCCCCCTGGGCCTACGAGATCGCCGAGGCCGGCGTCCACCCCGTCCTCGTCCGCCTCCGCGACCCCGTCGTGGGCGACATCGCCCGGTTCGTCACCTTCCTCGTCCGCCGCCCCGACGCCGACGACCCCGCCGCCGCGGCCGCGGCCGTCCGCACGACGATCCTCCTCGACCTCGACGACCGGCCCGCCGACGCCACCGGCGGCACCGACGGAGCCGGCGACACCGGCGACAACGCACCCGACCCCGACCGCGACGCCGATGCCGACGAGCGGCTCGGGGAGCTGCTGGCGGTGCTCGCCGAGCACGACGACCTCCCGCTCGCCGTCAACCTGCCGCCCGACCGGGCCCGCCGCCTCACCGCCGGCGACGACGCCGACGGGGTCCTCGACCTCCTCGCCCGCGACGACGTCGACCTGCTCGGCGCGCCCTACGTGCCCGTCGACCCCCAGCAGCTCGCCGCCGAGGGCTACGGCACCGACCTCACCCTCCAAGCCCACCTCGGCGCGGAGGAGCTGAACCGCACGCTCGGGCGCAGCGGCGACGACACCTGGCTGCTGCGGACCCCCGTCGACGCCGTCACCGCCGGGCTGCTGCGCGACGCGGGCGTCGACCACGTGGTCACCGACGCCTCGGTGGTCGACGCCCCGCCCACCGCCGGCGTCGTCACCCTCGGCCCCGACCCCGACGCCCCCACCGCCGTCACCACCGACCTGCTCGCCCCACCCGCCGAACCGGGCGACGACCCCGACCTCGCCGTCACCCGGCTGCTCGCCGGCGCCGCCGTCCGCACCGGCCTCGTCGGCACCCCCACCGCCACCGTCCTCCGCCTCGACCCCGACACCGCGGCGCCCGCCCTGGTCGACCGCCTCCTCACCCGCATCGCCGAGAGCGAGGGGCTGGTCGAGGCCGTCGACCTCGACACCCTCTTCGACGCCACCCCCGCACCCGCCGGCCTGCGCACCCCCACCGCCCGGCCCTCCACCGGCTACACCGCCGCCCGGCGGGCCACCGACCGGCTCCGCGCCAGCTACCGCGACATGCTCGCCCCCGGCACCGCCGACGACGACGGCTACCGCCACGAGCTGGCCGAGTCCGCCTCCACGCTCCTCACCCCCGACGAGCGCATCGCCCGCCTCGAAGCCCTCAGCGCCCGCATGAACGAGGACCTCGCCGGCATCACCGCCGCCGAGACCGAGCGGGTCACCCTCGGCACCCGCGACGCCCGCATCCCCTTCGCCATCACCTCCACCGCGCAGGTGCCCCTCGTCGTCCAGATCCACCTCGACGCGTCCGACCGGCTGGAGTTCCCCCACAACCACTTCACCGCCGTCGTCCAACCCGACCAGCGGACCATCGTCCAGGTGCCCGTCCGCACCCGCACCAGCGGCGACACACCCATGACCATCACCGTCACCAGCCCCGACGGCGAGCTCACCCTCACCCGCAGCCGCTACACCGTCCGCTCCACCGCCGTGTCCGGCGTCGGCATCTTCCTCACCGTCGGCGCCGCCGGGTTCCTCGTGCTCTGGTGGGGCCGCCACCTGCTCCGGGCCCGCCGCGGCCGCCGCGACCAAGATGTAACCCCCGCCACCTGAACCCGGTCTGACCACGGTCAACCGCCGCACCTCGAGGTCCACCAGCATGCCCGTGCAGATCATCACCGACAGCGCCGCCGACCTGACCGTCGAGCAGGCGGAGGAGCTGGGCATCCGCATCGTCCCCCTCACCATCCGCTTCGGTGACGACGAGTACACCGACGTGGTGGAGCTGTCGCCAGCGTCCTTCTACGAGAAGATGGCCGCGTCGAGCGCCCTCCCCGAGACCGCCGCGCCCTCCCCCGGCGCCTTCGAGCAGGCCATCCGGGAGGCCGGCGCCGACGGCGACCCCGTCGTCGTCATCAACCTCTCCGGCGACCTGTCCGGCACCTTCAGCTCCGCCGAGAACGCCGCCCGCGCCATCGGCGACGAGATCGACGTCCGCGTCATCGACTCCAAGGCCATCACCGCCACCCTCGGCACCAAGGTGATCGCCGCCGCCGAGGCCGCCCGCGACGGCAGGGGGGTCGACGAGGTCGAGACCCTCGTTCGCGACCTCATCCCCCGCGCCCGCATCTTCGGCGCCCTCGACACGCTCGACAACCTCAAGAAGGGCGGCCGCCTCAACGCCGCCGAGGCCGTGCTCGGCTCCATGCTCTCCATCAAGCCCATCATCGACATCTCCGGGGGCACGGCGGAGGCCAGCGCCAAGGTCCGCACCCGCAAGAAGGCCCTCCACTGGCTGCGCGACCGCCTCTACGAGGAGCCCCAGATCGACCGGCTCGCCGTCTGCTCCGGCGGCGCCGGCGACCTCGACGCCTTCCTCGACCTCATCGCCGACCGCTACCCGCGCGAGGCCGTCGACGTCTGGACCATCGGCCCCGTCATCGGCGCCCACGCCGGCGCCGGCGTCATCGGCATCGCCTGGCACGCCGCCGACTGATCCCGCGCCGTCCCCACCCCTGCCGCCGCTCGGGACGCCGCCCGGATGGCCGCCGGCACGCCGCCACTGGGCCGGCGCCACCCCACCGCCGACGGGGCGGCGGCCCCCGCACCGGGGCGAGTAGCGTCGAGGCACTGTGCCACCGACGCCTCCTGACCGGGCCACGCCGGACGACGGCCTCACCGGCCACGTCCTGAAGGGCCGCTACCGGCTGAACCGGGTCATCGACGCCGGCGGCATGGCCACGGTGTGGGAGGCGACCGACCAGCTCCTGGCCCGCCGGGTCGCGGTGAAGATCCTCCACGCGCACCTCGCCCGCGACCAGTCGTTCGTGCGCCGCTTCCAGGGCGAGGCCATCGCCGCCGCCCGCCTCACCCACCCGTGCATCGTCTCGGTGTACGACACCGTGGTGGACGGCGCCATCAACGCCATCGTCATGGAGCTGGTCAGCGGCACCACCCTGCGGGCCGACCTGGACGACCACGGCCCCCTCCAGCTCCACGCCATGCTCGCCATCGGCACCCAGGTGGCCGACGCCCTCGGCACCGCGCACGCCAGCGGCCTCGTGCACCGCGACGTCAAGCCCGCCAACATCCTCCTGTCCGCCGACGGGCGGGTGCTCGTGGCCGACTTCGGCATCGCGAAGGCCGCCCAGGGCGGCGACCTCACCGAGGCCGGCTCCATGGTCGGCACCGCCAAGTACCTCTCGCCCGAACAGGTCGGCGGCGGCCCGATCGACGGCCGCAGCGACCTGTACTCGCTCGGCGTGGTGCTCTACGAGGCGCTCACCGGCCGACCCCCCTTCGTCGCCGAGAACGACCTCGCCACCGCGCTCCTCCGCCTCCGCGAGGACCCCCGGCCCATCCGCCCGGTCCGCCCCGAGGTGCCGCCCGGCGTGGAGCAGGTGGTGCTGCGCGCGATGGCCCGCAACCCCGACGACCGCTACCCCGACGCCGAGTCCCTGCGCCGCGCCCTCCTCGCCGCCGGCGCGGACCCCGCCCGCGCCCCGTCGGTGGCCCGGGCCGCGGTCGCCGCCTCGGGCGAGCACCCCACCGCCGGCGCCCACGTCCCCACCCGCCCGGTCGCCTCCCCGGACCCCGCACCGGCGCCCCGCCCCGGCGGCCCGCGCTCACGCCCGCCGGGGCCGGCCGGCCCACCGCCCGCGGCGGGCACCACCGCCTCGGGCACCGCCGGCCGCACGCCCACGCCGACCCCCACACCTACGCCGGCGCCCCCGCCGACCGCCCGGCCCC
>Ga0182792_1002044_pt1 | contig 15011 bp, 13 predicted proteins | sample Passage237B_FD_130497 | JGI IMG/M metagenome (GOLD analysis project Ga0182792, IMG submission 130497) | Cellulose adapted compost microbial communities from Newby Island Compost Facility, Milpitas, CA, USA - Passage2 37B (version 2) (version 2) ...
CCTGGGTGCGCTCGCCGGTGAGGAAGGGCTTGTCGTTGGCGTCGTGGTCGGAGGTGATCAGGTTGGCGGCTTCCGCGTCGGTACGGGCCAGGATCAGGGTCGGCACGCCCATCACGTCGGCGGCCAGGCGCGCGGCGTTGAGCTTCTCGATCGCCTCGCGGGTCGGCACCAGCACCTTGCCGCCCATGTGTCCGCACTTCTTCACCGCGGCCAGCTGGTCCTCGAAATGCACGCCGGCCGCGCCGGCCTCGATCATCGCCTTCATCAGCTCGAAGGCGTTGAGCACGCCGCCGAAGCCGGCCTCGGCGTCGGCCACGATCGGCTGCAGGAAGTCGATGCTGTCGTTGCCCTCGGCATGATGCAGCTGGTCGGCGCGCAGCAGGGTGTTGTTGATGCGCCTGACCACCGCCGGCACCGAGTCGGCCGGGTACAGCGACTGGTCCGGGTACATCTGCCCGGCCAGGTTGGCGTCGGCGGCCACCTGCCAGCCGGACAGGTAGATCGCCTTCAGCCCGGCCTTGACCTGCTGCATGGCCTGGTTGCCGGTCAGCGCGCCCAGCGCATTGACGAAGTCTTCCTCGTGCAGGTAGCGCCACAGCTTCTCGGCACCGATGCGGGCGATGGAGTGCTCCACCGGGATGGTGCCGCGCAGGCGGACCACGTCGGCGGCGGTGTAGTTGCGGGTGATGCCGGCCCAGCGCGGGTCGGTATTCCATTCGTGCTGGATCTGCTCGGCGGTCTTCAGCGTGCTCATGGTGGTACTCCGTGGTGCGATGGGGCCAGGGGGAGGGCGAGGACGCCCTGCGGCGGGCCCGGATGGGCCTGCCGTGCGGGGGGAACTGCGGGATTGCGCCGGCGGCGCGGGGCGCGGCTCAGTCCAGCCGGGCGTAGGCCGGCAGGGTCAGGAACTCGACCAGCTGGCCGGCGCGGGTGAGCTGGTCCAGCAGGGCGGTGGCCTCGGCGATGCGCGCGCCGCCCGGCAGGCCGGAGACGTCGCCCAGGCGCTGCGGCAGCCGCTCCAGGGCCTGCTCGAACAGGGCGAAGTCGATCGGAGTGCCGTCGTCCAGGTGCACCGGGCGGCCGTCGGCGTGGCGGCCGCGCGGGTCGGACAGGTGCAGCCACTGCCATAGCTGGGCGCGGGAGATCTCGGCGGTGGCCGCGTCCTCCATCATCCCGTGGATCGGCACGCAGCCGTTGCCATCCAGCCAGGCGGCCAGGTAGCGCACGCAGACCTCGATGTTGTTCTCGAAGCCTTCGCGGGTGATGCTGCCCTGGCAGGGCGCGATCAGGTCATCGCGGGTCACCTGCACGTCGTCGCGGCGCACGTGGTGCTGGTTGGCGGTGGGCATGTAGGCGTCGAACACCTGGCGCGCCACCGGGATCAGCGCCGGGTGCGCCACCCAGGTGCCGTCGTGGCCGGCCATGACCTCGCGCAGCTTGTCCTGGCGCACCCGGGCCAGGGCCTGCTCGTTGGCCTCCGGGTCCTGCGCGGGGATCTGCGCGGCCATGCCGCCCATGGCATGGGCGCCGCGGCGGTGGCAGGTACGGATCAGCAGCTCCGAATAGGCCTTCAGGAACGGCTGGGTCATGGTCACCTGGCCACGCTCGGGCAGGACCTTGTCGGCGTGGGCGCGGAAGGTCTTCAGGTAGGAGAAGATGTAGTCCCAGCGCCCGCAGTTCAGGCCGACCACGCGGTCCTTGAGCGCGTACAGGATCTCGTCCATCTCGAACACCGCCGGCAGGGTCTCGATCAGCACGGTGACCTTCATCTGCCCCTGCGGCAGGCCCAGCATCGCCTCGGTGTGGGACAGCGCCTGCTCCCACAGCTCGGCCTCCTCCATCGACTGCAGCTTGGGCAGGTAGAAGTACGGGCCGCGGTCGTTGGCCATCAGGGTGCGGGCGTTGTGCCAGGCGAACACGGCCATGTCGAACAGGCCGCCGGCCATGGGCTCGCCGTCCACCCGCACGTGCTTCTCGTCCAGGTGCCAGCCACGCGGGCGCACGATCAGCACCGCGCGCTCGTCGTAGGGGCGCAGCCGGTACTGCTTGCCGGTGTCCGGGGCGGTGTAGGCCAGGGTCCCGTCCACCGCCGCGGCCAGGGCGCGCTGCCCGGCCAGCAGGTTGCGCCAGGTCGGCGCGGTCGAGTCCTCGAAATCGGCCATGTAGCAGTTGGCGCCGGAGTTGAGCGCGTTGATCACCATCTTCGGGTCGGTCGGCCCGGTGATCTCGACCCGGCGGTCGCGCAGTGCACGCGGGATCGGGGCCACCTTCCAGTCACCGGCGCGGATGGCGGCGGTGTCGGCGCGGAAGTTGGGCAGGCCGCCGGCATCGAAGAAGGCCTGGCGCTCGCGGCGGGCGGCCAGGCGGGCGCGGCGGCCCGGCTCGATCATGCGGTGCAGGCTGACCAGCAGGCCCAGCAGGGGAGCCGGCAGCAGCTGCTCCTGGCCGGCCACCCGCTCGGTCAGCGCGAGCCCGACCGAACGCGCGGCCGGGGCGGCGCCGGCCTGGCGGACGGGGCGGCTCTGGGGGCGGATGGCATGGGCGGCGGTGGCGGACATGGCAGGCTCCTGGCTTGCTGGGTTCGGGCCTCCACGCTGCGTTGCGGCAAACTATTTGACAAAACAGATTTGTCAATGTAGTTCATAAGATCACCTTATACCTGCATGCGAGCACCGGTGAGCCCCACTGCAAGTGCCCGTTTTTCCTACAAATCCGATCGACTCAAGCCGCTGCGGGCGTTCTGCCAGACGGTCCGCCTGGGTTCGGTTTCGCGGGCGGCCGATGCGCTTTTCGTCAGCCAGCCGGCCATCACCCAGCAGCTCCAGGCGCTGGAGCGCGACCTGGGCGTGGTCCTGCTCGAGCGCGCCGGGCGGCGCCTGGTCCCCACCCGCGAGGGCGAGCTGCTGTACGAGATGGCCCAGCCCCTGGTCGAGCAGCTGGACGGGCTGGAAGCGGCCTTCCACGAGAAGGTGCGCGGCCTGGACGCGGGCGAGCTGCGGATCGCGGCCAACAGCTCCACCATCCTCTACCTGCTGCCGCAGATCGTCTCGGCCTTCCGCGCCAGCCACCCGGATGTGCGCCTGTCGCTGCACAACGTGGTCACCAGCGAGGGCACCGAGCTGCTGCGCGAGGACGCGGTGGACCTGGTGGTGGGCACCCTGGTGGACGTGCCCGGCGACCTCAGCTACGAGGCCGCGCACCGCTTCGAGCAGCGCCTGATCGCCCCGCCCGGACACCCGCTGCTGCGCAAGGCCCGGCTGGAGCTGGAGGACCTGGCCGAGCATCCGCTGATCCTGCCGCCCAGGCGCCAGGTCACCTGGCGCCTGGTGGACGCGGTGCTGCAGCAGAACCGGATCCCCTACACCGTGGCCCTGGAGGTCAGCGGCTGGGATGTGATCAAGCAGTACGTGGCCATGGGCATGGGCGTGTCGATCGTGCCCTCGATCTGCCTGGGCGAGGCCGACCGCGACCGCCTGGGCTCGCGCTCGCTGGCCGCCTTCTTCCCCTCGCGCAGCTATGGCGTGGTGGTGCGAAAGGGCCGGGTGCTCTCGCCCCAGGCGCGCGCCTTCATCGCCCTGATCAAACCCGACCTGATGGCCCCGCGCGACTACGACCAGAGCGGGCATTCGGAGCGCTGAACCCCGGACCCGGCAGGCACGGCCGGACCGCCGCCGCCCGCCGGGGCGCCGGCTCCTCCGGCCCGGCAGGCTCAGTCCCCGGCTCCGGCGGCCGCGCCGGCGCCCAGCCCCGCCATTTCCCTGCCCACGAGGAAGCCACTGCCGAACAACAGCAGGCCCACCACCACCAGGATGAGCAGGAAACGGGCCGTTGGAGTCTTGGGGGATGGGCTCATCTGCTTCTCCTTGCCTGTGCCGCGGCCGGCAGGCGGCCCGCGGCGGGGTTCCCTTGTCCCATGCTCGCACGCCGGTCCGGGCCGCTCAATCGGCCGGGGTTTTCCGGGCCTTGAGCGCGGCAAACGCCGCCAGCGCCGCGGCCCGGGCCTGGGCCAGGTCCACCTGCGGCCGTGCCGGGTAGTGCGGGGCGTGGCGCGCCAGCAGTTGCGGGTGCTCCCAGGGCGCGAACCGCGCCGGCAGCGGCAGTCGCGCAAGCTCCGGCAGCCAGCGCGCGATATAGGCCCCGTCCGGATCGAACTTCATCGCCTGGGTGACCGGGTTGAAGATACGGAAATACGGCGCGGCATCGGCCCCGGTGCCCGCCGCCCACTGCCAGCCCAGGGTATTGCCGGCCAGGTCCGCGTCCACCAGGGTGTCCCAGAACCAGCGCGCACCGTGCCGCCAGTGCAGGCGCAGGTGCTTGGTCAGCCAGCTGGCCACCAGCATCCGCACCCGGTTGTGCATCCAGCCGGTGTGCCAGAGCTGGCGCATGCCGGCATCGATGATCGGCACTCCGGTACGGCCCTGCTGCCAGGCGCGCAGGGTGGCCTGCAGCGGCCGCGCCCAGCGGAAACCGGCCATGCGCGGGTCCAGGTCCTGGTCGGGGGTATGCGAGAAGTGGTGCAGCACATGGTGGGCGAACTCGCGCCAGCCCAGCTCGGCCAGGAAGCGCTCACGGTCGGCTTCGGCCAGCGGCGCCTCCAGCACCGCCGCGGCCAGGCGCTGCACCGACAGCTCGCCGAAGTGCAGGTGCGCCGACAGCCGCGAAGTGCCGTCCTCGGCCATGCGCTCGCGGGCGCTGGCATAGCCGTGCAGGCCACCTTCCAGGAACTGGCGCAGGCGCGCCCGTGCCCCGGCCTCGCCCGGGGTGGCCTGCTCCCAGAAGCCGGCGTCCCAGTCCGGCCGGGTCTCGGGGATGATCGCGTCCAGGTGGCGTCCGGCCGGGGCGTCGGCCAGGTCCGGCGAGGGCAGCCGCGCCGGCGCCTCCCACAGCCGACGCAGGCGCCAGTGCGCGCGGGCGTTGTTCCAGAACGGAGTGAACACCCGGTAGGGGTCGCCCTGGCGGGTGCGGATCTCCCAGGGCTCGAACAGCAGGGCGCCGTTGAAGCTCTCCGCATGCAGCCCGGCCGCGCGCAGCTGCTGCTTGATCCGCGCATCGCGGGCCTCGACCAGCGGCTCGTAGCGGCGGGTCCACAGCACCGCCTCGGCTCCGGTCAGCGCGGCCAGGGCCTGCAGCGTGCCCAGGCTGGGCCCATGCAGCAGCAGCAGGCGCGAACCGCGCTGGCGCAGGGCCTGGTCCAGGGCCTGCAGCGAACGCCGGCGCCAGGCCAGGGAGGCCGCGCCCGGGGCCCACTCGCCCTCCTCCTCCGGCGCGTGGATGTACACCGGCACCGGCACCAGGCCGCGCTCCAGCGCGGCGCGCAGCGCGGGATGGTCGTCCAGCCTCAGGTCATCGCGATACCAGACCAGGGCCACGCCCATGCCCGCCTCCCGTCAGTCCGTCCCGTGGTGCTTGCCCATCCACGGACGGTACCACTGCCGCAGGGCGGCCATGTCGGCCTCCATGTTGCCGGTGGTGTGGAAGGCAGGGCCGAAGCCGATGATCCGCTCCGGATAATGGAAATAGGCCGTCAGTACCGGCACCTGGGCGCCGTGGGCGATCTTCCAGAAGCCGCGTTTCCATTCCTTGACCGGCTTGCGCGTGCCCTCGGGGGCGATCACGTACCAGATCTGCTCACTGGAGCGGATCAGTTCCACCGCCTGCTCGACCACGCCCTGCGGCTGGTCGCGGTCCACCGGGATGGCCCCCAGGCGGCGCAGGATCGGCCCCAGTGGCCACCAGAACAGCTGGGCCTTGCCCAGCACCCGGATGTCCACGCCCATGGCCAGCTTGGCGGCCATGCCCCAGATCCCGTCCCAGTTGGACGAATGCGGGGCGACCACCACCACCGCCCGCCCCACCGGCGGGATCGGGCCGACCATCCTCCAGCCGCCCAGGCGCAGCACGCTGCGGCCCAGCCAGCGCCAGAACGCCCCGCCGCGGGTGCGCGGCATCTGTGCCGGCAGCTCCGGCAGCAGTGGATCCTTGTTGCTCATTTCAGTTCCAGTCGCGGCCACTGCGGCCACGCTTGATTTCACCGCGTTCGCGCTTGCCCTGCAGGCGCCGCTGCTGCGAGCCGCGGGTCGGACGGGTCGCCACCCGCGGCTTGGGCACGGCCAGGCCGGCGCTGATGAAGGCCACCAGGCGCTCGCGCGCGTCCTGGCGGTTGCGCTCCTGGGTGCGGAAGCGTTGGGCCTCGATCACCAGCACCCCTTCGTCGGTAAGCCGGCGATCGCGGCGCGACAGCAGGCGCGCGCGCAACGGTTCGGGCAACGAGGGCGAGGCGGCAATGTCGAAGCGGAGCTCGACCGCGGTGGATACCTTGTTGACGTTCTGCCCGCCCGCGCCACTGGCTCGCACGAAGCGCTCCACCAGTTCCGATTCCGGGATCGCCAGTCTTGGGGTGATGGAGATGGCGTCTGCGGGCATGGCAGGATTGTACGGGAGCACGGGGCCGCGCCGCCTGCCGCTGCCATCCGCCACTGGCCAAGGAGGTCCATCGATGCACCGCTTTGCCGCACTCGCCCTTTCCCTGCTGCTGCCCGCCGCCGCCTGGGCCGCGCCGCCGAGTGATGAACAGGTGGACCGCCTGCTGGAACTGGCCGGGGTCGAGCGCGAGCTGGAACGGATGCTGCCGCAGCTGGAAGCCACCCAGGAGCAGATGGTCCGGCGCATGCTGCCGCAGCCGGCCGACCCGGAACGGGAGGCCGCGGCCAGCCGCGCCCTGGAAGCCAGCCGCCAGAGCATGCGCCGGATGCTGGCCTGGGAACGGCTGCGCCCGCTGTACCTGGACATCTACCGCCGCAGCTACGAGGCCGAGGACCTGGAAGCGATCATCGCCTTCTACCAGAGCCCGGCCGGGCAGCGCCTGCTGGAAAAGCAGCCGGTCCTGGTCCAGAACACCCTGGCGGCGATCCAGGGCCTGGTCGAACCGGAACTGCTGCGGCTGCGTGACGAGCTGGCCGAACTGGCCGCGCCGGCGTCGGGCGGCTAGCCCGCCGCCTGCCCGTCCAGGCTCCAGCCGAACAGGCCCAGGGCGCGGCTGAACTCCGCGTCCGGCGGCGCCACCACCGCGAGGCGGCGGCCGTCGTGCGGATGGGTGAAGCCCAGCCGCCAGGCATGCAGCAGCATGCGGTGCACCCCACGCATGCGGAACAGGCGGTTGTGCCGGCCATCGCCATGGCTGGTGTCGCCAATGAGGTGATGCGAGGCGTGCTTGAGGTGGCGCCGGATCTGGCGGAAGCGGCCGGTCACCGGCTGGCACTCCAGCAGCGCGTAGCGCGAGGTCGGGAAGCCGCCGGAAGGTTCGTCCAGCTCGCCGGTGGCCAGGCGCCGGAAACGGGTCAGGGCCGGCTTCTTCTGCGGCTTGCCCGGCCCGCCGTCGAGTGGATGGTCGATGTCGAAGGCCTCCTCCGGCCAGCCGCGGCATACGGCCAGGTAGCGCTTGTCCAGGCCCTGCTCCATCACCTCCCGGCCCAGGGCCGAGGCGGTGTCGCGGTCGAAGGCCACCAGCAGGCAGCCGCTGGTGGCGCGGTCCAGGCGATGGACCAGAAAAATCTGACGCCCGAATTGTCCGCGCAGCCGGTCGGCGGCGAAATCCGTCTCATCGGCAGCCAGGGCGCTGTCGTGCACCATCAGCCCGGCGGGCTTGTCCACCACGGCCAGGAAAGCGTCCTCGTACAGCACCGGCAACTGCATTGCATCCTCCCGCCCCGGCGGCGGCTGCCCCGCGCCGGGCGATCTGCGACCATGTAACGGCGGTGCCCGCCGCACCGCCCCTAGGAGACCAAGGATGATCCCCAACCGACGAATTCTCGCACTGACCCTGGGCCTTGCGTTGCTGCTGCCCGGCCTGGCCCTGCCCGCCCTGGCCGAACCGGCCGTGCCGCTGCCGCGCGGCGTGGCCGCCGGCCCCAGCATCGAGGGCATCAGCGAATACACCCTGGGCAACGGCCTGCGCGTGCTGCTGTTCCCCGACCCGACCAAGCCCACGGTCACGGTCAACCTGACCTACCAGGTCGGCTCGGTGCACGAGAACTATGGCCAGACCGGCATGGCCCACCTGCTCGAGCACCTGCTGTTCAAGGGCACGCCGGGCCACAAGGACATCAGCGGCGAGATGAAGCGCCGCGGCATCTCCTTCAACGCCACCACTTCGCTGGACCGCACCAACTACTTCGCTTCCTTCCCGGCCAGCGACGAGACCCTGGCCTGGGTGCTGGGGATGGAGGCCGACCGCATGCTCAATTCGCGCCTGGCCCGGGAGGACCTGGACAGCGAGATGACCGTGGTCCGCAACGAGCTGGAGGCCGGCGAGAACAGCCCGTCCAACGTCCTGTTCCAGCGCCTGCGCTCCACCGCCTTCCTCTGGCACAACTACGGCCACAGCACCATCGGCGCGCGTTCGGACGTGGAGGGCGTGCGCATCGACCAGCTGCGCGATTTCTACCGGACCTGGTACCGCCCGGACAACGCGGTGCTGGTGGTGGCCGGGCGGATCGACCCGGCCGCGACCCTGGCCCTGGTCCAGTCCCGCTTCGGCAAGCTCAAGGCCCCGGCCACCCCGCTGCCGCGGTCGCCCACGGTCGAACCGGCGCAGGACGGCGAGCGCGAGGTGGTGGTGCGCCGGGTCGGCGACCTGCGCCTGGTCGCGGCCGGCTACCACATCCCCGCGCGCACCCATCCCGACCACGCCGCCCTGTCGGTGCTGGGCAACCTGCTTGGCCACACCCCGGGCGGGCGGTTGCACCAGGCCCTGGTCGAGACCCGGATCGCCGCCGGGGTCGGCGCCGGCGCCGAGGGCCTGGCCGATGCCGGCCTGTTCACCGCGGTGGCGGTGGCCCCGCGCGAGGCCGATGGCGAACGCCTGCAGGCCGCGCTGCTGGAGCAGCTCGAAGCGCTGGTCCGGCAACCGGTCAGCGCCGAGGAGCTGGAGCAGGCCAAGCAGCGCATCGCCAACGCCTACGAGCTGTACCTGACCGACGTCAACGCCGTGGGCATGGGCCTGTCCGAGTTCGCCGCCGCCGGCGACTGGCGGCTGCTGTTCACCAGCCGCGACGCCATTGCCGCGGTCACCGTCGAGGACGTGAACCGGGTCGCCGCCACCTACCTGCGCCCGAGCAACCGCACCCTGGCCCGCTTCATCCCCAGCGAGGCGGTGGACCGGGTCGAGGTGCCGCGCGCGCCCAGCGCCGCCACGGTGGTGGCCGGCTACGCCGGGCGCGCGGCGGTGGCCTCGGGCGAGCAGTTCGATCCCACCCCGGACAACATCGAGGCCCGCACCACCCGCCTGGTCCTGGGCGACGGGCTAAAGGTGGCGCTGCTGCCCAAGCGCACCCGCGGCAACACCGTGGTGGTCAATGGCAGCTTCCGCTTTGGCGATGCCGAGTCCCTGCGCGGCAGGGACGTGGCCGCCAGCATCACCGGGATGATGCTGATGCGCGGCTCGCGCGAGCTGGACCGCGCCGCGATCGACCGCCGCCTGGAAGACCTGCAGACCCGCGGCGGGGTTGGCGGCGGCCTGCAGTCGGCCCAGCTGAGCCTGCAGTCGCGCCGCGACACGCTGCCCGGGGCGCTGCGCCTTCTGGCCTCTCTGCTGCGCGAACCGGCCTTCCCGGAAAGCGAGTTCGAACAGGCCCGGCTGCAGATCATCACCGGCCTGGAGGCGCAGCGGCAGGAGCCCGGCGCCATCGCCAGCCAGGCCCTGGCCGAGCACTTCGAGGTCTGGCCCGAGGGCCATCCGCTGCACACCCTCAGCCGCGAGGAGAGCCTGGCCGCGGTCAAGGCGCTGCGCCGCCAGGACCTGGTGGACTTCCATCGCGAGTTCTATGGCACCGCCGAAGGCGAGATCGCCATTGTCGGCGACTTCGACCCGGAGGCGATCAAGGCCCTGCTGCAGGAGCTGTTCACCGGCTGGCGCAGCAAGCACCCCTATGCCCCGATCCATACCCGCCATACCGAGGTCGCCCCGGCGGCGCGGCGCCTGCCGGCGCCGGACAAGCCCAATGCGGTGCTGCTGGCGCGGCAGAACCTGCCGCTGAAGGTGACCGACCCCGATTACCCGGCGCTGGTGGTGGCCAACCGGGTGTTTGGCGGCGGCGCGCTGAAGTCGCGCCTGGGCGACCGCATCCGCCAGGCCGAGGGCCTGAGCTACCACGTCTCCAGCGCGATCAGCGCCGACGACAACGTCGACGGCTCCGGGGCCAGCGACGACGCCGGCCACCTGGTGATCCAGGCCATCGCCGCGCCGCAGAACGCGGACCGGGTCGAGGCGGCGATCCGCGAGGAGCTCGCCCGCCTGGTCGAGCGCGGGATCACCGCCGAGGAACTGCGCGACGCGGTCTCCGGCCTGCTGACCGAGCGCGAGCAGGTGCGCGCCGAGGATGGTTCGCTGGCCGGGATGCTGGCCGACCAGCTGTTCCGCGCCCGCACCATGCAGTTCACCGCCGAGCTCGATGCGCGCTACCGCGCCCTGACCGTGGAGCAGGTCAATGCCGCCATCGCCCGGCTGCTGCAGCCGGCGCAGCTGAGCGTGTTCGTGGCCGGCGACTTCTCCGGCCTGGCCGCTGCCGGCACTGGCGGCGAGGGTGAGGCCGGCGCCAGCCGCTGAGGATCTTGCCGCGCGGCGAAGGCGAAGGGCGGCCTCCGGGCCGCCCTACCGGCGCGGCGGCAGTTCAGCGCCGCGGCAACGCGGCCAGGATCGCCCACAGCCCGCCGGCGCCGGCGATCCAGGCCGACAGGGGCACGCCGAGCAGGCGCGGCCCGCCGGCCTCCAGCGCGTACAGCACCGCCGCCACCAGCAGCAGGCCCACGCCCAGGATCGCGGCCACCGAGCGCCGCTGCATCACCTGCAGGGTGCGCGCCAGTTCGGCCAGCTGGGCCGACTCGATGCCGACGCGGTGCCGGCCCTCGACCTGCTGTTCCAGCCAGGCATGCAGCAGGCGCGGCATTTCCGGCGCCCGGGTCATCAGTTCCGGGGCGCGCTTGCCGAACTCGCGCAGCAGCCGCCGCGGGCTGTAGCGCTCGCGCAGGATCTTCTCCAGCACCGGCCGCGCCACCGCCCAGATGTCCAGCTGCGGATCCAGCTGGCGGCCCACGCCCTCGATGTTGAGCAGGGTCTTCTGCAGCAGGATCAGCTGCGGCTGCAAGGTCAGCTGGTAGCGCTGGGCGGTGCGGAACAGTTTGCCCAGCACCTCGGCCAGCGAGACCTGGCTCAGCGGCCGGGTGAAATAGGGTTCGCACACCGCGCGGGCGGCGGCCTCCAGCTCGTCGATCCGCACCGTGGCCGGCATCCAGCCCGCCTCCACGTGCAGCTCGGCGATGCGCCGGTAGTCCTGGTGGAAGATGGCCATGAAGTTCTCGGCCAGGTAATACTGGTCCTGCGCCGACAGCTGGCCGACGATGCCGTAGTCCAGGGCGATGAAGCGCGGGTCGGCGCGCCGCGCCGGGTCGGTGTCCACCCAGATGTTGCCGGCATGGGCATCGGCATGGAAGAAGTTGTCGCGGAAGACCTGGGTGTAGAACACCCGCACGCCCTTGGCCGCCAGCACCTTGCGGTCGATGCCCGCGGCGTCCAGCGCGGCGATGTCGTCGGAGGGGATGCCGTGCACCCGCTCCATGGTCAGCGCCCGCTGCGCGGTGTGCGACCAGATCACCTCCGGCACGTACAGGTCCGGCGAATCCTTCCAGAACCGGCGCATCACGCTGGCATTGGCGCCCTCGCGCTGCAGGTCCAGTTCGGCGGCCAGGGTGGACTCGATCTCGGCCACCACCGCCTGCGGGCGGATCCTGTCGGCATTGGGATGGGCGCGGTCGACCAGCGCGGCCAGCGACTTGAGCAGGGCGATGTCGGCGGCGATCTGGCGCTCGATGTCCGGGCGCAGCACCTTGACCACCACCTCGCGGCCGTCATGCAGGCGCGCGGCGTGGACCTGGGCGATCGAGGCCGAGGCCAGCGGCCGGGTATCGAAGGCGGCGAAGGCTTCCTCCACCGGCCGCCCCAGCGCCTGCTCGACGATCAGCCGCGCCGCGTCGCCGTCGAACGGCGCCACCTGGTCCTGGAGCAGGGCCAGTTCGGCGGCGATGTCCGCCGGCAGCAGGTCGCGACGGGTGGACAGGATCTGGCCGAACTTGACGAAGATCGGCCCCAGCTCCTGCAGGGCCAGGCGCAGGCGCACCCCGCGCGGCTGCGCGGCCACGTCGGCGGCCGCGCGCGGCACGAAGGGCTTGGCCAGCGCCAGCCAGCGCTCGGCGGGGCTGCCGTCGAGCAGGTCGTCCAGGCGGTAGCGCAGCACCACCTTGCCGATCCGCCATGCGCGCAGCGCGGCCCTCATGTCCGCGCCTCCCGCTGGCGCAGCCGCGCCAGGCGCACGGCCAGCCGCTCCACGCCGTCACGCAGCGCATCGACGTCGTCGTTGAAGGCGGCGACCTCGGCCCGCGGCACCACCTCGCGCGCTTCCTCGGTCAGGTATTCGGCGCCCGAGCGCGCCAGGGTGGAGGCGGTGTGGCGCATGCCGCGCAGCGCGGCGGCGGCGGCATTGGCCAGCTGCACCCCCAGCACCTCGCCGAAGGCGGCCACGAACGGCTGCTGCCAGTCGGGCTGGAACCCCGACGCCAGTTGCTGCAGGCGCCGCGCCAGCTCGGCGTCACCGGCCACGTGCACGCGCCCGGTGCCGCTGCGGCGGCTGGCGGCGCGGGCCAGGAACGGCAGCTGGTCGAGCAGGCCGCCGATGCTGCCGCGTACCGCCAGGTCGGGCTCCTGCAGTGGCGGGCCAACCTGCAGGTAACCGCCATGCACGCCGATCTGCAGCGCCAGTGGCGGCGACTCCAGGGTCAGGGAAATGCGCCGCCCGTCCAGCCCGGCCAGGGCCTCGCGGGTATCGGGATCCAGCGCCACGGCCCGGTTCAGCGCCGCTTCCAGGGCACGTCCGGCCAGCGGCTTGAGGGCATCGAAGGGGGTAGGCATGGGCGCATTCTACCGGGCCGCCCGCCTGCCCGCGGCAGCCCCTGGCGCGGGCATGAAAAAGGCGGGGAGGCTGGCCTCCCCGCCCTTGCCGCCCGCCGCAGGCGGGCGCGTGGTGGATGCGGCGCGGCTCAGGTCCGCTTGCGCAGCATCGACACCAGGCCAAGGATCAGGAACACGACGAACAGGATCCAGGCGATGTTGGTGGCCGCGCCGGCGATGCCGCTGAAACCCAGCAGGGCGGCAATCACGGCGATGACGAAAAACACGACGGCGTAGTGCAGCATGGGAACATCCTCTCTCGCTGGGCCCGCGTGGGCAGTTGCAGGGGATGCTGCATGGGCCACGGTCGCGATCAGGTGAGGGCAGCGCCGTGTTGCCAGCTGGCCTTCAGCCTGGTGAGTCCCTCGTCAAAGGACACCTGCGGCACGTAGCCGAAATCGCGCCGCGCAGGTTCCATGCTGTACCAGTGCGGCGTGCACAGCTGCTCGGCCAGGAAGCGCGTCATCGGCGGCTCGCCAGGCAGGCGCAGCCACGGCCACAGGCGCTCGGCCACCGCACCGATGCGGTAGGCGGTCTTGAACGAGATGCGGCGCGTGACCGGGGGGGCGCCGGCGGCGGCCAGCAGCCGGTTGAGCACCTCGGCGATCGGCAGCGGCTCGCCGTTGGAGATGAAATAGGCCTTGCCCGCGCAGGCTGCACCGGGGGCCAGGTGCTCGAAGGCATCGAAGTGCGCCTGGGCGGCGTTGTCGATGTAGGTGGTATCGACCTTGTTGAGGCCGTCGCCGACGATGCGCAGGCGCCCGGCGCGGGCGCGCTCGACCAGCCGCGGCAGGATGTGCGCATCGCCCGGGCCCCAGATCAGGCGCGGGCGCAGCGCCACCACGGCCAGGCGGGCGTCGTTGGCCGCCAGCGCTTCCTGTTCGGCGATGGCCTTGGTCGCCGCGTACGGCGCCTGGAAGTCCTCGCCATAGGGCACCTGGTGGGCACCCAGCCCCTCCACCGGATGGGTGGCACGGTGGGTGACGCTGGGGGTGGAGGTATAGACCAGACGGCCAACCCCGTGCGCGCGGCAGGCCGCGATCACGTTGCGGGTGCCGACCACGTTGGGCTGGTAGTAGCTGTCGTAGCTGCCCCAGGCGCCGGCCTTGGCCGCGTTGTGGAACACCGCGTCCACCCCGGCCACCGCGTGCATCACCGCGTTGGCGTCGGCCAGGTCGCCACGGATCTGGCCCACGCCCATCGCCGCCAGCTCCGGCGAGTGCCGGCGCTGGAAGCTCAGTACTTCATGCCCGCGCTCGCGCAGGCCGCGGCACAGGGCCTGGCCCAGGAAACCCCCGCCTCCGGTGACCAGGATCCTCATGCCCGTGCTCCCATCCCGGCGGCGGCCCATTCGGCCAGCTTCTCGCGGCCGATCTTGGCGTTGTGGCGGATGTCGACCGGGAAGGACGGATGCACGCGGAAGGTGTCGATCCGCGCCGCCGGACCGCCGTGGCTGGCCGCCAGCTGGCGCAGCTCGGCCTCGATGGCGGGAAAGCCGGCCGGATCCACGCCCGGCTGCAACTCCATGCACAGCACCGGGCGCTGCGCGCCCGGCGCGCCCACCCCGACCAGCGCGGTGCGCCGCACCCGGGGATGGGCGTTGAATACCGGTTCGACCTGCTCGGTGTAGAGCGGGCCCTGTGCGGTTTCCACCCGCTGGGTCTTGCGCCCGCAGAACCACAGCCGGCCCTGCCCGTCGAAGTAGCCCACGTCCCCCATGCGATGGACGATGCGCTCGCTGCCGTCAGCCAGGCGCTCGCGGATCTTGGCCGCGGCGGTGGCCGCCTCGCGGTTGAAGTAGGCGTCGGTGGCGGTGGGACCGGCCACGGTGATCTCTCCGACTTCACCGGCCGGCAGCTGCCGCGCCTGGCTCCAGTCGGCGATGGGGGCATCGTCGATGGCGATGATGCGCACCTCGTTGGGCGGCACCGGGCGGCCGACGCAGGTGCCGGCGCCGGCCTCGGTGGCCGCGCGCGTGCCCTGCAGCTCGCGGCCCTCGATCACCGCCACCGGC
>Ga0182792_1002047_pt1 | contig 14996 bp, 14 predicted proteins | sample Passage237B_FD_130497 | JGI IMG/M metagenome (GOLD analysis project Ga0182792, IMG submission 130497) | Cellulose adapted compost microbial communities from Newby Island Compost Facility, Milpitas, CA, USA - Passage2 37B (version 2) (version 2) ...
ATGGCCGCATCGAAATAGTTTTCACAAAGGACACAAAGTTTGTAATCAGTAATTTGTTCTTTGTGTCTTTTGTGTCTACTTAGTGTTCTTTGTGGTTATAAGAACCTTTTGAGACACCCTCATATCCATCTATAAAAATAAAATCATCATGAAAGCGTACTTCTTTATTGTTTTCTTCTTTTTTTCCAGTGCTATCGCGTTTTCCCAAAAGACGGGTGTTGCCACCAGCATCAGGATAGCCAGTTACAACCTCCGGATGGATACGCCGAGGGATAGCCTGAATGCTTGGCCGCACCGGAAAGAAAATGTCAAAGCATTGATCCAATACCATGATTTCGACATCATCGGTACGCAGGAAGGGTTTATCCATCAATTGAAGGATATCCTTGAAATACCGGAATACGCTTATTTCGGTGCGGGTCGCGATGACGGTAAGCAAGCCGGGGAACATTCGGCAATCCTTTATAAGAAGGCCCGTTTCGAAATCATCGACTCCGGTAACTTTTGGTTGAGCGAAACACCCGAAAAGCCGGGATTGGGTTGGGATGCCACCTGTTGCAACAGGATATGTTCATGGGCGAAATTTCTGGATAAAGCTGCCCGGAGGGAATTTTATGTATTCAACGTCCACTTCGACCACCAAGGGGTCATTGCTCGACAGGAATCGGGTAAGTTGATGGTGTCAAAGATCAAAGAAATTGCGAAGGATGCACCGGTGATATGTACGGGCGATTTCAACTCGACTCCCGAGACCGAGCAAATCAAGGGAATGTCGGCCCTCCTCAACGATGCCTATGCCATAACGGCATTGGCGCCCTATGGTCCGGTGGGTACCACCAACTCCTTCCGGTTTACCGCACCCATGAAACACCGCATCGACTATGTGTTTGTAAGTAAGCATTTCGGGGTGTCCAAATACGCTGTACTGACCGATGCGAAAAATCAACGCTATCCATCCGACCACCTGCCCGTAGTGGCTGATGTCCATTTCACGGATTAGTACGCAAACCTTTGCGTACGGATTGCCTGGGTTTTGCTTGGATGTTTAAGTGAATTGTCGTTTTATTGCATGTCCAATTAAAATAAACCCCGTGATCATAACACCCGATATCCTGTTCAACGACTGCTACGGCAAGTATGCCATCGCAGCGATCAATGTATTTACGCTGGAGCAGGTGTTGGGTGTTTTCCGTGCTGCCAGCCGTAGCGCATCGCCGGTAATCATTCAGACGACGCCCGTGGCTCGCCATTACGCTTGTCCGGAGGTGTTGTTGGGGATGATTGCTGCGGCCGCGAAATCTTACCCCGAAGTGGTCTATGCGCTGCACCTCGATCATGGCGACGAGACCCATGTAGCTGCGGCCCTGCAAACCGGGGGATATACATCGGTCATGATTGATGCCTCACACGATTCGATGGAGCAAAATATCAATCGCACACGCGCCGTGACCGACGCCGCCCACCGTGCCGGTGTCTTCGTCGAAGCGGAGTTGGGTGTACTGAGCGGCGTGGAGGATGACTTGACGGTCGACGCGGCGTCATCACGGTATACCCGGCCGGAAGATGCTGCTCATTTCGTGGAGCAAACCCAATGCGACAGCCTGGCGGTAGCGATTGGCACCAGCCATGGGGCGTATAAGTTTTCCGGTGATCAGGGAATCCGGTTCGATATCCTTGCAGCCCTCCAACAGCGCTTGCCCGGATTTCCCTTGGTACTGCACGGTGGCTCATCCGTCGATGCAGCGGAACTGGCGCGCATCAACCGGGCAGGGGGCAGGCTTGCGCAAGGATCTCGCGGCGTATCGGACGAAGAGATTGCTCGCGCCATCGGGCTTGGTATTTGCAAAGTTAACGTAGCGACTGACCTGCGCGTCCTATGGACCCGCGTGCACCGCGAATTTTTTGTCCAGCATCCGGAGATGTTCGATCCGATAGCACCGGGCAGGGTATACATGGACGAACTGGAGAAACTATGTATCGATAAGTTTGAGAAACTGGGATCCACCGGTAAGGCACGAACCTTTTTGGCGAACGCGGATTCCTCGAATGCATTTAATTGACATGATATGAAGCAAGGCGAAAAGTGTCCGTTGCTGGCCAAGCCGGACGGAGAGGCAGAACACTACCAGTACATCACGCGTGAAGACGGCGGCTGGCAGTACCTGAACTTTGCTGCCAGGAAGCTACGTGCGGGTGATACCTGGATAGGCAACACCGGCAATCAGGAGTATGCGATTATCCTGCTGGGTGGTAACTACCGGGTGGATACCGATAAAGGGAATTGGCGTACCATCAATGGGCGTAAGGATGTGTTCTCGGGAATGGCTCATTCGCTATACCTGCCCCGCCACACCAGCTTCCGGCTGATTGCGGAGAGCGACTTGTTGGATATCGCCTATGGTTGGTGCGAGACGGACCGCGACTACGCCCCGGTGTTTAAACGCCCCGAAGAGGTACAGATCGAAATCCGTGGAGGCGACAACGCTACACGGCAGATCAACGATTTGCTTGGTCCCGGCTTCCCCTGCCACCGGCTGGTCGCCGTCGAAGTCTACACACCCTCGGGCAACTGGAGCTCTTTCCCGGCGCATAAACACGATGAGCGCCGGGTCGATGCGGATGGCACCCTGCTGGAAGCCAAGTTGGAAGAAACCTATTTCTACAAGATTGCGAAACCGCAAGGATACGCCATGCAGCGGGTATACACCAGTGACGGTATGCTGGATGAGCTAGCCATCGCCCGCAACAATGATGTCGTGCTGGTACCGAGGGGCTACCATCCCGTAGTGGCCGGTCACGGATATGACGTCTATTACCTGAATTTCCTTGCGGGGTCCGACCAATCTTTGGCCAATACGCCCGATCCGGACCATGCTTGGATTTTTGGCACGTGGACGGGTACGGACGCACGCGTACCCCTGGTTACCGCAGCAATGAATGTACAATGAGCGACACGACGAAAACATATGACGTGCTGACCGTAGGACGGTCATCCATCGACCTGTACTCACAGGACATCGGTGCCGAGTTTGTGGATATTACCGGTTTTGATGCGTTTGTGGGCGGTTCGCCGTTGAATATCGCCACGGGATGCAGTCGGCTTGGCCTGCGTGCAGCCCTGCTTACGGGCGTGGGCGATGACAAAGTAGGGGACTTCATCCTGAATTTCCTGAGGAAGGAAGGGGTGGAGACCGCATTTATCCCCCGTATTCTAGGGGCGCGCAGCAGCGCGGTATTGCTGGGTATTCAACCGCCGGATACCTTTCCCCTGGTGTTTTACCGTAACAACGCGGCAGATTCGCGGATTACGATCGACCACGTCAGCGCCATCGACATGGAGCAGGTCCGGCTGGTTGAGGTGTCCGGTACCGCACTGAACATAGAACCTAGCCGCAGTGCGGTCTTCCATGCCGTAGAACGAGCAAAGCTGCACGGTACAATCACCCTGCTGGACATCGACTTCAGGGCCGACCAGTGGTCCGACATCCGCTCGTTCGGTATCATGGTACGTGCGTTGTTGCCGCGTATTGACATTGCCATCGGCACCGAGGAGGAACTGCTCGCCGCGATGCTGGAGGACGCCTCGCAGGTGACGATCGAACACCAGCAAATCTCTGCACCGATCGTGCGCGGTGATATCGATCAAGCCATTGCCCGGGTGCTGGCACTGGGGGTGAAGGTATTGGTGGTCAAGCGCGGGTCCAAAGGGGTCAGTGTGTATGACGATACCGGCCGGCACGAGGACGTGCCCGGCTTTCCCGTGACACCGCTGAACATCCTCGGCGCAGGCGATGCGTTTGCTTCGGGGTTCATCTACGGCTACCTGAATGGATGGGACCTCTATAAATCCTGCCGCATGGGCAATGCCAGCGGCGCGCAGGTCGTGCTGCAACCCGGCTGCGCCAATTTCATGCCCACGCTGGATGAATCGCTGGCATTCATCGAACAACATGGAGGGTTCTGATCATGAAAACCACCAAACTAACCACGGCGCAGGCGGTCATCCGTTTCCTCGATCAGCAATACGTCGAACGGGACGGGGTAACCCATAAATTTATCGCGGGATGCTTCGGTATCTTCGGCCACGGCAACGTAGGCGGAATCGGGCAGGCGCTATTTGAGTATCCGGCGATGCAGTATTACCAATCGCGTAATGAACAAGCCATGGTACACACCGCGGCAGCCTACGCCCGGATGAAGAACCGCTTGTCTACGCTGGCCTGTACCTCCTCCATCGGGCCGGGGGCTACGAACATGCTGACAGGGGCGGCTGCGGCCACCATCAACCGGGTACCGGTGCTGCTATTGCCGGGCGATATCTTCGCCAGCCGTCATGTCGATCCGGCATTGCAGCAACTGGAATATCCGTTGGCACCCGATGTAACGGTCAATGACTGCTTCCGTCCGGTCTCGCGTTTCTGGGACCGCATCAATCGGCCCGAACAGCTGATTGCCTCGCTGCCCCAAGCCTTACGGGTATTGACGTCCCCTGCGGATACGGGTACGGTCACGCTTTGCCTACCGCAGGATGTGCAGGCCGAGGCATTTGATTATCCCGAAGAACTCTTTCATCGGCGGGTGTGGTTTATTCCCAGGCCACTGCCGGACAGCCAACTGCTGGACCGGGCAGTAGCGCTGATACGCACCGCCAAACGGCCGCTTATTGTGGCCGGCGGAGGTGTCATTTACAGCGAAGCGTCAGCGGCCTTGCACGCATTCGTGCATGCCACGGGTATTCCTGTGACCGAGACCTTTGCGGGCAAAGGGTCGTTGCCCTACGACGATCCGCATCAGTTGGGCGCGATGGGCGCTACCGGTACAGAAGGGGCCAATGCCATCGGTGCGGAGGCCGATCTCGTCATCGGAATCGGTACCCGCTACAGCGACTTCACAACGGCATCCAAAACCGCTTTCCAGCATCCCGATGTCGCTTTCATCAATATCAATGTGGCCGAGTTTGACGCCCATAAGCACGCGGCGCTGCCGCTCACAGGCGACGCCCGCGCCGTATTGGAGGCGCTAGCGGAGCGCCTGGCAGGCCACCGCGTGGATGCGGCGTACCGCGACCGCGTGGCGGCGTACAATCGCAGCTGGGATGAAAAGGTGGCTTGGGCATACGCCGTGGAGGACGCATCGCGGCTTTCCCAAGCGGAGATTATCGGGCTGGTCAATACGTTTTCAGACCCTGCAGACGTGGTGCTGTGCGCGGCAGGCAGCTTGCCCGGCGACCTCCATAAGCTATGGCGTACGCGCAATCCGAAGGGTTTCCACCTCGAATACGGGTATTCGTGCATGGGCTATGAAATCGCGGGCGGCCTCGGGGCCAAAATGGCCTGTCCTGAACGCGAAATCTACGTGATGGTCGGCGACGGCAGTTACCTGATGATGTCTTCGGAAATCGCTACGTCGGTACAGGAAGGCTACAAATTGACCATCATCCTCATCAACAACGACGGATTTGCCAGTATCGGCGGCCTGTCGCGATCGCTGGGTATGGAAGGCTTCGGTACACAGTACCGGGAGCGGAATGCCGAAACGGGCCACTTGGACGGTGGGCTGCTGCCTGTGGATCTGGCAGCGAATGCAGCGAGTTTAGGGGCCCATGTCATCCGCGTACAGGACGAAGGTTCCTTCAACGACGCACTGCGGCAGGCTAAAGGACACACCAAGACCACCGTCATCTATATCGATGCAGCGCCCGAGCGGAAGTTGGCGGGCTACGGTCACGCTTGGTGGGAGGTGCCGATAGGCGCCGTTGCAGAGGCAACTGGGGTGCGGGAGGCACACGCACGTATGGCGGTAGCGAAGAAAAGCCAACGGCATCACCTATAAACCGACACGATATGACGATTACATTGTTGAGTTTCATCGGGTTCACCCTGTTCGTAGCGGGATACGCTTGGTACCGCATGCGCAACGACAACCTGCACACCCAAGACGGCTATTTCCTCGGAGGGCGTAGCCTCACCGGCCCCGTCATTGCCGCGTCGCTTATCATGACGAATATTTCGACCGAGCATTTGGTCGGCATGAACGGCTCGGCCTATAAAAACGGGTTTATCATTATCGCGTGGGAAGTGACGTCAGCCTTGGCGCTGATTGTCGCAGCGGTCTACTTCGTGCCCAAATACCTCCGCATGGGGTTGACCACCATCCCGGAGTACCTGGAGCGACGGTTTGATAAGGACACTCGTTCGTTGATTGCCTTGTTCCTGCTCGTGTCCTTTGCGGTGACATTGTTGCCTATCGTGTTGTACACCGGGGCAATCAACCTGGAAAGCATCTTCAACATATCCGGGCTACTGGGTGTGGATGCCAAGACCGGTTTGTGGATTACCGTGGTGGGGGTAGGCTGTCTCGGCGCGGCCTATGCCATCGTTGGAGGGCTGAAGGCCGTGGCGGTTTCCGACGTGGTATACGGGTATGGGTTGCTGTTCGGTGGGTTGCTCATCCCGCTCTTGGCCTTGCTATATATCGGCGATGGCAACCCGCTTCAGGGGCTGGCCACGGTGTTTGCGCACAGTCCGGAAAAGTTCAATGTCATCGGCAGCGAGGATTCGGTATTGCCCTTCAGTGCCTTGTTTACCGGACTGGTGGTCAACCAGCTGTATTTCTGGTGCATGAACCAGACCATCGTACAGCGGGTGCTGGGCGCCAAAGACCTCAAGGAAGCGCAGAAAGGACTGCTCTATACCGGGCTGCTGAAGATCCTCGTGCCATTCATCATCGTGCTGCCGGGGGTCATCGGTTTCTATTACTTCCAGGACAGCTATTATGGTCACCAAGACATGGTCTATCCCGAGTTGGTCAAGAAAGTGTTGCCCATACCATTATGGGGGCTTTTTGCCGCCATCATCGTCGGTGCGGTGCTGAGCACATTCAACGCGGTGCTGAACAGCGCTTCCACGATTTTCAGCATCGACGTTTACAAAAGGCTGATTGACCCACAGGCCAGTGAACGGAAACTGGTACGCATGGGACGCTTGGTCGCCACCTTACTGGCGGTGACGTCCATCATCGCCGCCCCATTCGTAGCCAACGCGCCTGATGGGCTTTACCAGTTGCTGCAGGAACTCAACGGCATCTTTTTCATCCCGATTGCGTCCATCATGTTGGGCGGATTTTTCTTCAGGCAGATTTCCGCACAGGGTGCTAAGGCTGCGCTGTTTACCGGGTTGGTCTTTTACGTGCTTTGCACGTTCGTCATCCAGGTCGACCTGCATTTCGTACACGTATGGGGCATCGAGTTTTTATTGAATATGGCGGTGATGTTCGGCGTGTCGCGCATCTACCCCCGGCGCGAGACCGCTATCTCAGCAGCGGCGGTAGCCTCGGCAGTGCCTATGGAGGCATGGCGCTACACGCGGCCATTTGCTATTTTTTTGGTGGTCGTCACCTTGGCCATCTATATGTTATTAGGAAACGTTTAATCAAGCAAGGTACATGGAAATCTTACCGAATTATATGGATGGAAATTGGCGCGCAAGTAGGGAGCCGCACACCATCGACGTATTGAACCCTGCAACGCAGGAAGTCATGGGTCGTGTGCCTCACGGCAGCGGCACCGCAGCCGACGTAGCGGACGCGGTGGCTGCCGCCGTGAAGGCACAGACTGCTTGGGCACAGGTACCGGTGATGCAGCGGGTGCAACCCCTGTACCGGTTGAAAGCGCTGTTGGAAGCGAATGTGGAGGAACTCGCCCAAACCATCACCGACGAGTGCGGGAAGACGAAGGCCGAGTCATTGGGCGAACTGCAACGGGCCATCGAGAATGTGGAAACCGCCTGCGCAGCCCCGTTGTTGGTGCAGAGCGAATTTTCGGAGAACATTGCGCACGGCATCGATGAGTTCGTCATACGCCAGCCCGTAGGGGTATGTGCGTGTATCGCGCCGTTCAACTTTCCCGGAATGATACCCTTTTGGTTTTTGCCGTACGCTGTCGCCTGTGGCAACGCATTTATCCTCAAACCGTCTGAGAAAGTGCCGCTGACCATGCAAAAGGTGATGAACTTGATCGATCAGATCGGACTCCCCCCGGGCGTGGTCAACCTGGTGCACGGCGGTAAGGAAACGGTAGATGCTATGCTCGAACATCCCGGTATTAATGCCATCAGTTTCGTTGGTTCTACAGCGATTGCCCGTTACATCTATGGCAAGGGTGCGCAGCACGGCAAGCGCGTACAGGCGCAAGGCGGAGCCAAGAATCCCGTAGTGGTGTTGCCGGATGCCGATTTGGAGACCACCTCCCGGATTATCGCCGACAGTGTTTACGGTTGTGCGGGGCAGCGTTGCTTGGCGGCTTCCAACATTCTCGTGGTGGGCGATGAGCATGGCGTGGTCAAAGAGTCGTTATATGAGGCAGCAAAAAGCCGCCGAACAGGATATGGATGGGCTGACGGCGTGGAGATGGGGCCGGTGATTTCTGCCGAGAGCAAGTCCAGGGTAGAACGCCTGATTGCGAAAAGCGTGCAGGAAGGAGCAAAATTGCTGCTTGACGGTCGCAACGCGACCATTGACGGGTACGAACGGGGTAATTTTATCAAGCCCACTATCCTCGAAGATGTACCCTTGGATGGCGAAATCGTACGAACGGAAATATTCGGCCCCGTGATGAGTTTAATCAACCTCCCCACGGTTGATGCCGCACTGGAATTCATCAACCGCAATGCCTACGGCAATATGGCCTGCCTGTTTACCAGCAGCGGCGCCAACGCCCGGAAGTTCCGTAGCGAAGCCAATGCGGGCAACATCGGCATCAACATCGGCGTCGCGGCTCCGATGGCCCAGTTCCCGTTCAGCGGGTGGAACGACAGTTTCTTCGGTGACCTGCATGGGCAGGGGCGGCATGCCATCGAGTTTTTCACGCAGACCAAAGTAGTCATTGAACGGTGGCCTAAAGAATGGTCACGAAAATTCTGATTGGATGGACACCATAAAAATCGCCAATGCACCGTGCTCCTGGGGAGCGCTGGAGTTTGACCTGGATACCGTTGCGCCGGATCATCTTCAGGTCTTGCGTGAAATCCAGGAAACGGGTTACGCAGGCACCGAGTTGGGCGACTGGGGCTTCATGCCTACGGATCCTGAGGCTTTGCGGACCGTTGTCAGCCGGCATGGCCTCGACCTGATCGGCGCTTTTGTGCCGGTAGCGCTGGCTGACAGGGCAGCTCATGAGCAGGGAATAGTCAACGCGATGCGCGTGGCGGAACTGCTGGCCAATGCGGGATACCGCGACGCCTTTATCGTCTTGTCCGACGATAACGGGACCGTGGCCGAACGGACAAACCATGCCGGACGTGTTACGCCGGGTATGGGTCTCGATGATGCGCGTTGGCAAGCGTTCGCCCATGGGGCCGGTGCTGTCGCCAAAGCCGTCCGGGATGCCTTCGGGATACGGACGGTATTCCACCACCATTGCGCGGGCTACGTGGAGACGCCCGAGGAATTGGACACCTTGCTGTCCCTCACCGATCCGGAACTGCTTGGGCTGTGCTTCGATACCGGGCATTACGCATTCGGGGGCGGGGATCCAGCGAAAGGAATCAGGAAATATAGGGACCGGATTTGGCACGTCCATTTCAAAGACTACGACCCCCGTGTCGGGGAGCGGTCGCGCGCAGCGGGCTGGGATTATTTCGAGTCGGTGCGGCAGGGCGTATTTTGCGAGCTTGGTAAAGGAAGCGTTGATTTTGCAAGCGTGTTGGGCGTGTTGGAGCAGATGGAGTACAGGGGTTGGATCGTCGTGGAGCAGGATGTGCTTCCGGGGATGGGTACGCCCAAGCTGTGCGCCCGCAATAACAGGATTTATTTAGAACAATTGGGAATATAATAGCGTATGCAACTTAAAATCGGTATCATCGGCCTTGGCCGGATAGGCAAAATACATTACAACAACATCAAACAACAGTTGCCGGAGGCCACCGTGGCGATGGTGGCCGACGTAGACAACGGAGCCCTGCCGCAGGATACACCGTGTGTAGATGCGACGGCGCTGATCGATAACCCTGACGTCGATGCGGTGATCATCTGTTCCCCTACCGACACCCATGCCGACTATGTGGAGCAATGCGCCCGCGTGGGCAAGCACGTGTTCTGCGAAAAGCCGTTGGACCTATCGTTGGCGCGTATCCAGCAAACGCTTCGGATTGTACATGAAAGCGGCATCAAACTGATGCTGGGGTTCAATCGGCGGTTCGATGCCAATTTTTTGAAGTTGAAGGCCTTGATTGATGAAGGTAAAATCGGCGACGTGCAGCTGGTGAGGGTAACCAGCCGTGATCCGGCGCCGCCTTCGGTGGAATACCTTCGGAGTTCGGGCGGCCTGTTTCTGGATATGACCATCCATGACTTTGACATGGCACGCTACCTGATGGGTAAGGAGGTGAAGACGGTTTATGCCGCCGCTGCCACCCTGACAGGTGGCACGGTGGCCGAGGCCGGCGATATCGACACGGCCGCAGTAACCCTCACGTTTGATGATGGCTCGCTGGCCGTGATAGACAACAGCCGGAAGGCGGTATATGGCTACGATCAGCGGGTGGAAGTATTCGGTTCGAAAGGAATGGCAAATGTAGACAACAACAAACCCGATAGCCATACCTATTACCACGAGGCTGGTGTACAGTCTGCATTGCCCCTGCACTTCTTCATGGAGCGCTATACGGCGTCCTACCTTACGGAGATGAAGGCCTTTATCGCGGCCGTGCGGGGCGAACGTGAAATTCCGGTGGGCGGGGACGACGGATTGAAGGCGGCCTTGATCGCTGTGGCAGCGCAGCGATCGTTTCACGAAAACCGGCCGATAGCGATTGCGGAGGTAGCCGTTTAGCAAACGATTGCACATTTCGTTTCAAAAACCTATTTTTGGCGTGCTGTTGATTCACATGATGTGAACACGGCGACGAAACGTGATAACCTGCTATGACTACAACCCGCTCAAACTATATCCAGCTTATAGGCTGCTGTATGCTGTTGATGACTTCGGCATGCCAATCTCCGCCCACCGATGGGCGCGATGACCTGCGGTTGAGCCTTGACTTGATCGACAGGCAGTTGGACGATGCGGTAGCCCAAATCAAGGTGTTGGCCGACAGCGTGCCCGCCGACCGTATGCCGAGGACTTTTCAGGCCGACACCAGTGTAAGTTCGAATACGACGTGGTGGACGTCGGGCTTCTACCCCGGCTCATTGCTATACCTATATGAATACTCCGGCGATGAGGAATTGCTGCAATTGGCCAAGGACAAGCTATCCATCCTTGAAAAGGAAAAGCACAACAAAGGCACGCACGACCTTGGCTTTATGCTGTACTGCAGTTTCGGCAACGCACTGCGGCTAACCGGCGATACAGCAGCCTATAAGGAGATACTCCTTACAGGTGCCGAGTCCCTGATCAGCCGGTACAACCCTACGGTCAAGGCCATCCGCTCGTGGGAAGGATGGACGTATCCTGTCATCATCGACAACATGATGAACCTTGAATTCCTCACGCAGGCTTCTAAACTCAGTGGCGACTCCAAGTATCGTGATATTGCAGTGACCCATGCCAATACCACCATCAAGAACCATTACCGCCCGGACTATAGTTCGTACCATGTGGTTGACTACAATCCCGAAGACGGCAGCATCGTGGCCAAAAAGACGGCACAGGGCGCTTATGACGAATCGGATTGGGCCCGCGGTCAGGCTTGGGGCTTGTATGGCTATGTGATGATGTACCGGGAGACCGGAGATAAAACGTACCTCGATTTTGCAGAAAACGTCGCCGCATTCATCCTGAACCATCCCCATATGCCCGAAGACTTGGTGCCTTATTGGGATTTCAATGCGCCGGACCTGCCTGACGGCAGCCCTTATGCCGTGGATTATAAAACGAACCGGGATGTGTCGACGGCTTCGATATTGGCTTCCGCTTTGATCGAATTGGGTACGCTTTCGGCAGGCGACGAAAGTGCCGGTTACCTGGCCAAGGCAGAGAACATATTGGAGAGCCTCTCTACGGCACCTTATAAAGCCGAAATAGGCACCAACGGCGGATTCATCCTGAAACACAGTGTAGGGTCCATCCCGCATAACAGTGAAATCGATGTACCGCTTACCTATGCCGACTATTATTACATCGAAGCCTTGATGCGGTATAGGCGGTTGCTGCAGGGGAAACCGTTGTTTGAAAGCTAGTTGCCGGTTAGTTTCCTCCGCTATAGTATTACCCTCTTCCCAGATTCCTTCGCCACTGCACCTGAACTGCTTCGCTATGCCTGCACGGTCCGGCCATGGTGTCTCCAATGTGGAAGCACGGTTTTATTGGAAAAACGTGGACTCAACGTGGACTTAACGTGCACGCAGCGTGCAGGCATAGCGGAGCAATTTCGGAGCAGGTAAGAACGAATACCGACCAGGTGCCGGAGCACCACCAATGCGCCTTCAAGTGGTGAATGGTGCGACCCCGATGTGAAAAGAAAAAAAATAATATACTAACTATTTGATACTTACTGTAAGTTTCCTATCTTTGCCGTCCCTTTTAAGGGGATGGTATGTCTTGAGCGAAGCCCTACTGCTTCGATGGACGTTAATAGATTAATAAAAACATGTCAGGAATTATTGGAAAAAAAGTAGGAATGACCAGCATTTATGACGCCGACGGAAAGAATATTCCCTGTACGGTGATCGAAGCTGGCCCGTGCGTGGTAACGCAGATACGCACGGAAGAAAGAGACGGCTATTCCGCTGTTCAGCTTGCTTTCGATGAAGCGAAAGAAAAGAACACGACAGCCGCTTTGAAGGGGCACTTCGCCAAAGCGAAGACAACGCCCAAGCGTAAAATGGTAGAATTCAAAACCTTCCCCGACGAGAAAGCACTCGGTGACGTGGTGACTGTTTCCATTTTTGCCGAAGGCGAATACGTGGATGTGGTAGGCACGTCGAAAGGAAAAGGCTTTCAAGGGGTGATGAAGCGCCACGGCTTCGGTGGTGTCGGTGGGGCTACCCACGGTCAGCACAACCGGTTGCGTGCACCCGGTTCATTGGGTGCCTCATCATGGCCTTCGCGCGTATTCAAAGGCACGCGCATGGCCGGCCGTACAGGGGGCGACCGCGTGAAGGTGCAGAACCTGCAAGTACTGAAGGTGTATGAAGAGCAAAACCTGCTCGTCGTCAGTGGTTCTATCCCCGGAGCCAAAGGTTCTTACGTAATCGTAGATAAATAAGGAGATGGAAGTTAACGTTTTAGATATATCAGGTAAAGAAACAGGTGCCAAGGTGCAACTTCCTGAATCGGTATTTGGGATAGAACCCAATGACCACGCAATCTACTTGGACGTAAAGCAGTACCTTGCCAACCAGCGCCAAGGAACGCACAAGTCCAAGCAGCGTAATGAAATCGCCGGGTCTACGCGCAAGCTGCACAAGCAAAAGGGAACCGGCGGTGCCCGTGCGGGTAGCATTAAATCCCCATTGTTTAATGGCGGTGGCCGTATCTTCGGCCCGCAGCCCCGCGACTACAGCTTCAAGCTGAACAAGAAGTTGAAAGCGCTGGCCCGCAAGTCCGCGTTGAGCTACAAGGCCAAGGAAAACAATATTCTGGTACTGGATGAAGTCAACTTCGACTCCATCAAAACCAAAAACTACGTCAACTTGGTAAACAGCCTGAACGTGGCCGCCGAAAAAACCTTATTGGTTTTACCCGTACAAGACAACAACGTTTATTTATCGAGCAGAAACTTGAAGAAAACAAAAGTAATCACTGCCAATGAGTTGAATACGTATGACGTGTTGAACGCCGGCAAACTTTTGTTGACCACAGCTGCTGTTAAAACACTGGAGGAGGCATTTGCCAAGTAATATGGAAATTATCAAGAAGCCCGTATTGACCGAGAAAGCATCTTTGCTGACCGAAAAGCTGAATCGCTATGCGTTCAAGGTAGACCACAGGGCAAACAAGATACAGATCAAGCAAGCCGTGGAGCAGATGTTCGGCGTGACAGTGGTTGCGGTGAATACCATGGTCGTAGCAGGTAAAGCGAAAAACCGCTATACGAAAGCCGGGTTTGTATCCGGAAGGACCCCGAAGTATAAGAAAGCCGTCATCACAATCAAGGATGGCGAAACCATTGACTTTTACAGTACTATATAATCAGAGATGGCAGTTAAAAGATTCAAACCGGTTACCCCTGGCACGCGTTTCCGCGTAGGAGGCGACTATTCGGATATCACCACCAACGTTCCTGAAAAATCGTTGGTCGTGAAGCTGAAGAAGTCAGGCGGTAGGAACAATTCCGGTAAAATGACTATGCGTTACATCGGTGGGGGGCACAAAAGATCATACCGATTGATAGATTTCAAACGCGATAAAAAAGACGTCCCCGCAAAAGTTGCCACGATTGAATATGACCCTAACCGTACAGCACGCATCGCACTGTTGCATTACGTGGATGGCGAGAAGCGCTACATCATTGCGCCGGAAGGGCTGAAAGTTGGGCAGACGATTATTTCGGGTGATAACGTAGCTCCTGAAGTAGGTAATACATTACCGTTGCAGAACATTCCCTTGGGTTCCATCATCCACAACATTGAGTTGAACCCGGGCCAGGGCGGTTCCATCGCGCGCAGCGCGGGCACCTATGCCCAATTGGCTGCACGTGACGGGAAATATGCCGCCATCAAATTGCCGTCGGGCGAAAGCCGCCTGATACTGGCCACCTGCTTAGCCACCATTGGATCGGTATCCAATGCGGAGAAGGCCAACGAAGTGTTGGGTAAGGCCGGCAGGAAACGCCACTTGGGTCGTCGTCCACGCGTACGTGGTGTAGCCATGAACCCGGTGGATCACCCGATGGGTGGTGGCGAAGGCCGCGCATCCGGTGGGCACCCGCGCTCACGCAAAGGCTTGCTAGCTAAAGGCTACAAGACCCGCAGTTTGAAGAAAGCATCGAATCGTTACATCATTGAGAGAAGGAAGAAATAATGGCTCGTTCAATTAAAAAAGGTCCTTATATCGA
>Ga0182792_1002048_pt1 | contig 14983 bp, 8 predicted proteins | sample Passage237B_FD_130497 | JGI IMG/M metagenome (GOLD analysis project Ga0182792, IMG submission 130497) | Cellulose adapted compost microbial communities from Newby Island Compost Facility, Milpitas, CA, USA - Passage2 37B (version 2) (version 2) ...
GCCCTGATGAACGCGCCTGAGCTGATTCTGGCCGATGAACCTACCTCCAGTCTCGACGACCTCAACTGCGAACGGGTAATCCATCTGCTCAAGGAACAATCTGCACAGATCGGAGCCAGTCTGATTGTGGTAACGCACGACCAGCGGCTGAAAGACACCTTCCAGGACAGGGTCTTCCTTTAATTTTTTAAGCTTCACAGCATTTTGCGATATGAATTTATTAGATCTGAGTTGGGCTAACCTAAAGGATAAAAAACTTAACAGTTTTCTGAGTGCGTTGTTGCTGACGCTGGGGATCGGAATCATCTCCCTGTTGCTTCTTCTCAACAAACAACTTGACGAACAGTTCCGGAGGAACCTGAAGGGTATTGATATGGTGGTCGGGGCCAAGGGCAGTCCCCTCCAGCTGATATTATCGTCGGTTTACCAGATCGACGCACCGACGGGCAATATTCCCCTGGAGGAGGTTGACAAACTGGCCAGAAACCCGATGGTGAAATCGGCCATCCCCCTGTCCATGGGCGATAATTATTATGGTTTCCGGATCGTAGGTACTACCGAAAAATATGTAGAACAGTTTGGAGGGGAACTGGAAAGCGGAGAGCTTTTTGCCAACAGTATGGAAGTCACCATCGGCTATAAGGTTGCCGAAGCTGCCGGACTGAAAATCGGGGACACCTTTGCCGGCTCCCATGGATTCGACCAGGAAGGTGACGCCCATGGGGATCATCTTTATAAGGTGAAAGGCATTTTCAAGCCTTCGGGCTCGGTCCTTGACCAGCTTATACTGACCCCACTGAACAGCGTATGGGATATCCATGCCGATCATGAACACGATGCGGCGGCAGAAGAAGACGATGATCATGAGGAAGTCAGGGAGGTCACCAGTGCACTGATTACCTTCAGGAACCCTATGGCCATGATGACCCTGCCGCGGATGATTAACGAAAACACCAAACTACAGTCGGCGCTTCCCAGCATTGAAATCAACCGTCTGATCGAGCTTCTGGGTGTGGGTATCGAAACCCTTCGGGCTCTGGCTATCCTGATTATGCTGATTGCCGGTGTAAGTGTTTTTGTTTCCCTCTATAACTCACTAAAAGAACGGAAATATGAAATGGCGCTTTTGCTTTCCATGGGAGCCACCCGCACAAAACTGTTTTTGCTCCTGCTGTTCGAAGGGCTGCTGCTCGCCATTATAGGCTTCGTTGCCGGTATTGCCCTCAGCCGTTTGGGGTTATGGGTATTCAGCAAAACAGCCGAACGGGATTTCCACTATTCCTTCCGTGACTTCTCAGTACTACCGGAGGAATTCTATCTGCTGGGTGCAGCCATTCTCGTCGGGATACTGGCTGCTGCACTGCCTTCCCTTGGCATCTACCGGATCAATATTTCCAAAACCCTGGCAGAAGATTAAGCCCAGGGAGGTGGGTGTCCCCGTCAGGAGACATCCACTTCCCGGTAAGCCTTTAGCGTTTTCAGTTCACCTTCTTTTCCTGGAAGGCTCGTACTGTGTTCGAGTCCCACAAAACCGCGGTATCCTTTATAATAGATATGCTGCAGGAGATTCTTGTAGTTGATTTCCCCTGAAGTCGGCTCGTTGCGGCCCGGGGTATCTCCGATCTGGAAATAGGCGATTTCGTCCCAGGCATAATCGAGGGTGGGAATCAGGTTACCTTCCTGGATCTGTACGTGGTAGACGTCAAACAAAATTTTCACACTCGGGCTTCCCGCCCCCTTTGCGAGTGCGTAAGCCTGCGGGATCGTATGCAGAAACATCCCGGCATGGTTGATCTTATGGTTCATCGATTCCATGACCATCGTAATGCCGTGCGGTTCATATATATCGGCCGCCCTTTTCAGGAGTTCTATGGCGTTGGCCATCTGAAAATCCCAGGGAAGGTTGGGATCGGCTTTACCCAGTACATTGTGGACAAAGCGGGTGTTCATACGTTTGGCCGTTTCGACAGAAGCCCTCATGTCGGCCAGCACTTTTTCCCGGGCTGCCTGGTCCCTGCCGGCGAAAGTCGGTATATCGAAATTCAGTACCCCTACAAACTGTCCGAATTCCATGCCCAGTTTCTGCAGGGCCTGGCTGATGCGTTCCTGCTCCGACACGGGCATGCGGATGAGAAACGTGCTTTCCCACGCACGGAACCCGTTGTCATAGGCCCATTTGATCTGATCGACCGGATCTTTTCCGGCAGAATCGGCGAACAAACCGAAATCAGGAGAAAACTTGGTTTTGAAAGGCTGAGCAGCAGCGGATTCTCCCCGCGAAAAATGGTTCGTAAGGAGGGCACCGCCTGCCAGGAGGCTGGTCTTCAGGAATGTCTTTCTATTCATGGTTACAAGGTTGTTTCACAAATACCACAGGATTAACAAAGCGTACTAGTCGCCCAGGTGACTGTTTCGCAGGAATGCAATCAGATCGGCCATCTGCTGTTGATCAATCTGACCGGCAAAACCGGGCATGGGCGACATATTCAGCGCCTGTATCGATTTGATATCCTGCCGATTGACCGTGCGCTCCATTCCGGGCGCCATGCGCAGCTGAATGGCCGATGCGGTTTCACTCGCGATCGTCCCCTGCAGGGTTTCACCATTACTGAGCTCAATTCCCCAGTAGTCGTACCCCGGAGCCATGGACAAAGCCGGATCGAGTATATTGGCCAGTAGGTCTTTGGGCAACCAGTTGTGTACCGTACCGAGATCCGGGCCAAACTTCACGCCCATTTCCCCCCTGACCTGGTGACATACCGCGCAGTGCTCGACGAATACACTCCTTCCCCTGGCCGCATCACCGGCCAGTTTTAAGGCATCCTGGTATTCAGCAATGGCTTTCTCCGTATTTTTCCCGCCAGCGAGCAATTCCCGGGCCCTTTCCCGCAGGGTATCATCTCCATTGCTCATCAACCGAACCCCACGGAAATACCCCAGTCCCGACGCCTGTACCTTGCCGGCTTCGATAGCATCCAGCAATAGAACCACCCGGTCATTTTCGGTCACGTAGATATCCAGCGCCGCATCCCTCACCTCCGGAGTAAGGCGTTCCCACTTCGACAGGACATACCGGGCAATCTCCGGTCCGGGAGTTTTGTCCAGAATTCGAATGGCCGCTTTCTGAACCTCGGGTTCTTCTTTAGGATCGATCAGCGTTTTCAGGAAATCGAAATGTGCAGTCAGATCTTTCTGCAGGCTGAAAAAATTCACGGCCAGACTGCGTTCTACGGCGCCAAGCCTGGGGTTGAGGACGACGGCTCTGGCTTTTTCCAAACCTGACTGTAAAAGTTCTTCCGGCATTGCGGGACCTGCTTTCAGGAGCTCCAGCGCACCTTTTCTTACTTCATCCTTCTTATGACTGAGAGCGGCTTCCACGAGGAGGGGTTGTTCTGCCGCCATGATGTTTACGGTATCTTTACGCCGTCTGATGCCCTGAGCCAGACCTTCCAGAATAGCAGCTTCCCTGGCTCCGCCCTGACCTGCAACCGACTGTCTGACCAGCGTGCTGATCTGGTTCAGGTCTTTGCCCGCTGCGACCATGGCTGTCAGACGTTTCACCAGGGAAGCATAAGCCGGACTTCTGGGGTCATATCGGTTCAGCACATCCTTTAAAAGGGTGACCGTCTGTGAGGAATCTGCCGATAGTGCGGCAATCTGTACCCATTCATCGTCAATATCCCGGAACAAAAGTCGCTGACGTACCGCTGCGGCTTCGGGTGAAGAGACAAAACCCAGCGTACACAAGAGCTGGAATCTCACCTTGCTGTCAGAATCGCTTTCCAGCCTGAGCAACTGGTCGATGAGTTCCGGTGCCTGATTAAGGTGAAGCTCCGCCAGGCGGATAGCATTTTCGCGCACCCCCGCCACCGGGTCTTTCAGGGCGCTACCGATTATGGGAGCTGTCAGTTTACCCAATCCCTGCAGCGTCCATAAGGCATGTATTTTACCGGTGGGTTGGGTAGCTGCACGTACCAGTTCTTCCAGGGCTGGGATAACCGAGAAATCTTTCCGGTCAACGAGCAAGCGCTGGGCATGCTGCCTCCACCAGATATTCGGACTATCGAGGTGTTTTACCAGTTCAGCAGCCCTCGCATCGCCCAGTTGAAGACCTTTGGTCCAATCGGGTTTGCCGGTGTCTGCAGGAGTTATTCGCCAAATCCGGCCCATGTCATAGCCGTCGTAGAGCCCTCCGGCCGCAACGGCTTCATCCGACATCCATTCAGGATGTTCAATAATGCGCCGATAGTAATCCATCACATAGAGAGCGCCGTCGGGACCAACATATAGATTCACCGGCCTGCACCACGAGTCTCGTGAAGCCAGAAATTCCTTGTCTTTATGGTGTCTTCCGGCTGTGAAAGTTGCCCCTCTGGGCGTCAGAAAGTCCACATGTACCAGGTTGCTAACCGACTCAGCCCCGAATACGGCGTTTTGGTCATAAGGTGCCGGAAAAAGTCCTCCGAGATAAGCCGTCAGACCGCTCGACGAAGTAGTTACGCCTACTGGTGTAAACAGCTGCCGGTCGGGATTGGTGGTTATCTGAAATACCTCTGCCGCGTTGCCGTGATCAGAAATGGATTCCGTTGCATTTGAAACCACCAGGGCGGGGTTTCGTGCCAGATAGCGGGCAGCGACCACCTCGTGGTAAATATGATTTTGATTATGCGTCAGGAGATGATTCCCCCATTGGTCGAATGTATGACCAAACTGACTACGGGACGAGGCCATTTCCAGCTCATATGACTCCGGGCGGAACCGAACATTATAGCCTCCGGCGTTTTTCGGCAACTGCGGCCCGTTATTCGGTTCTGAAAAATGGACATCACTTCCGGTATCCCCGAACTCCTTCCCGTATTTGCGTGTGCCGATATGGCCCAAGTGAGAAAGATATATCCAGTTGTCCACCCCATAGATCGGATTGTTTACGTTGACATGCGGGTTGGACAGGGAAAATCCGGTCAGTAAAACCTTTCGTACATCGGCTTTACCGTCCCCATCCGTATCCTCGAGATACAATACATCTGGTGCATCCGTTACGATTACGCCGTTTTTCCACCGCATAATACCATTAGGCAGTACGAGTTTATCCGCAAATACCACACTTTTGTCCATTACCCCGTCTCCATCTTCGTCCGAAAGCAGCCTGATTCTCCCTGTACCGCTTTTATCGAGCGGGTACCCGGGCATTTCCACCACGTACATCCGGCCGTATTCATCGATTTCCATATCCACCGGACTGGCCACCAAAGGCTCTGCGGCCAGCAGTTCTATCTTAAATCCGGGTTCGATTTCAAATGCCTCCAGGGCCTGCTCGGGTGTAAGTGAACCCTCCCGGGAGGTTTGAATCGCCTGTTTGGAGTCGCAGGCTACGGCAAGAACGGAAATTGATGCCGCCAGTAAAAGTGAGTTCCTCTTCATGAAATAATTAAACCTAGTTAATAAAGCGTCACTATCCGGCCGGTACCAGCCGAACCATGAATAAGTGGAACAGAAAGGCCATTACCTGACTTTCTGCTCCAGCTTCAGGATTTCTGAAACTATTTTTTCCGAAGCATTCTCTTCCATTTTGGAAACTGTCAGCCAGGTCTCATAACCGCCCAGCCGGTGCTGTGCAGGCGTTGCAAGGTAGCCCCAGCTGCCATTTGCTATCGAAATCGTAAAGTTGCTCGGGAAAGCGCTTTTCTTTTTCAGTTCCAAACCGGTTTCGGTAAATACCTCAAAAGGTATAGCCCGGATACCGAGGTCACCGATGCGCACTACCTGGAGGGGTACTTCGAGTTGGTCAGGCCATTCCTCATACATTGAAATTGCCCTCTCAGCAAAAATCCTTTCCAGGGAATGATCGAATTTGGTATCCTCAGGACTGGCTACCACCTTTTTGGAGCGTTCGTAAATTTCCTTGGAAGGTTTTCGTACCTGCAGGGTGAGATTGGTTCTTGCCGAACGGAGCTGTACCTGATCCTGAAAACGGATATTTTTATATACTCTCAGAACCTCCTGGGCGACGTCGCCGGCTACCTCTTCCATTTTTTCGTAGGGTTCGTATTTTTTTCCGGGTTTGGTAAAGTCTACGTTGTTGACATCCCCCGAGGTACCGTTGGTCAGGATGCCCACAAAGGGAGGATGAGATTGGGAATTTGACAGCTCAGCGGCGATTTTACGGGCAAAAACCGCGAAATAGTCAGCCGAAATATGTCCTGCCGGAACCCCGCCTACATAATGCAGGGAGTAATTGGCCAGCAGAGCGATAGGCCGTCCATCCTTCGCCTGCACCGCAAGGAAGTAGAGCTCAGGATCGGTTCCTCCCACCGGTTCGACCTTGTTTGGATTGTTAAGACCCGGATTGAACTGCACCTGATCCATTTGACCGAAAGGATTCTTAATCGGGTTTTTCAGCCGCCAGCGACGGTTGAAAAGATGCTGCGGCAAATTCCCCGCTCCCCAGCCAATACGGGCGGGTTCGAGGTTATTAATGGCAATCCGAACCCCGTCGGCAATTCGTCTGGCCAGGAAACGCTGATAGTCGTCCAGTGGTTTTCCAAGGTTATATCCTCTCCGTTGCGGACCCTCCCCACCCGCACTCACGGCAGAATGGGTATGTGTCGAAGCCATCAACACCTGTGCATCGGGTATACCGGTTTCTTCCTGGATCATTTTCCCGGCTTCCGTAAATACTTCCTGGTTAACCCCGACATTATCCACGATTACAAAGGCCAGGCGGGCTTGTCCGTCATCTAGTACCAGCATTCGGGCTGTGAGTGGATCGTGCACATGCGTGGCAGGTGGGGTCACGAAATTACCCACTATCTGCAACCCGAGGGGCGGAGTGATGTCTACCATGGACGCACCTGCCCTGAAATTTCCCTGGGCCAGGGTGCCTATACAGGGGAACAGAAACAGCATGAGGACTGCATAGACCCTGGGTTTCTTCCAGCTATTCATCGCTAACAGTTTTAATGTGAACAAGTTACTTCCAGATCTCATCCAGAATCGCCAGCGTGCTGTCAACCAGTACCTGACCACCTTCCGGACTTACTACATTGCTTTGACAGACAGCGCTATATCCACCCCCTTTCACAGCTTTGTGGGTAGCCAGATAGGTGCCCGGACCGGCCAGCTGCACGACGAACGTCTGCAAAGCCTTGCTGCGCGCCTGTATACGGATACCGAAATCGGTAAACAGCTCGAACTGATTCGTACAGATGGCTATGTCCCCGATACGGATTACATGGATTTCGGTGCGGTAGGTGGGATAGGGGTCATTCTTCTGCAGATCATACCGCTTCATCACATCGCCAAACCAGGTAGCTTTGGCATAAAGCTGATCTTTCTTCCGCGGATCAGCCCTGATTTCCGCTTCGGTTTCCTCGACAACCTTTTTCGAATCCAGGTATTCTTCCCGGGTGATGACCCGCTGCGGCAAATCGAGCTCGGCTACCCTGTGCGTCAGAACCACGTCGGATGTACCCTCGTTGCGAACTACCTCATAGGCGCGGTCAAAAGCACGGGCAATCCGTCCGGCGATGTCTTCCATACGGTCATATTTTCCCAATACGCGCATCCTCTCTTCGGCTTTTTTGCGATACATGGGGTGGGGCGACTGGTCGCCTGCGGCACCGATCATCGCTATAATGGCCAGGTCTTTTCCGTATTTCTTACGGATCAGTTCCCGGGCGGGGTGCCAGTAGTCGGCGTTCACTGCGGAACGGTGCTCTACTTCCTGCGCCGGACAGGGCACGTTGATGGCGGCAGCAATAAGCTTCTTGTTTTTGTCCCAAAAGAATAAGGTATTGATATCGTGGTCCTCATACCCTTCCAGATTCTGGAATTCCGGCGTATCCGTACGGCCATACATGACGGCCGTCCCATCTTTGTATACCGCGCGCCGGTTGTAGGCTACGGCCGCCCGTTCCAGACCCCACGTGACCGATCCGGGCGCCCGGTTGTTCCAGGCTTTGATGACCGCCTCTGCTACGCGGTCGCTGAACATCTCCTTGTACTGGGCGGGAGAGGTGACGCCTTCCCTGGGTATGTTGTATAGGAAGGAAACATCGTCAGATTCATCCTCCAGCACGGGAGCCGTGTGGGTGTGAGTGGCATTCAGCACAATTTTGGACACATCGAAATCGGGCAGTTTCTGTTTCACCTTCTGACGAACCTTGTCCCGGATGCCCGCAGAAATATACACCAGATCGCAGGATACAAGGACAGACGTTTCGAGGGAACGGTTGCCAGACCGGTTTTCCAGAAGTAATACACTGGCTGAGATGGGAGTCTCTGCCTGCTTGGCAATCCGGAGGTGAAACTGGCCCATGAGCGCCACCGGTAGCGGTGGCGTTATATCGACCGTTGCGGCCCCCACATAAAGTTCCGTCGCCCACAACCTGACGGACAGCAGGCATAAAAACAAAATCCGAATTGAATACCTGATCATTTTATACAGAAGTTAATTTTTGAATTCCCATTATTTCCAAAGCTCTTCGATGATCTCCACGGTTCGGTCTACCAATACCTGTCCTCCCTCCGGACCTACCCGGGAACTATGTATGACGGCACTGTAAGCTCCACCCTTTACCGCCTTTTCGGTGGGGAGATAGGCGCCCCATTCCGGACTACCCGCCAGCTGGACCACAAACGTTTGAAGAGCCTTGCTGCGAGCCTGGATACGGATGCCGAAATCAGAGAAGAGTTCAAATTCGTTGGTGCACACCGCTACATCGCCCAAACGGATTACGTGCAGTTCCATAGGGTAAAAAACTTTTCGCTCCTGCTGCTGTCGTTCATAACGCCGGACCGTTTCTTCTTCCCAGGTCATCCGCCGATACAGCAGGTCGGCCGCTTTGGGATCTGCTTCGATCTGCTTTCGAGCATTTTCCACAGATGTTCTGGCTTCGGAATAGTCCCTGTAGGTTACCAGTCGTTCCGGTAAAGGCAGGGTTTCAACCTTGTGTATAAGGGGTAAATCGTTGTGACGGTCATCCTTTACCGTTTCATAGGCTTCGTCGACAGCATTGACGATGCGGCGGGCGAGTTCATCGAGCCGGTCGAGTTTACGCAGCTCCCTCATACGGTCATCCGCCGCCTTCCGGTATCGGATATGCGGGGTCAGATCACCTGCCGCACTCAGCCAGGCCAGTACACAAACCTGTGATCCATATTTTTCATGAACACGCCGGCGTACAGCATCCCAGTAGTCGGCATGAACAGCTGCGCGGCCTTCCACTTCCTGGGACGGGCTGGCCACACCGATGACCATGGCTACCAGCTCCGACTTTCTGTTCCAGAAAAACAGGGTATTGATGTCATGATCTTCCGGACCTTCAAAATTGCGAAATTCGGGGAGGGCGGCGTTACTGCTCATCCCCGCCGTACCATCCGCATAGGAAACGCGCCGGTTGTAGCTGGCCACGGCATAACTTAGTCCCCACGCGACACTCGCTTCTTCCCGCTCGTTCCAGGCTTTGACAATAGCGTCGGTGACGCGTTGAACAAAGAAATCCCTGTACTCCTGTACCTGGGTAACTCCTGTCTTCGGAATGGCATATTCCCTTTCCCGTAATACAGGTGCCGTATGGGTATGCGAAGCGTTGAGAATAATTTTCCTCGTATCCAGCCCTTTCAGCTGACGCCCTACCGATTCCCTCAGGATCGCGATGAGGTCTGTCGGAATATACAGTACATCGCAGGAAACCATGACAGCGTAATCGGCCGATGCACTCCCCTCCCGGGTTTCCATGACCAGAATATTGGCCTGGAGGGGTGTCTGCGCTACTTCCGCAATCCGTAGGTGAAACTGACCCGTTACCGCTACCGGTAATTTGGGCGTAATATCCACGGTAGCCCTTCCAACATAAAGCCGGGAGGCCTCTAGGGAGGTGCTAAATAAGAGCAAAATCCACAAAGTCAGCCTGAGCGTAGGTTTCAGGGTCATAGTTCTTTGATACTTTTAAGGGTTTCTTCCACTAAAATCTGTCCGCCCTCCGGACCTACTCTGACACTTTGCACAATAACTGTATAATGACCGCCCTCCTCGGCATAGCGGGTCGGGAGATAGGTGCCAGGACCTGCCAGCTGTATCACAAAAGTCTGCAATGAGCAACTGCGTGCCTTCTTCTGATTACCATAGTCGGTATTATAGTAAGGGTTTCATCACCGGTTGGCTACCAAAGCGATTTCAGCAGTTCCACGGTTTTTTCGACCAGTTCGGTACCTCCTTCGGGACCAAACAGGGTACTGGCGGGAACGGCTCCATAGGCACCGCCCGCAATGGATCGTTTGGTCGGCAGATAGGTCCCCCCGCCAGCCAGCTGCACGACAAAGGTCTGTATGGCCGGACTGTTCACTTTCATCCGGATGCCATAATCGAGATACAGCTCAAAGGGATTCGTCGCGATAGCCATGTCGCCGATACGGATCGCCATTACCTCCACGGGGAGCTTGGGATTCTTCTTTTCAGCTTCATATCGTTCAAGTACGGAAGTGCCGCGGCGATAGCGGGTATGGGCAATGGTGATATTGGTGTACCAGCGTTTCTCCTGCGTTTTGGCGGGGTTAGCTTTGATTTCGGCCAGCATCTTTTCGTAATTGGGTTTCCATTCGGCGATTTCCTGCTCCGCTGTGGCCAGGTCGTCCGGACCCAAAAGACGCCTCGACAGTGGAATCCTTTCAGTCTTATGAGCGACTACCGGGGCCCATTCGATGCTGTTCTTCATATAAGGGAGAATGGCTTTCACACCGTCGGTAATGGTTCGGGCTATCTGATGCCGCCGGCCCATACTCGACCTACCTACCCCTTCCTTTTCGAAGCCCATCAGGATCTGCATCCTTTCCTCGGCTTTGTCATTCCACATAAAATGCGGTGACTGATCTCCAGCCGAACTCACCTGGGGCAATACATACAGCTTGTTACCCAGTTCCTGGCGCATCAGTGCCCGGGTTTCATTCCAGAAATCGGCCGAAATCTCATAGAGATGCTCACTGACCTGAGACGGGCAGGCTATATTTACGACTACACCCGTCAGATTTTTTGACTTGTCCCAGGTATAGAGCAGATTAAGATTGTGGTCTTCATACCCCTCGAAATGGCTGAACTCCGGCCGGGCAGTATTTCCATACATGAGCGATTTACCGTTGTTATCGGCCTGTAGCCGGTTGTGGCCGACCACCGCCTTGCTCAGTCCATAGCTGATACCCCCCTCCTGGCGGCTTTTCCAGGCCTGAATGGCCGCATCGGCTATTTTCTTCGCAGCGAAATAATAATATTCCCGCGGCTCCATGGCCTTCTTCCCACCGGCAATGTCCTTCAGGGAAACCCCATAAATCTCCTCCGCGCTTCGGAGGGAAGTCACCGGAGCGGTATGGGTATGGGTACCATTCATGGAAATATCGGTGGGTTTCAGTTCCGGCAGGGCTTTTACTACGAGTTCACGGACTTCCTTACGCAGGTCAGAGTCGTCCCTCAGACCGTCTGCCACGCTGATCAGATCCAGCGAAATCAGGATCAGTCTTACGGGCTGCCCCCCTTTTGTAGATTCCATGGCCAGGGCGGTAGCCGTTAGCGGATCTTTCACGCCTTCCGACAAACGGGCGTGGAACTGCCCCTGGATCAGCACCGGCTGGGTCGGGGTGATATCGGTGGACGCCCATCCGATTTTGAGGGTTTGGGCGGTCGTAACAGTTTCCGTACAAAAAACTCCTAATAACGTGTATGTAAGCACGTTCCTGATCGCTGTGGTAATACTTTTCATTGTGCAATGATGACTTTAGGGATTTCACTCAGATGAGGTAATACGTGAGAGGGGGGGATAAAACTCCCCCTCCGTATTCAAAAAGGCATTTTAAGGTCCCAGTTACTGCCAGCCGGGGTTTTGAGTCAGGCTGGGGTTCAGGGCCAGTTCCTGAGTCGGGATTGGATACAGGTACTGGCGGTCACTCCACTTTCGGGTAAATCCGGGATAGATGATCCGGTAATCTCCGGTGGCCGGGTCACGGGCGCCCCTATAGGTTTTTGGATTTTCGAGCAGCTTGCCAGCTTTCCATCTGACAAGATCATCCCATCGCTTACCTTCACCTGCCAGCTCGATTCGTCGTTCTCTGCGGATCTCATTGATGATAGGAGACACAGGCACTTCCCAGTTGGGCCAGTTAGGATCGGTAAAGCCCACCTCGGCTTTCATGGGAGGCATGCCTACGCGGTTTCGCAGCTGGTTCACCGATTTATCCAGAACCTCCTGCGTAATTTCACCCAGTTCAGCCTTAGCTTCTGCATAGCTCACAAGAACCTCGCCGTAGCGGAAAATAAAGTCATCGATGACGCATTGGTTCTGCAGCCGGTCCCGCTCATAAGGTGAATAGCCCTTCAGGATATAGTAGCTAGTAGTCACGTAATTGTTGTCGAACTCGGGCATGGGACGATATTCCACCGAACCGTCTTCGTAGATCCGGTAGACTCTTCCCTTGTTATAGATCGACTGGTGCATGCGGGGGTCACGGTTGACAAACTCGTCTCCGAATTCTGCATCGCCTTTATAAAGGGGACTGAGCGCTATAGGCAGTCCATCGGTGCACAGATAGCTTTCAACGAAATCCTTGCTGTAGCCGGTGTGGGGTTCGCCCAGCTGCCTTACGTTGTTATGCATGCGTTTGGCTTCCAGGAAACGCTGCACCATAATGCCTTCGGGATTGCCCTGTAGCTCATACTGTACAAAAAGGTCGAAATAGTCCGATTCAGGTTTTCCGGTCGAAAAGACGCTGAACCGTCCGGAATTGATGATTTCCTCACTGGCATTAGCTGCTTCCCTCAGCAGACGCTCATAGTCGCCAAGACCATGGTATTTACGAAAGGTCCCTTCGTAAAGTGCTACATCTACCTTCAGCGCCAGCGCTGCATATTTAGTCAGCCGGTCGGCCGGCGAGGCCTCAGGGAGGTTCTGTATGGCAAAGTCCAGTTCCTTCAGGACGTTATCGATCACTACGACCCGGGAGTCGCGGGGTTTCTGCAATTCATCCGAATCCACGTTCAAAGGTTTGTCAAACCAGGGCACATCACCGAATCTTTTCACCTTTTTGAAATATTCATTGGCCTTGAAAAAACGGATTTCGGCTTCATAGGTAGATAATTCTGCGCTGGGAGTCATCTGTTCGATTTTGTCCAGAGCAAAATTGCAGTTGCGGATATTCAGCCAGTCACCTTTGGCCCAACCACCCCCGGAGGCCGGGAGGGTATACTCATTCCAGGCATAGACATTGCGGGTACCGGGGACATTATTGTCGGTACCGTCATCTTTCATCCAGTTGTAGTGCGGATCCCTGAGGGAGGTATAAAACTGGTTGGCGAACATCTGCACGTCGGAAGGTCCATTCCAGAAACTCGCATCGTTGATCTGATCCAGCGGATAGCGCTCGAGGAATGCATCATTACAGGCTGCCATCGACCAGCAGAATCCCAGTGTCAGTATTGAGAATTTGATTTTCATATTCGTTAGGTTGGTTAGGAATGAACTTAGAACCCAATGTTGGCGCCAACGGAGAAGGCGCGGTTTAGCGGATAGGACATGGCGCTGGATTGTTCAGGATCGACGATGCGCACCATTTTGGTCGCCTCCCACATGTTATTGCCTGAGAAATAGACCTGCATACGCTGGATGCCAATTTTTTGGGTGAGGGTTTGCGGAATCGTATAGCCGAGCGTCAGCTGCTTTAGCCGCAGGTAAGCCGCATTCTGCATATAGCGGGTCTGAGCAGTCGTTACGTCTGTACCACCCGTGATAAGGGGGCGGGGAAAATAGGCATCTCGGTTTTCAGGCGACCACCAGTCGGTTCCGATCTTGCCCTGAACCGACCATTCATCGTTATACTGGTTAACAAAATAGTTTCCGGCGATAATGAGGTCGCGTTTGGCTACTCCCTGGAAGAAAATATCGAAGCTGATGCCCTTCCAGGAGAGGTTACCCCTGAAGCCATAGCTGTACCGGGGGGTGTTGTTACCGATGATCTTCATATCGCCATGGTCATCCAGCGTCTGCCGGCCCCGGGTAATTTTGCCGTCTCCATTCTGATCCACAAACCAGAGATCACCGGCTTCGCGTTTACGTCCCGAGATTTCAGACTGGTCGAGTTTGGCCGCTTCCTCGTCGGACTGGAAAATCCCACCGGTTTCTAGGCCCCAGATTTCGCCGAAGTCCTTCCCAACGTAATAATCAGAAATCAGACCGGCCGGGTTACTGAATTTGGTGATTTTGGCTGTGTAGTCCGATAACAGGAAAGTCAGCCCATAGTTAACTTCATCGACATTGTGTTTCCAGTCGATGGTAAGGTCGAAGCCCTTGGTGCGCATGTCTGCGGCGTTAGCCTGGGGTTCACTCACAGCCAGAACGGCAGGCAACGTCACCGAGCGGGTCAGCATGTTTTTGGTATTGCGCTGATACACGTCAAAGGTTGCAGTGAGACGGTTGCTCAGAAACGCCAGATCCAGTCCGATATCCTGTTGTGTAACGGTTTCCCACGTCAGGTTCGGACTTACCAGACCGGGTGCTACTACGGCCATCTGGTTTTCACCTGCCAGGATATAGCCGCTTAATCTGGCGGAATAGGTAGCAATATAGGGGTAGTTGCCTGTGACGTTCTGATTACCAAGGCTACCCATGGAGGCCCTGATTTTGAAAACATTAAATACATCCCGCAATCCTCCGAAAAACCCTTCATTGTCGAGTCGCCAGCCGACCGAAACCGAAGGGAAGAAGGCAAAACGGTCACTTTTGGGGAACTTGGAACTTCCGTCATAGCGACCGTTAAATTCCAGCAGGTATTTATCCCTGAAACTGTAATTCAGGCGGGTAAAAGCGCCGCGGATGGCATATTCTGATTCGGAATCGTTGGTATATCGTTCTCCGTAGGCCAGGTTCATGTAGGGCATAGTCTCCACGATCAGCATCTCGCGCTTGCCGGAGAAGAAGCGGCTGGCGGAATACTCTTGGTTATA
>Ga0182792_1002050_pt1 | contig 14970 bp, 12 predicted proteins | sample Passage237B_FD_130497 | JGI IMG/M metagenome (GOLD analysis project Ga0182792, IMG submission 130497) | Cellulose adapted compost microbial communities from Newby Island Compost Facility, Milpitas, CA, USA - Passage2 37B (version 2) (version 2) ...
GGCCCCCAGGCCGACCAGGTGCGCATCCTGTTCGTCAGCGTCGATCCTCACCGCGACACGCCCGACATCCTGCAGGCCTACGTGGATCAGTTCGATCCCCATGCGATCGGCCTGACGGGCGACGAAAAGGCCATTGCGGCGCTCGCCCGCCGCTACCGGGTCGCCTACCAGATCCAAAGCCCCGATCCCGAGCACCCGGACGCACCCTACGCAGTCGCCCACAGCCGGGGCATCTACGCCTTCGACCAGAAGGGCAAGGCCGTATGGCTGGCCGCCGACGGCGAGTCCCAGGAAGAGCTGCTCGCCGCCCTGAAGCCGCTGCTGCACTAGGCCGCAGACTGCCGCACGGCGTCGCGCAGCGCCGTGCGGATGCCCTCTTCGATGGTCGGATGATAGAACGGCAGGTTCAGCATGTCCGGTACCGTCAGCTTCATCTGCAGGGCCCAGGCCAGCAGGTGGGCGACGTGCTCGGCATCCGGCCCCACCATTTCCGCTCCCAGGAAGCCCTGGTCGGATTTCCGCATGTAGACGCGCAGCAGGCCCCGATTGCGCAGCATGACCCGTGAACGGCCCTGGCGCGTCCAGTCGACTTCGCCGATGGCAACCGCATCGGGATCGTCCAGCGCGGCATGGCCGCCACCCACCTGCATGATCTGCGGATCGCTGAACACCACCGCCATGGGGGCGCGGCGCGGCAACGCGCGCACGTCGGGCCAGGCTGCGGCATTGCGGCCTGCCACCCGGCCATCGTCGGATGCCTCGTGCTGGATGGCATGGCGGCCGGTGACGTCACCCGCCATGAACACCGGCTGTCCGTGGACCTGCAGCGTGGCCGGATCGAAGCGCGGCCGGCCGCGTTCGTCCAGCGGCATCGTGGTGCGTTCCAGGTGAAGCGCATCCAGGGCCGGGCTGCGGCCGGCCGTCAACAGCACGCGGTCGAAGCGCTCGACCGTCTCGGGGCCGCCGTCCGCCGACCAGCCCACCACGGCCTGGTCGCCTTCACGGCGCACAGTGACGACCCGGGCGCGCTGCACCAGCGACAGTTCGGGTGCCAGCAGATCGACCGCAACGGCCCGCACCCGGGGATCGGACAAATGGGCAAAGCTGTCGGAACGGTTCAGCACCCGCACCCGTACGCCCAGGCGCGCCAGCGCCAGGCCCAGCTCCACCCCGATCACTCCGGAGCCGACGACCAGCACGCTGCGCGGCAGGTCGTGCCAGTCGAACACGTCGTCGTTCACGATCGCCAGATCGCCCAACGGCTGGTACAGGTCCGGCACGTTCGGCCGCGTGCCGGTCGCCAGGATGATGCGCCGGGCATGCACCTCGCGGCCATCGCCGGCCCGCAGCACGCCATCGCGCAGGAACTCCACGGGGGAATCGAGCCGATGATCGGCCGGCATGGCCTGGACGTCATCCACCACGAACCCCACGAAACGGTCGCGCTCGCGCCGCACGCGATCCATCACGGCCGCGCCGTCCACACGCGGCGGAGCATCCATGCGGATGCCGAAACCGTCGGCATGACGCATGTCGGCCACCGCCTGGGCCGCTGCGATCAGCAGCTTCGACGGCATGCAGCCCACCCGGGCGCACATGGTGCCGTGCGGCCCGCCCTCGATCAGCAGAGGCCTGAGGCCGGCCCTGAGGACTTCGCGGTAGGCCGGCAAACCGGCCGAGCCGGCGCCGATGATCGCGACATCGCAGTCGATCACTGAGTCATTCACCTTTCATTCCTTGCTGGAAGAGATATTCATGCCGCCGGGCTCGGCCCGGGACGCGCCGGGGATGCGCAACACGGGTTTCAACCCGGCTGGACGTCGTAGCCTTCCTCCGCGATCGCGGCACGCAAGACCGCCGCGTCTGCGGACGATTCGATCGCGACGCGATGCGCCGCCAGATCGATCTGCACGGCCGCATCCGGGGCGACATCCCGCACGGCCCGGGTGATGGTCTGCACGCAATGATTGCAGGTCATGTCTGAAACGATGAATTCGGTCTTCATGAAAAGGGCTCCTGGAAAAGGGATGATCGGCATCTTGTGCCTTGACATGGAGGGAAGCTCAAGCGCTGCCGCGCCGCGGCTGGCGGCCCACCGGCTCGGGCCAGGCCCGCATCGCGGCTTCGGCCACGGCGGCGAGCACGCTGGAGGGTGCACCATCCTTCACCTGGATGGCGATCCCGTTCAGGACGGTGGCATAAAAGCAGGCCAGGGCACGCGTGTCTGTTTCGGCGGACAGTTCGCCATCGGCCTGGGCCTGGACGAGCCGCCGATGGATGGTCTCGACAGTCGCCAGCCGGTAGCTCTTGAGGAAATCGTCCATGCGCTGGTTTTCTTCGCCGCAATTCGCGGCACCCAGCACCACCAGGCATCCACGGCCCTCTCCGCACCCCGACCGTCTCGTGGCGGCCTGCAGCATGGCTCCGACCGCTTCCCTGGCACTGCCCGGGTGCTGGCGCAATGCACGCAGCGAGGCACCGCCATCGTGCGCGACATAGTGCTCGACCGCTTCCTTGAACAGGCTTTCCTTGTCGCCGAACGCATTGTAGAGACTGGGCGCGGAAATGCCGATCGCACGGGTGAGATCCGCGATCGAGGTGCCTTCGTACCCATGCCGCTGGAACAGGTCCATGGCGGTCAGCAACGCGGCATTCCGGTCGAAGGAAAGAGGTCGTCCACGAGGGGCCATGATAATTGTATCGATCAATAAAAAATTCATTGACACTGGCAAGGATGTCAATTTAGCATTTTATATCGACCACTATACATATGGTTGGACAAGATGACCACGACAGACAGAAACATATCGGTGACGGGCGGATCCGCAGGCATCGGAACCGCCATCGCCCAGAAGGCGGACAGCCTGGATGCGGAAGCGGCTGGGGGGCCCACCGGCCGGACTGTGGCGTACTGGGGCGCCGTCGTTTCCATGATGCTGGGCGTCTTCGGGCTGGTGACGGCGGAATTCCTGCCGATCAGCCTGCTCACGCCCATGGCGGCCGACCTGGGTATCACGGAAAGCCTGGCCGGCCAGGCCATTTCCACCACGGCCATCCTGGCCTTCGCAGCCAGCCTGCTGGTGTCATCCTTCACCCGCGCCTTGAACCGCCGCCACGTGATGATGGGGCTTTCCGCGCTGCTGGTCGTCTCCAACCTGCTGGTCGCCTATGCGCCCGGCTACCTTGCCCTCCTGCTGGGGCGGATGCTGCTGGGTGCGGCCCTGGGTGGCTTCTGGGCCATGTCCACGGCCATCGTCATGCGCCTGGTGCCCGAGCCCCTCGTTCCCAGGGGCCTGTCCATCATGGTCAGCGGCGTGGCCGCGGCAACGATCTTCGCCGCGCCAGTGGGCAGCTACCTGGGCGCGGTGATCGGCTGGCGCCCGGTGTTCCTGCTGGCGGCAGGACTCGGCGTGCTGGCTCTGGCCGTCCAGTTCTTCACCTTGCCGAGCCTGGAGCCGCGTGGCCACGGCAGCCTGTCGACCCTGCTGCGGGTGGCACGCAGGCCGCGCGTCGCGGCGGGCCTGCTCGCCGTCCTGCTGGTATTCAGCGGCCACTTCGCCCTGTTCACCTATGTGCGGCCTTTTCTGGAAAACGTGACCGGGGTGGCAATCGCCTCCGTCTCGGCCATGCTGCTGGGATTCGGCGTGGCCAACTATGCCGGCACGTACTTCGGCGGCTTCATGCTGGAGCGCAATATGCGGCTGACCATGGCGTTGCCCCCCCTGGCGATCGGTGCGATCGGCATCGTGCTGAGCAGCACGACCGGAGCTCCCTGGTTGGTCGGCGCCCTGATCGCCGTCTGGGGTTTCGCATTCGGCACGGTGCCGGTCGCCTGGTCAAACTGGGTCGCCCAGACGATACCCGACGAGCCCGAAAGCGGCGGCGGATTGCTGGTCGCCGCCATCCAGGTCGCGATCGCCCTGGGCGCGGGAGGCGGCGGCATGGTCCTGAGTCTGGGAGGCGCGTCAGGGGTGTTCGGCCTGGGCGGCATGACGCTGATCACGGCGGCCCTGCTGATTTCCCTGCGCGTACGGCAGCAGCCCGAGCCGGCGGCCAGCTGCCAGGCCTAGGCCCTGGTCGGCCGGTGACGGCTGCCGACTCCGGACAACACTGTGGCGCACCCGGCAGCATGGATGGGGCTTGACCTTACCATAAGGTCAAGCCCCATCCTACAATCAGCCTGATGAACCGGAGCCCATCCATGTCCACCCTGCCCACTCCACCCACGCTCGACCTGGAAGTCGAGGGCATGACCTGCGCGTCCTGCGTGCGCAGGGTCGAAACGGCCCTGGGCAAGGTTCCCGGCGTGGCCCAGGCCAGCGTCAACCTGGCGACGCGCCGTGCCCACGTCACCCTGTCGGCCGAGGGCGCCGATCCCGGCGCACTGGTCGCCGCCGTCGAAAAGCGCGGCTACCAGGCACGCCTGATCAGCCGCGAAAGCCCTGCGGCGGGCGGCGAAGCGGAAGAAGATGCCGTTGCCGGACGGCGCTTCCTGCTGGCCCTGGCCTTGACGCTGCCGGTGTTCCTGATCGAAATGGGTGGACACCTGATTCCCGCCCTGCATCACGCGATCCATTCCCGGATCGATCCGCAATGGCTGGCCTGGGCCGAGTTCGCGCTCGCCACCGCAGTGCTGGCCGGGCCGGGCCGCACTTTCTTCACACGCGGTTTCAGGGCATTGAGGCACCTGGGACCGGACATGAACACGCTGGTCGCACTGGGTGCGGGCAGCGCCTGGCTGTATTCCACGCTGGTCACGGTGGCACCCGCCCTTTTCCCGGACACGGCCCGCCATCTGTATTTCGAGGCTGCCGCCGTCGTCGCCACACTGATCCTGCTGGGCCGCTGGCTGGAAGCCCGTGCCCGGGGCCGCGCGGGCTCGGCCATCCGTCACCTGATCGGCCTGCAGCCGCGCACGGCCTGGGCACGGCGCGACGGCGACTGGATCGAACTGCAGATCGATGCACTGGCCGTCGGCGACGAAGTGCGGGTGCGGCCCGGCGAGAAGATCCCGGTCGACGGTGCTGTGCTCGAAGGCGAGTCCTGGGTGGATGAATCCATGATCACGGGCGAACCCATGCCCGTGGCACGCCGCGCGGGCGACCGCCTGATCGGCGGCACGCTGAACACCCAGGGCAGCCTGGTGATGCGCGCCACGCAGGTCGGGGCCGACACGGTGCTGGCCCACATCATCCGTCTGGTCGAACAGACGCAGGGTGCCAAGCTGCCCATCCAGCGTCTGGTGGACCGGGTCACCGGCTGGTTCGTGCCGGCCGTCATGGTGCTGGCCGTGCTGGCCTTCCTGGGCTGGCTGCTCTGGGGGCCCGAGCCCCGCCTGACGCACGCCCTGATCGCCGGCGTGGCGGTGCTGATCATCGCCTGCCCCTGCGCCATGGGGCTGGCCACGCCGATTTCGATCATGGTGGCCACGGGGCGCGCGGCGGGCCTGGGCATCGTGTTCCGCCAGGGCGATGCCCTGCAGCGCCTGCGCAATGTCCGCGTGGCGGCCTTCGACAAGACAGGCACACTGACCGTGGGCCGCCCGGCGCTCAGCGATGCGCAGCCCCTGGACGGCAGCCTGGACCGCCCCACCCTGCTCGCGGCGGTAGCCTCGGTGCAAAGCGCATCCGAACACCCCATCGCGCATGCGCTGCTGGATGCTGCCAGGACGGAGTCGCTGCCCCTGTCGCCCGTGGAAGGATTCGAGGCACTGACCGGCGCCGGCGTACGCGGCCGGGTCGATGGCCACGACTGGCTGCTGGGCAATGAACCCCTGATGCGCAACAGCGGCGTGCCGGTCGAGGCCGGCGTCACGGCACGGATCCAGGCACTGGCGGGCCAGGGAAAGACGGTCTTCCTGGCGGCAAGAGATGGCCGGCTGGCGGGGATACTGGGGGTGGCCGACAGCCTGCGGCCAGGCGCCCGCGAGGCCATCGACCGCCTGCATGCCCTGGGACTGAAGACCGCGCTGATCACCGGCGACCACGCAGCCGCTGCCCAGGCCGTGGCCGGCGAGCTGGGCATCGACATCGTCCATGCCCAGACCCTGCCCGAACACAAGGCTGAAATCCTGCGCGGGCTGCAGCGCGACGCCGGTACCCTGGCCTTCGTGGGCGATGGCATCAATGACGCACCCGCCCTGGCGACCGCCGATGTCGGCATCGCAATCGGCCAGGGCACCGACGTGGCCATCGAATCGGCCGACGTGGTACTGATGAACGAGGATCTGAACTCGGTGGCCCGCGCCATCGCGCTGTCGCGGCTGACCTTGCGCAACATCGGCCAGAACCTGTTCTGGGCCTTTGCCTACAATGCCGCGCTGATTCCGGTGGCGGCCGGCGCCCTGTACCCCTTCACCGGGCTGCAGCTCTCTCCCATGCTGGGCGCCGCCGCCATGGCCCTGTCCAGCGTCTTCGTCGTCATCAATGCCCTGCGCCTGAAATGGCTGCCCCTGGAGAACCAGCATGGCTGAATCCCGCTCACGCCGCGCCAGCGCTCGCGCCCAAGGACCGCTCACGATCGGCGAGGCCTCTGCCCGCACCGGGCTGAGCCCCAAGATGATCCGCTACTATGAGCAGGAAGGGCTGTTCGTCCCACAGGCCCGCAGCGCGGCCGGGTATCGGCAATACGGCGAAGCCGACCTGCATGCGCTGCGTTTCATCCGCAGCGCCCGCGACCTGGGGTTTTCGCTGAAGCAGATCGCGGAACTGACAGGACTGTGGCGCGACCGAGGCCGCGCCAGCGCGGAAGTCAAGCACCTGGCCCTGGCACATATCGATGCACTGGAAGCCAAGGCCGCCCTGCTGCGCAGCATGGCGGCAACCCTGCGCGAACTGGCGCAGCGCTGCCACGGCGACGACCGGCCCGAATGCCCGATACTCGACGGCATTGAGGACGGCGCGCGGGCTCAGGCCGGTGCCGGAGCGTGCCACTCCGACACGTGATCCCGCCAGTCGGGCCGCTGGACCGGATCGGGCGTGTCGATGGGCGTTCCAATGGCCAGGTAGCCCATGAAGCGCTCGTCCAGGGCATCGAAACCCAGGGCTTCGCCGACGCCGTCCAGGTAGACGCCTATGCCGGTGCTCCAGAAAGCGCCCAGGCCAAGGGCATGGGCGGCATTGAGCATGTTCATCGCCGCCGCGCCGACGGCCAGCAGGCTTTCGTGTTCGGGAATGCGGCCGGAAGGATCCGGACGGCAGCCCAGGGCGATGACCAACGGCACCTTGGACAGCCACTTGCGGGCATTGTCCACCTTGGGTTGCGGCAGGGGCGTGCCCGCGGCGATACCGGCCCGCACCCCCACGTCGACCAGGGCAGGCACGTCGGCGCCACGCACCAGGACGAAGCGCCAGGGCCTGACGGCGCCATGATCGGGCGCGCGCAGGGCCGCCTGCAGGATCAGGTCCAGTTGCTCGTCGGTCGGACCGGGCGCCTGGACGAACTTGACCGACTGCCGGCCAAGAAGCACATCAAAGAAAGCAGACATGGAAAAGGCTCCTGGCTATCCACGATACATTAAGGACAGGACGCCCTGACCATCAGGGCCTTCATGCGCCGGATTGCGGGTTCCCAGCCATCGAACACGGCCTGGGCCACAATGGCGTGGCCGATGTTCAGCTCGGAAATCCCCGGCATGGCGGCGATGGGCTCGACATTGTCGTAATGCAGACCATGACCCGCATTGACCCGGAGGCCTTCGCCCACGCCAACGGCGATGGCGGCACGCAGGCGTTCCAGCTGCGCGGCGCGCAGCCCGGCGTCGGGAGCGTCGGCATAGGCGCCGGTATGCAGCTCGATCACCCGGGCTCCGGTGCGCGCAGCGGCAGCGATCTGCTCTGCCTCGGGATCGATGAACAGGGACACGCGGATGCCGGCATCATGCAGACGCGCTACGGCGGCCGCGACTTCATCATAGCGGCCGACCACGTCCAGGCCACCCTCGGTTGTCAATTCGCGACGGTTTTCCGGCACCAGGCAGACGTCCTGGGGACGGATGTCGCAGGCGATCGCCAGCATGTCCGGCGTGATGGCGCATTCCAGGTTCATGCGCGTGCGCAGGGCCGGCCGTATGGCACGCACGTCGGCATCCTGGATGTGGCGCCGGTCTTCCCGCAGGTGCAGGGTGATCAGGTCGGCGCCGGCATCCTCGGCGCGCAGCGCGGCCTGCAGAGGATCGGGATACGTCGTCAGGCGCTGCTGGCGCAAGGTGGCGACGTGATCGATGTTGACGCCCAGTTCCATCAGGATGCCTCCGGCAGGTCGTCGACCGACCAGCCCCCGCCCAGCGCCTTGTAGAGTTCCACGCGGTTGAACAGCGCGTCGGTGCCCAGCTGGATGAACTGCTGCTGCACCCCGTACAGGGCGATCTGGGCGGATTGCACCTGCAGGAAGCTGTCCACACCGGTCTCGTAGCGGATCTGGGCCAGATTGAGCGCCTTGAGCGCGGATTCTTCGGTGGCGCGCAGTGCATCCAGCTGACGGCTGTAGGTGGCCTCGCCCGCCAGCCCGTCGGCAACCTCGCGGAAGGCCGTCTGGATGGTTTTCTCGTAGGCCGACACGGCGATGTTGCTGCGCGCCTTGGCCAGATCCAGGTTGCCCTTGACCCCGCCCGAGAACAGCGGTATCTGGATCTGCGGTGAAAACTGCCAGTAGCGATGACTGCCGCCGAACAGGGCGTCGAGTTCGGGACTGGCGAAACCGAGCAGCCCGGTCAGGGTGATGCGCGGGAAGAAGGCGGCGCGGGCGGCCCCGATCTGGGCATTGGCCGCCATCAGGTCGTGCTCGGCCCCGACGATGTCGGGACGGCGTTCCAGCAATTGCGAAGGCAGCCCCGCCGGCAGCGATTGCAGCAGTTGCCCGCGCCCGAACGGCAGGGGCTCCGGCAGGCCGTCGGGAACCGGCGTGCCCAGGATCAGCTGCAGGGCGTTGCCCGCTTGCGCCATGGCGCGCTCGGTGGCAATGCGATCGGCGCGCACCGTGTCGTACTGGGCCTGGGCCTGGGCCAGATCCAGGTCGGAGGCCACTCCCACGTCGAAGCGGGACTGGACCAGGTCCAGAGTCCCCTTGCGGGCTTCCAGGGTCTTGTCCATCAGCTCGAGCAGGGCCTGGGCCGAGCGCAGACGGAAGTAGGCTTCCGCGGTCTGGGCGATCAGGCCCAACTGGACCGTGCGGCGTGCCTGGTCGGTGGACAGGTAGGACTGGTAGGCGGCCTCGCTGAGATTGCGCACACGGCCGAAGAAGTCCAGTTCGAAGGCCGTCATGCCCACGCCCGCGACATAGCTGCGGTTGACCGACTTGGAGTCGGCCCCGCCATTGCGCATGTCGGCCGGGGTGCGGGTGACCTGCCCTGTGCCCTGTGCGCCGATGGTCGGCAGCCGGTCGCTCTGGACGATGCCGAACTGGGCGCGGGCCTCTTCGACACGATCCACGGCAATGCGCAGATCGCGATTGTTCTTCAGGGCCAGATCGATCAGCGCCTGCAGCCTGGGATCCTGGAAGAAATCCCGCCAGGCCGGCAGCGCGGCCTGGCCGGCATCGCCCGCCGTCACTGGAAAGCTGTCGGGCACCGGCGCAGCCGGCCGGTGATAGGTGGGTGCCAGAGAGCAGGCGCCCAGGGCAAGGCCCAGCACGGAAACGGTCAGGACGCGCATGGGGAGTCGTCGAGTCATCATGCCTGGTCTCCCGAACCGGATTCGCCTGCGGCGGGGATGTGCGGCGCCTGGTGGCCCAGCAGTTTCGGCTTGGTCTTGAACAATTTCAGAATCACCACGAAGAAAGTCGGCACGAAGAGCACGGCCAGCGGCGTGGCCGCCAGCATGCCGCCCAGCACCCCCAGACCAACCGCATTCTGGCTGGCGGCGCCCGCGCCGTTGGCCATCACCAGGGGCACCACACCCAGGATGAAGGCGAACGAGGTCATCAGGATCGGGCGGAAGCGCAGCCGCGCGGCCTCGATGGCCGATTCGGCCAGGCCGGCGCCGCTGGCGTACAGGTCCTTGGCGAACTCCACGATCAGGATGGCGTTCTTTGCCGCCAGGCCGATCACGGTCACCATCCCGACCATGAAGTACACATCGTTGTCCTTGCCCATCAAGCTGCTGAGCAGCACGGCGCCCAGCATGCCCAGCGGCACGGCCAGCATCACCGACAGCGGGATGGCCCAGCTTTCGTACAGGGCGGCCAGCACCATGAAGACCACCAGGATCGACAGGCCCATGAGAATCGCGGACTGGCTGCCCGCCTGGATTTCCTGGTAGGACAGGCCGGTCCATTCATATCCCAGGCCCGGCGGCAACTGGGCAATCAGGCGCTCCATTTCGGCCATGGCCTGACCGGTGGAATAGCCCGGCGCGGCCGAACCGCCGATGCGGATGGATTCATACCCGTTGTAGCGCACCACCTGGACGGGGCCGCGCGTCCACTCCAGGGACACGAACGAAGACAGCGGCACCATCTCGCCGTTGGCATTGCGGGCGTTGAGCCTCAGGATGTCATCCGGGTTCATGCGGGCGTTCTGATCCGCCTGGACCCAGACATTCTGCACCCAGCCCTGGTTGGTGAACTTGCCGACGTAGGACGAGCCGATCGCAGTGGAAATCAGGTTCGCGGCCTCGGAGAAATCCACCCCCAGGGCGGCGGCCTTGGTACGGTCGATTTCCACTTTCAGCTGCGGTCCCGGCCCCAGGCCGGTGATGCGCGTGCCGGTGAGGATGGGGCTTTGCGAGGCGAGCTGCAGCAGCTGCTGGGAAGCCGCCTGCAGGGCATCGCTGCCCACGCCGCTGCGGTCTTCCAGGCGCAGGTCGAAGCCCGAGGCATTGCCCAGCGAGGAGATGGCCGGCGGCGTGATGGAGATCACCATGGAGTCCGGCAGGCCGAACAGCAGCCTGCCCATGGCGGTGCCGGAGATCGCCTGCGCGGAATCGCCCGGCCCCTTTCGTTCGGAGAAGTCCTTCAGCGGCACGAAGGCAATGGCGGCATTCAGGCCGTTGCCGTTGAAGCTGAAACCCTGGACGGCAATGATGTTGGCCACCTGCGGCAGGGCCATGAAGTATTTCTCGACCTGCTCGATGATTTCCACCGTGCGGTTGGACGAGGCGCCCGAGGGCAGTTCGATGTTGGCGATCACGTAGCCCTGGTCTTCTTCGGGCAGGAACGACGTGGGCAGGCGCAGGTACATCCAGCCCAGCACGCCCACCAGCAGGGCGAACACCACCATCATGCGCAGGGAACGCTTCAGGCTGCGCGCCACCCAATGGGTGTAGCCCCGCGTGGTGCGATCGAAACTGCGATTGAACCAGCCGAAAAAGCCTCGCTTGGACTCATGGTGGCCCTTCGGGATCGGCTTGAGCAGCGTGGCGCACAGCGCCGGGGTGAAACTGAGCGCCAGCAGGGCCGAGAACAGGATCGACACCGCCATGGCCACGGAGAACTGCCGGTAGATCACGCCCACCGAGCCGGTCATGAAGGCCAGCGGCAGGAACACCGTGGTCAGCACCAGCGTGATGCCGACGATGGCGCCGCTGATCTGCGGCATGGCCTTTTTCGTGGCTTCCTTAGGCGACAGGCCTTCCTCGGCCATGATGCGTTCGACGTTTTCCACCACCACGATGGCGTCGTCCACCAGAATCCCGATGGCCAGCACCATGGCGAACATGGTCAGCACATTGATGGAGAAACCCAGGGCCAGCATGACGGTGAAGGCCCCCATCATGGCCACCGGCACCACCAGCGCGGGAATCAGCGTGTAGCGCACGTTCTGCAGGAACACGAACATCACCACGAACACCAGCACCATGGCCTCGAACAGGGTATGGACCACCTGCTCGATGGAAAGGTCGATGTAGGGCGAAGTATCGTAGGGAATCTGGTAGGTGATGTTGTCGGGGAAGAACTGGGCCAGCTCGGCCATCTTGGCCTTTGCCAGCTTGGCCGTTTCCAGGGCATTGGCCGAAGGCGTCAGCGACAGGGCGAAGGCCGCCGTCGGCTTGCCGTTCAGCCGGGCGCCGAACTGATAGTTGTCCGAACCGAGTTCGACCCGTGCGACGTCGCGGACGCGCACCGCCGAACCGTCCGGATTGGCCCGCAGGATGATGTCACCGAATTCTTCCGGCGTGGTGAGCTGGCCATTCACGGTCAGGGGGGCCACCGTGCGCTGGCTGTCGGGGTTCGGCGGCGAGCCCAGAAGGCCGCCGGAAATGACGATGTTCTGCGACGCCAGGGCGCTGTTGACCTGCGACATGCTCAGCCCGTAGCCGACCAGCTTCTGCGGATCGACCCAGATCCGCATGGCGCGGCTGGCGGCAAAGAGCTGGAACTTGCCCACGCCCTTGACCCGCGACATCGGGTTCTGGATGTTGCGCGTGATGTAGTCGGCCAGCGCGTACTGGTCGATGGAGCCGTCCTTGGACGAAAGCGTGACCACCATCAGGAAGCCGGAGTTCGACTGGCTGACCTTCAGGCCTTGCTGCGTCACGGCCGCGGGCAGCTTGGCCGTCGCGTTGGACAGACGGTTCTGCACGTCGACCTGGGCCAGGTCGGCGTCCGTGCCAGGCGCGAAGGTAACGGTGATCTCGGCCTGCCCGTTGGAATCGCTGACCGATTCATAGTAGAGCAGGCCCTTGGCCCCGTTCAGCTCGTTTTCGATGACGCTGGCGACGCTGGTGGCGACCTCGGTGGCGGAAGCACCCGGGTAGGTGGCATTGATGTTCACCGTGGGCGGCGCCACGTCGGGGTACTGCGACACGGCCATGTTGGGGATGGCCATGATGCCCGCCAGGGCGATGGCCAGCGCCACCACCCAGGCGAAGATCGGTCGTTCGATGAAAAACTGTGGCATGAGAGCTCGCGTGGAATCCGGGGGATTGTCGGGCGGCCGGAGCCGGATCAGTGTGCCTGGCCTTCGGCAGGCTTGCCGCTGTCGGGCGCTTCAGCGCCGGCGGGCTTTTCAGCGCCCGGCTGGCCACCCGCGGCGGGCGGCTGCCCTGCACCCTGCCCCGCCTGGCCGCCCTGGGCCTTCCAGGGCATGGGCTGGACCGGAGCGCCCGGACGAACCTTCTGGAATCCCTCGACCATCAGCTGGTCACCCGCCTGGATGCCCTGGTAGATGATGTAGCCCTTTTCGGTGCGCGGACCGACCTGGACCGGCGTGAAGACCGCCTTGCCGTCCTTGATCAGGACGACCGTGCTGTTGCCGTCGGCAGTGCGCTGGATGGCCTGCTCGGGAATCACCAGAGCCTGCTGGTCCACACCCTGGACCAGGCGCACGCGCACGTACAGGCCGGGCAGCAGGATCTGTTCGGGATTGGGGAACAATGCCCGCAGGTTCACCTGGCCCGTGCCGGGATCGACCGCCACGCCCGAGAACAGCAACTTGCCGGAATGGCGGTAGGTATCACCGTCTTCCAGCAGGACTTCGGCCTTGGCGTCGCCGTTGGCGTCCGGCTTGACGATGCCGTCGGCCATCTGCCGGCGCAAGGTGGCGATCTGCGCCACCGGCTGGGTGATGTCGACGTAGACCTGGTCCAGGCGGTGCACGGTCGCCAGCGATGTGGCGGACGTGGCGCTGACCAGCGCCCCCACGGTCACCAGGGCCTTGCCGATGCGCCCGTCGATGGGCGAGGTCACCCGGGTGTAGTCCAGGTTGATCTGGGCCGCTTCCAGGGCGGCCTGGGCTGCGGCAACCGCCGCTTCGGCCTGACGCGCCTGGGCGACGGCATTGTCGTAATCCTGCTGGCTGACTGCGTGCTGCTTGATCAACGCGGTGTAACGCTGCGCCAGCAGGCGCGCGGTATGCGCCGACGCCTGGGCGTTCTTCAGCTGCGCAGCGGCCTGGTCACGGGCTGCCTTGTACGGAGCTGGGTCGATGGTGAACAACAGCTGGCCGGCCTTGACCGTACTGCCCTGCTCGAAGTCGATGGACTGGACGATGCCGGTGACCCGGGCGCGAATCTCGGCGTCTTCGATCGCCTGCACGCGGCCGGGGAGCTCGGTGTTGACGACCGCAGCCTGGGGCTGGACCTGGATCACGCTGACCGGGACTTTCATGCCTTCCATCCCCTGCTGAGGCTCGCCCGAGCAAGCAGCCAGGGTCAGCAGCGACACCAGCGCCAGCGGTCGCAGGACCCTGCCGGCGGACAGTCGATTAAAGGCCATAGGAAAAGCTCCGGAAACGTTGATTTTTCGATTGGGTGAAGCAAGAGATGGCCGCCCGGTCATGCCGGAACCGGGATCGCCGGCCCCGCGGGCAAGCCAAAAGTATAAGGGGAAAACCCTGCAATCCGACGACCCGGCCGACTCCATGGCTCATGGCCCGTCCGCCGTGAAATGATCCACCAGAATGTGGACCCGGTGCTCCAGCACGTCCAGGCGGGGTTTGTCCTCGAGCAGGCCCTCCAGGGCCAGCAGGAAGACCAGTGCGACCTCGGGGTCGTCGAACACCTGGTTCAGGCATTCCAGCAGACATGCGCGGTGCCGGCCGGCGACCTCAGGGCTCAGACCCTGGCAGACCTCCAGGAACTCGCTGGACATGGGCGCGGCTTCCATTTCCGACCAGGGCTCCAGCAGTACGCACCGGCAGACGGCGAACAGGCGCTCGCGCGGCGTTCCGGCCGCCCGCACCGCATCCATGGCCAGCGGCAGGCGCGAAAGCATCCAGTCGTCGAAGACCTGGATGAACAGGTCTTCCTTATCTTTGAAGCTGCGATAGAGCAGCGTGCGGGAAATGCCCGCACGCTGGGCGATATCGCTCAGGGAACTGCGGGAAAAGCCGAAATTCAGAAAGCACCAGCGCGCTGCGTCCAGTATCTTGGCGCGCCGCGCGAGCATGGTTTCGGGATTCAGCTTGGGAGACATTCGCGCATTTTGACAATCAGTGCTTTTTTTGTCAAAAAGTTTTTTTGCCTAGGCAGCGATCCGATTCGGCAGGCACACAAGGGTCCGCAGGGACCCTTTCTCAGATCGCTGCAGCTCCCC
>Ga0182792_1002056_pt1 | contig 14956 bp, 13 predicted proteins | sample Passage237B_FD_130497 | JGI IMG/M metagenome (GOLD analysis project Ga0182792, IMG submission 130497) | Cellulose adapted compost microbial communities from Newby Island Compost Facility, Milpitas, CA, USA - Passage2 37B (version 2) (version 2) ...
CCTCGCCCGGCGCCTGCGGGTGGCGGCCGAGGCGCTCGGGCCCACCTACATCAAGCTGGGCCAGATCATCGCCTCGGGGCAGGGCCTGTTCCCGCCGGAGCTGGTGGCGGAGTTCGAGCGCTGCCGCGACCGGGTGCCGCCGGAGCCGTTCGCGGCGATCCGGGCGGTGGTCGAGGCCGACCTCGGCCGGCCGCTGGAGGAGGTCTTCGCCCGCTTCGACCGGCGCCCGCTGGCCGCGGCGTCGATCGCCCAGGCGCACCTGGCGGTGCTGCGGACCGGCGAGGAGGTGGTGGTCAAGGTGCAGCGGCCGTCGGTGGCGGCCCGGGTGCGGGCCGACCTGCGGGTCATGTCGTGGCTCGCGCCGTTCCTCGTGGGGCGCATCCCGGTCGCGGCGCTCGCCAACCCGCCGGCGCTGGTCGACCTGTTCGCGGAGACGATCACCGAGGAGCTGGACTTCCGCCTGGAGGCCGACAACATGCTCGCCGTGGCGGCCTCGCTCGTGGAGCTGGGCCAGCGCGGCTACGTGGTGCCCCGGCCGCACCCGGAGCTGGTGACCCCGCGGGTGCTGGTGATGGAGCGGCTCCACGGCTTCGCGTTCGACGACGCGACGGGCATGCGCGGCGCGGGCATCGACACCGAGGCGGTGGTGCGCACCGGGATGGTCATGTTCCTGGAGGGCGCGATGCTGCACGGGCTCTTCCACGGCGACCTGCACGCCGGCAACCTGCTGGTGCTGGCCGACGGGCGGACCGGCCTCCTGGACTTCGGCATCGTCGCCCGCCTCACGCCGGCCCAGCGCAACGCGTTCGTCCGGCTGCTCGTGGCCGCGTCGATGAACGACGTGGCGGGCCAGCTCGCGGCGCTGCGGGACCTCGGGGCGCTGCCGCCGGACGCGGACCTCCGCGCCATCATCGACGACCTCGGCCTGGAGGGCCCGCCCCTCGATCCCACCGCCATGAGCGCCGAGGCGCTGACCGCGGAGATCCAGCGGGTCGTGAAGGCGCTACTCGGCTACGGGGCGCAGCTGCCGAAGCCGCTCATGCTCCTGGTGAAGAACCTGGTGTTCCTCGACGGGGCCATCACGACCCTGGCGCCGGACCTCGACCTGCTGGCCGAGGTGAGCGACCTGGCGATGTACTTCACCCGCCGCCACGGCGAGCGGATCGCGACCGAGGTGGGCCTGGCCCCCGACGCGTGGTCGCTCGACCTGAGCGGTGTGCAGGCCGGCCTCGGCGCGGACGACGGCGCCGCCTCCTTCACCCACCGCGACCTGCGCCGGCGCCGCCTCCAGGTGGGCCGCCGGCTCGGCGTGGCCCCCGACGAGGACGGCGACGACGGGCGCGGGCGAGGCGGTCGGGGCGGCCGGCGGCGACGTCCCGGGCCCCGCCGCGGGCGTCGGTAGCATCGCTCGGATGCGCGTCGTCATCGCCCGTTGCTCGGTCGACTACCAGGGCCGCCTCAGCGCCCACCTCCCCCTCGCCACCCGCCTCATCATGGTGAAGGCCGACGGCTGCGTCGCCGTGCACGCCGACGGCGGGGCCTACAAGCCCCTGAACTGGATGAACGCCCCGAACCGCCTGGTGGAGGGCGACGGCGCGTGGACGGTCACCAACCCCAAGGGCGAGAAGCTCATCATCACCCTGGAGGAGGTGCTATCGGACTCGTCCTGGACCTTCGGCGTGGACCCGGGCCTCCAGAAGGACGGGGTGGAGGCGCACCTCCAGGAGCTGCTGGCGGCCAACACCGAGACGCTCGGCGACGGCTGGCGCCTGGTGCGGCGGGAGTACCCGACCGACATCGGCCCGGTCGACCTCCTGTGCCGCGACGCGGACGGCGTGGCGATCGCCGTGGAGGTGAAGCGCCGGGGCGAGATCGACGGCGTGGAGCAGCTCACCCGCTACCTGGAGTTCCTCAACCGGGACCCGATGCTGCGGCCCGTGCGGGGCGTGTTCGTGGCCCAGGTGGTCAAGCCGCAGGCGAGGGTGCTGGCGAGCGACCGGGGCATCGACTGCATCGAGGTGGACTACGACGCCCTGCGGGGCATCGAGTCCGACGAGCTGCGCCTGTTCTGACGCCCGGCCCGCGCTGATCCGCGTCGGCCCGGGACGAGCGCCGCCCGGCGCGGCAGCGACCGGGTGGGGGCTCGGGAACGGGACCCCACCCGGTCGCTCGGACCCGGCGCCACCGGGGATGGCGGTGGCGCCGGGCCGGATCAGTGGGCGCCGAGGGCCGAGAGGTCGGCGTCGCCGACCGCGAAGAACCCCATCGCGCCCTTCGAGGCGTTGCTGAACTTGTGGGTCACGAACGGGTACAGCCCGTCCTCGGCGAAGGTCAGCTCCACGAAGCCGCCCTGCGACGGTTGCAGGTCGAGGGCCTGCGAGCCGCCCCGGCCGGCGCCGGGCCGCAGCGTGTACTCGCCCTCCTTGTAGACGGTGTCGAAGATCGTGCCGACCACGTGGAAGGCCGCGTTCTCGCTGGGGCCGTCGTCCACCACCCAGATGCGGTAGCGCTTGTCCTTCTCCACGTGGATCGGGGCGTGCTGGTACTGGTTGTGGTAGCCGTTGAAGACCACGGCGTCGAAGTCCTCGGCGAGCATCTTGGTGAGGTCGCCCTCGGCGCCCTCGGGGCCGAGGTACAGCTCGCTCTGGGTGAAGACGAACTCCTCCTCCACCTCGGGCAGGTCCGGCGGGTCGATGATGATGGCGCCGAACATGCCGTTGCCGATGTGGTGGAGGGCCGGGGCGGTGCCGCAGTGGTACATGAAGGCGCCGGCGTGCTCGGCGGTGAACTCGTAGACGAGCGACTCGCCGCCGGCGATGGTGCGCATCTCGTCGTCCCAGGCGACCATGCTGGCGTGGAGGTCGAGCGAGTGGCCGAACGTGCCCTCGTTCGTGAGGGTGATGCGGAAGGTGTCGCCGACCTTGCCCCGCAGCATGGGGCCGGGGACCAGGTCGTCGAAGGTCCACATCATCTGGGTGACGCCGGGGGCGACCTCGACGGGCGTCTCGGTGGCGGCCAGCTCGATCTCGTGGACGGTGCCGCTGGGGGCCGGGGCCAGCACCGGGTCCCGGGCCTCCCAGTCCGCCGCGGGCGTGGCGTTCGGGTCGATGGTGGCGACGTCGCCACCGGCGCCGTTCGTGCCGTGCCCCGCATCACCGTGGTCGTCCGCGCCGCCCGAGCCCCCGGGGGCGCCGGCGGCGACCACGGCGCTCGGTTCCCCGTTCATCGCCACCGCCAGGCCGATCGCGCCGATGACGAGCGCGAAGGCGGCGAGCACGAACGAGACCACCCACCACGAGTCGCTGCGGCTTGTCCTGGCTGCCATGGTCCGACCTCCTCGTCGGTTATCTCACAGTCGGACACTATGAGATTGCGACGGGGCGTCCACGAGACATCCGCCACGCCGCGCGGCAGCACCGGCCGCCGTCACGCCCGGACGCTGCCGCACAAGGGGTTCAGGACCGCGCGCGGTCGGGCGAGACCCGGCCTTGGCCCGGCCCGAGCGGGCGAGCTACCCGCACCGGGCCGCTACAGGAAGCGCCCTCGGTGCCGGGTGAGCGGCCGACGAGCGTGCGCCGTGGGAGTCGACCCGGGCCCGGGCAGGTCGGTCCGGGCGCTCAGGTGCCGTAGGTGAGCCGGCCGTTGTCGAGGACGGTGCGGCCGTCGTCGCCGGCGGTGCGGAACACGGCCTCGCCGGGGCCGACCTCCCACATCGAGACGGTGAGCGTCTCCCCCGGCAGCACCGGCGAGGAGAACCGGCCGGCCATGGAGCGGAACGCGGCGGGGTCGCCCCCGCAGAGCGTGTGCAGCAGGGCCCGGCCGGTGAACCCGTAGGTGCAGAGGCCGTGGAGGATCGGCCGGGGGAAGCCGCCCCTCGCCGCGAAGGCGGGGTCCGAGTGCAGCGGGTTGCGGTCGCCCGAGAGCCGGTAGAGCAGCGCCTGGTCGGGGCGGGTCGCGTACGCCACGACGTGGTCCGGGTCCCGGTCGGGCGCCGCGGTCCGGCCGGATGGGCCGCGGTCGCCGCCGAAGCCGCCCTCGCCCCGGATGAAGACGGACATGACCTGGTCGAAGAGCGGTTCGCCGGTGCTCGTGTCCACCGAGGTGGCGCCCACCTCCACCACCGCACCCGAGCCCTTGTCGTAGATGCCGGTGACGGTGCCGGTGGTCTCCACCTCGCCCGCCACCGGGAGGGGGCGGTGCAGGGTGATGGCCTGCTCGCCGTGCACGAGCATCGCCGGGTCGAACGAGCCGACCGCGCCCAGCGCGCCCCCGCTCCCGCCGAGGACCACGGCCATCGTGGGCAGGACGGCCTGCTCGACGCCGCTCGTGTTCTCGGTGGTGAACGCCAGCTCCTCGGCCGGATCGGGCGAACCGGCCCCCACGCCGAGGGCGTAGAGGAGCGCGTCGCGCGAGCTCCAGCGGTGGCGGACGGGGGCGCCGGTGGCGCCGACGGCGGCAGGATCGATGGGCACGGCTACCTCGCTCGGGGGTCGGGGGTTCCGGAGTTCGGGGGTGGGGGTCGGGGTCGGGGTCGGGGTGTCAGGGGGTCGGGCGGTGGATCAGCCGGTTCCGGCGCGCAGCTCGGCGAGGCGGCGGCGGATGCGGTCGAGCTGGTCGGGCCCGTCGGGCGTGATCTCCACCACCTTCTCGCGGCTGGTGGCGCCGGCCACGAGGCGGACGGTGCGGGGCCGGACGCCCAGGGCCTCGGCCACGGCCGCCAGCGCGGCGTCGGTGGCCCGGCCCTCGATCGCCCGGGCCGCCACCCGCACCACCAGGGCGTCGCCGTGGGTGCCGCCCACGCCGGCGCGGCGCGCCCCGGGCGTGACCCGGATGGCGGCGCGGACCGAGCCGGCGGGCGACGGGGTCACGGCGCTCAGGTCTCGTCGTAGCCGGCCATGTTGGCGTTGGGCCGGGCCTCGGCCACGAGGCGGCGCACCACGTCGCCGAGCGCGGCCGGGTCGTCGGTGGGGTTCTCCTCGGTGGGGCCGCGGTGCCAGCCCTCGGCCACCGACAGCTTCTGGCCGGTCACGTCGAACACCCGGCCGGTGACGTCCTGGGACTCGGCCGACGCGAGCCAGGTGACGATGGGGGCGATCCAGCGCGGCGACAGGGCCTCCTTCGTCATCTCGTCGGCCTGGCCCATCCCCAGGTTCTCGGTCATGCGGGTGAGCGCGGCCGGGGCCACGGCGTTGACGGTGACGCCGTAGCGGGCCAGCTCCTTGGCGGCGATGACCGTGAAGGCGGCGATGCCGGCCTTGGCGGCGCCGTAGTTGGTCTGGCCGACGTTGCCGTAGATGCCCGACGGCGACGACGTGTTGATGATGCGGCCCTGGACGGTCTCGCCGGCCTTGACCTTCTCGCGCCAGTAGGCGGCGGCGTGGCGCGACGGCCCGAAGGTGCCCTTCAGGTGCACGGCGATCACGGCGTCCCACTCGGCCTCGCTCATGTTGGCGAGCATCCGGTCGCGGAGGATGCCGGCGTTGTTGATGACCACGTCGAGCGTGCCGAAGCGGTCGACCGCGGTCTGCACGAGCCGCTCGCTGCCCTCCCAGGTGGAGATGTCGTCGCCGTTGGCGACGGCCTCGCCCCCGGCGGCGACGATCTCGGCGACCACGTCGTGGGCGGGCCCCTCGGAGCCGCCGGTGCCGTCCATGGAGCTGCCGAGGTCGTTGACCACGACCTTCGCGCCCTGCGCGGCGAGCATCAGCGCGTGTTCGCGGCCGATGCCCCGTCCGGCTCCGGTGACGATGCAGACGCGGTCTTGGCAGATTCCCATGGTGGGCTCCTCGGGGGTGGGGCCGCGGCGGTGCGGCGGGGTGTCGGGCCGGCGGGAGGTCGCGCGGCTGGGCGCCATCATGCTGCACGCGACGTTCCGGTGTCGCGTGACGTGGGTCATCGGGCAGATGACAAGTCCGTGTCGTGGCCCGGCGGCCGCCGGCGGGCGTGCAACAGTTGACGGATGCGTCGCCTCAACCCTCGGGTGCTGTTCGCGGTCGGCATCCCCGTCGTCGTGATCGTGCTGCTGCTGGCCGCGTGGGCCATCGACTCGTCCCGCTACAACGGCAAGGTCCCCCGCAACGTCAAGCTCGCCGGGCGCGAGATCGGCGGCATGACCGAGGACCGCCTCGCCGGCACGGTCGCCGACATCGCGGCCGGCTACGCCACCCTGCCGGTGCAGGTGCGCGCCGGTGGCGCGGTCCACGACGTGAAGGCGGCCGACCTCGGCCTGCGCCTCGACGAGGAGGCGACCGTCGACGACGCGCTCGGGATGAACGGCCGGGTCGGCTTCTTCTCCAAGCCCATCGTCTGGCTCAGCTCGTTCGCCTCGCACCGCTCCGCCAACCTCAAGTTCACCGTCGACCAGCAGGCCCTCGACGCCGGCGTGAAGGCCCTGGAGGGCAACACCGCCCCCGAGGAGCCGAAGATCGTGGTGGGCACCGAGGGGCTGACGGTGGTGGCCGGCACCCCCGGCCGGACGATCAACAGCGACGGCCTGCGCGACCAGCTCCTGGAGCGGGCCCGCAGCGGCGAGACGCCGATCGTCATCGACACCACCGTCTCGGACCGCTCGCCGACGGTGCCCGATGCCGTGGCGCAGGACTTCGCCAACCGGATCAACGCCGCCACCGCCAACGGGCTGCTCGTGAAGGCCGGCCGGCACGAGGTCCCGATCGACGCGACCACCGTCCGGAGCTGGCTCGGGGCGACGATCGGCGACGGCGAGGTCACCCTGACCATCGACGAGGCGACGGCGAACGAGGCGGTGACCGCCGCGGTGCCCGTCGACGGCGAGGTCCGCGACGCCGGCGTCACCCTCGTGGACGGCCGGGTGCAGGTCACCCCGGCCAAGACGGGCGAGACGTGCTGCGCCGCCGACACGGCCACCCGCATCCGCGACGCCATCGACGCCGGCGAGAACCGGGTGGAGATCCCCGTCGAGGTCAAGGAGCCGAGCGTCACCGACGAGGACGTGGCCAAGCTCGGCATCAAGGAGCCCGTCGGCTCGGTCACCGAGTGGGCGGGCCAGCCGCAGGTCAAGAGCTTCACCACCTACTACGCGCCCGGCGAGCCCCGGGTGACCAACATCCACAAGATCGCCGACGACGTGCGGGGCACCCTCGTGAAGCCGGGCGAGCAGTTCTCGATGAACGACGTGGTCGGCCAGCGCACCGCCGCCAAGGGCTACGTGCCCGCCGGCGCCATCGCCAACGGCGAGCACGTGGAGGAGGTCGGCGGCGGCGTCTCGCAGTTCGCCACCACCATGTTCAACGCCGTCTACTTCGCCGGGCTCCGCATCGACGTCTACCAGGCCCACTCCGAGCACTTCTCCCGCTACCCGCGGGGCCGCGAGGCCACGATGGGCTTCCCCGCACCCGACCTGAAGTGGACGAACAACTCGCCCTACGGCGTGCTGGTGTGGACGAGCTACACCGACACGAGCGTGACCGTCACCCTCTACTCCACCCAGTGGGCCACCGCCGAGCAGACCGGTTCGGTCGACAGCCGCTCCGGCAAGTGCACGGTCGTCACCACCACCCGCACCATCCACTACGCCGACGGCCGCACCGGCACCGACACCTTCAGCGCCCGCTACCGCGACAAGGGCGAGACCTCCTGCTGAGCCGCCGCCGACCGCCGGCGCCGTGACCCCCGAGCGCCGGTTGGCCGGGCCGACGGCCGCCTCGTACCCTTCGCCCGATGCGTGAGCCCGAGATCGCCGACCTGTTGATCGTGGGCGGCGGACCCGCCGGCGCGGCGGCCGCCGTCACCGCCGCCCGCGCCGGCCTCACGACCGTGGTGGTCGACAAGGCCCGGTTCCCCCGGGACAAGATCTGCGGCGACGGCCTCACCACCGGTGCGCTGCGGCTGCTGGAGGACCTGGGCGTCGACCCCGGCGAGGTGGCGTCGTGGACGCCGGTGCACGACATCAAGGTGTCCGGCCCCACCGGCTGGACCGCCACGTTCCCCCTCCCCCGCGGCCGGGGCGCCTACGCGGCCGTGACCCGCCGCACCGACCTCGACGCCGCCGTCCTCGACCGGGCCCGGGCCGTGGGCGCCGAGGTCCGCGAGGGCTGCTCGATCGACGGGGCGGTCGAGCACCCCGACCACGTGGAGCTGACCGCCGCCGACGGCTCCACCCACCGGGGCCGGTTCGTGGTCGCCGCCGACGGCATGTGGTCGCCGCTGCGCAAGGCCCTCGGCACCGCCGTCGCCGACTACCGCGGCGAGTGGCACGCCTTCCGCCAGTACTTCCGCGGCACCGGTCCCGCCGCCCGTGACCTCTGGGTGTGGTTCGAGCCCGACCTGCTCCCCGGCTACGCCTGGTCGTTCCCGCTCCCCGACGGCGGCGCCAACGTGGGCTTCGGCATCCAGCGGGGCGCGAAGGTCACGACCAAGGAGATGCGGGCGCTCTGGCCCGAGCTGCTGGCCCGCCCGCACATCGCCGAGGTGCTCGGCCCCGACGCCGTGGCGGAGGACCGCCACTACGCCTGGCCGATCCCGGCCCGCATCGACTCGTACCCGCTCACCGCCGGGCGGGTGCTGTGGGTGGGCGACGCCGCCGCGGCCACCGACCCGATGACCGGCGAGGGCATCGGCCAGGCGCTGCTCACCGGCATCCTCGCCGCCGAGGCCGTGCTGGCCGAGGTCTCGGCCACGGGCACCGCGCGGCCCGCCACGGCCGGCCCGGCCGCCCCGTCGCCCCTGCTCGGCGCCGATCCCGCCGCGGTGCGGGCGCGCTACGAGCGAGCGGTGCGACGGGCGCTGCTGGCGGACCACCGCATGTCGATGCTGCTCATCCGGGCGCTGAAGCACCGCAAGGGCGCCCGCGCCGCGCTGCGGGTGGCGGGCGCCACCGCCTGGACCCGCCGCAACTTCGCCCGGTGGCTGTTCGAGGACGAGCCGCGGGCCGTGGTGGTCACCCCGCGGCGCTGGCACCGCCGGTTCCTGCGCCGCGACGGCGCCTACGTGGGCCGCCACCTCCCCGACCGCTGAGCACCCTCCCAGGGCCCCGCCGGCCAACTTGACCGATCGGTCAAGTGATGTGAGGGTGTCGGCATGCAGACCCGACTGACCGAGATCCTCGACATCGAGCACCCCGTGATGCTCGCCGGCATGGGCGGCGTGTCCTACCAGCGCCTGGTGAGCGCGGTGTCGGCGGCCGGCGGGTTCGGCTGCCTCGGCGCGTCGGCGATGGGCTACGACGTGATGGTCGAGGAGATCGCGGCGGTGCGCGCCGCCACCGACAAGCCCTTCGGCGTGGACCTGCTCACCGCCGCGCCCGGCGACCTCGCCCGCTCGGTCGAGGCCATCGCCGCCGGGGGCGGCACCACCTTCGTCGCCGGCCTCGGCGTGCCCCGCGACGTCATCGACCTCTGCCACGACAAGGGCCTGCTCGTCATCAACATGTGCGGCAAGGTGCGCCACGCGATCGCCGCGGTCGAGGCCGGTTGCGACATCGTGGTCGCCCAGGGCACCGAGGCCGGGGGCCACACCGGCCAGGTGGCGACCCTGGCGCTCGTGCCCCAGGTGGTCGACGCGGTGGGCGACCGGGTGCCGGTCGTGGCCGCCGGCGGCATCTCCGACGGGCGCGGCCTGGCCGCCGCGCTGGGCCTGGGCGCCGACGGCGTGTGGGTGGGCACCCGCTTCATCGCCACCCCCGAGGCCCGGTCGGTCACCGGCTACAAGGAGAAGCTCCTCGCCCTCGCCGAGGACGAGACGGTCGTGACCCGGGCCTACACCGGCAAGACCTGCCGGGTGATCCGCAACGACTACACGAACGAGTTCGACGCCGCCGGCGGCGTGGCCGAGCCGTTCCCCGGCCAGTACGTCAGGTCGCTGAAGGACGGCGCGAACCACCTGGGCGGCGACGAGCGCACCGAGGGCGTGGACCCCGACCGCGAGTTCATGCCCGCCGGCCAGGGCGCCGGGATGATCGCCGAGCTGGTGCCCGCGGCGGAGATCGTGACCTCGATGGTCGCCGAGGCCGAGGCCGTGATCGACCGCCTCGCCGCCCTCCGCTGAACCCGGCGCGGGCGCAGGCCCGGCCGAACCGGCCGGGCGAACCCGAGGGTGCCGGTCGAGCCGGTCGCCTGCGAGACTGGGGCCATGACCGACGTGCAGCTCGACGAACGCACCGACACGACCCCTGTCACGGATGACGGCGACCACGAGCGCTTCGCGCACGTCGTGGTGCCGGCCTCGGCGGTGACCGAGGCGTACGTCACCGGGGCCACCGTCACCGCGCTCTGCGGCAAGACCTGGGTGCCCACCCGGGACCCGGGCCGCTACCCGGTCTGTCCTACCTGCAAGGAGATCCTGGAGATGGCGAAGGCCCTCCGCGGGAGCTGAGCGCCCGGCGTGGCACAGTGGGGCCACCCGGATGCGGCTCCCCGGGCAGCAGGAGCCGCGGCGGTGTCGGAACGGCCACGGCCTACCCGCCTCACCAAAACCGAGGACGCGCCCATGCCCCAGCGCCCGACCGATCCGGTCGACCGCTCCCCTGCCCCACCGCCCGCGGACCCCGCGCCCTCGACGGCCGCCGCCGACCCAGCCGCCGCCGACCCGGACCGCACCGGCCCCGGCCTGGTGGTCGGGCGGGCCGCGCTGATCTCGATCGGCGTCTACGTCGGCTGCCAGGTCATCTCGCAGGTGACGAGCCTGAAGATCGGCGTGGTGCTCGGCCGCGCGGTCGACATGGGCACCTTCGTCTACCCGATCACCTTCACGCTGCGGGACCTGGTGCACAAGAGCGCCGGGCGCCGGGCGGCGCGCACCATGATCGTCACGAGCGCGGCGGTCAACGGGTTCCTGGCCCTGTACCTGGCGTGGACGGTGCGGGTGCAGAGCGATCCCGACTGGGGGCTGGGCGAGGCGTACGCGGACCTGCTGGGGCCGATCTGGCGGATCGTGGTGGCGTCGCTCCTGGCGATGGTCATCAGCGAGCTGATCGACACCGAGGTCTACGAGTGGTGGGTGACCCGGGTGACGACCCGCTTCCAGTGGCTGCGGGTGCTGGTGTCGAACGCGATCAGCGTGCCGATCGACAACGCCGTCTTCGCCATCGGCGCCTTCGCCACCCTGCCGCTCGTCGATGACGGGCTGGACGCCGGGACGGTGTGGGACATCTTCCTCGTGAACCTGACCGTCAAGGGCCTGGTGAGCGTGGCGTCGCTCCCGCTCATCTACCTCGTCCCCGACCGCCGCGACAGCGCGCCGGTGCCCCCACCCGCCGCGCTCAGCTCTTGAAGGTGGTCCGGATCGCGGGGAGGTCGCTGCCGTAGCGGTGGAGGGACCAGGCCCCGGCGCCCACCACCACGAGCCGCCAGAGGCCCCGTTCGAGGCGGCCGGCGCCGGGCCGGCTCGCCGCCACCAGTAGGAGGAGCGTGCAGGCGAGGCCCCAGTAGCGGTCGAGGAAGAGGTGGCGTATCCGGAGGCGGAACAGCAGCGGCTGCGACACGAACACCGCGGTGGTGACCGCCAGCAGGAGCGCGGGATCGGTGGCGTCGAGGCGGCGGAGGCCGCCGGTCCGCTGCCAGACCGCGACCGCCGCGACCACGAGCACCACCACCGCCAGCGCCACGGCGAGGCGCAGGCCCAGGTCGTCCGCGCCGTGGGGGAAGCGGACGTAGGCCCGGCCGGTGACCCCGCCCACGCGGCCGGCCTGGAGGTGCAGGAGCACCCCGCCGAACATGGCGAGGGAGTCCCAGACCGCATCCGCCCGGTCCAGCACGCCCGCCTGGCGCTGCTGGCGGATGCCGCCCAGGAGCTGGGACCACACCACGAGCGGCGCCGCGGCGCAGGCGAGGTAGATCGCCCCGCGGCGCAGGCCGTCGCGCAGCGGTCGGACGGCCACGACCAGCCACACGCCGACCGCGGCGACGAGCGAGGCGGCGAGGTAGCGGTCCAGCAGGGCGAGGGCGCCCAGGGCCACCAGGCCGGCCAGCACCCGGCGCGAGCGGAGGGCGCCGGGGTCGAGGAGCAGCGCGAGCGACCAGGCCCAGCAGGCGTAGAAGACCAGCTCGGTGAGCGGTGCCGCGGTGTAGTCCACCACCCGGGGGCTGCACAGGAAGCTGCCGGCGATCGCGGCGAGCAGCAGGCCCCGCGGCGTGCCCAGCCCGACGGGCCAACGGCCGGAGCGGCCGACCCCGACCTCGGCCTGACCACCGCCCCCGGTCTCGGCCCGGGCCCCACCCTCGTCCCCGACCCGGGCCGATCCGAGGCGGTGGGCGTCGAGGCGCACGACGATGCGGGCGAGGGCGACGGCGAGCGCCAGCACGCACACCACGTTGAGGAGGAGCACGCCCCGGAACTGGCCGAGGCCGGGCACGGCGTCGAGCAGGCGGAGCAGGGCCGGGTAGCCGGGCGGGAAGTGCGTGCGCTCGCCGGTGGTGACGCCATGCCACAGGTAGTCGCCGGCGGCGAAGCGCTCGGCCCGCTCGAGGTACCAGCGGCCGTCCTGGGAGATGGTCAGGCCGCCCTCGGCCACCACCCGGGCGCGCACGCCCCAGGCCCACAGCGCGAGTGACAGGCCGAACACCGCGGCCTGGCCGGCGCGCAGGCCGGGCACGAGGCGGCCGAGGAGCGGCCGTCGTCGGGCGACCGCGGCGGTCGGTGGCGACGTGGTGGTGGTGCCGGCCATGGTCCGTCGATCATGGCAGGTCGGCGCGGGTGGCCGATCCGGCCGGCGGCGGGGCGAGGGCCCCGCCCCGGGTCAGGCGGTCCACTCCTTGAGCTGGGCGACGACGTCGGCCTGGCTCTGGTCGCCCTGGGGGATCGGGATCACCTGGAGGTGGGTCACGCCGGCCTCGGCGAAGGTGGCGAGGCGCTCCTTCACGTAGCCCTCGGGGCCCACGAGCGAGATGGCCTCCAGGAACTCGGCGGGGACCGCGGCGGCGGCCTCGTCCTTCTTGCCGTCGAGGTACAGGTCCTGGATCCTCGCCGCCTCCTCCTCGTAGCCGTAGCGCTGGAAGAGGGAGTTGTAGAAGTTGCGGCCCCGGGCGCCCATGCCGCCCACGTAGAGGGCGACCATCGGGCGGATGAAGTCGAGGAAGCCCTTCACGTCGTCGCCGATGGCCACGAGGCCGCCGGCGGTTATCAGGAGCGTGTCGAGGTCGGCCGAGCGCTTGGCGGCGCCGGCGTCGAGGTCGGCGCCCCAGACGTCGCGGGCCTTGGACGGGTCGAAGAGGATGGGCATCCAGCCGTCCGCGATCTCGGCGGTGAGGGCCACGTTCTTCGGGCCGAGCGAGGCGACCCAGATCGGGATGCGGGGCCGCACGGGGTGGGCGATGATCTTGAGTGGCTTGCCGAGGCCGGTGCCCTGCCCCTCCGGCAGCGGGAGCTGGTAGTGCTCGCCGTCGTGGACGAGCTTGTCCTCGCGGGCCCAGACCGCCCGGCAGATCTCCACGATCTCGCGGGTGCGGCCGAGCTGGGCGTCGTAGCGCACGCCGTGGAAGCCCTCGATCACCTGGGGCCCGGAGGCGCCGAGGCCGAGGTGGGCACGGCCGTCGGAGAGGGCGTCGACGCCGGCGGCGGTCATCGCGAGCAGCGTGGGCGTGCGGGTGTAGATGGGCAGGATGCCCGACGCGATCTGCACCGTCTCGGTCTTGGCCGCCAGGTAGCCCATGAGGCTGGGGCCGTCGAAGCCGTACGCCTCGGCGACCCAGACCAGGTCGAGGCCCGCCTTCTCGAGGTCGGCGACGGTGTCGGCCGCCTCCTTGAACCCTCCGCTGTAGCTGAGCTGCATGCTGATCTGCACGGGACTGCCTCCTGGGGCCTGGCTTGACCGCTCGGTCAAGCCGGAGCTTACCCGCACCACCCGCCCGACCGACCCGCCCCGCCCGGCTGGGTGGGCGGCGCGACGAACGCCGCGAACGGAACGGCGACTCGGGGACCCGCCGGGGGACGCGGGTTCGCTCAGGCGGCGAGGCGGGCGCGGGCGGCGGCGGAGCGGTCGAGCAGCTTCTGGGGCACCACGGTGCCGCTCGGGGTGGCCTTGCCCTCACCGCCGCCGGCGTCGCCGGCCGCGTCCGCCGCGGCCTCGCCGTTCTTCGTCGCGGTGGCCTGCTGCTCGCCCCACACGTCCTCGCCGGCGAGGTGGCGCTTCCACTCGTCCGCGGTGGCGAGCACGTTGCGGTCGAGGGTCCCGGCGTACACGCCGTTGTCGAAGCGGACCCAGTAGCGGATCCAGGTCATGCCGTTGACCAGGATGACCCGGCCCGCGGTGCCCTCGGGCACGTCGCGGAGGTCGGACCGGGCGACGACCTTGGCGCCCTTGCGAAGTTGCGAGTTCGGATCGGTCGCGCGCTTGGCCATGACCACAGATCGTGCCCGGCCGGACCGCCGTGGCGCCAACCGGCGGTGCCCGCGACCCGCGGTGCTTCGACCAGGAAATAGTTTCCTCGGCGAAGGTGTTGGGTGGGAGGATGGACACCATGACCCGCACCGCTCCCGACCTCGCCGAGACCGCGGCCGCGCTGCGCCACGCCGTCACCCGCTTCTTCCGGGCGATGCGGCGCCAGTCCGACAGCGGGCTCACGCCGTCGCAGCTCGCGGCGCTGGCCACCGTCGGCCGCTGCGGCCCCCTGCCGATCGGCGCGCTGGCCGAGGCCGAGGGCGTCGGCGCCCCCACCGCCACCAAGGTGGTCGACAAGCTGGCCGACGCCGGCCTCGTGGAGCGGGGGGCCGACCCCGACGACCGCCGGGTCGCCCTCGTCGGGCTCACGAACGCCGGCCGCCACCACCTCGACGCGGTGCGGGCCCGGCGCACCGCCTGGCTGAGCGAGCGCCTCGGCGAGCTGAGCGACGACGAGCTGGCCTCGATCGTCGCCGCGACCGAGGTCCTCGACCGCCTCGCCGCCACCCCGCCCCCCGCCCCCCCGCCCCCCCCCCCCCCCCCCCGCCCCCCCGGCCCACCGCCCCGCCCCCCCCCCCCCCCACCCCCCCCGCCGCCCGCGCC
>Ga0182792_1002059_pt1 | contig 14939 bp, 11 predicted proteins | sample Passage237B_FD_130497 | JGI IMG/M metagenome (GOLD analysis project Ga0182792, IMG submission 130497) | Cellulose adapted compost microbial communities from Newby Island Compost Facility, Milpitas, CA, USA - Passage2 37B (version 2) (version 2) ...
CCCCCTGCATCTTGCGCAGGGCCGGCCGGACGAACATCTGGAACGAGACCCAGGCGCTGACCGGATTGCCGGGAAGGCCGAACACGAGCGGTCCGTCATCGCCCATCCGACCGAAGGCCTGCGGCTTGCCGGGCTGCATCGCGACTCGGTCGAATCGGACCGAGTCACCGCCCTCGAACAGCGCTTTGACCGGGTCGAAGGCACCGACACTGACTCCACCGGTCATGACCAGGATGTCGGCATCACGGTGCCTGTCCAGAGTAGCCGCGAGCTGGCCGGTGCCGTCACCGGCATGGTCGACTTCCGTTTCGGCGCCGGCCTCGCCGCACAACATCGAGACCAAGAGCCCGTTCGAGTCAGGGATCTGTCCGCGTGAAAGGGCCTCTCCCGCGGGGACGAGCTCATCGCCGGTGCTGATCACGGCGGTCCGAGGCCGGCGGCCGACGATCACCTCGCCAACTCCGGCAGAAGCGATACCGGCCAGCGATTCTGGCGTCAACTCAACGCCGGCTGGGCAGACAAGTTCGTCCTCCGCCCGGTCTTCGCCCGCTTCACGGACATGGCGGCCGCGGTCCAGGGAGCCGCGGATCCGTACGGATTCCGTACCGCCATCGGTCAGCTCGACGGGAATGACCGTGTCGGCCGCGCTCGGCATCGCGGCGCCGGTCATGATCCTCACCGTCTCGCCCGGGCCGATCGCCGGGTCGTCGCTGGAACCGGCCGGCAGATCCCCGACCACACGCAGCGTGACCGGGGAATCCTCACTGGCTCCGGCCAGGTCCTCCACGCGGACCGCGTACCCATCCATCGCCGAATTGGTCCAGGGCGGGACCGGGACCGCCGCCGTGAGCGGTCCGGCGAGAAAGCGCCCGCGGGCCTCGGCGAGGGGGACCGGTTCCACATCGAGGACCGGCACCTGGGCCAGGATCCGGTCGAGATGTTCGGAGACGGTGATCACTGGCATAGATGCTATTGACGAAGTGGGGCAGCATCTATGATCGGTACATGGGTCGAGGTGTTTCAGAGCGGGCCTCCGGAGCCTTCGGGAGCCCCGAAGCGAGGGTTCTGGTGCGGTGAGCGGATACCAGCCCCCGGAAAAGGACTTCAGCGACGACGAGATCAAGGTCGGCCCCCCGAAACGAGTCGCGGCCGGGCTCCCGTCAGTCGCGCACTCGATGATCCCCGCGCTCCGCGACTTCGGTCCGCGCAAGACCTTCCGGGCATCCTTCACGATGAATCACAAACGGGGATTCGACTGTCCCAGTTGCGCCTGGACAAGCGAGGACAAGCCCCCGGCGATCGACTTCTGCGAAAACGGGATGAAGTCGCTGAACTCGGAGATCACCCCGGTTCTGATCCCCCGCGAGTTCTGGGCCGCGAACTCGCTGAGCGAGATGCTCGACAAGTCCGAGTTCTGGCTGGGTCGCCAGGGAAGGATCACCGAGCCGGTCTACAGGGCGAAGGGCTCGGACCACTATGAGGTGATCGATTGGGATCGGGCTCTGGATCTGGTCGCCGACCGCCTGCGGTCGCTCGATTCCCCCGACCGCGCGGTCTTCTACACCAGCGGGCGGATCATGAACGAGCCGGCGTTCCTCTACCAGCTCTTCGCCCGCGAATACGGCACCAACAATTTGCCCGACTGCTCGAACATGTGCCACGAGGCGACCGGGCGCGGGATGGGCTGGTCGATCGGGGTAGGGAAGTCGACCATCGCCTACTCGGATTTCGACCAGGCCGACCTGATCATGGTCATGGGTCAGAACCCCGGTACGAATCACCCCCGCATGCTCAACGCGCTCGAGGGGGCAAAGCGGAACGGGGCGAAGATCGTCGGGATCAACCCTTTGCCCGAGGCGGCCCTGCTGCGCTACCGCAACCCGCAGAAGCCGCGCGGGGTGCTCGGTAAGGGGACCGTGATCTCGGACCAGTTCGTGCACATCAGGACCGGGGGCGACCAGCATCTTTTGCGCGCGATCGCCAAACGGGTGCTGCTGGCCGAGGAAGCCAGCCCCGGCGAGGTTCTCGACCGCGAGTTCATCGAGCGCTACTGCGAGGGGTTCGAGCAGTACCGCACGGCGGCCCTCGCTCTGGATGAGGACGAAGTGCTGGCCGCGACCGGGCTGACGACAGCTGAGATCGACGAGCTGGCCCAGCGGTACATCGACTCGAACGGCACGATCATCACCTGGGCGCTCGGCCTGACTCAGCAGCAGACCGCGGTCGACACGATCACCGAGATCATGAACCTGCTCTTCCTCAAAGGAAACATCGGTCGCCCTGGGGCCGGTGCGTCGCCGATCCGCGGCCACAGCAACGTCCAGGGCGACCGCACCATGGGCATCTGGGAGCAGATGGGGGACTGGTTCCTCGATCGCCTCCGGGACGAATTCGGTTTCGAGCCGCCCCGTGAGCACGGTTTCGACTCGGTCAAAGCGATCGATGCCATGGAACGCGGCGAGGTCGACTTCTTCATGAGCATGGCCGGCAACTTCGTGGCCGCGGTCTCTGACTCGACCCGGGCCGAGACGGGAATGCGGCGAACCGGGATGACGGTCCACGTCTCGACCAAGCTCAATCGATCCCACGTGGCCTGCGGCGAAGAGTCGCTGATCTTGCCCGTCCTGGGCCGCTCGGAGCGCGATCCCCAGGCGAGCGGAGATCAAGTCGTCACCGCAGAGGATTCGGTCTGCCGGATAACCGCGAGCAAAGGCAACATGGAACCGGTATCCGAGGGACTTATCTCGGACGTGTCCGTGGTCAGCCGGCTGGCCCGGCGGACGCTGCCCGCCTCGAAGATCGACTGGGCCGGGTTCGAAGCCGATTACGACAGGATCCGCGATTCGATCAGCCGGGTCGTGCCGGGCTTCGAGGACTTCAACCGGAAACTGGACCAGGACGGCAGTTTCGTCCTGCCGCACGGACCGCGCGACAGTCGGACCTTCCCGACCCCTTCCGGCAAGGCCCGCTTCGCCGTCGATCCGGTTCCGGTCCTGGATGTGCCGCCCGGCCGTCTTCTGCTGAACACGGTCCGGGCCCACGACCAGCACAACACTGCCATCCTCGGGCTCAATGACCGCTACCGGGGCATCCGCAAGGGGCGATTCGTGATCTTCATCTGCCCCGAGGATTTGCGTGAACTCGGAATCGAGGACGGGCAGACGGTGGATGTCTTCAGCCAGCGCCCGGGGGAGGAGGATCGGGTGCTTCGCGGCTACCGGGCGGTCGCCTACCCGACCAAACGAGGCTGCGCCGCGATGTACTTCCCCGAAGCCAACGAGCTGGTTCACCGATCCGCGGTGGACGAGAAGAGCAATTGCCCCGCCTACAAGGACGTGATCATCCGGGTAGAGCCTGGCCGGGCGCCCGTCTCGGGCGGACGCCCTTCCGCCTCGTAGCGGCGATTGGCCCGGTTCATGGATTCGTAATCAAGCAAAGGCACGATTCCGGTATGCCGCTTCTCATCCTTTTTGGCTTCATCGCCGGTGCTGCCACCGCTGTTTCCCCTTGTGTGTTGCCCGTGCTGCCGGTCGCGCTTTCAGCCGGCTCGACCGGCGGCCGGAGAAGACCTCTCGGGATCATCGCGGGGTTGACCGTGTCGTTCACCTTCGCCACGGTCGCTCTGGTCTACGTGATCGACGCGCTCGGTCTGCCCGACGAGATCATCCGCGACTTCGCGATCGCCGTCCTGATCTTTTTCGGCCTCACCCTCATGGTGCCGTCGCTCTCGGCGTGGATCGAGGGACGGATCAGCCGGGTCGTCGGAAGATTCGGGCCGAAGAGCAGCGGAGAAGGCTTCTGGTCAGGCACCGCGATCGGGGCCAGCCTTGGACTCGTTTACGCGCCCTGCGCCGGCCCGATCCTGGCCGGGGTGATCACGGTATCCGCTTCACAGTCGTTCACGGCAGGACGGCTGCTGGTCGCCTTCGCCTACGGCCTCGGTTCGGGCGCGGTGCTCTATCTACTGATGCTCGGGGGCCGCAAGGCGATCGATCCGCTGAAGAAGAAGGTTCCGCAGATCCAGGCGGCGATGGGGGCCATGATGATCCTCTTCGGCATCGGCATGTTCGCCAACCTCGATCTCAAGTTCCAGAACGCGATCGCGTCGGATCTGCCGTCATTCCTCGTAAATCCGACCAAGAGCCTCGAATCCAGCGACGAGGCCCAGGACGCACTGGCCAAGGTGCGAAACAGCGGCACAGAACGGGGTGCGAAGCTCGCCGCCAAGGTCAGCGCCGCCAGCGAAGACGGGAATCCCAAGTCCGGACTTCCGGTGATCGCCAAGGCTCCCGACTTCACCGACAACCAGCAATGGTTCAACACCCCGGGGGAGAAGCCGTTGAGCATGACCGGGCTGCGGGGTCGGGTGGTCCTGGTCGATTTCTGGACCTATACCTGCATCAATTGCATCCGTACCCAGCCCTATCTCAAAGCCTGGGATGAGAAGTATCGAGACAAAGGCCTCACGATCGTCGGGGTTCACACCCCCGAGTTTCCTTTCGAGCGGGACGCCGGCAACGTCGAAGACGCGATCGACCGAGCCGGGATCAAGTATCCCGTGGTGCAAGACAACGACTACGGCACCTGGTACGCCTATGGCAACCAGTACTGGCCGGCCGAGTACTTGATCGATGCTCAGGGCCGGATCCGGCACACCCACTTCGGAGAGGGAAGCTACGGCGAGACCGAAACCGCGATCCGGAAACTGCTCGCGGAGGCCGACCACAATCCGGGGAAGGGAATGTCGGGGGCGACGGGCATCAAACCCTCGGCCGGAGTGACCACGCCGGAGAGCTACCTCGGAGCGGCCCGGGCCGATCGTTTCGTCAACGGCCCTATCCAGCCCGGAAGCCACGACTACGGAGCCATCTCGAACCTGGTCCCTGACTCGCTCGGCTATCAGGGAAAGTGGAAAATCGGTCTTGAGGAGGCGACCGGTGAAGGCGGCTCACTCGCCCTCAACTTCAACGCGAAGCGGGTGTACCTCGTGCTGAGCTCGCCCGGGCATCCGCGCCAGGTGAAGGTCGAACTGGACGGCAAACCGATCCCGGCAAGACTGGCCGGAACGGATGTGAAAGACGGCAGCGTCGAGGTCACCAAGCAGCGTCTGTACAGCTTGGCCGGGTTACCCGCGGTGAGTCGCCATGTGATGAAGCTCGATTTCGACGAGGGGGTCGAGGGTTATGCGTTTACGTTTGGCTGATCGCCCGGCCCCGCGGGGTGGCAACATTTCCTCGATGGAGAGAAAAGGCCAGACCGTCATGGTCGTTGACGACGAGCCGACCATCGTCGAAGTCGTTTCCCGCTACCTCGAGCGGGCCGGCTTTGAAGTGAGGACTGCCGCCGATGGCCCCTCCGCGATCGCTGCGGCGATCAAGCAGCCACCCGACCTGATCGTGCTCGACCTGATGCTGCCCGAGATCGGCGGCCTGGAAGTGATGCGAATCCTGACCGAGGTGGAGAAGCTCGACTCGGCGGTGATCCTGCTGACCTCGAAATCCGAGGAATCGGACCGCCTGGTCGGGCTGAGACGTGGCGCCGATGACTACGTCGTGAAGCCGTTTTCGCCGGCTGAGCTGGTCGCCCGAGTCGAAGCGGTTCTCCGGCGAGGTCACGGCCGCGCCGATCAGGGCACCGGACCAATCGAAATCGGTGATCTGGTGATCGATCCAGCCAGCCGGATCGTCACCCGGGCGGGCGCCGAGATCGCGCTGACCCAGCTCGAGTTCGATCTGCTCGCCTTCCTGGCCGCCCGTCCCGGCCAGGCCTTCTCGAGGGATCAACTCATGGAGCACGTTTGGGCCAGTGATGGTTTCAGCGACACCGGCACGGTCACGGTCCATGTGCGGCGCCTGCGGGCGAAGCTGGGTGAAGAGGAGGAGGGTCCAGACCTGATCGAGACGATCTGGGGGATCGGATATCGGTTTCGACCATGATCCGCTCACTGGCGATCGGACTGCTTATTTCACTCGCCGGATCGGCTGTGGTCGGTTTGATCTACGGCGCCGACGGTGCGATGACGACCTTCTACCTCGTAGCCCCGGTGGCGGTGGTCGTCTTGCTGGTCGCCCATTGGGCAGCGAGGCACCGGACTCGCGTGGGCGGGATCAGCCGACAACTCGATTTGGCGATCCTGCTGGTCGTCGCCTCGATCCTGGTCACCGTCTGGATCGGCGCCGATCGAATGTTCCTCTCCGATCACGATGCCACGGTGATCTCCCTGATGGCGGCGGTGATCGGGCTCATCGCCCTGCGCGTCGGTCAGGTGCTCCACGCCGGGATCGCGGCGGACGTCGATCGGATCAGGGCCGGCCTGCGGCGGATCGGCGAGGGCGATCGTGAGACCGGCGGGCTCCCGGTCGGGTCAGACGAGTTGGGTGAGATCGCTGCCGATATCGAGGCGATGACCGCCCGCCTCGCTGCCGAGGAAAAACGCCGCGACGAAGCCGAGACTGCCCGCCGCGACCTCGTCGCGGCGGTCTCGCACGACCTGAGGACACCGATCGCTTCGCTTCGCCTGATGACCGAGGCGATCGCCGACGGTGTGGCGACCGGCGAGACGCGCGAGCGCTATCTCACCGAGTTGCGTCTCCAGGTCCGGCTGCTCGGCGATCTGGTCGACGATCTCTTCGAGCTTTCGAGGATAGAAGCCGGGGACATCAACTGGGCGATGGGCCAGGTCGAACTGGAGCCCCTCTTGAACGAAACGGTCGAGGCGATGCGGGTCCAGGGCGAGGTCCGCGGCGTCCAGGTGGTGGCCGAGCTGTCGGGCGAGCCAGTCGAGGCGAACGCCAACCCGGAGAAGGTCCAGCGGGTTCTCTTCAACCTGATTCAAAATGCGATCCGCCACACCCCGGCCGACGGCAGCGTCACGGTCCGCGCCTGCAATCTGAACGGCCAGGTCGCGGTCGAGGTCGAAGACAACGGCAGCGGTATTTCCGGCGATGACGCTCCCCACGTTTTCGAGCCCTTCTTCCGGGGCGGGGCTGACGCAGCGCGTTCGCGGGATGGTGCCGGTCTCGGGCTGGCGCTCTCCCGGGGGATCGTCGAGGCCCACGGTGGCCGGATCTGGTTCGAATCGACCGAATCCGGCACCGTGATGCGGTTCACGCTGCAGCCGAAGGCCGCCGCCTAGCGGATGCGGGCCGTCGCATGGGCGTCGGCCGGCATCCTCCGAGCACACGGCCCCCATCCTTCAGGGCGGCGTGACCTCCCTGCTAGCCGTCTTCTTTCATCGCGTCACCGGAATCGTCCGACTTCATCGCATCGTCGGAGTTGGCTGTGTCGTCAGACTTCATGGCGTCATCGGACGAACTTTGTGTGTTGCTCATCGCCTCCTGGCCCGAGCCGCTGTCAGAAGACGAATCCGAGGAATCGCTCCCGCACGCGACAGCAAAAATCGAAGCCATGAGGACAAGAAGCAGAGCGGTTATTTTTCGCATCCCGCGAAGCTAGGACGCAGGTATTTCAGATCTATTAATTGCCGGTCTCAGCCGACCGAAAGGGCGACAGCGCCGGCCAGCACGATCGCGATGCCACCGACCTGGCGGCGATTCAACTTTTCCCCGAGATGGAACCGGGCCAGCAGGATCGTGACCACCGGGTAGAGCGAGCTGAGCACGGCGACGACGCTGAGCACACCCTTGACCGAAGCGACCGCGTAGAACGAATCAGCGACCAGGATCATGAGGCCGATAAGAACCAGCCAGCCCCATTCCCCGAGCTTTAGGTCGCCTTCCGGGCGGATCGCCAGGAAGGCGACGGTGATGATCCCCGCCGAGGTGGCGCGGGCGGCGATCAGCGCCCACTGGACACTGCCTTCGGCCCCGTGGTCCATCGCGAGCAGGAAGGAGCCGAGTCCGAGGGCCGCGAGCAGCCCGAAGACGATGCTGACCCCGGGACGAGCAAGGGCGTGGGGGTCATCTTCGCCAGAGCTGTTGAGCGCGAGCAAGCTGACGCCGGAGACCGCCACGAGGATCCCAATCCACTGCAGCGCGGTCGGCGAGTCGCCGGTGATCACCGAGGCGACAACCGGGACGATCGGTGCGGTCGCGGCGACGGCGGCCACGATGCTCATCTTGCCGATCGAGAGCCCTCTGTAAAGCGCGGCGAGGCCGACTACCTCGGCGATGCCAGCCAGCATCCCGTAGACGAGATAACGCGCCTCTGGGATGTCACCGACGGCGAGGGCCAGGCTCGCGGTGATCGCGACCAGGGCAGCGGCCTGGGAGACCAGCATCACGGTGAGAACCGGCAGGTTCCGGCTTTTCAGGCCCCCGAGGTAGTCGGAGACGCCATAGGAGAGACTCGAGAGGAGGGCGAGGAGGACGGCGGGCATCCCCGGCAGCCTACGACAGAATTTACCTTCAGATCAGTAGATAAATGCAAACGTGAGTGCTATAAGGGGGCATACTGGAGGGGGATCACCGGAGAATTGACGAGGGGGTCTGTGATGAAGAGGTTTTCGGTTCTGCTCGCTGCCGCGGTCGCGGTTATCTGCCTGGGCGGGGTAGGCTCGGCCGAAGCGATTTCACCGCCATTGGGGATTCCCTGTACCCAGGTGGCGGACGACTCGTTCGAGTGCGGCAGCACCAGCCCCCGGAGTACCGCCGAGAGCTGGGACGGCACACCGATCGACGTCAGCATCGCCCGACCTGACCCCGCGACTTTCGGTGATGGGCCGTACCCATTGGTGATGATGTTCCACGGCTACGGCCAGAGCAAGCTTCCCTTCGCGAGCATGAAGCACTACACCGACCAGGGTTACCTGGTCTTCACGATGACTGACCGTGGAATGTACGAGTCATGTGGCAATGCCGGCTCGGTCGCGGCCGATCCGGACGGTTGCGCCGGCAAGTACGTGCACATGCTGGACACTCGTTACGAGGTCCGCGACGCTCAGTACTTCGCCGGCGAACTGGTCGACGAGGGGTACGCCGACCCGACCAAGATCGCGGCGACGGGCGCCTCCTACGGCGGCGGCATGTCCATGGCTCTGGCTGCCCTCAAAGACCGGATGATGATGACCGACGGATTCCTCGTGCCCTGGGCCAGCCCGGCAGGCACGCCGATGAGCCTGGCCGTGGCGGCGCCCGTCGCACCGTGGACCGACCTCGCCTACTCGCTCTCGCCGAATGGCCGGCTGCTGGACTATCTGCGCGACAACCCCTATGACCCCGAGCACCCGGGCGTGATGAAGGAGTCGATCGTGAACGGGTTGTACCTCTCGGGGAATGCCGCCGGTCGATACGCGCCCGCCGGAACCTTGCCCACCGCGGATCTTTCCGGCTGGCGGAATCGCATGGACCAGGGCGAGCCGTTCCTCGGTGATCTCAGCTTCACCTCGATGCTGGCCGAGACGACCAACTATCACTCCTCCTACTACATCGATCACAGCGAGAAACCCGCTCCGACCCTGATCGCGCTCGGGTTCACGGATGACATTTTCGGGATCGACGAGGGGCTTCGATACACCAACCGCACCCTCGCCCAGTATCCGGACGCCGACCTCGGACTCTTCGCCGCGGACATCGGTCATCAGCGTGCCCAGAACAAGGGCGCCGACCTGATTGCGATGTCAAACCTCCAGGACCAGTGGATCAACTACTACTTGAAGGGCACCGGAACCAAGCCTCCCAATGACGTGGTCGCTTACACAGAGGTCTGTCCTAACTCGACGGCGTCGGCCGGGCCGTTCACCGCTGATGACTGGGCCTCGATCGCGCCGGGCGAGGTCACGGTCGAAGGCGGCAAGGACGACCAGGTGATAGAGCCGGACGGCGGCACCGCGAGCGTCGCTTCGGCGTTCGGGGTGGTCGCGTCGACGCCATGCGCGAATCCCAGCGCGGACAAGGAACCCGGCACCGCCAACTACGAAAGCGACCCCGCGCCGGCGGGAGGATTCACGGTGCTCGGTTCGCCGACCGTCGTGGCCGACTTCGAGGGAGCGGGCACGGAATCGGAGATCGCCGCCCGGCTGGTCGACGTGGCGCCAGACGGGACCAAGCAGCTGGTCGCCCGTCAGCTCTACAGGCCCGGCGCGAGCGGCTACCAAGTGTTCCAGCTCCATCCGGGCGCCTGGAAGTTCGAGCAGGGACACATCGCGCGGCTCGAGTTGCTGCCGAAGGATGCCGACAACCCGGCCGCTCCGAACAATCTCACCAATTACGGTCGTCCGTCCGACATGCAGCGGTCGATCACGGTCCATGACCTGGTCCTGCGCCTGCCGGTGCTCGAGAACCCGGGGGCTCTGGGAGGCCTGGTCAAGGCACCGGCACCGAAGATCCTTCCGGACGACCGTTCCTCGTCGGTTGATCTGGCACCCGGCTTCAGCGGTTCCGAGACGATGGCGGACTGGGTCGCCAGTCGCCCCGGGCCGGAGCCGACGCCGTTACCGGCCAAGTTGAAGCTCAGGCGCCCGGCCAAAGCGAAGGGCAAGCAGGTGCGGCTCAAGATCAGTTGCCCGGCAAGCGCGAGTTCGTGCCCCAGGTCCCGAATCATGATTCAAGGCACGCCGAAGAAAGCGAAGGCGAAGGGGTCCGGTGTGCTGATCGCCATGAAGGCTGGCGTCACGGTAGCGGCCGGCAAGTCGAAGACGGTATCGATCCCGCTGACCCGCCCGGGCCGGAAGTTGTTCAAGGGCCGTAAGCGACTCAAAAAACTCCCGGTCACCGTGTTCGTCAACGGAACTGCCGGTGAGACGGTGGCGAAGATGACCCTGAAGCGGGTCGGCAAGGTCAGGTAGATCGATTCAGGCGCCGCCGGAAGAAGGGAGCCATTCCGGCGGCGAACCCAAGACCCGCGGCGAGGCCGGTCCCGATCTGGACGGGGCCGGCTTCCGGATCCTTGAGCAGCCGACGTAGCCCGGTCAGTCCGACCGGCAGCAGCGCCAAGGCACCGGTGACCAAACCGGGGTCGTAGCGTCGGTTCTTGACCGCCCAGCCGATGTGCAGTCCCGCGTTGCCCAGGTGACTTACGTAGAGCATCGCCTGCGGAGCGGTGGCCTTGGGTCCGGCGAGGCCCGAGGCGAAAAGGAGCCAGCCGAAGCAGACGTTGATCACGAACCCGGCCCGCCGGTCGATCGGGAACTCGGCGCTCTCCCCGCCCAGTACATCGCGATTTATCCAGGGCAAGAAGCCGCCCGGACGAACCCACTCTTCGGTCTGATGGGCGAGCAAGGCCGCCAGTGGTCTCAAGGCCGGATACTTGACCGACCCAGCCACGGTCGGGACGAGGGCTGCGGCACCGACGATCGGCCACCGGCCGTGAGTGTCTTTCATGGCGTGGTGAAGCCGAAGACGCTGGGAATGCTGATCCGCAGCGCGGCCAGGGCTTCGGCGTCGGACATCCGCTGGGAAGCGACCTCGTCGGCGGCGGTGTGCACGAGCCCCAGAAACGAACCGGCCAGCCAGGATGGCGGAACCCTGCGCTCGAACTCGCCCGCTTCCTGGCCTCGTGTCGCCAGGAGCGCGAGCCGGTCGAGGATCGGGCCGTGGAACTGCTGCGGAGTCTTGCCCGCTATTTCTGACAGCTGCTGGCCCAACGCACTGACCACGTGGGCGTGCTCGCCGACCGTCTCCCACCAGGCCGGAATCAGTGCCATCAGCTGCTCCCCGGGATCGGTGCCGGACTCGAGCGCCTCGTCAATCGCCCTGACTGCCCGATCGAGAGCGCGCTCGGCCACGGCCTCGAGGAGTGACTCCCGAGAGGGGAAATGGGCGTAGATGGTCTGCCGTGAGAGTCCGCTCGCTTTGGCGATCTCAGTCATGGCGGCGTCGGGACGGGCGGAGAACACTCCGACTGCCGCGTCGAGAATTGCCTCCACATTCCTCGTCGCGTCGGAGCGCTTTCCGCCTGTCTTGGACACCGTAGCCACCGAAGAGACGCTAGCAGCGAAATCCGCGGCTCAATGCGCGAACCCACCTTGTACGCCCTCGACGGCGTCTGATCTCCGGAGCGCAACCAGCGCGAGGAGAGCCGCGCCAGCCGCGATGATCGCGGCAGCGGAGAAGCCGTCCGCCAGTCCTGCGGTCATACTGGCTGGGTCGAGGCCCGCCAGACCTGCACCGTGGGTGTCGATGCCGCTGACGGCCACGGTCGAGAGGATCGGCAGGATCAGGGCGACCCCGAGTTCGTGAGAGGTCGAAACCAGTCCGGAGACCGAGCCGGCCTCGTGATGCTCGACGCCTGACATCGCCGTGATGTAGATGCCTGAAGCTGCAAGCCCGAGGCCGAAGTCCAGCACCATGAGGCCAGGCAGAACATCACTGACGAAGGTGCCTCCGGTGTCTACGGCGCTCAGTAGCCAGGCGCCGATCGCTCCGAGAAGCATCCCGACGGAAAGTATGGGCTTGACTCCGAGATGAGCGATCAGTCTTCCGCCGAGATGAGCGGCAAGGATCAGGGCGATCGCACCGGGTAGAAACTGGAGTCCAGTCTCGAGGGCGGAGTACCTGAGAACCTGCTGGAGATAGATCGAGACGAAGAAGAAAACCGAGAGTACGGTGCCCATCCCCATGATCATGAGAAGCAGCGCCGTAACCGTTGGGCGCTTGCGGAAAACCGCCAGGTTGACCAGCGGGCTTTGACTCCGCGACTCGACGAGTCCGAAGGAGATGAATCCGGCACTGGCCAATGCGATCAGGCTGGTCGTCTGGACCGAAAGCCAGCCCGAATCCGGGGCCTCGACCAGAGCGTAAATCAGTGAGACGAGGCTGCCGGTGGCCAAGAGCGCTCCGGCAAGGTCCAACTTACCCTCGGCCCGGGTGGTCGAGTCGGCTGGGATGACCCGGAGCGCGCTGAACCAGACGACGGCACCGATCGGAAGGTTGACGAGAAAGATCGCGGGCCAATCGAATGCCTCGCTCAAGAATCCTCCCACCAGCACGCCGACGGCTCCGCCGGAGGCGGCCACGGCAGCCCAAGCGGCCATCGCCCGGTTGCGTTCTTGGCCCGCAGGGAATGTGACCGTCACAAGGGAAAGCGCGGCCGGCGACAGCAACGCGGCTCCGGTCCCTTGGAGGACGCGTGCAGCGAGTAGCGTTGCGGGCGAGTCCGCCAGCGAGGCTGCGGCCGACGCCAAGACGAAGGTTCCGAGTCCGACGAGGAAAATCCGCCTTCGTCCGAAAAGGTCCGCAGCCTTGCCTCCGAGGAGAAGCAGGCCTCCGAAGGCCAGCGTGTAAGCGGTTATGACCCATTGGAGGTCACCGATATCGAAACCGAGGTCGTTCTGGATGGAGGGAAGGGCGATGTTCACCACGCTGATGTCCAAGATCACCATGAACTGCGCGGCGCAGAGAGTGATGAGAGCCTTCGTCGAATTCAAGGGACTTCTCCTTGCATTGCAAAATTGACAGTAATGTCAAGGATACAAATATTGACAAGATTGTCAAGGTTAAGCGCGAAGAGGATCCTCCTCGACAGGCACCAAGGCGATTCGGGAAGGCGAGATCCGACCTTCTGCCACGTGTCGGCAGAAGGTCGGATCTCGGTTCAGGGAGTCGGACTCAGAGAATCTCGGCGAGGCGGGTTTCGAGTCGCTCGGCGATCTCTTCGCGGACCGGGCCTTCGCCCAGCCGCTCGACCAGCGACTGCAGGAAACCCTCGACGACCAGGGTGCGCGAGGCCTCCTCGTTCAGGCCGCGGCTCTCCAGGTAAAAGAGTTGGTCCTTGTCGACCTGGGCGATCGCGGCCGCATGGGTGCAGGCGACGTCGTCGGCGAGGATCTCGAGGCCCGGGATCGCATCTGCGTGGGCGTCGGTGGAGAGCAGCATGTTGCGGCATTCCTGGAAGGCGTCGGTCTGCTGCGCGCCCTCGTCAACCTTGATCATGCCGCGCCAGACGGCAGTCGAGCTGTCGGCAAGGACACCGCGGAAGGCGAGGTCGGAGGTCGTGTGCTCGGCCGCGTGCTCCTGCAGCGTGTCGTAGTCGATGTGCTGCGCGTTGCCGCCGGCGTAACCGCCGGTCACCTTCGCATCCGAACCCGGGCCGGCCAGGTTGGTGGTCATGCGAACCTTGCCGCCGCCACCGCCGAAGCCGAGCGTCGCCCAGTCGAGCGAGCCGTCGCGCTGGACCTCGCCCCGTTGGGAGGAGAAGAGCCAGGCCTTCTCGGAGAGATCCTGAGTCGAGACGTAGTGCAAATTGGCGGCCGGTCCGACGACCAGCTCGACCACGGTGTTGAGCAGCGCGTCGGTCTCATCCGAGGAAGAGCCGTAATGCTCCCAGACCTCGGCCTTGGCGCCCTCTTCGAGCACGACCAGGGTGCGCCAGTTGACAGCAGCGCCATCGGCGTCGAGCCTGAGATCGACCTTGATCGCCTCGTCGCATTCGACGTTCTTCGGCACGTAGACGAGCACGCCGTCGTTCAGGCTCGCTTCGTTGCGAGCGACGAAGGGATCGTCGCTGGAAACCAGCGAGCCGAGCTTTTCCTCGAGCAGCTGGGAGTGCTCGGCCAGGGCGTCGTTCAGCGGCAGCACGACCACTTCCGAGGTCCCACCGCTGATCGTCACCTCGGCCGGGAGGTTCTCGTAGGCAGAGAGGTCGAGACGCGAGATGTCGGTGAATTCCCAGCCCTTGGTCTTCGGGTTGGGGAGCTCGATCGTCTCGACCTGCGCGGCGCCTTTTTCGCGCCGCTCGGTCAGCCAGGCCGGTTCGGTGATCGTTGCCTCAGCCAATTGAACCCTCCATCTGCAGCTCGATCAGGCGGTTCAGTTCGACCGCGTACTCCATCGGCAGCTCCTTGGTGACCGGCTCGATGAAGCCGTTGACGATCATCTTCGAGGCGTCTTCCTCGGAGAGGCCGCGGCTCTGCAGGTAGAAGAGCATGTCGTCGCCGACCTTGGAGACGGTGGCTTCGTGGCCCATGTCGGCATCTGACTCGCCGATCCGGATCGTCGGGTAGGTGTCGGACTGGCTCTCTTCGTCGAGCAGCAGCGCGTCGC
>Ga0182792_1002063_pt1 | contig 14929 bp, 9 predicted proteins | sample Passage237B_FD_130497 | JGI IMG/M metagenome (GOLD analysis project Ga0182792, IMG submission 130497) | Cellulose adapted compost microbial communities from Newby Island Compost Facility, Milpitas, CA, USA - Passage2 37B (version 2) (version 2) ...
CACCGCCTGGTGCGCAAGAGCCCGTTCGACTCGGACAACCGCCGCCACACCAGCTTCACCTCGGTGTTCGTCTCGCCCGAGGTGGACGACAAGGTAGACATCGAGATCAACCCGGCCGACCTGAAGACCGACGTGTACCGCTCCTCGGGCGCCGGCGGCCAGCACGTGAACAAGACCGAGTCGGCGGTGCGCATCACCCACGTGCCCACCGGCGTCGTGGTGGCCTGCCAGACCGAGCGCAGCCAGCACGCCAACCGCGACCGCGCCATGAAGATGCTGGCCGCGCGCCTGTACGAGCTGGAAATGCAGAAGCGCAACGCCGAGAAGGACGCGCTGGAGGCCAGCAAGTCCGACATCGGCTGGGGCAGCCAGATCCGCAACTACGTGCTGGACCAGAGCCGCATCAAGGACCTGCGCACCGGCATCGAGCGCAGCGACACGCAGAAGGTGCTGGACGGCGACCTGGACGAGTTCGTCGAGGCCAGCCTCAAGGCCGGCCTGGAGGCCGGCGCCAAACGCAGCGACGCGGCCTGAGCCGCGCCGGCGGCGCCGCCGCCCCGCGATGTCCCGGCGCCGCAGCGGCGCCGGCCGATCCCGAACCCCGCGCCCGACCCGAGCCATGACCGAATCCACCGCCGCCACGCCCACGCCCGCCGACGAGAACCACCTGATCGCCGAGCGCCGCGCCAAGCTCGCCGCGCTGCGCGAGAAGGGCGTGGCCTTCCCCAACGACTTCAAGCGCGCCGACTACGCCGGCGACCTCCAGGCCGAGTACGCGGACGCCGGACGCTGGACCGCCGAGGCGCTGGAGGCGCTGCCGCGCCGCGTGGCGCTGGCCGGCCGGCTGATGGCCAAGCGGGTGATGGGCAAGGCCAGCTTCGCCCAGGTCATGGACGAGTCCGGGCGCATCCAGCTGTTCCTGCAGGGCAACGTGCTGGGCGAGGCCTACGAGGCGTTCAAGTCCTTCGACGTGGGCGACATCGTCGCGGTCGAGGGCGGGCTCACCCGCACCCGCACCGGCGAACTGTCGGTCAAGGCCGCGTCGCTGCGCCTGCTGGTCAAGTCGCTGCGGCCGTTGCCGGACAAGTGGCACGGCCTGTCCGACGTGGAGCAGCGCTACCGCCAGCGCTACGTGGACCTGATCGTCACCCCGGAGGCGCGGGACGTCTTCATCAAGCGCTCCCGGATCATCCGCGGCATCCGCTCGTGGCTGGACGCGCGCCGCTTCCTGGAAGTGGAGACGCCGATGATGCACTACATCCCCGGCGGCGCCACCGCGCGACCCTTCGTCACCCACCACAACGCGCTGGACCTGGAGCTGTACCTGCGCGTGGCGCCGGAGCTGTACCTCAAGCGCCTGGTGGTCGGCGGGCTGGAGCGGGTGTACGAGATCAACCGCAACTTCCGCAACGAGGGCGTGTCCACGCGGCACAACCCCGAGTTCACGATGCTGGAACTGTACGAGGCCTACGCCACGTACCACGAGGTCATGGACCTGACCGAGCAGCTGATCCGCGACACCGCGGTGCAGGTGCTGGGCACCGCCCGGGTGGAGTGGGAAGGCGCCTCGATCGACCTGGGCCCGGCGTTCCGCCGCTGGCGGATGGACGAGGCCGTGCGCCACCACAACCCGGAGATCAGCGCGGCCGACTGCACCGACCGCGAGGCGCTGCTGCGCCACTGCGAGCGGCTGAAGATCAAGGCCAAGCCGTCGTGGGGCTGGGGCAAGCTGCTGCTGGAGATCTTCGAGGCCACGGTCGAGCACACCCTGGTGCAGCCCACCTTCATCACCGACCACCCGGTCGAGGTCTCGCCGCTGGCCCGGGCCAGCGACACCGAGCCGGGCTATACCGACCGCTTCGAGCTGTTCATCAACGGCAAGGAAATCGCCAACGGCTTCTCCGAGCTCAACGACCCGGACGACCAGAAGGAACGGTTCATGGCCCAGGTCGCGGCCAAGGAGGGCGGCGACGACGAGGCCATGCACTTCGACGCCGACTACATCCGTGCCCTGGAGTACGGCATGGCGCCGACCGGCGGACTGGGCATCGGCATCGACCGACTTGTGATGATGCTCACAGGTGTGGGCTCGATCCGTGACGTGCTGCTGTTCCCGTACATGCGCCCGGAGCAGCACGGCTGAGGCTGCTCGGCCGGCCGGCCCGCTGGCATGGAACCTGCTGGGCGATGCGCGCCGTGGCGAAGGCGGGCGCGTGAAGACGGAACGCGTGCGGGCGTAGCCGATACCGCGCTATCCTGCGGTTCCAAAAGCGGGGCTGAGCGGACGGACCGGACTTGAACATCGTCATCGTCGACGATCAGGCATCGGCGCGCACCATGCTGCGCCACATCATCGAGGACATCGCCTCGGAGCTCACCGTGCACGATTTCGGCGATGCGCGGCAGGCGCTGGCCTGGTGCGATGCCAACCCGGTGGACCTGCTGCTGCTCGACTACCGCATGCCCGGCATGGACGGCCTGGAGTTCGCCCGCCGCTTCCGCCGCCTGCCCAAGCACCGCGACATCCCGCTGATCCTGATCACCGTGGTGGGCGACGAGCCGGTGCGCCAGGCCGCGCTCGAGGCCGGCGTGATCGACTTCCTGGTCAAGCCGGTGCGGCCGCGCGAGCTGCGCGCGCGCTGCCACAACCTGCTGCAACTGCGGCAGCAGGCCGAGACGGTGAAGCAGCGCGCGCTGTCGCTGGAGCAGCGCCTGCTGTCGAGCATGCACGAGGTGGAGGAGCGCGAGCGCGAAACGCTGTCGCGGCTGGCGCGGGCCATCGAGTTCCGCGACGCCGGCACCAGCGCCTACCTGGAGCGCATGTCCCGCGTGGCCGGCCTGGTGGCCGAGTCGCTGGGCCTGCCCGGGGAGGACGTGCGCATGATCGAGATGGCCGCCCCGTTGCACGACATGGGCAAGATCGCCATCCCCGACTCGGTGCTGATGAAGCCCGGCAAGCTGGACGAGGAGGAGATGGCGGTGATGCGCCGGCACCCGCGCATCGGCTACGAGCTGCTGTCCGGCAGCCAGAACCGCTTCATCCAGGTGGCGGCGGTGATCGCCCTGCGCCACCACGAGCGCTACGACGGCAGCGGCTATCCCGACGGCCTGGCCGGCGAGGCGATCCCGCTGGAGGCGCGCATCGTCGCCGTGGCCGACGTGTTCGACGCGTTGATCTCGCCGCGACCGTACAAGGAAGCCTGGACCATCGACGCCGCGCTGGCCTACCTGTACGCCCAGCGCGGGCGCCTGTTCGACCCGGACTGCGTGGACGCGCTGGTGCGCGGCCGCGAGCGCCTGCAACAGATCTGCGAGCAGTTCTCCACCGCCTCGCCCTTGCCCGGAGGCCTGGCCCATGCGTAATCCCGTCGCCTGGGTGAAGCGGCGCCTGTCCCAGCGGCCGGACAGCGAGCACGGCCAGGCGGTGGTGCGGGTGGTGCTGATCCTGCTGATCCTGTGCTACGTGCTGCTGCCGTCATCGCGCGCGGCGCTGGAGCCGGCGGAATACCGCGACATGCTCGCCATCGTGCTGTCGGGCCTGGCGCTGAGCCTGGGCATCTTCGCCGCGCTGCTGGCCTGGCCCGGCCGGTCGGACGCGCGCCGCGTCGTGGGCATGCTCGCCGACTACGGCCTGATGGCCGCCGGCATGATCCGCATGGGCGAGCCGCTGTCCTGGGGATACGTGGTCATCATGTGGGTCACGGTCGGCAACGGCCTGCGCTTCGGCAACCACTACCTGAAGCTCGCGGTGACCATGGCGCTGGCCAGCTTCGGCGCGGTGCTCGCCTTCGGCGACCACTGGGCCGACAGCATCCCCTCGGGCCTGGGACTGCTGGCCGGCCTGGCCGCGGTGCCGCTGTACCTGTCCAGCCTGCTCAAGCAGCTCACCCGCGCCACCGAGGAGGCGCGACGCGCCAGCGAGGCCAAGAGCCGCTTCCTGGCCAACATGAGCCACGAGTTCCGCACCCCGCTCAACGGCCTGGCCGGGATGTCCGAACTGCTGGCCACCACCCGGCTGGACGAGGAGCAGCGCGAGTGCGTGCGCACCATCCAGGCCTCCACGCGCAGCCTGCTGGCGCTGGTGGAGGACGTGCTGGACATCTCCGCCATCGAGGCCGGCAAGGTGCGGCTGCACCGCGAGGATTTCTCCCCCCGCGAGCTGCTGGCCAGCATCGGGCTGATCCTGCAGCCGCAGGCGCGGGCCAAGAAGCTGGACTACCTGGTGGTGGTCGACGACCGGGTGCCGGAGCTGCTGCACGGCGACGCCGGGCACCTGCGGCAGATCCTGCTGAACCTGGTCGGCAACGCGGTCAAGTTCACCGAGCAGGGGCGGGTGCGGGTGGACGTCGAGCCGGTGGCGGGCGCGCCCGGAGACGGCCGCGTGCGCCTGCGCTTCACCATCACCGACACCGGGATCGGCATCCCGGCGGCCATGCGCGGCCGCCTGTTCGAGGCCTTCGAGCAGGGCGACGCCGGCCTGGCCCGGCGCCATGGCGGCACCGGCCTGGGCACCACCATCGCCAAGGGCCTGACCGAGGCGATGGGCGGCCGCATCGGCTACGAGGCCCCGGACGCGCGCGGCAGCCGCTTCTGGGTGGAGATCCCGTTCGAGCAGCCGGCGATGCAGGCGCTGCGCAGCACCCCCGCGGTGCACGAGGGCGACGCGGCGCTGCACGACAGCGGCGGCAACGTCATCGCCTTCGCCGACCCGTTCCTGCGCCACCGCGCGCGCGTGCGCAGCATGCAGATCCTGGTGGCGGACGACTACGAGGCCAACCGCATGGTCCTGCAGCGCCTGCTGCAGAAGGCCGGGCACCGGCCCACCAGCGTGGCCGGCGGCGAAGAGGTGCTGGACATGCTGGCCGCGGCCGATTTCGACGCGGTCATCGTCGACCTGCACATGCCCGGCATCAGCGGCCTGGACCTGCTGGCGCACATGCGGGTGATGCAGGCCGGCACCGGCGCGCGCACGCCGGTGGTGGTGCTCAGCGCCGACGTGACCCCCGAGTCCATCCAGCGCTGCGAACAGGCCGGCGCCTACGCCTTCCTGGGCAAGCCGGTCTCCGCGGGGCGCCTGCTGGAAGTGCTGGCCGACATCGCCGCCCATCGCGGGCGCCGCAAGGGTGCCGACCTGGCGCGCGGGGCGGGCGAGGGCGCCGCCGTCGGGACCGACGTGCTCGACCCGTCGGTGCTGGACGAGCTGGCGGCCATGGGCATGGGCGAGGAATTCGAGCGCGAGTTCGTCGCCCACTGCCTGGCCGACGCCGACGAGTGCCTGGTGGCCATGCGCGGCGCGGCCCAGGCGGCCGAGTGGGCGCAGATGCGCGAGCACGCGCACGCGATCAAGGGCGTGGCCGCCAACATGGGCCTGGTGAAGGTGTCCGCGCTGGGCAGCGAAGTGATGCGCCTGGCGGACTGGCAGCTGCGCGACGAGTGGCAGCAGCGCGTGTCCGCGCTCGACGCGGCCCTGGACCAGGGGCGCACCGCCCTGGCCGGGCGCTGGGGACGCGACGAAGGCGCGCGCGACGGCGGGCCCTGAGGCCCGCCGCGCGACGGCCGCGCGCCACGCCGGGGCCCGGCCTCAGGCGGCCTCGGCGTTGGAACGGCGGGTCTGGGCGCGGACGATGCGCTCCATGGTGCGCAGCGACTTCTCGCCCAGCGCCAGCGCCGTCTCCACCCACACCTCGGTGATGCCCAGCAGTTCGTCGTAGCTGACCGGCTGGCCGATGCGGCGCACGGCGTTCATCGCCAGGTGCGAGTGCGGAGCGCGCTGGTGCTGGCGGATCAGTTCCTGCACGGCCGACTCGCCCTGGCCCTTGGGCACCAGCACGTCGACCACGCCCAGGCGGTACATCTCCTCGCTGCTGTAGACCTCGCCGCCGAGGATCATCTTCTCGGCCTGGCGCGGGCTGACCCGCTTGCACAGAAACGAGTAGGCGCCCATGCCGGGGAACAGGCCGAACAGCACCTCCGGCAGGCCCATGCCGACGCCTTCCTCGGCCACGATGGTGTGGCAGGCCAGGGCCATTTCCAGGCCGCCGCCCAGCGCGTCGCCCTGGATGAGCGCCACGGTGTGCACATCGCCGCCGAAGCCGGTGTGCACGTGGTGCACGCCTTCCACGCAGCGGCGCGCGTAGGTGAGCAGGCCTTCGCGGTCGCCCGCGCGGATCAGGCGCATGAACAGGTCCAGGTCGCCGCCGAGGTTGAAGGCCGAGGCCGCCGAGGCCATCACGAAGTGGCGGAGCCTGCCCGGGGTGCGCTGGGAATCGCGCAGGGTCATGGAGCTCATGTAGCTCCACATTTCCTCCAGCATCTCGAAGCGGCAGCACGGGCGCAGGCCCGGTGCGGCGTCGGCGTGCATGTACAACCAGTGGGCGCTGCCGTCCGGCGGCGTCTGCACGCGGATGGTGGAGAACTGGTGGGTGCGCTGCAGCTTCTCGATCGTGCTCATTGGCGTATCTCCGGGGGCGGGCCCGCCGGACGCGGCGGGCGGATGGGTGCGCGTTGGATGCTACACCTGAACGGAGAATCAAAAGCTGCAGGTCGCCGCGGCGTGAAGGCGTTTGCAGCGGCGCGGGCGGACGCGGCGACGCGAACGCCCGCAGCGCCGGGCGGGCCCGGCACCGTAGCGCTTGCGCGTCGCCTTCAGTGCGCGGCGTCGGCGGCCGCGGGGGTGGCGTCGCGCAGTTCCTTGCGCAGGATCTTGCCGACGTTGCTCTTGGGCAGTTCGTTGCGGAACTCGATGTAGCGCGGCTGCTTGTAGCCGGTCAGCGCCTCGCGGCAGTGGGCCTTGATCTGCTCGGCGGTCAGCGCCGGATCCTTGCGCACGACGAACAGCTTGACCGCCTCGCCGGAGCGCTCGTCCGGCACGCCGACCGCGGCGACCTCGAGCACGCCGGGCATGGCCGCGACCACGTCCTCGATCTCGTTGGGGTACACGTTGAAGCCCGACACCAGGATCATGTCCTTCTTGCGGTCCACGATGTAGACGAAGCCGCGCTCGTCGATGCGCGCCATGTCGCCGGTGTGCAGCCAGCCGTCGGCGTCGATGGCCTTGGCCGTCTCCTCCGGGCGCTGCCAGTAGCCCTTCATCACCTGCGGGCCCTTCACGCACAGCTCGCCGATCTCGCCCCGCGGCAGCACGTTGCCGTCGTCGTCCTTGACGCACACGTCGGTGGACGGGATGGGCAGGCCGATGGAGCCGTTGAACTCCTTCAGGTCGAGCGGGTTGATGCAGGCCGCCGGCGAGGTCTCGGTCAGGCCGTAGGCCTCCACCAGGGTCACGCCGGTGACCTGCTTCCAGCGCTCGGCCACGGCGCGCTGCACCGCCATGCCGCCGCCGAGGGTGAACTTGAGCGCGGAAAAGTCGACCTGGTCGAAGCCGGGCGTGTTGAGCAGGCCGTTGAACAGGGTGTTGACGCCGGTGATGGCGGTGAAGCGGGCGCCCTTGAGCTCCTTGACGAAACCGGCCATGTCTCGCGGGTTGGTGATCAGGTGGTTCAGGCCACCCAGTTCCATGAACACCAGCCCGTTCGCGGTCAGGGCGAAGATGTGGTACAGCGGCAGCGCGGTGATGATCACCTCGTTGCCGCGCTCCAGGTCGTTGTGGCTCAGCCAGGCCGACGCCTGCTGCATGTTCGCCACCAGGTTGCGGTGGGTCAGCATCGCGCCCTTGGCCACGCCGGTGGTACCGCCGGTGTACTGCAGGAAGGCGATGTCGCCCGGGTCGATGTCCACCTGCGGCAGCGGGTGGCGGCGGCCGATGGCCAGCGCCTCGCGGAAGCGCACGGCGCCGGGGATGTCGTAGTCGGGGACCATCTTCTTCACGTGCTTGAGCACGAAGTTGACGATGGCGCCCTTGGGGAAGCCGATGAGGTCGCCCAGGCCGGTGGTGATGACCTGGCGCAGCGGGGTGTCGGCCAGCACTTCCTGCACCGTGTGGCCGAAGTTGTCGACCACCACGATCGCCGCGGCGCCCGAGTCCACCAGCTGGTGCCGCAGCTCGCGCGCGGTGTAGAGCGGGTTGACGTTCACCACGGTCATGCCCGCGCGCAGGATGCCGAAGGTGGCGATCGGATACTGCAGGCAGTTGGGCATCATGATCGCCACCCGGTCGCCCTTCTTCAGGCCCAGCTCGCCCAGCAGGTAGGCGGCGAACTGCGTGCTGAGCGCGTCGACCTCGGCGTAGGTGAGCGTCCTGCCGAAGTTGCGGTAGGCCGGTCGCTGGCCGAACTCGGCGACGGAGGCGGCGAAGACCTCGGGAATCGAGCGGTACTTGTCGGGGTCGATCTCGGCAGGCACGCCCTGCGGATAGCTCTGCAGCCAAGGACGATCCGGACTCATTGCGCTCCCCTCCCGAGATGGTGTCTGCTTTCCGGCAGCTCGCACCGCTGCCGCGGATGGGAGCATACCGTCCCGGATGGAAAAGGCGAAGCGAAGATGCGCGGAAAGACCCTTCCCTGGGCGCGCGGCGTGGCCGTCGGACTGCTGGCCGCCGCGACGCTGCTGGCCGGCTGCGGCCGCACCCCGCCCGAGCAGCGGCTGCGCGCGCAGCTGGAGTCTATGCAGGAGGCGCTGGAAGGCCGCCGCGCGGACGATTTCATGGACGGCGTGGCCGCGGACTTCAGCGGCAACGGCGGCATCGATCGTGCTGCGTTGCAGCAGGTCGTGCGCATGCAGGTGCTGGCCAATGAACGCATCGGCCTGACCCTGGGACCGGCCGAGGTACGGATGCAGGGCGACCGCGCCACCGTGCGCTTCGCGGCGATGACCACGGGCGGCGGTGGCCGCCTTCTGCCCGACCGCGCTGGCGCGTGGGAAGTCACCAGCGGCTGGCGCGACGAGGACGGGCAGTGGCGCCTGTACTACGCGGAGTGGAAGCGGCGGTAGCGATCGGGAGCCGGCCTGCGGGCAACCGGCGCCCGGTGCATTCGGAGCGCTGGAGCGCCGGGGGAATCCGGGCGATGCGGGGATGCGGGGATGCGGGGAGCGTCGCCGCACGCGGCCGCACGTGGTCGCCGGCAAGCCCGGCTCCTACAGGGCCGGGGCTGCGGCCAGCGTCCGCCGAGCGCCCCGCGCGCTGCGCGGGGCGGGGCTTCCGCCGTTCCGCGGGCTAGGCGGCCTTGCGGGCGGCGAGCTGGCGGAGGACGTACTGCAGCAGGCCGCCGTGGCGGAAGTACTCCACTTCCTTCGGCGTCAGCAGCAGCACGTGGGCCTGGAACGCGACCACGCCGCCGTCGGCCTTGCGCGCGCTGACCGTCGCGGTCTTGCTGGCGCCGTCGCCCAGCCCGGTGATGTCGTAGACCTCGGTGCCGTCCAGGCCCAGCACCTGCGCGTTCTGGCCGTCCATGAACTGCAGCGGCAGCACGCCCATGCCCACCAGGTTGGAGCGGTGGATGCGCTCGAAGCTCTCGGCGATCACCGCCTTCACCCCCAGCAGGTTGGTGCCCTTGGCCGCCCAGTCGCGCGAGGAGCCGGTGCCGTATTCCTTGCCGGCGATCACCACCAGCGGCACGCCGGCGGCCTTGTACTTCATCGCCGCGTCGTAGATCGACATCTTCTCCGGCGGGTTGCTGCCGAAATAGAGGGTGTTGCCGCCTTCCTCGCCGCCGAAGAACAGGTTCTTGATGCGGATGTTGGCGAAGGTGCCGCGCACCATGACGTCGTCGTTGCCGCGGCGGCTGCCATAGCTGTTGAAGTCGGCCGGCTGCACGCCGCGCGACTGCAGGAAGCGGCCGGCGGGCGAGTCCTTCTTGATGTTGCCGGCCGGGGAGATGTGGTCGGTGGTGATGGAGTCGCCGAACAGCCCCAGCACGCGCGCGCCGCGCACGTCCTCGATGGTGCCGGCTTGCATGGTCATGCCGTCGAAGTAGGGCGGGTTCTTGATGTAGGTCGAGTCGCCGTCCCAGGCGTAGAGCTCGCCGTCGGCAGAGGCGATGCTGTTCCAGCGGGTGTCGCCCTTGAACACGTCGGCGTAGTTCTGCTTGAACAGCTCCGGCCCGATGGTGGCGGCGATGGTGTCGCCGATCTCCCTGTTGCTGGGCCAGATGTCGCGCAGGTACACCGGGTTGCCGTCGCGGTCGGTGCCCAGCGGCTCGCTGGACAGGTCGATGTCCGTGGTGCCGGCGATGGCATAGGCCACCACCAGAGGCGGGCTGGCCAGGTAGTTCATCTTCACTTCGGGGTGGATGCGGCCCTCGAAGTTGCGGTTGCCCGACAGCACCGAGGTGACCACCAGGTCGCCGGCGGCGATGGCGGCGCTGACCTCGGGCGGCAGCGGACCGGAATTGCCGATGCAGGTGGTGCAGCCGTAGCCGACCAGGTAGAAGCCGACCTTCTCCAGTTCCTCCAGCAGCCCGGCCTTGCGCAGGTAGTCGGTGACCACCAGCGAGCCCGGGCCGAGCGAGGTCTTCACCCACGGCTTGCGGGTCAGCCCGCGCGCGGCGGCGTTGCGCGCCAGCAGGCCCGCGCCCAGCATCACCGCCGGGTTGGAGGTGTTGGTGCAGGAGGTGATGGCGGCGATCACCACCGCGCCGTCCTTCAGCTGCACCTTCTGCCCGTCGATCACCGCCTCGGCCACGCCCTTGTGGGTGGCCTCGTTGCCCACCGCCGCGGCGCCCCCCTCGGCGATGAACCGCGCCACCTCGGGGCTGCGGCTGTCGCGTGCGGCGGCGAAGGGCACCAGGTGCTCGCGGAAGTTGCGTTTCATGTCCTGCAGCAGCACGCGGTCCTGCGGCCGCCTGGGGCCGGCCAGCGAGGGCCGCACGTCGCCCAGGTCCAGGTGCAGGGTCTCGCTGTACCGGGCGCGCGGCGTGTTCTCGTCGTGCCACAGGCCCTGCGCACGGGCATAGGCCTCCACCAGCGCGATCTGCGCCTCGCTGCGGCCGGACAGGCGCAGGTAGTTGATGGACTCGGCGTCGATCGGGAAGATGCCGCAGGTGGCGCCGTACTCGGGTGCCATGTTGCCGATGGTGGCGCGGTCGGCCAGCGGCAGGTGCTTCAGGCCGTCGCCGAAGAACTCCACGAACTTGCCCACCACCCCGAGCTTGCGCAGCATCTGGGTGACGGTGAGCACCAGGTCGGTGGCGGTGGAGCCTTCGGGCAGGCGCCCGGTCAGCTCGAAGCCCACCACCTGCGGGATCAGCATCGACGAAGGCTGGCCCAGCATCGCCGCCTCGGCCTCGATGCCGCCCACGCCCCAGCCCAGCACGCCCAGGCCGTTGACCATGGTGGTGTGCGAGTCGGTGCCGAACACGGTGTCCGGGTAGGCCCAGGTCTCGCCGTCCTTGTCCGCGGTGAACACCACCCGCGCCAGGTTCTCCAGGTTCACCTGGTGCACGATGCCGGTGTTGGGCGGCACCACCTTGAAGTTGTCGAAGGCCTTCTGGCCCCAGCGCAGGAAGGCGTAGCGCTCCTTGTTGCGCTCGAACTCGATCCTGCCGTTGAGGTCCAGCGCGTCGGGCTTGCCGAACACGTCCACCTGGATGGAGTGGTCGATCACCAGCTCGGAGGGGATCAGCGGGTTGATCTGCTCCGGCCGGCCGCCCAGCCGCACCACCGCATCGCGCATGGCGGCCAGGTCGACCACGCAGGGCACGCCGGTGAAGTCCTGCAGGACCACGCGCGCGGGCATGAAGGCGATCTCGGTGTCCGGGTCGCGCGCCGGGTCCCAGTTGGCCACGGCCTCGATGTGCTCGGGCAGCACGCTGACCCCGTCCTCGTGGCGGAGCAGGTTCTCCAGCAGGATCTTCATCGAATAGGGCAGGCGGGCCAGGTCGAAGCGCTCGCCCAGCCGGGGCAGGCTGGCGTAGGTGTAGGCCTGGCCGCCGACTTCCAGGCGGCTGCGGGTGGCGAAGGAATCGCGCATGGGCGGGCTCCTGTGGCTGGGAAGGGGGGCCGCCTCGCGGCGGCCGGTCTCATCGCATTGTCCGGTGGATTGGATGACAAGTCGGTCTAGGCGGGCAATCCGCGTCGCGGCGGAGCGCTGCCGGCCCGGGCATTGTCGCGCCGATCCGCCATGCATGTTTGAGTATGCATGGAAAGGTATGTATCATGCCCGCATACCCGATCCCGCGGAGGATCCGCCATGGAAGCCATCGTCGCCGAGCGCGGCCAGATCACCCTGCCCAAGGCCGTGCGCGACGCGCTGGGCCTGACCAAGGGCAGCGTGCTGAAGGTGGAACTGGAGGGCAGCCGGATCGTGCTGCGCAAGAACGTGGACGACGCCATTTCCCGCGTGCGCGGCAAGTTCGCGCGCGATCCGGCGTCCGATGCCGACGCGGCGGAATGAGCGCCTAGTGATCGCGATCGACGCCCCCGTCCTGGTGGAGCTGCTGACCGACGGCCCGCAGGCCGACGCGGTGGAATCGTGCCTGCGCCAGTGCCTGGTCGGCGGGCGGGTGGTGGTCTGCGACGCCGCGCTCGCCCGGCTGTGCGCCGCCCTCAGGAACGGCGCCGAGGCGCTGGGCGCGCTGGAGGAGATGGGCATCCACTTCAGCGCGCTGGAGGCCAAGTCCGCCTTGCGCGCCGGCGAGATGCAGCGGCGCCACCGCCAGCGCGGCGGCGCGGCGCGGCCGCTGGCCGACTTCCTGGTGGGCGCCCACGCGCTGCTGCAATGCGACGCGCTGATCACCGCCGACGCCGCGTTCTACCGCGACTACTTCAAGGGCCTGAAGCTCATCGTGCCGCAGGCCTGACCCGGATTCCCTTCCACCCCTTCGACCCGGAGACCCCCCATGCTGGAAGCCTACCGCCACCACGCCGCCGAACGCGCCGCGCTCGGCGTGCCGCCGCTGCCGCTGAGCGCGCAGCAGACCGCCGAGCTGATCGAGCTGCTGAAGAACCCGCCGGCGGGCGAGGAGCAGTTCCTGCTCGAGCTGATCACCCACCGCGTGCCGGCCGGCGTGGACGACGCGGCCAAGGTCAAGGCGTCCTACCTGGCCGCGCTGGCGTTCGGGACCGAGAAGAACCCGCTGATCCCGCGCGAGCGCGCCACCGAGCTGCTGGGCACCATGCTGGGCGGCTACAACGTGCATCCGCTGATCGAGCTGCTGGACGACGCCCAGGTCGGCGCCATCGCCGCCGATGGCCTGAAGAAGACCCTGCTGGTGTTCGACCAGTTCCACGACGTGGAGGAGAAGGCCAGGGCGGGCAACGCCAACGCCCGCGCCGTGCTGCAGAGCTGGGCCGACGCCGAGTGGTTCACCAGCCGCCCGGAGGTGCCGCAGTCGCTGACCGTCACCGTGTTCAAGGTGCCGGGCGAGACCAACACCGACGACCTGTCGCCCGCGCCCGACGCGACCACCCGCCCCGACATCCCGCTGCACGCGCTGGCCATGCTCAAGAACCGGCGCGAGGGCGCGCCGTTCGAGCCGGAGGAAGACGGCAGGCGCGGCCCGATCGCGCTGATCCAGAAGCTCAAGGAGAAGGGCCACCTGGTGGCCTACGTGGGCGACGTGGTCGGCACCGGGTCCTCGCGCAAGTCGGCCACCAACTCGGTGCTGTGGTGGACCGGCGAGGACATCCCGTACATCCCGAACAAGCGCTTCGGCGGCGTGTGCCTGGGCAGCAAGATCGCCCCGATCTTCTACAACACCATGGAAGACGCCGGCGCGTTGCCGATCGAGCTGGACGTGTCCGGGATGGAGCTGGGCGACGTGGTCGAGCTGCGCCCGTACGAGGGCAAGGCGCTGAAGGGCGGCGAGGTGATCGCCGAGTTCCAGGTCAAGTCCGAGGTGCTGTTCGACGAGGTCCGCGCCGGCGGCCGCATCCCGCTGATCATCGGCCGCGGCCTGACCGCCAAGGCGCGCGAGGCCCTGGGCCTGCCGCCGTCCACGCTGTTCCGCCTGCCGCAACAGCCCGCCGACAGCGGCAAGGGCTACACCCTGGCGCAGAAGATGGTGGGCCGCGCCTGCGGCCTGCCGGAAGGCAAGGGCGTCCGTCCGGGCACCTATTGCGAGCCGAAGATGACCTCGGTGGGCTCGCAGGACACCACCGGCCCGATGACCCGCGACGAGCTCAAGGACCTGGCCTGCCTGGGCTTCTCGGCCGACCTGGTGATGCAGTCGTTCTGCCACACCGCGGCCTACCCGAAGCCGGTGGACGTGAAGACGCACCACACGCTGCCGGAGTTCATCTCCACCCGCGGCGGCATCTCGCTGCGCCCGGGCGACGGCGTGATCCACAGCTGGCTCAACCGCATGCTGCTGCCGGACACCGTCGGCACCGGCGGCGACTCGCACACCCGTTTCCCGGTGGGCATCTCGTTCCCGGCCGGCTCGGGCCTGGTCGCGTTCGCCGCGGCCACCGGCGTGATGCCGCTGGACATGCCCGAGAGCGTGCTGGTGCGGTTCAAGGGCCGGATGCAGCCGGGCGTGACCCTGCGCGACCTGGTCAACGCGATCCCGCTGTATGCGATCAGGCAGGGGCTGCTGACCGTGGCAAAGCAGGGCAAGAAGAACATCTTCTCCGGCCGCATCCTGGAGATCGAGGGCCTGCCGCAGCTGAAGGTGGAACAGGCGTTCGAGCTGTCCGACGCCTCGGCCGAGCGCTCGGCCGCGGGGTGCACGGTGAAGCTCGACAAGGAACCGATCATCGAATACCTCAACAGCAACATCACCCTGCTGAAGTGGATGATCGCCGAGGGCTACCAGGACGCGCGTTCGCTGCAGCGGCGCATCCGCAAGATGGAGGAGTGGCTGGCCGACCCGCAGCTGCTGGAGGCCGACGCCGACGCCGAGTACGCGGCGGTGATCGAGATCGACCTGGACGAGATCGTCGAGCCGATCGTGGCCTGCCCGAACGACCCGGACGACGTGAAGACGCTGTCCGACGTGGCCGGCGCGAAGATCGACGAGGTGTTCATCGGCTCGTGCATGACCAACATCGGCCACTTCCGCGCCGCGGCCAAGCTGCTCGAAGGCAAGCGCGA